>Ga0310121_10002138_pt1 | contig 19241 bp, 16 predicted proteins | sample CB27_Tmax_986_MG_FD_203504 | JGI IMG/M metagenome (GOLD analysis project Ga0310121, IMG submission 203504) | Marine microbial communities from Western Arctic Ocean, Canada - CB27_Tmax_986 | ecosystem: Environmental > Aquatic > Marine > Oceanic | place: Canada: Western Arctic Ocean | collected...
AACCGGGTGGTCGGTGAGGCGCCTCAAATCAAGGTGAAACTCGCAAAAGGGAACTACACATTCACATTGACGGTTACGGACAACGACCTCGCCAGCACCTCCGACGCCATCACAGTGCAAGTTCGATGAACGAACTCGCCGATGTAACCCTAGGTATGGATTATCCCTCAAATCAACTTCGGGGTATGCTGTCATCAAGCCAGTCCTTGATTCTGTGGAGTTCATCAAGAACCACTTCGTGACCCATTCTATAGCCATTCCATTCACACGGATTCCCACGCTCTACCATACTCTCGAGTGCCCCCCGGCCCATCAGCACTGGAACCATCGGGTCGTGGACTCCGTGACAGAACAGTATGGCAGTTTTCGAGTTGGCATCGTGGGCCTCATTGTCGTAGGTTTCCGAGAGTACCTCGTAGGCTGAGAGAATCATGATTCCAGCCAGCGTGTGGGGATAGCGAGTACCTACATGGAGGGCCAACGCACCACCTTGGCTGAAACCGGCGAGTACGATTCGGTCGTATGGTATCCCTCGGGCGTGCTCCGCTTCAAGCAGGTCGACAACCAATTCCGCACTATTTCGGATTGTGCGCTCGTCCTCCCGTACCTCTGAATCCCATTCCAAAGTGAGAATGTCGTACCAGGCAGGCATCCTCATTCCCATGTTGATGGTGACCGGTAGGATCGGTGCGTGCGGGAAGACAAAACGAGTGTGAGGCATCTCCATCATCGGAACGATTGGCTCAAAGTCGTCGCCTGAGGCGCCCAGTCCATGCAGCCAAATGACTGTGGAGGTGTGCTCCTCCGTCGCTTCCACGACGACTAGTTCCAGTTCGTAGTCAGCCATTTGGCTCACTCACGACAGTTTTCCCAGTTCTTCTGCGAGAATTGGTAGCGCCTCTTCCCATGTTGATACGATTCCATAATCTGCAATCTTGAAGATTGGAGCCTCGGGATCCTTGTTGATGGCCACGATGTACTTGCTCGTGCGCATCCCAGCGAGGTGCTGGATTGCCCCACTGATTCCGACTGCGATGTAGAGACTCGGATTGACTGTCTTTCCAGTCTGTCCAACCTGCATGCTGTGAGGGATATCCTCCCATGTGTCTACAGCCGCTCGACTTGCGCCGACCGCCGCACCAATCTGGTCGGCGATGGCGTTGAGGTGAGAGAAGTTGGCTGGGTCTCCCATGCCGCGACCACCTGAGATGATGATGTCGGCGTCTGCGACATCGATGCGCTCACTCGCCTTGGCAATCGCCTCCTGTACTGCGATTCGAACATCGCCGCTCTGTTGTACGGTTGCTGTATCGGCACTACCTCCATCACCTGCGGGAGGGAAGGTGTTGGCCCTGAGGGTGAGGACACAGTCGCCACTCACCGAGAGGTCTTGCATCGCCTTGCCTGAGTAAATCGGGTGGGTCACATTCAGCCCGGGAGAAAGCGCAGTCACATCTTGGATGACGGGTATGCCACGCCGCGCTGCGATTCGAGAGCAGACATCTCTGCCTTTTGATGTCGCTGCGCCAATCAGAACACCGCTTCCCGCTGCTGCGTCGAGCGCTTCTGACCAAGCTCCTCCATCGTATGAGGAGAAGCAGTCGCCGGTTACTGAAAGCACTTTTCCGACTCCAAGAATCGTTGCCGCCTCATCGGCGCCGACACCGCCTGGGCAGAGCACGGTCGTGCTCGCTCCGAGGGTTGTTGCTGCACCTACGAGTTGACGGGTGACAGGGTGAAGTTCGCCACTTCTTGATTCTGCGATGATTGTAATATCCATGCTTCCAACTCCTCAGATGACCTTCGCCTCATCCCTCAACAGTCCGACAACCTCGGGTACCGAGTCGGCCCCCTCAAAGGTCTTGCCGGGTGGCTTCTGAGCCGGCGATGCATGACGGACTACGGAGACATTTGTGGTCCCGACTTCGCCGCCGACGAGTTCAATCTGGGCCCGCTTGGCCATCATGATGCCGCGAACATTTGGTCTACGCAACTCAGTCGTCGTCTTGGAGAAGGTGAGGACTGCTGGTGCTGCCACGGTCACCTTCTCACTGCCGGTCGCTGAAGAACGGGTGAATGTCGGGCCGCTGACATCGAAGTCAGTGATCTCGACGATGCAGGGTGCGCCGATTATCTCGGCGACACCCGGACCTGTTGAACCTTGATTGGTGTCGGCCGCCTGCTTTCCGCAGTAGACATACTCAGCGCCTGATGCCTGGACGGCAACTGCCAATGCGGCCTGGACCTGAATCGAGTCGAGGGGCTCCCAGCCATCCTGCCAGACCCGCACCAACTGCTCAACTCCTAGCGCAGCTGCGTCCTTGAGTACCTTATCGGCTCGAGCTGGACCAAGAGTGATGGCGGTGATGCTGCCACCAGCGACCTCCTTGTGCTGCAGCGCAGCCTCGAGGGCATACTCGTCGTAGGGGCTCGTCACCCAACTCGTGATTGCGTCCTCATCCACCTTGTCACCTGAAACCGTGATTCTGGCGGTGGTGTCCGGGACCTGCTTTAGCAGAACTGCAATCTCGACCATCGAAGCGAGCGACCTTCAATCCCTCTATCAAAGTTTAGACAGCGCCGGCGCTCGTCATCAGCAACCCTCACGATTCTCGGGTGAATGCTTGGATGCCAGTGATGTGGCGCCCTAGGATGAGGTTGTGGATGTCGTGGGTCCCCTCGTAGGTCTTGACCGACTCGAGGTTGGCCATGTGGCGCATGATGCAGTACTCATCGAGGATTCCGTTGGCGCCGTGTATGTCTCGGGCCATTCTAGCGATTTCCAGAGCCATGTCGACATTGTTCATCTTGGCGAGGCTGATTTGCTCGGCAATCCAAGTCCCGTCGTCCTTCTTGCGAGCGAGGTCGAGGGCGAGGAGTTGTCCCTTGGTAATCTCACGGAGCATCCATGCCAACTTGTTCTGAACCAGTTGGTAGGAGGCTATCGGATGGTCGAACTGGATTCGGCTGAGGGCGTATTCCTTGGCCGAGTGAAAGCACGCCTGGGCAGCGCCGATTGCGCCCCACGAGATGCCGAAGCGAGCGTTGTTGAGGCAGGAGAACGGCCCCTTGAGTCCTTCTACTCCGGGTAGGATTCGGTCCTTGGGAATCTTGCAGTCCTGAAACACCAACTCGCTTGTGACGCTCGCCTTGAGTGAGTGCTTGCCGGTCATCTCCGGTGCTGAGTATCCGGGATCATCCTTCTCGACGATGAAGCCGCGGATGACGCCGTCCAACTTCGCCCAGACGATGGCGAGGTCTGCGATGGTGCCGTTGGTGATCCACATCTTGGCGCCATTGAGCAGGTAGTGGTCGCCCTTGTCCTCGGCTCGAGTAATCATGTCGCCGGGGTTGCTGCCGTAGTCTGGCTCCGTCAGGCCGAAACAACCGACCAACTCGCCTCGAGTCATGCCGGGCAGATACTTCTGCTTCTGCTCCTCGCTGCCAAAGTCCCAAATCGGATACATCGCAAGTGAACCCTGCACGCTGGCGAATGAGCGGACGCCCGAATCCCCTCGCTCCAACTCCTGACAGATGAGGCCGTACGCCACATAGGAGAGGCCGGGGCATTCGTAGCCAGATAGCGGAGCGCCTAGCACACCCATCTCACCGAGTGCCACTCGCCACTCGTCGGGAAAAACGCCGTCTCGGCAAGCCTGTTCGATGTTGGGGATGACCTCGTCCTCGACCCAGTCCCGAACCATGTCACGGACCATGACCTCCTCTTCGGTCAACTGCGACTCGATGTCGTAGAAGTCGAGTGCCTCGTATGTCACTACGCTCACCTTCTGTTGCTGCGGGCACAAGACTGGCTCATCAATGCTCCGACATCCTCAACGCCGTCTACCCGTTGGTTTTTCCTTCTTCTTTACCGGTCGCCCAGCCTTTCGCTTCTCCATTCGCCGCTCTCTGCGGCCGTCACTCCATTTCTTGTACCTCTTCTGCATCTTCGGACTCATCATGAAGAGGAGTCCGAGCACAGAACCGGGTACGGCTATTATTACAAGAATACCGGCAAGTGATGAGACTAGTTTATCGTCGATTGATTTGAGCGGAGGAGCATATTCAACGATGCGGCCAAATGAGGTGACTCCGAAGCCGGTCTCATCGGTTGTTGTCCAACCACCGATCAGTCGCTCGTGTGCAATCATCGGGTCGGATTTCCCTGCGTCATGGTTGTAGAGCCAAGGATAGGCATACCCCAAGGAGCCATCTCCTTCCATCACATTCCAGTCAACCCAACCAAAAGGCGCGGTTTGGATGAGAATCGTGTCTCCCGTACGAACATGGAATCCGGTGAATTCAACATCAATGTTGACCTGCTTCACGAGAACATAGCTGTCCGAGGCTACCGTCGGATTGAGTTCCACCACCCCAACCGTGCTTCCCTGACCTGCGCCGTAACATCGGTCACGGGCCGGGTGAGGGCAGATGACCGCCCTCCATGTCGTGCCTGCTGAGCCGCTGAGCCACGACACTTGGTGATCTGAGTCGATGATGCCGATTCCGTCACTTTCAGTGGCGAAGACGCAGTGTGAATGCATCTTCTTCAGGCAGGAGATGTCGAGGATTGCACTGCTCTTGGTGTCGTTCAGTGAGAAGAATTCACCGTTGCCGTTGGAGTTCTCTCGGTAGCGGACGATGGAGCCATCGGGAGTCCCGACATAGGCCCAACCACCTGCAGCATCCCAAGCCACGGCGCTGAGAGATTGGCCGAGGAAGAAGGCGGTGGAGCCTGCTACATGAGTGACCGAATGGTCCGAGGTAGCGTAGCGAAGCATGGTACCGGCATCGCCGACGATTAGGGCCGTTTCGCCGCGCGGGTGCCAATCGACATCGGTTAGGTCGTCCTCATCACCGCTGTTCAACTCGATTTCATCATTGACATCCTCTGTTGAAAACCTGAGAGAAAAGCCGTTCGCCCCGACCACAATCACATTCAGTCCGTCGGGAGAGACTGAGAGTTCCTCCAAGCCGAGGTCGAATGTTGCGAGCATCCGTCCGGTGGAGGCTTCGACCGCGGAATTGCCTTCCGCCGCAACCGTCCATGGCACGAGCAGGAAAAGTATGGTGACCAACGCCACGCGCCTCAGCATGGTGCGGCCAAACGACTCGCCGGTTTATCCTTCACCCTTCATATTCCTCAATGATTCCTGTGCTCAACTCGCTCTTCCCGAGGGGCCCACTAAAGGGAAAGGCGAAGCGTTAGGTTCAACCGATGCCGCCTCGCGCCCACGCTCATGGAGACCTTTGAAGTCAAGCGGGGTATGGTCAAGAGCGTGTCAGCGGATGGAGGCTTGGCGAAGCTCGCCGGACAGTACTTCGATGATGTTTCAGAGAGCGATGAGAATGCCTTCGAAGCATCATTTGGGATTCTGTCCAACATCTCCGCACACTACGACGAGAAGGGGAAACTGACCGTCGATGTTGTGCAGATGAAAGGTTCCGACTTGGAGGATTTCCTCTCCACCGATGGCGGCCGTGAACAGGCTTTGGAGTCACGCCGCCGCTGGAGCGGTTTTCTCGATGAGGCAACTGGGTACAACCCGAAGCAACGAGGCGACAAGGCGAAGGAGAGCACGAAGAAGGCCGCCAAGGCAAAGTCAGCCATCAGTCAGACTCGACATCTGATGACGATGACCGATGTCGATGAAGAGACCGCAGAAGAGGCGGAGGCTCTAATCACCGAGATTGAAGAGGCCCTTGAGAGAGGAGACAACACTCGCGCTGCGAGCCGCGGCCAAAAGTTGGGCAAGTTGTTCGGGTAGGGATTGAATGGAAGCGGACGACCTCTCTACTCTCTCGCCAGAGAACCAAGAGCGCGTCAACGCAATGATGGCGGGCGTCGAAGAGGTCGTCGGAATCGGCCATCTCGTCAACTGCCTAAACGAATCTACCTCACACGCCGGCGACGGCGTCCTGCGCGCATATGTCGGCTTCGAGCCGAGCGGCAAGGCTCACATCGGCTGGAAGATAATCTCGCAGACCCTGCGAAACCTGTTGGACAACGGCGTCAATGTCCTCATTTTCATGGCCGACTGGCACGCCTGGGTGAACGACAAGTTCGGCGGCGACATGGAGAAGATCCAGACCACCGGGCGCTACACGGAAGAGGTCTTCCGCGCCCTTCTTGGGAAGCCCGAGGAAGGGGATGGAGCGGGGCAGTTGCGTTTCCTGTATGCGAGTGAGTTGATGGATTCGGGCGACTACTGGGCCCGGGTCCTACGATGTTCCAAGAACATGAGCCTTGATCGCGTCCGACGGACATTCAGCATCATGGGAAGAGCCGAGGACTCCTCCGACGGCGACCTCTCCAAGTTCTTCTATCCTGCAATGCAGGCGGCTGACATATTCGAGATGGAAATCGACATCGCACTTGGTGGCATGGACCAGCGCAAGGCGCACATGTACATGCGAAGGGTTGCTGACCGCCACGGTTGGATGAAAGCGACCTGCGTCCACACTCCGATTCTCTCGGGACTGAAGGCGGCTGGTGCCCGAATGGAATCCTTCGACCACAAGATGAGCAAGTCAGACCCCGGTGGGGCGCTTCTGCTGCACGACGACAACGCCACACTTCGAAAGAAGATGAGAAAGGCCTTCCTCGACCCTACTTCCCCGAACTCCCCGGTCTACGAGATTATCGAGAGTATCGTGCTTCCCGAGTTGGACGAACTGAAGATTACTCCCAAACCGGAGTATGGTGAGCCCTCCACATGGAGCGACCTCGCCGCCCTCAAAGCGGCTGTGGAGGCGGGCGAAGTACACCCGATGGACCTCAAATTCGGAGTCGCCGATGCGCTCTCAGAAACGCTCGCACCACTGGCCGCTCACTTCGCTGAGAAACCGGAGTTGTTGGATGCGGTCAACGAGATCACCAACAGTTGAGTTGGTTAACACTCACTTACACTGCGGCGAGGATTTATTTCGAATAACACCCGTAGGCCCCCAATTGGGGGGGATTGCTCCTCATGCCGTGGTAGAGTTCTAAGAGTATGTCAATACCGCAGAACCTGTGAGTAACATGGCTGAGGTAGGCATAGATGACATCGCGATTCATTTTCCGAAACTCTACTTCGACATGAGGGACTTCGCAGAGATGCGGGGTGCAGACTTCGGAAAGTTGAACAAAGGTCTCGGCTTGACAGCGATGTCAATTCCAGACAGGCACGAAGACACCGCCACGATGGGTGCAAACGCGGTCACCCGACTTCTCGACCGCAATGGCATTGACCCCAGCAAGATCGGCAGGATGTACCTCGGTACCGAGTCTGCTCTCGATGGTTCCAAGCCGACCGCCACCTATATTCTCGACATGCTTGAGCAACGTTACTCCAAGCAGTATGGTAAGGACTGCTTCCGCAACTGCGATGTTGTGGACATGACCTTCGCCTGCATCGGTGCTGTAGACGCACTTCACAACACCCTAGACTGGGTTGCCAGAGGTGGCGAAGAAGAGGACCGGTTAGGAATTGTCGTCTTCAGTGACAACGCCAAGTACGACCTTGAGTCGAGTGGTGAGTACACACAAGGTGCCGGTGGAGGCGCTCTACTCGTTCGGCACGACCCCCGACTCATCTCCATTCCAGACCGCTGGGGCGTATCGACAACACCGGTTCACGACTTCTTCAAACCGCGCAGAGAAGTCTCGATTAAGTCCGTAATCACTCATGTTCTGCAACTGGCGAGGGAAACCGGTCACAATGTCAAGGAAGGGTTGGCTGACCGGATGGTCAAACACCTGCCAGAATCAACTGTGCGCAGGCTCGGTATTTTCTCCCATGGAGAGGAGATGGTCTCTGTGCACCGAGATGAGCCGATTTTCGATGGAGCGTTCTCCAATCGCTGTTACCAAGAGGCTGTCAAGACCGCCTTCCTCGACTTCCAGCGGCGAGCCAAGAAGCAAGGGCGCTACAATCCGAAAAATGATGACATCCTCACAGAACAGTGGGTTCGCATCATCATGCATCTACCATACGCCTTCCAGGGGAAGAGAATGTTCCCCGATGTCTTCCGGCACGACCGGAGAGAGGAGCCGATCTGGGATGAGTTGGTTGCAGAGATCGGCGCCGAGCCACGGTATGTTGATTTTGAGGATACTCCAGAAGGTGAAATCGAGTACGACAAGGCGCAGGACGCCTTCCGTAGAGCCATCTCGAAAACTGCAGCATACCAAGAATTCCACGCCGCGAGAATCGAGAAGGGGCAACGTGCATCGAGTCTCATCGGCAACCAGTACACCGGTTCCATCTTCCTCGCGATGATGTCAACCTTTGAGTCGGACTACGAAGACAATTCCCTCCTTGAAGGAAAGTACTTCGGAATGTGTGGCTACGGCTCAGGTGCTAAGGCGAAGGTGTTCGAGGGGCTGGTCTCGGCGAAGTGGCGAGAGGTTGTTGCCAGCTGGAACTTGTTTGAGCGGTTGGCTGGCCGGCAGGCGATTGACAAGATGACATACGAGTCGCTGCACAAAGGTATCCTCGAAGAGAGCGTCCTAGAACCGTCGGGCGAATTCGCACTTGTTGAAATCGAATCCGAGGGCGTCCGCGAAGGGGCTCGAACCTACACTTGGATGGGATGAACGAGCGAAAATCGACTCCGCGCCGAAAGTGGGCAACTAAGCGTCTCGCTGAGAGGACTCAGAACTCGCCGAGCAGTTCGAGATACTCGTCTGGCTCCAGCAGGTCATCCGGATCGAGGTCGTGGGGTCGTATGTTCAACAACCAACCATCACCGTAGGGGTCCTCGTTCACCAGTTCCGGGCTGTCCTCAACCTCGCCGTTCAACTCGATGACATGGCAGGCGAATGGTGTCTCGATGACCCAGCGCTCTTGGGTAGTCCTCAGGGTAACCAATGCATCACCGATGTGAAGTTCCTGACCAGTCACTCCGGCCTCCTTCGCACCCGTTCCGAGTTGCTCCTTGCCCTCCTCCGGCTGAATTTGGAACTCCTCTATCTCAGTTGGTTGGGGGAGAATCACCCGGATTAGGTCTCCGAGGTCAGCCTGAAGATAATCAGTGATTCCGACTTTGTAGAGGTCGCCGGTTTCCTCATCGGACTCTAGATGCTGAAACCATAAGTGGGTCTTGAAATACTTTCTACCCTCAATTATTTGGAATTCAATTACTTCGTCATCAACCATTTTCATTCCCCATTGGCGGCGGCCACTTTGGCGTCATATTTAACCATTTGAGAATAAGCCATTGTTTTGCTTCGTCAGAGGCTGCGAGCGACCCTTCATGAAGCGAAGGCGATTAGAAGGAAGCGGGGAGCAAACATGGACTTCGGGGAGAGCGAGGAGCAGAGCGCCATCCGAGAGATGGTCAGGGGGTTCGCGGAGTCGGTTTTACCCCCCACGATAGAGCATCGCGACAAGAACCAGATTGCGCCGGTCGAAGAGTGGAAGAAATTCTGCGACGAGACCGGACTTCAAGGAATCACAATCGCCGAGGAGTATGGGGGATTCCCTGTAGATGACATCTCAGAAGCGATCATCATTGAGGAACTGGCGCGCGTCGACCCCTCGTTTTCAGTCTTTTACGCGGTTCATGTCGGCTTGTGCAGCAAGACCATCACACTGCACGGCACAGATGAGCAGAAGCAGAAATATCTCACTCAGTTGGCCGCTGACAAGGTGGGTGCGTACTCACTTTCCGAGGCCGGAGCTGGAACGGATGCGGGGGCACTCTCATGCAAGGCGGAACTCTCCGAAGATGGCTCACACTACATCCTCAATGGGCTCAAGATGTGGGTCACGAACGGTGCCAGTGCCGACTTCTATGTCCTCTTCGCCAAGGTGGTTGGACACCCAGACTATGGTGTGAAGAAACACGGCGGGACGACAGCATTCATTGTCGAAAAGGCGTTTGAAGGCTTCTCGGTTGGGAAGAAAGAGGACAAACTCGGGATTCGCAGCAGCGACACGACCACCCTCATCCTCGAAAACTGCGTAGTACCCGCTGAGAATGTCCTGGGTGAGGTGGGCAAGGGATTCTCGATTGCGATGAACGCGCTCGACAACAGTAGGATCGGCATTGCGGCACAGGCGCTGGGAATTTCGCAAGGCGCCTTCGAGGCGGCGTTGAAGTACTCACATGAGAGGGAGACCTTCGGAAAACCACTCGCCGCCCACCAGATGATCACCTCTTATCTATCCGATATGGCAACTCGCATAGATGCCTCCCGTCTTCTTGTCTATAGGGCTGCAGATGCAAAGCGACTGCATTACGAGGAGGGCGCTCCGCGGCATACTGTCGAAGCGAGCATGGCGAAGTTGTTTGCTGGCGACACAGCGATGTGGGTCGCTGAGAGAGCGGTCCAGATTCACGGAGGCTACGGATATGTCACTGAATTCCCGGTCGAGCGCTTCTTTCGAGATGCCAAGATCACCCAAATCTACGAAGGAACCCAGGAAGTTCAGCGACTGGTCATCGCTCGCAACCTAAAGAAGTGAATTGCAGAACAGCCACTCTCGATGACACCCCGGCCTTTCGTCCTCACTTTGGACAGAATCAACCGAAGGTTCAGTCGGATGGACTGGCGGCCATTTGGTCTATTCATCAGCCGGGGTGTCGGCCGGTGGCCACTGCAGTCGGGGCCAAGATTCCGGTTCGCCATCTTGCCAAGACAACTGAGCCAATCGCTCGGCGACCTCTGAGAGAGTTGCGAGGTCACTTTCAACCTGTATGTGATGCAGCCACGCCTTCAACCGGCCAAGCCGGATTCCAGGGGTCAATCCAGACTGCTCTGCTATCCAATTCCCATCGGCCAATGGAGAGTTGCCCGCTCGGTTGACTGCAAGCGCATCCAGTGCAGTGCTCACCGCTGCTGCCGAGGACTCGTCCAAGGCGCTCTCGCAGGCGAGTTGCAACTGGAGTCGAGCGCCGAGCGCAGCGCGGTAGATACGCAGCTCGCCCGGTTCAGCAGGATTAGGAAGTTGACCGAGTCGGCTGAGCAAATCCTCGACTCCGACGATGACCCTCTTGGGCGCCTTGAGAGCGATGAGGTCCTCTCGAGCCGATACGGGGTGGAATAGGATGGCGAGGCGAGCCTCGACTGGATTCTCCACTTCAGATAACTCACTCTGTGGCCCCAACTCGATGTTTCCGCTCGGAAGTAGGCGTTCGAGAACACCATCAACAGCGAGGCGAGAGAGAACATCTGCAGCGTGCCCGCCTTCGAGAATTCGAGTGAACTCCTGCCATATTCGTTCAACGCTGACATTCTGCAACATCGCTTGGCATTCAATGAGCGCCGCCGACAACTCCTCGTCAGGTTGCCACAGACCAGCCTCAGCTTGATCCATGAAACGGTAGACTCGCATGATTCGCAAGCCATCTTCGGCTAACCGTACCTTGGCTTCCCCAACCGCACGGAGTACCCCCTTCCCAAGGTCCACCCTTCCCTCATAGGGGTCGTGCAGAAGGCACCTCGCAAGATCGATTGCCATCGAATTGATTGTCAAGTCTCGGCGCTGTAAATCCTCATTCAGAGATTTTCCAAACTTCACCGATTCCGGCCTCCGACCGTCGAGATACTCCTGGTCGGAGCGCAGAGTCGTCATCTCGAAATGGGAGCCCCCGGGTTCTGTACGCACCGTCACCGTACCATACTCCACCCCAGTCGGAATCGAGTCTGGAAAGAGGTCGATGGTCTGCTCCGGTTCCATTGTACTGGTGAGGTCGAAGTCGTTGGGAATCCTACTAGAAAGACCATCACGCACGGGGCCACCGACCACCCAAACTCCGTGGCCGCTCTCCGCAACCTTCGAGACGATGGTCAACAGTTCCTCTGGAAGGGCGGAAATCCAGCCTGCGAGAGATTGGGAGAGAGGCTCCGCCGGTACATCCGCTAGCAGACCGACCGGCAACTGCGAGAGACGGGCGAAGGACTCCATCGTCAACGCGGTGGCGGCAACTGCTTTCAAGGGCAACGGCGAGCAGGGGGCGTGGAAGTCGAGATAGTTGCAATTGATTGGCTGAAGCCACACGAGGAAGTTCGGTGGAACAAGGTCGAGGAGTTGGCCAAGGTCACCGAACGCTGGGGCTGCTACACCAAGCCTCTACTAATCGATTCAGAAACTGGCGCAATCCTCGATGGACACCACCGACATCAAGTCGGAATTAGTCTTAGGTTGAACCGATTACCGGTGATTCTCTTCGATTATCTCGCCGACGAGCGAATTACGGTCGAGGCGTGGCCAAACGCCGATGTGACCCACCTCTCCAAAGCCGATGTCATCGAAATGTCACTGTCCGACAACCTCTATCCTCCAAAGACAAGCAAGCACACGATTGAGGAGGACACTCCTCCGATCAGCGTCTCACTTGGGCTGCTCGCCGAGGAAGCCGATTGAAGCGCAGGAACGGGGCAGAACTCCAACCGACATCTCAGGAAGTGCGTACTCCCACATCGGCGAGCAGACTGGATGCCGCCTGTGCGAGCAGGTCGTGTTCTGAAGAAGATAGGTCACCGGCCGCGCCAAGCAACTCGGGTGAACAATCCCTACCGTGGGCATCCTCCAGCAGTCGCAATCGCATCATCGCGGGCATTCCATCATCAGAGACGATTTCAACGGCGAGTTTCTGAGCCCATTGGTCAGCACGACCGCGGATGAGTCTAGGCAGCAAGTTTGGGGCTTCACTACTCTTCAGTGTATTGACGACGACCTTGTTTTCCACCCAATCTCTCTCGGACAGCAAATCGATGAGAATGCGGAACTCGTCCGCTGATGGGTCGATAATCGTCCTTTCCCATCGTGATAAGTCGCCACCCTCCCAGTCTATAGGGAGTATCAGCCGCAGGGCAGCAGTTCTCTCTGCAGTCTGCAGCGGCTTGTCTGCCAGACTTGCAACAATCTCTCTCAACTCACTAGGGACGGAAGATGATGAGAGGGCAAGTTGCTCTAGGGCTGCCACTCTGACCCTTAGGTGGGTGTCTTGAAGCGCCAACGCAAGCAGTGCTGAATTATTCGACTCGCACCTTTCAATCGCTTGTACTGCGAGTCGCCTTATCGCTGGATGATGATCCTCCAGGGCCAATAATATCGAATCGGGAGACAATGGCCCGACGAGTAGAATGCTACGCCACGCCTCAAGACGGACCTGGTGCTCGCCATCACCGCTCAACCGTTCGAGTAGAGCTGAACTGCCTTCTACCCGCAACGCCACCTCGGCCGCCAAGCGGCGAACCTCCGCTCTCGGCATCCCCGCCATTGAGTCCAACTCGCCACCATGCTCGGAGCCGAGCCAGCGCCGCACAGCATTTGCCGCCCGAGCGCGGAACCACTCGCTGTCGTCATCCAACAGAGGGATGAATGCTGGTAGTGCTGCGGCGTCGTTCAGTTCGAACAACTTGCGTACCGCGATTCGACGCTGCCTGACATCCTTGTCGGAGAGGCGAGACATGTATTGACGGACCATGCGGGACAGGTGGCCCACAGGCCCACCTTCCAAAAACCTCCGTAGGGAGCAAGTGGTGGCAAATCAGGGAACTAAGTCACCGTGAGGGCCGAAGTCCCGGCCCTCTTCCTGCTCAACATCCGGTGCACCGGGGTGCTGCATCTGTGTTTCGAAAAGTGCCAGCAGGGAGGGCCAAAGAGGAGTGAGCCATTCTGCGGCCTCGGTCAGGAGTCGGAAAATCGGATGGTCATCATCAAGACCCATCCCCTCAAGTTCGAAGATGAATTCCTCTTCTTCATCTTCCCATACAATTTCCACCTCTTCCTCCGCGTAGAGGTTCAATGGAGGTAAGGTATCGGGCAACTCCCGTAATTCCCTAACTAGTTGGCCAAGTTGTTGAAGCGCGTCATCGGCGAAAATTCCGAGTTCGCCACCAACTTCGAGTGCGTCCTCAAATAGTTCTGCCAACTGTTCTGGACCTGCTGGTTCGTGCTCCGTCTCGCAAATATCTACCGGACCAAACAAGACACCTCCCAAGTCGGTGTCAACCATCTCCTGCTGACGCTCTCTCTTCACCAACCGCTGACTCACCCTTCCTCCGAGTGGAGCGATGACAAATCCGCCTTCACAGACCCTCTGCTCAAGCCATCTGGGGAGCGCGGCCAAGGAGCCGGTGACGAGAACCCGGTTGAGGGGATCGGGTAGGTTAGGAGGGGCCCTTTCCAGAGATTGCATCTTGCGCACGGTGAAACGGCTTTTCAGGTTCTGAGCCTTCAACCTCCTACGCACATGTTCGACCACCTGTTTGTTCGGGTCGACGACTGTCACTCCTCCTTCAGGACCGACGATATGTGACACTAGCGCGGCGAGGTAGCCGCCCTTCGCCCCGAGGATGAGGACTTCCTGCCCCTCTGAGAGTTCCAAATGATGGAGAAGAGTCACCACCATGTGCGGCGCAGAGATGGTTTTGACGCCGCCACGCTCAGTCTCTGTGAAGACTATCGGGCGGTCATGCCAGAATGGTAGCGGATCGTAATCTGTGAATTTCCGGATGTCGACTTTCAGCATCGCTTCGCGGATGGAATCTGTGAGAGGTAAGCCCGCCTTTCGCAGACGCCCAAGCAACTCCGCCATCTCGGCCATGGTGGGTCCAGTGCCGCTGACAGACAAAAGGCTGAGGGTTCGCACTTTTGATATCATGACGCTCTGTGGGGTAGACACAGGGACCGTGGTCTAGCGGTTATGACGTCGCCTTTACAAGGCGAATATCGCAGGTTCAATTCCTGCCGGTCCCACCACCTAAAGCGCTGGCTCGCAGAGTGAGGTGAAGTCAGAAATGGTCGAACACTTCAGAGTGACAATCCAGCCGAAGGGCTCTGGAATTGTATTTCACGCTCACATCGAATCCCATCGGCCGCTACGCCAGCGGCCGATATCGAATGCGAATCGTCAAAAGCGGTCGCTCCGCGGGTCGGCTTGTGCCACAGGACACCTCAGTACACGCCGCCCGGCTCGCCCGACGCCTCAAGCGGAACGGCATGACGGTATCCACGGCGGAGTCCTGCACCGGAGGACTGCTCGCCTCTTCACTGACCGACATACAGGGCGCCAGCATCTGGTACAAGCAGGGCTGGATTACCTACTCAAACGACTCCAAAGTTGACCAATTGGGCGTGAAAAGTGAGTTGTTCGAAGAGAATGAGGGCAACGCGGGCGCAGTGAGTGCGGATGTCGCAAAGGCGATGGCTGAAGGGGCAGCTCGAAACTCATCCAGCGACATCGCAATCTCGGTCACCGGAATCGCGGGTCCGACCGGCGGGACCGAAACCAAGGAGGTCGGCTTAGTATGGGTCGGCGTGAAAATCGGTGACGCTGTCGAAGCAAAAACCGCATCATTCGGACAGGGAGACAGGAGCAGCAACAAAGAGGCATTCGCCAACTTCGCACTGCGTACAGCATTGGAGGTCTGGGACGAACACTTCGAAGAGCCGGAGCCGACCCCCGAAATTTCCGAGGAAAGCGAACTTGAGGAAGGAGAGCAACCCGAGTTGGACGATGCACTCCGCACTGTCGACGGCGACGATGCCAACTGGGACCGAGAGGTCGAGTGGGTCGATGGCGCACCACCTGTGGTCGAACCTGATGAGAACGAGAATGCTGACATTCTCGATTCGGACATCAAATGGGGCGAAGAGTGAGTGAGCCCCTGCCTACGGCGAGTTCGAGCGTAATTGCTTTGAGCGGCCTCGTGCCGCTACAGGAAGTATGGCCGAGGCACACTGGCGTGATATCTCTTCTCGCCTCACCCGAATAGGGCTCTTCCCGGTCAAGGGAGTACAGGCGAGCCTGATGGCCCACAAGGACCCAAATGGGCTTCTAGACAGGGCGCAGCAGTTCGGCTACACAGGAATCTTGACAGTGGAACTCTTCGATGAATTGCAACACCGGGCTGATGTTGATGTGTCGAAAGAGGGAGATGGTGTTGGGAGCGGTGACGGAGATGCGCCGACTGTCGCCGCGGCCTCGATGCTGATTCCTGTTCCAGACTCGGCGGCAGCAGGCGAGGCTGGCCAAGAGACGACAGGTCGTGTGATTGCACCGATTTCTCTGCCTGAGCCGAGCCCGGCGGATCGGCCGCATGGGCTGCCGCACTTCTCACTCGACGGGTTCCCGATGCTGGCAACCGATGTCGATACCGAGATAGATATTCACTTCGAAATAACGGGAAAGAGCACCACTGAGGGAAAGATGGAAGACTTTCTCGCCTGTTACAACGACCGACTTGAGAAAATCAAGAGGATTATCGTTCAGACCGGACGGTTGCCCAATCGAGTCATCAGCGTCAACCAGTTGATTCGTGACAGAGGCCGCTTCTCATCATCCTCAAACAGCGCCACAGTAATCGGTCTTGCCAACGGTGTTCGGCACAAAGGAGACAATCTCTACTTCAACATCGAAGATGAAACCGGCCAGATCTTCTGCCTCCTCTCTCCGGCACGCGATAGCGACGGAGCGGCGGTCGCGAGACGGCGAAACCGAGTGGTCACAGGGGGCCTGATGAACGACGACGTGGTGGGTGTCACAGGATATGTCTCACCTCAGAGGAGTGACATGTTCATCGTCGAGGACATCCACCTCCCGCCACTTGAAAAACAGCGCAAGAGAACCGCCCCCGCCGACCAAGCGGTCTCTGTAGCATTCCTCTCTGACCTTCACCTCGGCTCAAACACCTTTCTTCACGCCCAGTGGGAGAAGTTAGCCAAGTGGTTCCACGAGGACCCGCTCGCGAAGACCATCAAATATTTCGTCCTGTCAGGCGATGTAGTCGATGGAGTTGGCATCTACAAGAACCAGCAGCGTGAACTGGAAATCACGGATGTGTACAAGCAATACGAGGGAGTAGCCCGACTCATCGAAGGGCTACCCGACTGGATTGACACGATGATCCTGCCCGGCAACCACGATGCTGTCAGACCTGCCGAGCCGCAACCGGCGCTCGACCCCAGAATCCAGGAGTACTACAACTCCACCACCTTTGTCGGAAACCCCTGTGACTTCAGCCTCCACGGTGTGCGGGTACTCTCCTACCACGGGGTCAGCATCATGGACTTCGTCTCAACGATGCGAAACATCACATTCTCTCAGCCAGAGAAGGCGATGGCCGAGATGTTGGAGCGACGGCATCTGGCACCCTCATGGGGCGGCAAGACTCCGCTGTCACCTGAGCCAGAGGACCACATGGTGATTGAGACGATTCCAGACATCTTCGTGACCGGGCATGTCCACGGCCACTACTGCGGTGAGCACAAGGGCGTGACACTGGTTCACAGCAGCACCTGGCAGGACCAAACCGACTACCAGCGGATGCTTGGATTCCAGCCCAAGCCGTGCATCCTAACCGTGGTCAACCTGCACACGCATGAGACGGCGACGATACCGTTCGCCTAGTCCCAGTCGTGGCGGCGGGTTCTGATCAAAGCACTAACCACTAGCAGAATCACCAACAGCAATCCGATTTGTACTACAGGATTCCCGAATAGTTCTCCGATGCTCGTAGTATCACTGGACTCTTCATTCGTCCCACTCGGAGGAAAATCTTCGTCAGGGAGTGGGGACGCGGCGTCCTCCTCCTCGATGAAGAAGTCCACACTGGAGGAGTTCGTGTTGCCAGAGGCATCTGAGACGGTGAGGGTCAGCGTGTAGGTCTGAAGCGCGGGGAGTTCTGGATACGGTACAACCGTCATTTCGTGATTCTTACGCAGAGCGACATTGTCTCCCACGAAGGTCTGGCTGTAGACCTCAATCGACTCCGTCGTCTCCTCGCTAGTGTACCATGTGACCCGAAGCGAGCCGCCTGCGATGACCTCGACAATGAAATTGAGTATCTCAGGAGGATCTACGTCGACAATTGCACTGGTGTTGAATGAGAGTGTTACCGAATCGACCCCTTCTACGGCAATTGCGCATTCGTAGGTGGTGTCGCTCTCCAAACCGGTCAGTTGGAGTGTGTGTGACAACCCTCCGCCAGCCTCTTCGAAGGTAAGTGGCCCACAGGTGAGGTTGGCGCCCGCATCGCGGGTGGTGGACCATTCGAGGATGGCTGTAGTTGCTGTCGTGCTGACCACCTTGGCGCCGTAGACCTGCTGGGCGACCTCAGGGAGCTCAATGCCTGTGAGGACGGCGTACTCCTGTGCAGCGACATCGTAGGCTCCGAGCATTGCCGCCTGACCGTCTCCCTCCATCACCATGTCGAGCACATTGGGGTCGTAGTCGACTCCGTCGTTCGGATTCGGGTCATCTCCCCCTCCGAGGCGCCAAGTCTTCGCAACGGCATCGACCTCACGCCACTTGCCCGGCCCGAAGCCGTCCTGTGAGCCAGAGACGATGACGAAGCGGTAGTTAGGAACATCATGGCCGATGACTGTCTTCGACACTGTGATGGTCACCGTCTTGGTGCTTATGTCCCCCGAAACCTCGATTCCCTTCGCTGAGGTTTCACCCGTTTGGGAATTTACAGCCTTGACAGCACCCGGCTCGCCGGTGGCAGAGATTGCAACCTCCCACGCCCAGTCTTCGTGGATGACCGCGTTTGCCCCCTCCAACATGTCGGTCTCACCCCACATGTAGTCACCACGGTCGACATAGATCTGCACGATTTGGTGGCTGAATCCGTTGGACAGGCTCCAGTAGTCGGTCATCTCGGCAAACGTCAGTTCAAAGCGGGCGTTCCATGAGCTCTGACTAATCTTGAGATGGGTGACATCGAACAGGCCGGAGCCGGGAGCGAAGTCGCTGGCCAGAGGATAGACATAGTCGCCGTCACCATTCTCGTCACCCACCGGGTCGTCAAAGTCGAGCAGGGTGACCCATTGCTCAAGGTCCGGCATCACCATCTCGGCTGGTGCTGGGGGGGCAATCTCAGCGTCCACTCCGTCACCATAGGAGAGGGAGGCTGTCTCTGCGGTGACCACCTTCACGCGCGTCGAATAGCGTGGGGCGAGCCCCAATTCTGACCAGGGGATCTGAAACTCGTAGATCTCATCGGCCGCGCAGGCGCCAAGAATCGAGGTCGAGGAAAGAACCCACTGCTCGTTCTCACCGACCTTGCCCTGCGCATCGAACAGATTCCACTTCGCCTTGCCATCCTGGCGCAACTGGTTGAAGTCGAATGAGACCATCTTCTTGGCCGGGAAGCCGAGAATGTCGTTTCCGTAGTAGGTCCTGAAGTTGGTCTGAACCTCGTTGAAGTTGATGGCGTTGGGCTGCATGAAGTAGATTGAGAGGTCAGGGGCCCAACTGAGGTCGGCAACCTCGAAGAAGTGGGGGGAGGAAGCGAGGTC
>Ga0310121_10002139_pt1 | contig 19233 bp, 13 predicted proteins | sample CB27_Tmax_986_MG_FD_203504 | JGI IMG/M metagenome (GOLD analysis project Ga0310121, IMG submission 203504) | Marine microbial communities from Western Arctic Ocean, Canada - CB27_Tmax_986 | ecosystem: Environmental > Aquatic > Marine > Oceanic | place: Canada: Western Arctic Ocean | collected...
ACCGCCCGGCCCCATCCGGCGCGGCGCCGCCACGCCCAAACGAGCACTGCAACCAGGCCGATCAGCGGCAGCCACGCCGGCCACCAGCCGGGGTCCACCGTCCAGCGTGGATAGATCATTGACAGCCGCAGGGGCGCCAGATCCTTGAGCCAATAGAACCCGACGCACCAGCCCGAAGCCGCCAGTCGGGAAAACGCGCCTTCCGGCCGCGGATCGGTCGAGGCGATCGTGAACTTGAACTGCGTATAGATCGAAATCAGGCCGAACACGAGCGATATCGCAAAGAAGGGCGCCACGCGCAACACGTCGCGAGCACCGATGCGGCTGTGCCGCCACCACGCTGTCAACAGCAGCACGACCGGCACCATCACGACCGATGACTTGGATAACACCGCCAGGAGAAAAGCCGCGACCGCCGCCGCATATGACCGCCGCCGCCTGCTGTCGTCGAAGTCCAGGTATGCGAGTACCGCCGCCGCCATCCAGCACATCGACATGACATTTTTTCGTTGCGCGATCCATGCCGTCGACCCGGCCGCCACGGGGTGGACCGCGAAAATGGCGGCTACCACCCATGCACCGGGCACACCCAGCCGCAGAAGCACCCGCCAGATCAACACCGAACCCAGCGCGTGCAGCACGATGTTGACCACGTGGTAGCCGCCCGTCCGATCGCCCCAGAGCAGGTGCCGCTCCAGCCACCACGACGTGTGCGTCACCGGGTAATAATCGATCTGATCGATTGTCAGCCAGAAATGCTTCAGGCCATCGTCGGCGCGGATGTGGTTGTTGCCAAAGACGTAAATGTCGTCGTCCCAGATGGCGCCGGCATCCATCGCGGGGACGTAGGCGGCCAGTGTCAGCGCGACGATCCCCGCCGCCATCAGCCAGGGTCGATATGTGGGTGTCGATGGCATGGGCTGTTACTGCAAGTATCGGTTGTCACGTCGCGGTTTCTTCGTGTGACCCGTGCTTTGCCGCGACCATCGTGTTTGATACCACGCATGGGCCGGGTTAAGCTGCCCGCTGGCCACTTACCGCGTCGGTATTCTCGATGGATTTTGGGCACATTCTAATCACAGGCGGGGCCGGTTTTGTCGGCTCCAACCTCGCGCTGCTGCTCAAGCGGTCATTCGCGAACGTGCGCGTGACGGCGCTGGACAACCTCAAACGGCGGGGCGGCGAGTTGAACCTATCCCGGCTGGACGCCAGCGGCATCGGGTTTATCCACGGCGACGTCCGCAACCCCGAAGACCTGGCCAATGCCAGCGAGTTCGATCTGCTGATCGACTGCTCCGCCGAACCGGCGGTGGCGGCAGGGACCACCGGATCGCCCATGTACGTGCTCAATACGAACCTGATCGGTACGATCAACTGTCTCGAGGCGGCCCGGGCCCGCGGCGCCGCGGTGCTGTTCCTTAGCACGAGCCGGGTGTATCCCATGGGTGTGGTCAACGCACTTCGCTATCAGGAGGCCGAAACACGGTTCGCCTGGGACGGCAACGATGACGTGCCGGGGTTTTCCGCGCGCGGCATCGCCGAAGATTTTCCGCTGGACGGGGCTCGATCGTTCTACGGCGCCAGCAAGCTGGCCTGCGAGTTGGTGCTGCGCGAGTACGTACACAGTTACGGCCTGCCCGCCCTGGTCAACCGTTGCGGCGTCATCGCCGGGCCGTGGCAGATGGGCAAGGTCGAGCAGGGCGTGGTCACGTTGTGGGTCGCCTGTCATGAGTTCGGCAAACCGCTGCGCTACATCGGGTTTGGCGGGCAGGGCAAGCAGGTGCGCGACCTGTTGCACGTCGAGGACCTGTTCGATCTGCTCGTGCTGCAGATGCAGCGCCCATCGGACTGGGACGGCCGCGCGTACAATGTCGGCGGCGGGCTCGATATAAGCGTGTCGCTTCGCGAGTTGACCGGGTTGTGTGAATCGGCCACGGCCAAGTCGATTTCTATCGATGCCGAGCCGCGCACCAGCGACGTCGACGTGCGTCTTTACATCACAGACGCCGCCAGGGCGCGTCGTGACTTTGCATGGAGTCCTCAACGGGGCGTTGAGCAAATCGTCAATGACACCTGTCAATGGGTCCGCGATCACCGCGACCGGCTCGAGCCGATCCTCGGATAGAGACAGTTTGCCCGAGCCGACCTGATCGCTGCGCAAAGCGGACCAATTGTCTTCGAGGTGCACCGTGCCGGCGGATAAAATCGGCGCGATGTCACGAAGGCCTGCGTCGAAGCAGCAGCCGCCAGAACAGGCGCATGTAGTTGACGGCCGTGTCGAACTTGTACATCTTCGAACCGCCCCCGTCATTGAAGCGATACACGATGGGTACTTCGATGATGTGGGCCCCGCCCTGCGCAGCGCGGACGAGAAACTCGAGATAAAAGTCGAAGCCCCGGCCCTGGGTCAAGGCCGCGACCTTTCGGCCCAGGTCAGCGCGCATGAATCGGTAGCCGCCAGTCTTGTCGACCGCGGAGATGCGAAACAGAATCGAAACGGTCCTGTTCATGACTTTGCTGGCGATCCGCTTCCACAGGGGCGATCCCTCGGCGCGCCCGGCGCCGATGTAGCGCGACCCGATCACCAGATCCGCGCCTTGCTGCTGCATGGCCTCGTAAAACTTCACGATGTACGCCGGGTCGTGCTCGCCGTCGCCGTCGATCATGACAATCAGGTCGTCGCTGTCGGCGACCATGGCAAACCCCTGCCGGTATGCCGGCCCCACCCCCATGGGCGTCGGCGAGTAATACATCTGCACGTCGTCGTGATGCCGCTGGATCGTTTCGATTTCGTCCTTGGTCCCGTCGGTACCCTGCACGACGAACACGTATCGCGAGGGCAGCCCCATTTGATCGAGCACGCCGCGCAGCTGCTGCGCCAACGCGGTGATTTTGCCCGCCTCGTTGTACGCAGCCACCACGGCGCACACCCGGGGCGGCTCGCGGGTTGGCGGCATCGGCTCTGGCCGGTTTGGGGGAGCATTCACGAATTCAGATGATACAGCGATTCGAGTTCTGCGCGGTGCGCGCTGATCCAGGCAAACAATCGCTCGACGCCCTGGCCAATCCCGAAGCGCGGCGCCCAGCCGATCCGGTCGCCGATGTGTGACAGGTCGCTGATGAACACCCGCTGATCGCCCGGACGCCAGTCGGCGAAGCGGACATCAACTTCTCGACCGGTCAGTTTCTTGAGTCGATCGACCAGGTCGAGGATCGACATCACGTTGTCCGGGCCGCCGCCGACGTTGAATATCTCGCCGGCGACCCGCCCGCCCGACTCCGCCAGGCGTACGTAGCAGTCGACCAAGTCGTCGATGTACAACACGTCACGCGATTGTTTGCCGTCGCCGTAGATATTGATCGTCCGGCCCCCGAGAGCTGACAGGATCAGCCACGCCAGCCAGCCCTGCGATTCAAGCCCGATCTGCCGCGGGCCGTAGATGCACGACTGACGGCAGACCACGGTCGACATTCCGTAGATCCGGTGATAGTCGCGCACGTAATGATCGGCCGCGCCTTTCGAGCAGCCATAGGGCGAGTGGAAGTCGACGGGAAATTGCTCGTTGATTCCACCCGGCAGATCGGCGTAGTCGTATCGGCCGCCGCGATCGACGACGCTCACCGATTGCATCTTGCCATACACCTTGTTGGTCGAAGCGAAGATGACCTGGCATTTCGGGCGGTGATGGCGGACCGCCTCAAGCACGGCGAGCGTACCCTTTGCGTTGGCCTCGAAATCGGCGCGCGGGTTCTCGATTGAACTCGTTACGGCCGTCTGGCCGGCCAGGTGGTATACGACCTCGATCGGGTACCTTTCAAATACACCCGCCATCACGTCGAAGTCGCTGACGTCAGCACGGATGAACTCGAAGTTACCCGCCTGTGCGGCGTGTTGCAGTTCGTCGAGGTTGCGGGTCACACCCAGCCTGCTCAGATTGTCCAGGCCTATCACCCGCTCGCCCGCCTCGATCAGGCGAAGGGCAAGATTTACGCCGATGAAACCGGCACAACCGGTGACAAGGTGTGTCATACGCGACTCAGGCCTTTTCGATCATCTCCATGTCGATCCTGAATTGATAGACCTAATGCGGCGACGGCTGCACGGTGATGATCCGGTCGGGCGTTATGTTAGCATTCGCTCGACCGTGGTGTTTGACGTGCCGTGTTGTCCACCGCAAATCCGGCGGGTATCGTACGGGCCGCCATGTTGCACAGCAAGAAAATTGTCGTGGTGCTGCCCGCGTATCGCGCCGCAAAAACGCTGGAAAAGACGTACCGGTATATCCCCGGGGATGTCGTCGACGACGTGCTGCTCGTCGACGACGCCAGCGACGATCAGACCGTCGAGACGGCACGACAACTGGGCATCATGACGTTTGTCCATGAAAAGAACCTCGGCTACGGCGCCAATCAGAAGACCTGCTACACCGAAGCGCTGCGCATCGGGGCGGATATCGTCATCATGCTCCACCCGGACTACCAGTACGATCCCCGCCTGATCACCGCGATGGCGGGCATGATCGCCTCCGGTATCTACGACGTCGTGCTCGGGTCACGCATCCTCTCGAACACGGCGCGCCGCGGCGGGATGCCGCTGTATAAATACGTCTCCAACCGCCTGCTCACCGCGTTTCAGAACCTGATGATGGGCACGAAACTCAGCGAGTTTCACAGCGGTTACCGCGCCTTTTCCCGCAAGGCTCTTGGGGGCTTGCCGATCATGGCCAACTCCGATGACTTCGTATTCGACAACCAGATGCTGGCCCAGGCGGTCGCCTTTGGTTTCACGATCGGTGAAATATCCTGCCCTACAAAATATTTTCCCGAGGCCAGCTCGATCAATTTCAAGCGATCGGTGGTGTACGGGCTGGGCGTGCTGGGCACGAGCATCCGCTTTCGTCTGTGGCGATGGCGCCTGTGGCGGTCGCACATCTTTGTCGACTCACCGACCATGCGGATCGGCCGCGATTACTACGCCGATGCGGATCGTGAGAGCGACACGCCATTGTCACAAAACGGTCAGGGTTCTGGTGGGTCATCGGGCGGCGTGTAGCGGATGTTTCTTTCCATGCGATAAATGTTGTATTGCTCGGGCTTCACGCGGCCGAACGCGAAGGGCAACGACAGGCCGCGGCCTCCATAAAACCGGGCCGACACCTCGGGGCTCATCGTGGCGATCCAGGCGGGGACATCAACCGAAATCCGTTCAATGTCGCTCGTGTCGCCCTCTTTCATGACGATGGGGTTCGAGGCATTGTCGGAAATGACAAGGATGTCACCCTTGAGCATCAGGGACCTTGATTCGTCCTGCGGCAAAGCGCCGCGCTGCTGCCCGTAATACTGAAAACCCCAGTGGTCCTGCAGCCACAACGTGCCGGGCCGATCGATGTATTTATCGACGATGAGGTCCGCGGCCTGACGCGTGGAGTTGGCCAGTCGGTAGTCCGCCCAGGTGACCGCCACGGCCAGTGCGACGGCGACGGCGAAGCCACCGGCCAACGCCCGCACCTGCACGCTGCCCAGTCGCGGCCTGGCCCGATCGAAATGGCGTGCCACCAAGATGGCGACGGCCGGGACCATCGGCAGCACGCTGCGACCGTTGACCAGCCAGTTGATCTGCGTGGCGAACACAAACGTGCCGGCCACCCACAGCAGCAGCAACACCGCCTCGTGCCGCCGGGTCACGCGTAGATCATCGATCGCCAGGACCAGCACGCCCAGGCCCACCGCACACCAGACCGCCAGTTGAATTCGTGTCGCGAAAAGCGTGCCTCCCAGCACGAGAAACGCCGCCGCCGTCGCTGCCAACGCCCACGGCCATTGCCGGCGCGATATCAACAGCGGCGCCAGCATCAGCACCGGGGCCGCCGCGCCGCCAGTAAATGCCAGGCCCGCCAACAATCTGGTCGTGGCCGCGGCTTGCTGCCTTAAATGGCTCGCGGAGGTGTATCCGATCGCATCGAGCAACATGCCCCGGCCATATATCGACGCGGTGACCAGTTCGTACGCCGCCATGATAGAGACGGGAATTATCAGATATATCAGGGCACGCCACGCCGACATGCGGCGCGTCAACGTGTAGGCCGCGAGCAACGGCACGAGGCAGATGCCGAAATACTTCGTCAGACCGCAAAGACCTATCAATATCGCCGAAACCACCAGCGACCACCGCCGGCCCCTGCCCAGCCCGCGATCCCACAGGATGACCGACCACAGCCACATGGCCAACATCATCACATCGCTCATCACCGTATTGGCCGAGACGAGAAACACGGGCGATAACACGGTCGCCAGGGTCGCGACCATCGGTCGGCCGCAAAGCCGCCGCGCCAGCACGTACGTGCCCCACACCACCGCCAGCGCGGGCAGCAGAAAGGCAACGTGCAGCGCCAGCTCGGACCAGCCCAGCACCGACGCCGACAGGGCGATGTAATAACACGCAATCGGCGGGTTCTGCGTCACCTCGGCCATCGGCATGGCCCAGCCGTACCAGTTAACTTCGAATCCGAACGGGTCGAGCGGGTGGTCCCGAATCTGTTGGGCCGACCAGAGAAACAGCGGGTCGTCGATGTGAAACGCCCTGCCGGAAAACGGCAACAGGCAGGCCAACAGCAATACCGAGGCAATGCTCGCCTCTTTCCATGCGACTGTCGTGGGGATCATGCGTGCCTGCATAAGCGAGTCGAATCAATTGGCCCGACGTGGCGGCCGATCGGACCGGGGCATTATCCGGCGGAGCCGCTCGACACCGCGGATGGATGTCGGTACGGCGTGTGCCTTTTATACATTCTGATACGTCTCCGGATCTGTTCGATCACCGCGGGCGGGGCGCCACGGGCCTCGGCTTCGGCCAGGGCCTGCTCCGCCGTGGCAACGGCACGCCCGAATTGTCCGGTCTCGGCGTAGGCGGCAGCAAGGGTATCCAGTGTTTGCGGGTCGGGCATTTCGCTCATTTGCCCGGCCTCGACCGCCAGGCGCAGCGCCTCGGCGCCGTCGCGCAAGTGCGAGTTGGCGCTTGTCGACAGGATCCACGACAGTGACACCCGCGGCGCAGGATTGCGGGGCATCAGCCGCACCGCTTCGCGCAACTGCACGACGGCCGTGCCGAATTGACCGACACGCATCAATGCCACACCGTAATTCAGCCGGCCCATGCCGTAGCTGGGCCGGCTTGTCGTCGCCTTGCGCAGGTGGTGCACCGCCCGTTCGACGTCACCCATTTGCAGGTACAGACCACCCAGGTTGTTGTGCGCCTCGGCATAGAGCGGCTGGATCAGGATCGCCTCGAGGTATCGCTGTTCGGCGGCCCCGCGATTGCCAAGCTGCGACAGCATGTAACCGAGATTGTTGAGTGCCACGACATATTCCGGCTCTATCTTAAGTGCTTCCTCGTATTGGCTCATGGCCTCAAGCAAATTGCCGCGCGCGGCGTACAGATCGCCCCTATTCACGTATACCAGCACATACTCTGGCCAGATGCGCAGTGCCTCGGCGAAATGGCGCAGCGCGTCATCGAATTTACCCATTGAGCCGAGCACGACGCCGAGATTGTTGTGTGCCATGGCGTTGTTCTCGTCGATCTCGATCGCTCTTTCGTATAGGTGGATAGCCTTTTGTGTTTCGCCTCTGTCCTGGATCGCGCGACCGAGGTTGACGTGCGCCGTCGGATCATCGCGTTGAACCTCGAGCACACGGGTAAAAATCGAAACCGAATCGCGCCAGTAACCGGTCTGCACCCACGACGCAGCCATGCAACCGGCGAGCACGCCCACGACCAACATGGACGCAACTACACGACCGGCGCGTTTCGACATCAACTCAGCGCCGCCCCAGACAACCATGATCGACAGGCCGACCAGCGGCAGGTACATGTACCGATCAGCCATGGCCTGCTTACCGACCTGCACCACGCCAATCACCGGCCCCAGTGACAACAGGTACCACAGCCAGCCCATCTGCGCGTAACGCCGACGAATGATTACGAGAAAAAACACCGTGATGGCGATCAGCACGAGCGCCGCGCCGGCGATCTGCCACAATGCCCACTCGGCGCCACCGGCCAGATATGGGTGCGTGTAGAGCGGGGAAAGATTGCGAGGCCAAAGCGTATTACCCAGATAGCGCGTGTACGAGACCACGGCGTTGGCCAGTCGCGGCAGCAGGTCCACCTTGCCCGCGATGTGCGCCGGCGCCGGCGGCGATTGGCCGACGCCGTACGTCACTGCTGCCGACGCCAGGCACAGCGCCAGGAACGGAATCTTCTCCACGATCAACGCTGCCCCACGACCTCGTACCGGCGGCGTACTGGGCCACCGCTCGAGCGGCCAATAGTCGATAAGCAGCATCAGCAGCGGCAGGGTGACCAGCATCGGCTTGGCCATCAGCCCCACCGACAGCAGCGCAGCCGACAGCGCGTATCGGCCGGCGCCGCCGCGTTGGGCGTAACGGACGTACGCCCACAGTGACGCCAGACCCAGTGTCGTGCTCAACAGGTCCGGCCGCGCCGAGACCCACGCCACCGACTCGACGTGTAACGGGTGCACCGCAAACACCGCCGCGGCCGCGCCGGCGGGCCACGGCCTGCCCATCATGCCCACGAGCAGGGCAAACAGCAGCAGGGTGTTGAGCGTGTGCAGCAGCACATTCGTCGCGTGGTGACCGGCGGGGTTGCGCCCGTACAAATCGTAATCGATCATGTGCGAGACCCACGTCGGCGGGTGCCAGTACGGTGCGTGTTCGGCCGTCGTGAACGCCCAGGCAATGCCGTCCATGGTCAGGCCGCGCGTGACGTGCGGGTTCTGCGTCAGCCGCTCGGTGTCGTCCCATTTGAGAAACTTGAAGTCGACGGTCCGCCCGTACACCGTTACGGTCGCTGCGATCAGCAGCGCGCCGATGATGACACATCGCTTCATGTTGAGGGCGTGCATCATCACGGGGCGCTCGGTGCGGGTGCCAGGTGTCGTTTGCACATCTCGTCCAGGTTTCTTCGCGCTTCGGCATTGTCGGGATCCAGGCTCAGCGCCTGGTGGAAATGCTCAGCGGCCTTGTCCCATCGGCCCTGGTGACCGTACGCCACGCCGATGTTGTTGTGAGCCAGTGAACTGCGGCCGTCAATTGCCAGGGCGGCCTTGTACTGGTCAATCGCCTTGTCGTAATCCCCGTTCATCCGGTGGGCTTTGCCGAGATTGAGATGGGCCACGAAGTTGCCATCCGTCACGGCATGCGCGTGCTCGAACAGCGTGACCGTCTTGCGCCAGTAACCGGACTGATCCCATGCGCGTACGGCGCAAACGGCCAATACGATCACGCCGATGATCGAGACGCCGGCCCTCCATGCGGCCGCTTTGGTCTTTCGCCGCTGCACCAGGTCCGCGGCGCCAAATGCGACGATCACAAACAACCCGATCAGCGGGACATAGGTGTAGCGATCCGCCATCGCCTGACGTCCGACCTGCACAAGGCCGATCACCGGCAAGAGTGTGACCAGGTACCACAGCCAGCCGACCAGGGCGTACCGGCTTCGCCTGGCCGCCACGGCCCAGACGGTGATCGCTATCAACAACAGCAGGGCCGCGGCGATCTGCCAATGCGCCCACGCCTGGCCACCCGGCAGGTTCGGGTGCGGATAAAACGCCGCCAGGTCAACGGGCCAGACCGCCTTGAAAAGGTATCGCACGTAGCTGACCGCGGCATTGGCGGCCCGCGGGGCCAGCGATACACGCTGCGCGTCGGCCATCGCGCCAGCGGCGCGCTGCACGAAGAACGTGACCAGGCTCGACGTCAGCGCGATGATCAACAGCGGGATCTTCTCGACGAAACGGCGCGTGGCCGACCCGGCGTCCGTGATTCGCTCCAGCGGCCAAACGTCCAGCAGCAGCAGAACCAGCGGCAGGGTTACGAGCATCGGCTTAGCCGTCAGCCCCAGGGCCAACAGTGCGGCAGTCCCGGCGTACCAGAGACCGCCTCCGTGGCGGGCGTACACCGCGTAGGTCCACATCGAACCCAGCCAGAAGGCGGTGCTCAGCACATCCTTGCGCTCGGCGATCCACGCCACTGACTCGACGTGCAGCGGGTGCAGCGCGAACAACGCCGCTGTTACGGCACTTGGCCACCTGCGCCCGGCCATGTAACACAGCACGCCGAACAGCAGCAGCGTGTTGAGCGTGTGAATCAGCACGTTGACGATGTGATGCCCGGCCGGTTCCGCGCCGAAAAGCTGCCAGTCGAGCATGTGCGAAAGCCAGGTCAGCGGGTGCCAGTTGGACGCGTGGCTCGAGGTAAACGCCCACCGGACGGCTTCGACCGTCAACCCCTGCTGCACGTGCGGGTTTTGCGTCACGTAGTCCGGGTCGTCGTAGCCGACAAACTCGAACGAGGCCGTTTGCGCGTACACCGCCCACGTCGCGGCGGTCAGCAACAGACAGATCAGCGCGTTGTGCTTCATGGGCGCGGGCTCGCGACCTCGCCAAAATTATCTTACACCCGGCTCGACGCCGTGCTCTCGGACTCTATCGGCCAGATCGGGATTCAACCGCGCCGCTTCCAGAAAATGCCGGATCGATTCGGCCCGGTGACCCTGCACTTCATAAGCCACGCCGAGGCTGAAGTGAGCGTGGGCGTAGTCGCGTTTTTGCTCAATCGCAATCTCAAAATGTTTGATCGCCTCGTTCACCCGACGGAGCCGGCCGAGCAGATTGCCCAGGTTGTTGTGGGCCTCGGGATATTTCCAGCGCAGGCGAAGCGCTTCGCGAAAATACCGCTCCGATTCCGGGTACATTTCTTTTTTCTTGTAAAGGTTGCCGAGATGGAAGGCCGCCTCGGCTAGTTTGGGATTGAGACGCAGCGCCTCGCGGTAATAATTGATCGCCTCATCGTGCTCGCCCTCCTTGTGGTGCAGCATCGCGAGGTTGTATGCCATGATCGGGTTGTTAGGCGTGACATTCAGGGTGTGGTGATACAGTTCCGACGTGTTGCGCCAGTAGCCGGACTGATTCCATGCCCACACGGCGCAAACTGTCAGCACGATCACGGCGCCGAGATGCGCAATCCGTTTGACCGAGACCGGCACCCGCCATTTCGACAGCAGATCGTCCGCGGCCCAGGCCGCCATGATGAACACGCCGATCAGCGGGACATAGGTGTACCGGTCCGCCATGGCCTGCTCGCCGACCTGCACCAGTCCGATCACCGGCACGAGCGTGCCCAAGTACCACAGCCAGCCGGCCACGAGATACCGCCGCCGCGCCGCGAAGACGACTGCGGTGATTACGATTAGCAACGCCGCGGCGGCAACGACCTGCCACGTCTGCCACGGCGTGCCGCCCGGCAGGTTCGGGTGCGTATACAACGCGGACAGATTACGAGGCCAGACCGTCTTTCCCAGATAACGCACGTACGAGACGACCGTATTGTCCACGCGCTGGCCGAACGTGATGTGCTTGGTGCCGGCCATTGCATGGCCCATCATTTGAGCCCAAATAGTCAAGCCACAACCCAACGCGGTGACCGCCAGCAAGGGTAGTTTCTCTACGAGAAGACCCGCGAGCCGTTTCGCTCGCTTCAGAGGCCAATAATCGAGCAGCAGCAGCACAAACGGCAGCGTCACCAGCATCTGTTTGCTCATCAGGCTCAGCAGAAACAGCACGGTCATGAGCACGTACCACCCGGCCCCGCCGCGCCGCGCGAAACGAACGTACGCGCCGATCGCCAACAGGCCGAAAAAAGCGCTCAGCAGATCCTTGCGCTCCGAGATCCACGCCACCGACTCGACGTGCAGCGGGTGCAAAGCGAACAGCGCCGCCACCAGCGCGCTGCGCCACGCCGCGCCCGTCATCGAGGACAGAAGCAGATACAACAGGGCCGTGTTGGCCAAGTGAAACAGCATACTGGTGACATGATGGCCGCCGGGGTATTTGAGCCCGTAGACCTGGCAATCGATCATGTGCGACAGCCATGTCAGCGGATGCCAGTTGCCCACGTCCGGTTTAGAAAACGCCCAGCGAATCCCCTCGGGCGTAAGACCCTGCGATACGTATGTGTTTTCGTAAATATAGTCCGGGTCGTCCCAGCCGGTGAACCGAAACTCGACGACCTGGCTGTACACCGCGACGGTCGCGGCGGCCAGCAACATGCAAATGATCACGTCTCGTTTCATCAGCGACTTTGCCTCGACCCGACGGGCAACGCTTCATCTGTTGCGGCGGTGCTCGTCAACCGGCGGGCGCCGTCGAATCGCAGCCCCTGCCCCTCGTGTAGCGCACGACGAACTGCGGCGTACCCGAGAAATCCAGCAGCAACCGGCCGAGGTACTCGCCGATCACGCCCAGGATCAGAAGCTGCACACCCGCGAAAAAGACGATGACCATCAGCACCGTCGGGATGCCCATGGTGACCTCAGGGTTGATCCAGAGCTTGTCGATGATGATCACGGCAATCATGACTGCGCTGACGGCGATGGTGAACAACCCCACCATCACCGACATTCGCAGCGGCACGATCGAGTATTGAAGAAACATGTTGAGCCACAGGCGCACCAGCCGGACAAGCGTGTAGTTGGACTTGCTCCCGACGCGCGGTCGATGCTCGACGTCGATCTGGCCGACGTTGTGCGTGACGCGAAAAATCAGCCCGTCGATGAACGGAAAGGCGCCGCGATAGGCGATGATCCGGTCGACCGTGAAGCGATTGATCACCTTGAAACTGGAAAGATACAGCGATCGCGGCTTGTTGAGCGTGAGATTGGCGACCCGGTCGGTGAACCAGCTTCCCAGATTGCGAAACCAGTTGTGGTGCTTGACGCGATATCGGCCGTACAGGACGTCGTACCCGTTCGCCCTGATCTGCTCGAGCATGCGCTTTACTTCCTCGGGCGGCTGCTGCCCGTCGTCGTCGAGTATGGCGACGTAATCGCCGCACGCGTGATTGAGCCCGGCGAGTACGGCGTTGTGCTCACCAAAGTTTCGGCTGAGGTTGACGAACGTCACGGTGTCGCGGTGTGTGTCGGCCAGCGTCAGGCACGCCCGCTCGCTGTCGTCGCTTGATCCGTCGTTGACCAGCACGATCTCATACGATGTGGATTCGTAATGATGGTGAATCTGCTCGACGACCGATCCGATGGTGCCGGCGCCGTTGAAAACGGGCACCACAAACGACAGTTCGACGTGACTTTCAGGGCCGTTTACCATTGGCCGCTGGATTGTCGGCGGCGCGCCAGTTGATGTCAAGAGAAAGGGCCCGGCGGTGAACCCATCGGAGAATGATCGCAACGGTGATGGTCCAGTCTCGGCAAACCGCTGACTCGCGTGGCCGACGATGGCGGCACGCCGGGATTCTTCTCGCCGGTATCGTGCTGCTGCAGGTCATTGTGTACGGGCCGTCGCTGATCGGCGTCCGGCTTCTGATGCCGCTGGACCTGCTGGCCGAGCGGGACTACTACCTGCCGCACATCGAGCGTTGGCAAGAGGTCGCGCCGCGCAATTTTGTGCTGGAAGATCAGGCCACCTACTACGAGTTTGCACGCCGGTTTGCCGCCGCGGAGTTCCGTGCCGGGCGCTTGCCGCTGTGGGCGCCTGATTATTATGCCGGCGCGCCGTTTGTCCGCTGGGCCAAGTACTCGCCTTTCAACATGGTCTATTATGCGTTCCCGTCGCCGGTGGCGCTGGCGTGGATCGCGTTGCTCAAATCGGCCGTCGCCGCGTGCGGGGCGTATCTGTTTTTTCGCCTGATTCTCGGGGCGTCGTTCTGGCCGGCGGCGATCGGTGCGTGGTGCCTGCCGCTGACGGGGTTTCTCGTTTTCTGGCAGGGCTTTCCGCTCAGCAGCGTGGTCGTCTGGCTGCCGTGGCTGCTGTTGGCGACGGACGGGGCGATCCGCCGGCCGGGCGGGTGGTCGGGCCCGGCGGTCGCGGTGATGACGCTGCTGGTGGTCATCAGCGGCCAGGCCGACGTCGGCGGCCAGGTGTTGCTCGTCTCGGGGCTTTATGCCATCTGGTGCGGGTTCGATCATTACGGTCTTAGTTTTCGCCGGTGGCGTGCGGCGGGGTCGGCGGCGGCGGTCGTGTCGGGTTGGGTGCTCGGGCTGCTGCTGGCGGCACCGTTCCTGCAGCCGATGATCGACTACGCGAAAACCGGGGGGCGCCTGTCGCAGCGGGCGTCGGGCAAAGAGGAACGCCCGCCGGCCGGTTGGATCGCGCTGCCGCAGGCGGTGGTGCCCATGATGCACGGCGCCGACCTGGCGGGCTCGATCCGCATCGGCACGGCCGGCAACGTGCTGGAAAGCTCGGCCACCGCGTACACGGGCCTGATCGCCACCCTGCTGATCGCGCCGCTGGGCTGGCAGAGCAGGCGGCACCGCTCGATCAACGCGTTTTGGGCTGTGCTGGCGTTGCTGGGATTGGGCTGGACGCTGGGCGTGCCGGGATTGGTCGCGATGCTGCGCGCCCCGCCGTTGAATATGCTGTCGCACAACCGGTTCGTGTTCGCCACGTCGTTTGCCGTGCTGGCCACCGCGGTCGTGGGTTTGGAATTGATCTGGCGGGGCGCCGTCGACCGGCGGTGGTGGTTGGCGGCGCCGGTCATCGTGCTGATCGTGCTGGCGGCCTGGTGCATTGACCGGTCCGCTCATCTGCCCGAACCGGTGGCGACCGGGCTGGTCGACCGATTGACGCAGCAGGATGCGTGGAATAACGCGCCCGACCCGGCCCGCATCGCACAGATTCAGCAGGGCTTTGCCCGGACGTATCAGGCCGGCGCGGTGCTGTGTGCCGTGGCGTTGGCCGGGTACGCCGCGGTGTGGTGGCGCCTCGCGCGGCGCCGGTGGTTCGGCCCGATACTGGGCGTCGTGCTGATCGGCGAGTTGATCGGTTTTGCCTACGGCATCAACCCGCAGAGCGACCCGAAGCTGTATTATCCGCGCATCGACATACTCGACCGGTTGGCCGATCGGCCGGCGGGACGCACGCTCGGCGTGTACTGCCTGCCGCCGAATCTGCACGAATCGCACGGGCTGCGCGACATCCGCGGCTACGACGGGGTTGATCCGCTGCACCTGATGCAACTGCTGGACATTGCCAGGGATCCCAGACCCAAATATCGGTCCGTTACCTATGCGCAATCGCAATGGTATGTGCCGCGGATGAATTGGGTGCTGCCGGACACGATCAAGTTGCCGCCCGTGCTGAGCATGTTGAACGTGCGTTATGTAATTTTTCGCGGCCGGCCGCATCACGGGTTTGAGCCGCTGCTGCAAGGCCCCGACTACTGGATCGTGGAAAACCGCGCTGCCCTGCCGCGCGTGTACGTGCCGCAAAAGGTGCACACGGTCGCCGACGAGAAAACAATGCTGGCGCTGCTGGCCGATGAAGGCTTCGACGCTCGGCGTGTCGCCTATGTCAATCAAAAGCTGAACCTGCCGCGTGAATGCCGCGGGACGGCTCAGATCGTGGACGAGGTGCCGTCGCGGGTGACGGTAAGCGTGGATATGCAGACGCCGGGCCTGGTCGTGCTAGCGGACCTGTGGGACAAGGGTTGGCAGGCCTACCGAAACGATCTGCGGGTGCCGATTCGGCGAACGAACCACGCATTGCGCGGCGTGCGCGTGCCGAAGGGGCGTCACACCATCGAGTTTCGCTATGCGCCGATAGGTTTTACACGGGGCATAAAGCTGATGGCGATGGCCGGCGCCTGGCTGGTCGCCTGGGTGTTCGCGCGCTGGTGGCTGGTGTGGCGCCGGCGGCCGCGTTACGGGCCGGCGGGCAGGTAGAACGAGATCGGGTCCAACTCGTCGGCCAAGCGGTACTCGCGCTGCACCCAGTCCATGATGATGGGCGCATCGCCACGCACCTTGTCCGGCTCGACAATCAGGATCAGCGCGGGCGGGTCGGCTTTCGCCTGGTCGATCAATTCCCTGTGGTCCTGCTCGCCCTGATCGCCTTTCCAGAGGTACAGCCATCGCGTCGGGTTGCGACGCTGCGACAGGAAGTAGAGCACCGGCTGATAGGGCAGCACGAGGATCGAGCGGTCGGGCGGCGCGTGTTCGGTAATGGCCGCCACCACCGCTTCGAGATAGGTCGCACCGTCGGGCGAAAGCACAATGGGGCCGCGTTCGATCCGAGCCGCCCGCGACGGTTGCGGCAGCGCCGGCATCAATGCCGGGCGCACATACGACCAGTACGAGCCGCCCGCGGCCAGCGCAACCAGCACGATCACGGCCGTCGAGGCAAGTCCTGCATTCGTCGCGTGCGTGACCCTGACGGTCATGCCGGCGATGGCCGGACGCAGTTTTTCGGCCGACGCGGCCATCCACCAGCCGCAGAGCACGAAAAATGGCGACAGCGTGATCAACAGATGGTGCATATCCGAACGGGTAACAACCTGACAATAGAACAGACCGGTGAATACCGTGAGAAACGTCACACGCGCTTCGCACAGCCCGAACCGGCGGTCCATGACGCGGGTGACAAGCCAAGCCCCGGTCAGGATGACAACCGCCGGCGGCAGATAAAAGAGCAGGGTGACAAGATTCTCTTGCGCGGAAAGCCCCGAATCTATGGCCGGCATGGGCACGGCGCTCGTCTTCGCATAAACCGTCAGCGGGTAGACAATCAATTGTTCTATCATGTCCGACGCGGCGCCCGCCACCAGGCACAGCAGCGCAACCGGCAGCATCGGCGTCGCAATGCCGGCCATCCAGTAAACGATCATGCGGCCGGGTCGCGGCTTGCCGCCTTCGCGTCGGGCCGCGAATCTCAGCGTGGCGGCGTACGCCGCCACGCTGATGACAAGGTAAAGCGCCTGGTCGTGCCTCAGCATCATGGCCGCGGCGGTCGCCAGTCCGGCGGCAAACGCCCAGCCGCGCCCGCCCGTCGCGCCGCTGCGCAGCACGCAGAACGCCGCCAGCAGACACGCGAGTACGCCCTGCCAGGCTGCAAAGGGTACGTAGTAGAAATACCGCATGCCTATCGCCGTCGCCGGGATGGCGGCAGCCAGCGCTATCAACGCGCCGGCGAATTGCCTCGACAACATGTAGACGAGCAGCACGATCGCAACGGCCACGCCCACGCCGGCCGCGCGCAGCGCGATCAGCGATTCGCCGAACAGCGTGAACACCATACCGACCGCGTAGAACGATCCGGGGGGCTGGTAACTGAAAAAATCGCGGTGCGGCACCTGGCCCTGCAGCACGCGATCTGCGCCGTGGGCGAGGAATCCCTCGTCGTGAGGCTCGAAGTTGCACCGATACGCCGGTACCGCCACCGCCAGGGCGAGACCCGCCAGCAACAGGCAGCACAGGATGTCGCTGGCAAACCGTTTCAGCACCAGGCCCTTGTTGTCGACACCGCGAGGTTCGTGGCGGCCGATGGTTCGGATCAGCCATTACATGCTCGGCCACCGTCGCGTCACCGCCAATTATAATCGGCGCGCTGCGGCGCACGGCTGCACGCTACGTGAAATCCGCGGGGCGAGGCTGGATGAATCGTTCGGCGTGATATTTTGCGGCAGCGGCCGACTTGTGATTGATCGATGCGCATTGCATCATATCTGCATGATTCTACCCGCCGCAAACACCGGGGTGCCCACGCTGGAACACTGGTTTGACAGGATCTGGAACGCCAGGCTCATCCAGCTCGGCGATGGCCGCGATATCCATACCGGCCAGCTCGTGCTGTCGATCATCGTGCTGGTGCTCGGCCTGATCGTCAGCGCGATCATCGCAAAGCTGATCGGGCGACGAATTCAACAGCGGGTCGGCGCCGGCGCCGGGCACGCCGTCCAGAAGGTGCTCTTCTACACCCTGCTGGTCACCCTGCTGCTGACGACCCTGCAGATTATGGAGGTGCCGATCACAATGTTCGCCTTTCTCGGCGGTGCCGTGGCGATCGGCGTCGGGTTCGGCGCGCAGAACATCATCAACAACTTCATCAGCGGCTGGATTCTCATGCTCGAACGCCCGGTGCGCATAGGCGACCTTGTCGAGATCGAGAAGCAGCTCGGCACGGTCAAATCGATCGGCGCCCGGTGCGCGCGTATACGCCGCACCGACGGCGTCGATATGCTCGTGCCCAACAGCTTTATGCTCGAAAACATCGTGGTCAACTGGACGCTGGTCGATCGCAACATCCGCTCGACCGTCCGCGTGGGCGTACAGTACGGCTCGCCGACGGATCGTGTCGCCGAACTGATCCGCCGAGCGGCCGAGGAGCACGAGAACATCCTCGCGGATCCGAATCCGATCATCATCTTCGAGGATTTCGGCGACAACGCGCTCATTTTTGACGTTTACTTCTGGGCCAGCGTAAGCCTCGAGATGCAACTTCGCATGATACGCAGTGACCTGCGCTTCCGCATTGACCGTCTCTGTCGCGAGTCGGACATTGTCATCGCCTATCCGCAGCGCGACGTGCATCTCGACACGCTCTCGCCGCTGCGGGTAAGCGTCACGTCACAGGATTAGTCTGGTTACGGATGAGCCGATCACCCTGCGGGATCCAACTGATGACGGGTTGTGAAGACGAGCAAACTCACGATGATCTGGAAAGTGACATGACCGAGCAGTGGAGCACGGCGCCGACCATGGTCGCAGCGACCTTCAGCCGATATCGTTTTTTCCTGGTGTATTTAGCCTGAATTTCGAGAAGATGCCTGCCCTGCCCGACGCGTTCTGAGTATTCTGCGGTACGTGCATGCCCTGCAAGCGGGCATGACGAGAGTTTGAACACGAAAGGTCTGTCATGGAATATCGCCCGCTGGGCCGAAGTGGCGTGAAGGTTTCGGCATTGTGCCTGGGTTGCATGCACTTCGGCGGCGCGACAGATGCCGATGACTCGGGCCGCATCATCGGCGCGGCACGCGACGCGGGGATCAACTTCCTCGACACCGCCAACCATTACAACCGCGGCACCAGCGAGCAGATAGTCGGGCAGGTGATCGCCGACCAGAAGTGCCGTGACGATGTCGTGCTTGCCACCAAGTGCTCCGAGCCGATGGGCCCAGGCCCCAACGACGTGGGCAGCTCGCGATATCACATTATGCGTGAGTGCGAGCGCAGCCTGCGGCGGTTGCGCACTGATCGAATCGACCTGTACCAGATGCATTTTTTCGATCTATCAACGCCATTGGAAGAGTCTCTGCGCGCCCTCGACGACCTGGTGCGGCAAGGCAAGGTGCTCTACACCGGCACGTCGAAGTGGGCGCCGGCGTGGCTGGTCGAGGCGATCATGCTTGCCGACCGCCACGGCT
>Ga0310121_10002140_pt1 | contig 19229 bp, 15 predicted proteins | sample CB27_Tmax_986_MG_FD_203504 | JGI IMG/M metagenome (GOLD analysis project Ga0310121, IMG submission 203504) | Marine microbial communities from Western Arctic Ocean, Canada - CB27_Tmax_986 | ecosystem: Environmental > Aquatic > Marine > Oceanic | place: Canada: Western Arctic Ocean | collected...
AACTTCGGGATCACCTCTTCCGGACCGTGTTTCTTACCTCGTGGCATCGCTTGCCCTCCTTGAAATGCGTCCTGACACCCCGATTGTCTATCAGGGCGTGGACTCGTTTAAGGGGGCTGGGTCAGGTTCATCCAGCATGGAGCGCTGCCGGTTGGAAGTTCCGCGATGGTATTTAACTAATTGAAACGGTAGGACGGGCACTCCTGCCCGTCTGATCCAAAATGGACGGGCAAGAGTGCCCGTGCCTTGATCCAGACGGGCACTCCTGCCCGTCCTACGGTGAGTGGGACCTATGCAACTGAAAAGACATTCAACCGTTGTCATTCCAAATTTGCTTGCCGGATTGATGATCGCCGTGGTCTGTAGCCTCTCGATGGCTCACGAATACCAGGTGGTTCGTTCCTTCCACATCGCCGACGAGCCGGCCTGCATGCCAGCCGTGACGCGGGCTCCCAACGGCGACATCCTGGTCGCGTTCAGTACCGAATGGGAACCGGTACCCGAGGGGGGCGTGTTGAAGCTTGTCACCTCCACAGACGGCGGCCAAACCTGGTCCCAGCCGCGATTACTTTGGCAACACAAGGATCCTCGCATCACAATCCAGGTGTCGTGCGGAATGCAGACGCTAAGTAACGGGGACATTCTGCTGCCCGTCAGCTGCGGTCGCTGGCACCGCAAACACGATGCCCAGCCGGACGAGACGGAATTGGCAAAGATCTACGATATTCGCCCCGATAATCCGGAGTACCTGAGGGAAGTTCGGTTTTTACGTTCCGCCGATTCTGGAAAGACCTGGATCAAAGAAGACCCGCACGTCGGCAAATCGTGGCCCCGTTACGGACGATTGTTGGAAACCAGCGACGGACGGCTGATCATGTCCGGGTACGGCTGGTACGTCGAGAGCCGCGACCATGGGCATTCGTGGGGACCGGTTTTGTGGGTCGAAAACGGCATTAAGAGTGAGATGAACCTCGTGCAAGCCGCGGACGGCAGTCTGTTCAGCGTGTTGCGTGGCGGTGGTGGCCCACCCAAGAGAGTCTTTGGTTCGCGACGCTCCACCGATGGGGGGAAAACATGGAGTGAAAGACGGTCATTGGGTGTGCAAGGTAAAATGCCCGACCTGATGGTGCTACCGTCCGGACGTATTCTGTTGGTCGCCGGCGCGGTCGGTTTGCAAGATGGCAACGAACACAAAACCCACACGGATCGCTTCTCCTTTTGTTCGCTATTTGTCAGTGACGATCATGGCATCACGTGGGAGCGGAATATTGACTTCGAACCGGTTATACCACGCGGTGACGTCGTGCCCGCCGACCAGCCGGGCTTTTGCCAGCTGGGCGACGGCAAGATCTTCGTCGCTCTGCAGGCGATGGACCGTACCAAAGGGAGTGATCAGTGGTACGGTTTTCATGCGGGGATGAGTATAATCGGGAATGTTATTGAACCTGTTGAGTGAGTGGTGAGTCGACATAGGGGTTGGAAGCGAGTGAAGTAGTTTAAGCGTATTGAAGATGAGAATCCTAAGTGAGAACGACCATGCGAGTTGGAAAATAAACGCGGGGGGTTTTGGGGGTGTCCCCCCAACAAATTGCGAGTCGACGTACCACCGGGAGTTCGGTTAACCACTGTAATCCACAAAATTGCACACTAGCGCGCCGGGTGTCTATTAAAATGAAAGAGTTCCCGGTGCTTCGTTGGGGGGACACCCCCTAAACCCCCCGCGTTTTCTGCAACTTGGCGCGGAAAGATGTGGGTAAACCTAAGCCCAAACCCTCCGCGCTCAATTGACTTACGACTTGTGTGTAAAGGCCCCCCCCAAACCCCCCGCGTTTTCTGCTCTCGAACCACGATGAACGAACTTTTCCGGATCACGCTGGCGGTCATATTATGGTCGACGTACGTCCTCGCCAATCGATTTGCCTTGGCCGACAATCAGAACGCGGACGATGAAATACGTCACATCGGCTCTCGTCTCGAGCTATTCGTGGATGATTGGCTAATCGATCGCATGGAGGGCGTGCGTCTCGAATTACAAACGCCGGTCGACGCGGGCAAAGCGTTTGACATGACGCTGCCCTGGGAAGGTCCAATGAGCGGCATTCCCTGTGCTTTTCGGGACGGCGGAAAGTACCGGATGTTTTACCGGGGCGCGCGGCGCGAAATGCAGAGTCGGGGCCCGTTGAGTTCCAACATTTGCTATGCAGAGAGCACCAACGGCATCAAGTGGACCAAACCGAAATTAGGCCTCTACGAATTCCAGGGAAGCAAGGACAACAACATCACCTACGTCGGCGATGGCACTCCGCAGTGGTTCTGCTTCAAAGATGAAAATCCGAACGAACCGGCCGAGCGTCGCTACAAGGCGATTTGCGGCCTGACGCTGTCCTACGGTGGTCCGTGGGGTGTGATGACGTCCGCCGACGGAATCCACTGGGAATGGTGGAAGAAGGAACCGATCTTCGTGGGTGGCCCGCTCGATACGCAAAATACGGTTGGTTGGTACCCGGACCGAGGCATCTATAGGGCTTATCTGCGGAACTGGGTGGATTCGAAGGTTGGATTTAGCAAACCGCCCGAGGTCGAAGCTCCCCCGAGTGAGTACAACAGCTGGTATGTACAACCTCACCGCGTGCGGGCGATCACCGTTACGACCTCCACCGATTTTGTCAATTGGTCACGGCCCGAATGGCTGGTGTATGACGAAGACACGCCGCTGGAGCATCTCTACACGAACGGAATCACCGCCTATTTTCGTGCGCCGCACATCCAGGTGGGGTTCCCCGAACGATATGTGCACGATCGCGTGGCGCTGCCAGACTGGGTGGGCAGCAAGGAAGCTCGCGGGAAAGGTGTCGATGACGTGTTATTTATGAGCAGCCGTGATGGGCTGCATTGGGATCGAAGATTCAAGGAAGCGTTTATTCGCCCGGGCCCAGAGCGGCGCAACTGGGTCGATCACGGCAACATGGCCGTGGCACCAGCCGTGGTGCAGACGGGTCCCGGTGAGATGTCGCTGTACTACGTGGCTCACTACCAGTGGGACGATACGATTCATATTCGCCGTTGCCGCCTGCGGCTGGACGGGTTTGTCGCAGTGCACGCCGATTACGAACCCGGAGAATTGGTCACCAAGTCGCTCGTGTTTTCGGGAAGGGAACTCGTGATCAACTATTCCACGTCGGCCGCCGGCAGCTTAAAAGTGGAAGTGCAACGTGAAACTGGTCAGCCGATCTCCGGTTTTTCTCTGTCCGATTGCCCGGAAATCTTCGGCGACCACATCGAGCGTGTTGTGAGTTGGAAACAGGGGTCCGACCTGAGCGAATTGGAGGGCCAATCGATCAGGTTACGGATTGTCCTTCAAGACGCAGACCTGTTTTCCATTCAGTTCCGATAGGGCTACCACAAAGAGCCTCGTGGTGGTCAACAGCTCATGTTCCAGCTCTGGCGGAGTCCCTTATGCGCATCTTCTCACCGATCTGGGTGCTTCTCATCGCGACGCATATGTATGGTGCCGCCCGTGCGGACGAGGCCAGCCGACCCAACATTCTGTACATTTTTACCGATGATCAGAGTCATCGGACAGTCGGGTGCTATCCGGAAGCGCACGATTGGGTCGAAACGCCCCACCTCGACGCCCTCGCCAGCGCTGGGCTCCGATTCACCCATTGCTACAACGGCGCGTGGTGTCAACCATCGCGGGCCAGCATGTTGACTGGAAAACTAGCCCACGCATTGGACAGCCTGCGGTTCTCTGACTATCCGCTGGCCGACTACGACCCGAATGTCTTACCGTTCTGGCCGGCGCGGTTTCGAAAACAGGGGTACCGGACGGCATGCATCGGCAAGTGGCATCTGGGCGAAGACGTGGGTCACGGGCGCGATTGGGACCACTCCGTGATCTGGGATCGCGGCGCGGGTAATGCCGGAGCCTACTATCACGACACGCTCGTCCGACATGACGGCGGCCCGCGTGTGCCGCTGGACGGCTACAGCACCGATCGCTTCACCGACTTGGCCGTCGAGTACATCAGCCGCAGGCACGACCGGCCGTGGTTTTTGTGGCTCTGTTACGGCGGGGTACACAGGCCCTATGCTCCGGCAGCAAGGCATGCGGAAAGCTACGCCGAAGCGCCCGCCACCAAGATTCCAGTCGACATCTTTGGACCTCGCCCCACCAAGCCAACATTCCGACAAAACGGCTCAGCCTGGAAGCAAGACCCCGCGGGACAGCCGATCGGTTTCGACACGGCCGTGAAAAAGTACCATCGTGCCGTCCGTGCACTCGACGAGGGCGTCGGCCGTCTCGTAGACGCGCTACGAGTCACTGGCCAGCTCCAGCGAACGCTCGTCGTCTACTCGTCCGACCAGGGGTTCGCGTGGGGCCAACACGGCTTGCGCGACAAATGGGAGCCGTACGACGCCAGCCTTCGCGCACCGCTCATTTGCCACTGGCCCGAGGTGATTCCCGCCGGCTTGGTGAGTTCCGAGCCGGTGACGGGACTGGACATCGTGCGGACGTTCCATGCCGTGGCCGACATCGAGCCTGATTGGAAAATGCACGGCCGGGATTTTAGCGGTCTGTTGCGCGACCCGCAGACGAAGTGGCAAACCTCGCCCATGCTGCTGGTCAACACGACGATGATCTACGGACAGGACTTCACGCAAGCCCTGCAGCGACGAGACTGGTCGAAACTCGCCTGGCTCAACGACGAGAGTCTGAAAGGGTGGGTGATGATGCGCCGTGGCCGATACAAGTACATTCGCTACATGGCGCCTGACTGCATCGAAGAACTCTACGATCTCAAGCAAGATCCGGCGGAGCTCAACAATTTGGCCGTGGACGCGAACAATAAACAGCTTCTATTGAAACTCCGTGACGAGGCTGAGGAAGAGCTGCTCCAGTGCGACGGGCAGTTCGTCGCCCACCTACCGAAGCCTCGGCTGCGATATGGCGAGGACCAGTACCGCGTCGTCCGCCGGTTTCCGATCGCCGAGGATCCCGCCTGCATGCCGGCGGTCACACGGGCGCCGAACGGCGATCTGCTGGTTGCGTTCAGCACCCAGTGGGAACCGTTTCCCGCCGGCGGCGTGCTGAAACTGGTCGTTTCCGAAGACAACGGCCGGAGCTGGTCTCAACCCCGGGTGCTGTGGCAGCACGAAGACCCACGCGTCACGATTCAGGTCGGCAACGGCCTGCAGACCTTGAGCAACGGCGACGTGCTGCTGCCAGTCAACTACTGCCTCTACCCCCAGCGGGACGACGTGCCCGCCGGTGAGCAGAGGCCGTCTAGGATCTATGACCTGTCGAGTCCCAACAAGGTGCGCGAGGTCCGCCTGTTACGATCCGCGGACAGCGGTCGCAGTTGGACGATCGAAGATCCCAAGATCGGCGCGCCGTGGTTCGGCCGGTTGCTGGAGACGAAGGTCGCGGAGACGAAGGAGACATGTCTGATCATGACCGGCGGCGGCTGGTACGTCGAGTCGCGCGACCACGGACACACGTGGGGGCCGAGGGTGTCGCTGGGCACGCCGTTTTACCAGGAAACGAATCTGGTCCAGGCTGCTGACGGGACGCTGTTTTCCATCCTGCGTCAGTGGGGCGACCTGGGACCGCGCCGCATATTCGGCACCAATTTTTCGCGCGACGGAGGCCAGACGTGGGACAAGTGGCGATTGACGACTGTCCGAGGAAAGATGCCCGACTTGCTGGTGCTGCCCAGCGGACGCATCCTGATGGCTGTCGGCATGGAAGGACTCAGCGACGGCAGCCAACACATCAACCAGACGGACCGCCACTCGTTCGTTACCTTGTTCATCAGCGACGACAACGGTCAAACCTGGCAACGCGACATCGCGCTGGAGCAGATCAATTCCGGCAGCAGCGTCGCGCCAGCTGACGGCCCCGGTCTGTGTCTGCTCGACGACGGTAAGATCCTGGTCGTTGCGCAGGCTCTGGATCGCAACCGGTCCGGAGATTCGCTGTATGGCTATAGTGCTGGAATGTCGATCATGGGGAACGTGATTGAGCCAGCTGATTAATTGACCGTGCAGATCAGTTATCCGTACCGCTGACGCCGAGCATCTGTCGCTCCAGGTCTGACATTTCTCTGATGTCCGCCTGTTGCTGATCGTCAACTTCCCACCGATCCAGCCCCAACAGCTTGCGACCTAGTGAAGATAATTCCGCCGTTTTTCCGTGCTGGTGTTCTTTGTCCGTTCGGTTCTGGCCCAATCCGGTCAATCTTTCGCGCCAACCGGTTATTCGCTGTTCCCGCAAGTCTTCGTCGTCATCTCGAGCGGGCATCATCGAAATGTATTGCGCGACCCGGGGACTGTCCGACGTGTTCGGACTGCTACCGTGAGGCAGGCGGCTGTGCCAGATCACCAGATCCCCCGCCTTACCGGCCACATACACTGCTTCCTAGGCGTGGCGTTTGCGGACTTCCTCACGTGGATCAACGTCCTGCGGAAGATTGGCAAGCCACGGCAAGAGGTGGTGGTGAAAACCCGGAATACAGGCGAATGCCCCTTGATCGGCTGCCGTGTCGGTCAGATAGAGGACGCCTTGCACCAGCAGCTGTACCGGCCGGGTCAGATCGAAGTCCCAATGCAAGAAAGGGCCGGTGTACGCATACTGCTCGCGCTGTGGCGGGTTCAAGCTGGCCCTGTCCAGACTGACCCACAATCGATCGGTTTCCCAGATTTGCGAGAAAGCCTCATGGATTTTGGGAGCCTGCCGATTGTCCCACAGCGCCTGATGGTGGAACATCTCGACCATGATATTGCGACGTGGCGGATCCGGATACCACGTGTCCGGGTCGGCAGAATTCATGCCCAGGAATTCCCACACGGCCTCCGCTGCGACCCGGCAATTCCCGGGAGGAACCGCTCCTCGCACCACGACGTATCCGTTCTGTTCCCAGAATATCAGGTCTTCTTGCGACAACGCGGGCATCGACAATTCCTCACAATTGCCAAGAACCGAATCCATGATAATAGCATTCTTTATCGTAGGACGGGCATTCCTGCCCGTCTAATCCAAGGCGCATTAAGTTCATATCACGGGCAGGAGTGCCCGTCCTACGCGGAAAGGAGACTATGCGACTGAAAATCCATCGGCCCGATTCTTCTCGAGTTGACGGATGAATCTTCGTCGCCTTCAGGCGATGGACCGGACAAAAGGAGGTAATCCGTGGTACAGTTTCCATGCCGGGATGAGCATCAGCGGCAATATCATTGAGTGAGGCACTCCTGAAGAAGTTCTGCCATTCGCGCTGTCCCGCCTGTGACCCGGTTTTCATCGCTTGATCAGTCGCGTAGACTGCGCAAAGCAGGCGAATTCCTTGTGTCGGGGGAACTCTCGCGTTCGTTGAAGGTTTGAGCTTTTCGTTGGGGATGCCGGTAAGGCTGGCCGACACCATTTACCATCGAGCATTCCTATCAGGAAGCCGCGGAATGGAATATCGACGAATCACGCATCGCTCTGACAGGCGCCGGCGCCTGCACGTCGATGTGGATACTACTGCACGACGATCTGGCGGATCCGAATTCGGTAGATCCGGTGCTGCGGGAGTCGACGCGCGTGGCTGCCGCTGCTGTCACCGTTGGCCAGACGTCCATTGATCCGCCAGTGATCGAAGCGTGGCTAGGTCCCAACGTACTGAAGCACCGTATGATCAACATGGCCGTTGGTGAGAAGACCATCGAAGGCGCGCTGAAGAATTACGAAAAGCACCGCGCCCTCTACGTTGAATTCTCACCGTACAATCACCTGGACAAAGATGACCCGCCACTGTTCATGACCTACGGGAACAACATGAAACTGCCTTCCGATGACGCCGGACACGGAATTCACCACCCAGTTTACGGCGTGAAGATGAAGGAGAAAGCAGATCGCGTGGGCCATGACTGCCATCTCCTGATCAGCGGCGTTTCGAAATCCGAAAAGTATCACAATGCCGATGACTTCCTGATGATGAAACTGCTGGCACCGTAGTTGGGACGAAGACTGCATCAACAGCGATGTGGCTGGCGCCGGACAACGCAGTTTCGCAACACCTAGGGGAACACTAATCCGCACTAATCTTCACTAATGACTATGCAGCCAGCTTATTTGTGATTAGTGTTCCCAAACCGCCCAGGCTAGCGTCACAGTCGTTGTCTGAGTTCGACCTTCGTACTCTTGTGACCACCGAGAAGCCCGGGCAGACACAGACCTTTTATGGCGAACTGGCGATCAATTTCCCGACCAGACGATCGCGTACAACAAGCCGAGGCCTCCGTATCCAAGCGTGCAGAGAATATGGATGAACGTGCGGACGAGATGGCCGCGCCAGTGGCTGCTGCTGTAGTAACACCATTGAAGGACCGCGCGAATTCCCCAGAACAGAGCGATACAGCCTGCCAACCATACCAGGGCCGAGTTGCCACCAGTCGATAATTCCCCGGCGAACCTCCATGTCGTTGTACCGAAGATGCCAACCGTAATCGTGATAAACCACAAGTGAACCTGGAAAACTTCGCGAAGTAATAGAGGCAGACGTTTGAGGTCATCCTTCCAATGCATCAAGGGTACCAGGCCAAGATTGACGCCAGCGAGACAGCACTGACCAACAGCAGCCAGTTGGAGAAACAACTTCAAGTGCTCTGGTGATAGATTCATGTGGGTTTCCTTAGCACAAACAGCCGGACAAACGGATTGACTCTCTTTTCCAAAGTGAGTTCCAGTTCAGCTTCCTCGGCAAACGCAAGCCACTGGCTCCGTGGAAGAAAATGCAGGCAGCCTGGCCCGAACGCCATGAAGTTCGCTGCGTCGCGCAGGTGTTCAACCAGAATGATCTCCCCGGCAGGCTTCAGAATGCGCGCCAGTTCGCCGGTGAAAAGACGACGCTTATCCCTGTGTCGAATCTCGTGAGCCGCGAATAGCAGGAACACGGCATCACAGCTGGAGTTCTCCAGAGGGAGGCAGCGAAAGTCGGCCCTGCGGGTAACCGTAGCAGCGGACCCCGGGTTTCGTGCGCGTCTGATCGAGGCTTCAGTCATCACTTGCGGGTCGAAGATGTCCAGCGACGTCATGCCGTGTGCTCCAAATATTCCCGCAAGTGGAGCCGTCGTCTCGTCGAATCCCGCGTGGATATTCACCCATCGAACGGGAGTTCGGCGTAGACTCTTGGCAAGCCAGTCGAGTGGATAGATGGATCGGTCATAAATAAAGTGAGAAGCTAACAGCGAGCCCAGCCCCCACCACACTGCACAAGAGACGCCTGTGCAAAGGACCAGCCGTGCCACAGAAGAAAGCGGAACCAGAATCAGAATCAATGAAGCGGAAAGGCACACAACTACCGCTACGAAATAGAACGTCCAATTGAACCGAAGAATCTGGAGCATTCCGTCCCAATGTCCACGTTCTATTGAGAACGAACCATACTCACCTGAGGAGGCAATTGTCGAGCTCATTTATTCACTCCTGGCAGCACTTCACGAATTCCGCGTTCCCAGCGATACGGGATGTCCTGGATGTGGAAAGCGTTGGCGAGAACTGGCTTCGCCCGATCGAAAGGCGGATGCTTGAAGAAACAAGTTTTTAGGACACGCACCGGTACCGGTCGGGGATGCCAGTTGCCCCGTTTCCCATGAATTCGAATCACCGAATGCGTCTGCGATTCATAATCGAAAGTGAACGGCAACGGCCCGGCGAACCTCCGAGCGTCCCGCAGACTTGCGAAAGGCGAACCACCCGGCAGCATCTCGGAATCGATGCCGATATCAGCGACGACATGTAGATCGGCTTCGCTCTGAGGAGTCTGAATTTTGATTTCCAGATGTCGGTTTTCTTCGATGATCCGAACTTTCGCGTGATGATAATTGTAGTGCGTCAACAGATTGCCCATACACTTCATGAGCTTCCGATCCGTGTCACTGCGAAGAATGCGGAGTCCCCGCAAATTCTTTCCCTCGGCAGTGGTGTACCTGGCAAAAACGCGATAACCGGCCAGGAAGAAATCCTGCCCCATGATTGCAGGCAGATACGAAGGCCTCAGCCCTTCCGTCTGAACCATGGCGATCGCAACGAATCCCAGGTCCCCATATCCATCAAGTTCCAGCCCTGGCGGAAGCAAATCACTGAGGATGTTCTGTGGAAATGCGTACGTCAGAACTAGAGAATGGCGAAACCTGGCCGTGACTGGGATCGGATGTCGTTTCAAGGTGTAATGCATGTGTCGGGATGCGTGAGAAGCCGCAGGTGTCAGGTCGAGTTCATGGCCTGGGTGTATTAAGAGAACCGCAATTACATAGTTCACTTAACTCACCTTATTAATACATGATTTGGTGAAGCGATTAGATGAAATGGAGCGTTGTACACAGTCCAGCCCTGTCGTTTACGTATAAGTGTGGCAATCCTTGATTCGCGCGGTTCGAGCATTAAGTCGGGGGGTGGGAGGGAACCCAATACTGTTCGGCACGAAGATTGCCTAGGCGAACGTGGGTCCGTAAGGCCCGCGGTTGAAGCGCCAACCGAAGTGACCCCAGCTGCGCAAGTCCCCACATGCGTGCGAGGTGAACGGGATGGAGATCGCACAGAATAGAATTCGAAAGAGCGGCCCAACCGCGGGCCTTACGGACCCCCGTTCGCCTAAATCACCTTCGATGCTTTGGGCTCATGTCTTAGAATTTGACCAACTTTTTTCTTTCTCGCCTAAGAAAGTAACTGCCCAATCGTAATAACCTGTGACACCAATTAACCAAGATGCAAATCGGTGATCAATGAACAGCGAAGGGCCACGAAACGGGGCTAGCTGGGTTGTTGGTCCCCGTCCGGCTGGTTTTGGCCCAGCCCGACTCGCCGTTCTCGCCAGCCCTCGATTCGCTCACGGCGCAACTGGTCATCGTCTTCACGCGACGGTGACATCGTGATGTATTGCACGATGCGAGGATTGTGAGATGTGTTAGGACTGCTTCCATGAGGCAGACCACTATGCCAGACAATCAAATCCCCCGCCCGGCCAGCGACGGAAACCGCGTCTTGCGAACATTCCCGGCGAATGGCTTCGCGCGGTTCGGCATTCTTTGGAAGACTCTGTAACCACTCAGCCAGCCGATGATGAAATCCCGGAATACAGGTGAACGCACCTTGATGCGCGAGCGTGTCCGTCAAGTACAAGACGCCCTGCATCAACTTGGGTAACGGTTTGGTCAGGTCCACATCCCAATGCAAATAGGGCCCCTGGAACTGAAAATCACCGCGAACCGGTGGATTCATGCTGGCCCTATCAAAGCTGACCCACAGCCGCTCGGTACCCCACAGTTGGGTGAATGCCTCGTGGACTTTGGGAAACTGACGGTTGTTCCAAAAGGCCTGATGCTGGTAAATCTCGACCATGATGCTGGAGCGCGGCGGATCCGAATACCACGTTTCCGGATCATCGGGAGCCATCTTGAGAAACTCCCACACGGCTTGCTCTGCTGCCCCGCAATTCTCTAGCGGTACCGCATTTTGCACTACCACATAGCCGTTCTCTTCCCAAAACTCGAGATCGTTTTTGCTCAATACCGACATGCTCGTTCGTCCATCATGGGTGTGGCTCAATGATATTCCCCATAACCGACATGCCGAGGTGATACCCAAAGAGCGAATGCCCGGCCTTGGATCGATCCGCGGCCTGGCACACGACAAGGATTCGGCCATCGTCCAGTTGGCACAAGCCCGGACCGTCCGAAGGCACAACACTGCTGCCTGGTTGCACCTGGGCCAAGGGCAGATCGCGATGCCAGGTTTGTCCGTGGTCATCACTGTAAAACAACGTGCAGAATGAGAAGCGGTCGGTTTGGCGCCATATTTCGCTGCCATCGCTCAGCCCCTCGGCGCCGACGACCATGAGAATCCGTCCGGAAGGCAGCACGAGGAGGTCAGGCATCTTGCCCTGAATGCCAGCGAACTTTGGCGGCGTCCAACTCTGTCCGCCGTCTTGAGAGTATTGAATACCGAAAGCGCGTCGCGGCGGGTCCACTGCATTCGGATCGTGACCACCCCCGCCCCGAACCAGCGCTATGAGCGTGCCATCGTCCGCTTCCACGACATTGGTTTCGTTACGGTATTTCTCGTTGTCGGTTAGCCAGATCTGAGGTCCCCAGCTGTGGCCGAGATCGCTTGATTCGACAAACCAGCCATATCCAGGCAGTATCAGTTGCCTATTGCCCGTTTCCCAGATGCGACCGAATTGGAAATTATTGTAAAAGTCGAGTTTCGAGAGTGACCAGGTATTGCCATTGTCGCGTGATCTGGCCAACCATGTAATGCGCCAGTATTCCGGTCGTGACTTGACGGCATTCATATCATACACCAGGTGTGGTCTGATCTCATTGGGATCGGCATCTTTTGCCTTGGGCCACAAGCACGGGCTTAGCGGTAAGAGAATGTCACCGTTAGAAAGCGTCTGAATACCGTTGCCGACTTGGATGGTGACACCGGGATTATCGTGTTTCCATACATTCCTTGGTTCAGACCAGGTAGCTCCTCCATCCTGGGACACAGTGAGTTTCGCTATGCCTCCAGCGGGGAAGGGCTCCCATTCCGTACTAAAGGCCACTAGAACATCACCATTGGCGGCACGCGTTACGCAGGGCATACAGGCCGGTTCGGCCGCAATGTCAAAGGATCGCAAGGCGCGGTATTCAAAGGCCGTGACTTGTGTTGTTAAAAGCAAACACAACATGACCGCCAACTGGTATAAAGATGATGGATTCGGCAACTTGTTACTCCGATGGTATGAGGGCGTTTCGTGTTTCTACGGCTTCAAAGGATCGTTCGCATTCTTCTATTCTTGTCTCTGCTCGGCGAAGCGCCAATGGTGTGCGGCGAAGTGACGTTCGAGCACAGCCAGGAAAAGAAACTCGTATTGACGAAGTTCACCATTAATTCCGGCCAGGCTGAGTTGTCCATGCATCGCGCGGTATGGAGAAACACCGACCTCATAACGCAAAGTGGGCAGCAAGTCAGTGTTGTTGACCCGTTGATGTATCAGTGTCAAGTATCGGTTGGCGACAAAGAACAAGGTGGGTACTGGAGTGCACATGAGATGTGGGATCTCTGGAAAATAAACCAGGTCAAGGACGCCCGACGGCCTTACACCGACGTGGTCAAGATCGTTGCCGAACCGCCCGGCTGGGGTGTCCGAAAGGAAGTCAGCATCGCTGTCAAAGAGAATCAAAGTACGGCTTATGTGTTTAGTCGACTGGTTGCCACTCAAGATATCCAATTGAAAGACGATAACCAGACAATCTATGTTGATACTTCGGTGGGTAACAGGTTTTTCGTTGACGGAATCGAGGTCCGTCCCGACAAAGGCAAAAGAAGTGCGATTGCCCGTTGGGTGATGATCTATTACTGGAACGAGTACGTAAGCGTGGGACTGATTGCCATGGACCGGGATCTGCAGGACTATCCCAATCCGCACGAATTTGGAGACGTCACGTTTTCGGAATCAGAAACAGGGCAAGGGGCCAGCATCAGCTTGCGCAAGGGTTCCGGAGCCATGACAAAGGGGCAGTCACGGACACAGCAGTATATATTGTTGTGGGGCGACGGCGACTTGCGCGAGAAAATGGAAGAGACGTCGCAAAGAGCATTGGCTGAGGAGTTGAATGCCAACGTTTTTGTGCTGCCGTTGGAGAAGTAGCGTCGAACGTCGAACATCGAACATTGAACGACGAACATCCAACGACGAACATCCAACGACGAACATGAAACAAGATATAAAGATGAATCGGCACCGTCACCACAGCTTATTGCATCAAAGCATTGACCATTCAATGTTCGACGTTCAGCGTTCGACGTTCAATGTTCAACGTTCGATGTTCGTGGACAATCGAATTGTGAAACCGCAACTATGATCTCTCGTCTCCATCCGCTACTTCTCATTGTCTTCGCCGCTCCCGTCGTTGCCGACGATTCGTCGAAACAATTGTCCAATTACTTCCAAGCTAGGGCGAATGCGCGTTGGACTGAGGTGCGTCAAGTTCGCGTAACAAACTTGGCCTCTGTTGACGACACTCTCGCCGTGGTCGTTCCCATTGTGAACCCCAAAGCAACGGCATTTATTGTCACGGACGAATCTGGGAGGGCGATCGTTACCCAATCAGACGACCTGGATGGAAACGGGAAGGTGAATGAGATTTGTTTCCTGCTTTCGCTGCGCGCCAACGAGCAACGAACGGTTCTCTTGTTGAGCGGCGATGCCGAGTTGCCGGCGGCCCCGTCGGAATGGGACGTTGAGACACGCATGGCAGGTTCCTGGGAACCGGTCCGCATGCAGCCAACGTGTAGCCCTGGCAATACGCAGATGTCGTATTATCGTTCGCCAGTGAACGCGGCCCGCGCCCGAGAACTCATTGACCGTTTGGACAAGCACGTGCCCATGGAACGGATCGCCTGCGACGATTTTCACGTGCTCATCGGACACAACTCAGGACTCATCGAAGCAATGCGACCAGTTAGTTTGCCGACGGGCATGATGGGTAGCTACCTCCGAGAGTTCTTGCCAGTTGAGCCAAACAGCGCCAAGCCGAACATGGGCCCAATGATTCGACGTTGTTCCGGTCCAGTTCGTTGCGGATTCCAGTGGCATGACGGCGATCAGATTCGGCAGGTCACTGTTTATCGCAACGGATTGATCGAGACGACTTGGGCAGCTGCCCCGACACGGTTACAGGTCATCGCTTGTGCTTATCCTTATCGATATCTGCAGGCGGGCGACCAGGATGCGGTGCGTTATAGCCAGATGTTGCAAAAGAGGCGTGACCTTCCGGGTGTGAATACGATTGGGCTGTTCGGCCGCGGTGATGCGAGTTTATTGGTTGCGGCAGACGGCTTACAAGCTGTCGACCACCAAGTCTGGCTGGACGGTGGTGAGATCGGCTGGGAAGCCAACGTTAATGTCGGTGACCGAAACTCCTTCGAGGATGCGATGCAGCGAGTGACTCGCTGGACCGCTGCAACGTGCATTGCTGGCGGTCTGCACATGACGACCTGGGACGGTAATGGTGAGAATGCCACGGTCTTCTACCGGGTCGGCAATTTTGGTGCGGGGGTGCAACAGGCGGGGCACGGGTTAGCCCGAGTTTCCGCGGGTCAACCGTCCGACGACGTGGCGATGGTCAAACAACCGAACGCCAGCCCCAACGTCATCGTAAACTTTGAAACCACTAGCAAGACAGTCAACCGACTCTATCCGAACGACATCAACGGGTGGGAACTCCGTCCCATAACCCTGGCTCGACGCAATCCGCAATCGGCGTACTTTGCAGCGGAACTGGTGAATCGTTCGGATGAGGAGGCAACCATTGAGCTACGACTCGAAGATGCCGAGTGGATTCTTGAGGCGAGCGTGCTTTCTCGACGTGAGATGCTCACGCTGGAACGATTCGGGGCGCAGACAATTCCCTACTACCATGATGTCGCAGAGTTGGAGCCAGGTGGTGAGCCGATTCGAGTCGCTGTGCCTGCCGGCGGTTCGCTGCCTTTCGAGTTCCTTGTCCGGCCAAAGCCCGATTCTCTGGGACGTCATTGCTGCCGACTACAGACCGGTGATGGGAGCGGGGTCGAACTGAGCGTGATCGTGCGACCAACGATTCTGTTTATGCCGAAATTTTCGGGAATCGGTGCGATCGCGCGAGAATTCTCGAACGTGGAGTTTCCGGCCGGTGCGCCGTTTTCCTACGGCGTGAGATTCTGGGGCGGATATTCCCCGGAGCTAAAGCAATGGTACAAGGCGGCGCACATCGACGCCGAACGCAACGGCTTCTGGACTCTCGATCCGCTGGGAATGCGACACTTGGCTGAGGTTCATGGCAAGGGAATCTCGGAGGGTGGCAGCGGCGTTGATCTGGATGATTGGAGCGAAAGGGTGCTCGCGGCGCTGAGCGAGCCCGACGGGGCGGATTATCGGGTGCGCGTCTATTTGCACGACGAAATCTGGGAGGTGTTGGGCAGGCAGGGACACTACGTTGTTCCCGTACAGTGGATGATCGATGCGGATCGACGGATCGTCATGAACAGTCCGAACGCGGCCTGGTCGTCCTTTCAGGAACCAGCGATGAATCCGCCTTTCCAGTATCACATCAAGCTGGCAAACGACATCGGCGAGTTATTTTACTATTGCGGGCGTGACACGCGACTGCAGGCGTACGCCCGAAAACTGGTCGAGCCGCGCCGCGAATTGTTCAAGCAATGGTGTGCGGACCAGGACTTGATGGCGCGTGCAGGCACCGAGTCACCGCGGCAGATCATTTCGTTTTGGATCTCGACACAACTGCACGTGGCAAACTACTACTCCGTGCGCCGCCAAATCTGGTGGCTGCGGCACAATGGGGTCGATTCATTTAATTCCTGGGCCTGCAATGGCGGATATTCCCAAGCACAGGTCCTGCACTGGATGCTGATGACGGTCGAGTCGGACGATACACGCAACGGCCGTGGCAGTATGCTCACGGATCGGGCCCTGGGATGGATGGACATGAAGGAGGACATGGAACTGGTCACCTTGGTGCGATTGCTGGGCGACCAGGTACAGAATGAATCGATTCGGAAGAAACTGGCGACCATTTCGCAGCAGGCCTTCGAGGCGTCCCAACGCGAAGAATTTGACTTGGCGCGCCATCATTATGTTACCGCCCTCGCAATGCTGCGGCCCGATTTGTTGGAATTGGCTCCTCGCGATCTGTACCGCGGACCTGTCGAGGCTGAGGCGCTGCCTGATCTATTTGCCGACGACATTGATTTCCGAGAAGCACAAAGGATACCGAAGATCAGGGTCTCTTTGTTCAAGGAGGGCCGACGGCCCACCCCTACCGTAGACGGCATCTTGGACAACGCCTACCTCGAGCGGGGAGCGCATGTTCAAATGCGAGAAAATCGACAGGGACACAAGGCCACGACCAACACGGATGTTTACGTCCTGCGTGACAAGACAGATCTCTATTTGTTCTTTAATTGCAACGAGCCAAAAATGGACAAGCTACGAACAGAGCTCACCGAACACGATAGTAGTGTGTGGTCGGATGACTGCATTGAAGTGTTTGTAGACCGGGTGGGTGACGAAAGCAATTACGCACATTTTGTCGTCAACGCGGCCGACGTGCGATACGACAGTCGGAATGACATCGGAGTTGAGTGGAATCCGGAATACGAGACGGGTGTGTTGCGAGAGCCTGAATCCTGGTCGGCGGAATTGAAAATACCGTTCGAGGCATTAGGCGGTGCGCCCGAAAGTGGTGACACCTGGCGGATGAACTTTTGCCGTGTCAGGAAAACGCAAGGTACGGAGGTGAATGCCTGGTCAGCAACCTTTGGAGGATTGTTGAGTCCAGGCCGCTTTGGGTTCGTGCAATTCAAGTAGGACGCCGAAACTGGATACAAGTCACGCGTTGAAGCCGACAGGCAGGCTTACGCCGTGGGCTACGTGCTGACGCCGCTTCGCGGCTCACCGATTTGTGAATAGTGTCATCGGGGTTGGGCGCTAGCGTCTTGCTGCCTCGGCCAGCGGGTAAATTCTCATCCGCCGCTCGCCTTGCGAAGTCCCAGAACCATGAGTCGGAGCAGAAACGAAGATGGAAAGAAGGAAAATAAAACGTGTCACGCATACGATGACCGCAAAAGAAAAAGCCCGACACAAGAGCACTCGCACGGAGGCCATAAAAGAATTACCGCCTGCGAAGAAAAAGCTCCGACCGGTCCGCACGGGCATTGCTGCGGAGCTGCGGAAAGCCAGAAAATCGCAGGGTCTCACCTACTACGCAGTTGCCAAGCAAGCTGGCATTCCCAATTCCAACACAGTAAAAGACGTCGAGTACGGAAGGGATGCGAAGCTCTCTAACATCGAAGCCATTGCCAAGGTCCTCGGTTTGAAATTGGAATTGGTAACCGAAAAGACGTGATATCATCCGGTGTGAGATCACGAACACGCTGTTTTCTTGGCTACGTGGTGTTGGGCCAATACCTTTTCCCGCATAATGTTTAATGCGGATGAAATGTGTCGTTTCGAGCCGACATCGCAATGATCACCGTCCCGTTTCCGTCCATTAGAACGGCCCGAAGGAGTGATCCGTGATCCCATCCTCTGTACGAACAATTGCTTTAGTGCTTGGGTGTGCAACCGCGCACGCGCTGCAGACATCGCCTGTCGTGGCCGGCCAATTCGGCCAACAGAGCCAATCCCCGCTGGAGATCGGCTCCCGCTTGGAAATGTTTGTCGACGACTGGCTGATTGACCGGATTGAGGGCCTCCGTCGGGAACAGCAAACGCCGATCGATGCGGAACAAGTCTTCGGCTTCAACCAGCCCTGGGAGGGACGCTGGTGCAACTACGTGCACATCTTCAAAGACGGCGACAAGTGGCGGATGTACTATCGCGGCGCTCGCGCTGAGTTCGAGATAGGTGAGCCGGGTTCCTCGAATATCTGCCTGGCTGAAAGCACCGATGGCCTCAACTGGACCAAACCCAGTTTGGGGATCTACGAGTTTGCCGGGACCAGGGACAACAATGTCACGTACATCGGCGACGGCACCCCGAATTGGTACTGTTTTAAGGACGACAATCCGGACGAACCGCCGCAGCGGCGTTACAAGGCCATCTGCAAACTGTCGTTAGGTTTCGGAGGTCCGCTCGGTGTCATGCAGTCCGCCGACGGCATCCATTGGAAATGGTGGAAGAAAGAGCCTGTCATCTCGGGCGGACCCCTCGATACGCTGCACGTCGCGCGATGGGATCCACAAAACAAGAGGTATCTCGCGTATGTTCGCAACTGGGTAACTCGCTCGAAAGGGTTTCGTGTGCCGCCGGAAATCGACGCTCCGCCAAGCGAATACAACACCTGGTACAAGCTAGGCAAAGAACGTGTGAGAGCGATCGCCTTGTGCACCTCGACCGATTTCTTGAATTGGTCGAGGCAGCAGTGGTTGGTTTACGATGAAAACCTGCCGATTGAACACCACTACACGAATGCCGTGACGCCCTACTTTCGAGCACCGCACATCTATGTGGGTTTCCCCATGCGTTATGTCCCGGAACGTTCGGTCGTCGCGGGCTGGGCCAAGACAGAGTATCCTCGTTCGGTGGGTTGTTCGGATTCCGTATTTATGAGCAGTCGCGACGGCCTGCACTGGGATCGCGGCGTCGCGGCTTTCTTGCGTCCGGGTCTGGACCAACAGAATTGGACGGATCGGAATATGATGA
>Ga0310121_10002141_pt1 | contig 19227 bp, 20 predicted proteins | sample CB27_Tmax_986_MG_FD_203504 | JGI IMG/M metagenome (GOLD analysis project Ga0310121, IMG submission 203504) | Marine microbial communities from Western Arctic Ocean, Canada - CB27_Tmax_986 | ecosystem: Environmental > Aquatic > Marine > Oceanic | place: Canada: Western Arctic Ocean | collected...
ATCACAAAATTCTGCGGAATGGGAAATGCGTCTCAAAAAATAGCAGATGCAGTAAATGATTTAGCGTCTAAAAATTAGATAATTAGGAATTTGCATATGGCCTGATAATCCACATATTTTTCTTTTCTATAGCCATATTCTTTTCATCTTTAGTAATCAAAATTTCTTCGATTTTTTCTCCTTGTCTTAAACCGATTATTTTTTGTTTTTTGGAAGTTTTATTAGCCAAATCTTTTATTGTGTAGGAATTCATTTTGGGTACAAAAATTTCTCCCTCTGTAATTAATGGTAAACAACTTAGAATAAATTCCACAGCTTCGTTAACATGAAAAAAATATCTTTTCATTTTTGGTTCTGTTATACTAATTAATTTTTTATTTTTTATTTCTTCTTTCCAAACACTGAATACGTTTCCTCTAGATTCTATCACATTTCCAATGCGGACAGATGCAAATTTTGTTGTTTCTATGTGATGACCTGCCCAACTGGTTACCCGTTCTCCTAATTGTTTTGTAGTACCATAAAGTGTAGACGATTCTACAGATTTATCAGTACTTATATTAATAAATTTAGAAGGTTTATTTTTTATTGCCATTTTAATCATGTTAACAGTACCGTTAACGTTGATGTTAATTGTTTCAATAGGATTAAATTCCGTTATCTCTATGTTTTTTACTGCAGCAAGATGAATTATTATATCTGTTCCAGTACCAGCCATATCAACTCTATCAGCATTTTGAGTATCTCCAAGAAGTAACCTTAGTCTTGAATCTTTGATTGATTTACCTAGTTGAAATAATGCATGCTCATCCATATCAAAAATTCTTAAACTATCTACAGGAAATTCTAAAATTTTCTTTGCCAATTCTGAACCTATACTACCAGCCCCCCCAGTTATCAAGACAGTTTTATTTTTTAGTTCACGATTGATTTTTGTATTTATTTTAGTTTTAGCCAATTTAAATTCAATTCCTATACACAGGATTATTTTTTAAAAACAAATAAGTGTAAAACATTATCTAACGGTAATTTTTACAAACATAGATGGTAAAAAACCTTGTCGTTATTGGGTGTGGAAATATAGGAAGTAGGCATCTTCAAGCGTTAACAAAACTTCCATTTAACACCCATGTTGAAATTGTTGATCCTGATCTTAATTCTCACAAAACAGCGCAATCACGTCTGGATGAAGTTAATTATGATAAACAAAAACATGAATTTTTTTGGCATACATCAATATCAGAACTAAAACAAAAAAATAATGATCTAGTAATTATTGCAACAACTGCTATAAATCGTATATCAATTTTAGAGCAATTATTATTATTAAATAATTCAAAATTTTTAATAGAAAAAATGGTGTGTCAGTCAGTAAAAGAATATGAAAAATTATTAGAACTTTTGAAAAAATTTAATGCCAGAGGATGGGTAAATACATGTCTAAGATATTTTTCATCTTGGAGAAAAATTAAAGAACAAATAGATATATCAAAACCACTTTATGTTTCGATAATCGCATCTAATGCTTCTGCACTTGGAACTAATGCTATTCATTATTTAGATCTTTTTTCATGGTTTATAGATGATTATAAAATAAAACTCGATGGGAACTTTCTCATAAATAAATTATTTCCAAACAAAAGAGGAGTATCTCTGGTTGAATTTGCTGGTACGTTGATTGCTAAAAATTCAAATAATTCTTCAATATCTTTAACATTTTTACCGGACACAAAAATTCCTAATACCATTAGCGTGGTAAATGGTTATAATCATATTTTTGTTAATGAAACTGATCAAACAGGTTTCAATATTACAAAAAACCAAGAATTAGAGTTTAAATTTGAGCATGTTAGTTCGACAACTAGTAAAATTGTCTCAGATATTATTTTGAAAGATGATTGTATTCTCACAACAGTTGAAAATTCTTTTTATTTACATCGGGAAATCATTAACATTTTTAATGATCATATAAAAAAATTAACCAATAAACAACTGGAACAATGCCCAATTACTTGATTAAAATGGATATTAATAACTGGTTTTCTAAAATCGATTCTCTAAATTTCTCAAATAGATCTGTTGTAATAATTGGTGGTGGGTTTATGGCAATAGAATATCTAAGAGCTCTTCAGAAATTAAAAATTAGAGAGATAGTAGTAATTACAAACAAAGGTACTCAAATTAAAAAATATTGTATTAATAATAAAATTAAACTTCTGAAAGGCGGATATATGAAAGGTCTCCAGCAAGTTCCAAAATCAGATTTAGTCATAATTGCATGCCCACTTACTTTGACAATGAAGGCGCTTGATGAAGTTCTAAAATATGAGCACCAGAATATACTTGTAGAAAAGCCAGGTTCACTGTATCATACTGAACTTTCATCTGCAGGACGTAAGAATACAAAGAAAAGAATCAGAGTAGCTTACAATAGATCTACATATCCAAGTTTACACAAACTAAAAAAATTAGTAAAAAAAGATGGAAAAATAACTTCATGCAGATTTACATTTACTGAATGGCTAGATAGAATTGATTTTAAAAAGGATCCTAGAGAAGTGTATGATTATTGGGGAATAAGTAACTCACTTCATGTAATTTCAATGGCTTTTGATTTAATAGGCATGCCAAAAAAATTGAATGTGATTCAACATGGCCAGCTTAAATGGCACAAATCAGGAAAAATTTTTGTGGGTTCAGGAATTTCAGAACAGAATATACCATTTAGTTATCATGCAGATTGGGGATCAGGTGGAAGATGGGCAATAGAAATAATGACAAAAAATTATTCATACAGGTTAATGCCGTTAGAACAACTGGAAATGTGTCCTACTGGAAAAACTACATGGCGATCTATAAAATTGGATACTTGTTTTGATGAGATTAAACAGGGAGTTGCGGAAGAAATATCAATTATGTTATCTAATGATAAAAAACTTGATACAGTATTACCAAGCTTAGAAAAAGCCTCTAAACTTAACAAAATTGCCATGAATATATTTGGCTACAAAATCAATAAATGAATTTTTAGGTAGGATGCAAAATCACACTATACTATGAAAGCACTTGTTGTAGGATACGGGTCAATAGGTAAGCGGCACATTAAAAATTTATCATCTATGCCAAATATGAAAATAATTGTTAATACCAAAAGAGATGGGGATAAATTTTTAGAAAATAAAAACTGTACAATACACACTTCATTAGATTTATGTATTGATGAAAAACCAGATTTTGCAATAATTTCAAATGTGACTAGATTACATATTGAAACAGCTGTAAAACTTGCTAATGCAGGAATTCACTTTTTAATGGAGAAGCCGTTAAGCCATAATGAAAATGGTATCACTAAACTACTAAACCTGGTAAAAAGAAAAAAATTGATAACTCTGATTGGGTGTCATTTACGATTTGAGCCATGTATAATAAAAATAAAAGAAATGATTGGAAAGAAAAAAATTGGAAAAGTGTTAGCTGTTCAAGCTGAAAATAGTTCGTATTTACCTGATTGGCATCCCTATGAAAACTATAAGGAAAGCTATGCAGCAAAAAAAGAACTTGGTGGAGGAGTTGTACTTACATCCATTCACGAATTAGATTATCTATATTGGTTATTTGGTAAAATTACTGATGTGTTCTCAATTACAGGAAAATTTAGTGATTTAGAACTATCGTGTGATGATATGTCGTCAATTCTGCTAAAATTCAAGGCAGGAATTGTTGGTGAGGTTCATCTAGATTTTTTCCAAAGATCTATAGTTCGACAGTGCAAGATAATAGGAACAAAGGGAATAATTTCTTGTGATATAAATTTGAATAGAATTAAACTTTATAATCCAATTACTAAAAAATGGAGTATAAAATTGGATTTAAGGAAGCATGATAAAAATGAAGCATATAAGAGAGAATTAGATCATTTTATAAAATGTGTACAGGATAATAAAAATTCAATTAATGGTGTTGTAGAAGGCGCTAATGTTTTAAAAATTGGATTGTCAATAATCAAATCATCAAAAATAAAAAAGTCAGTTCTGATAAAATGAAAAAAAATATTATTGACAAATTTAGACTTGATAATAAGGTAGTAATTCTAACCGGTTCTGCTGGAAGAATTGGTCAGAGATTTTCACATGTAATAAGTGATGCAGGTGCACATGTAGTTTTAGTTGATACACAAGAAAAATCTAATAAAAAATTAGAGAATGAATTAAAGTCCAGATATAATACAAACCCGTCTTCATTCAAAATAGATATTACAAAAAAACATAGTGTAATGAAACTGCAAAAACTAGTCCTTAAAAAATACAAGAAAGTTGATATTTTAGTTAATAACGCTCATTCCATTCCAAGAACACACCCAAAAAGAGATGCGCCATTTGAGGACTATCCATTAGAACTGTGGGATGAAGCAATATCGTCTAATTTACGAGGCATTTTCTTGTGTTCACAAGAATTTGGTAAGATTATGGTTAAACAAAAAAAAGGTGTTATAATTAATATTTCTTCAATTTATGGTTTAGTGGGTCCTGATCAAAGAATTTATGGAAAAAGTAAATTAAATTCCCCTGCATTTTATTCAGCAACAAAAGGTGCCATAGTTAATCTAACAAGATATCTTGCTTCTTATTGGGGTCCAAAAAATATTCGAGTAAATACTTTAACTCTTGGAGGGGTATTTGATAAGAAACTTCATTCGGGAAAAGATTTTGTAAAAAAATATTCGTACAAAACTATGCTTGGTAGGATGTCAAACAGGGAAGATTATGACGGTGCCATATTGTTTTTGGCATCAGATGCTTCTTCATACATGACAGGATCCAACCTAATTATTGATGGTGGTTGGACAGCGTGGTAAATAAAATAGAAAACAACTATTTAATAATAAAAATAAAAAAACTGATTTCAAATGTTGATTATTGCTGAAATTGGAGTAAATTGGGATGGAGATTTTAAATTATTAAAGGAAATGATGCAAGAAGCAAAATTAGCTGGATGTGATCTTGTAAAATTTCAGGCATTTACTAAAGAAATGATAAAAGACCATCCAGAATCAGAAAGACTTGCAAAATCCTCTATTTCAAAAGAGAATGTTCAAAAAATTAATGATCTTGCAAACGAAGTTGGGATTGAGTGGTTTTGTACACCAATGTATCCAGAGGCAGTGGATTTCTTAAATCCATATGTTAAACGGTTTAAAATAAGAGAGATAGATGCCAGACCACTTTTAGAAAATAAAACTACTCAGATATTTGAGAAATTATTGAAAACAAATAAAGAAATAATCATTAGCTCTGAAAAATCTCCACGCAACAGTAAATATTTTGGTTTGAAAAATTTAAAATGGCTTTACTGTATTCCGAAATACCCATGCAAGTTAACAGATTTTGATTTTACCAAAATTAAAGATTTTGATGGTTTTTCAAATCATTCTGATGAGATGTTAGTACCAATTATTTCAGCTGTTTTAGGAGGAAAAATTATTGAAGTTCATGTCACATCGGATAAAAAAAAGAATTTTTTTGATAATAATGTAAGCTTTGATTATTCAGAACTCAAGGAAATAGTAAAATACGCACATCTTTCGGAAAAAATAGCTAAATAATAAAAAAATAGTCATTTGGTTTAAATATATTATAAAAAGTTGTGGTATTGTGAAATATTGTAAAAAATGTTTAATGCCAGATACAAGACCGGGAATAAAATTTGGTTCGAATGGTGTATGTGCAGCATGCACTAACTATGCAAAACAAAAGACCACAAATTGGGAACAACGCTTTGATGAATTAAAAACTATTTGTGATAAATATCGTGGTTGTAACGGAAAGGGTTATGATTGTGCTATAGCTGTATCTGGCGGAAAAGATTCTCATTTTCAAACTTATATTATGAAAGAAGTTCTAAAAATGAATCCTGTTTTATTATCTGTAGGAAATATTGATTGGACTGAAACTGGAAGGAGAAATTTTGAAAATCTGTCTGATGCATTTGGTTGTGATATAATTACTTTTCAACCTAACAGGCGTGTTGCAAGAATTATGTTCAAGAAAGCATTAAAAAAAATTGGCTCACCTAGTTGGTATCTTGATTCATTAATTTACGCATTTCCTGTTTCGATGACAATGAAAATGGGAATTAAACTACTTGTTTATGGTGAAGACATAAACTACACATATGGTGGAAAACAAGGTGTTGAAAAACCATCTGCTATAAACCAAGTAGAAAATGATGTTGTAAAACCTGTATGGGATGAATGGCTTGATGATGAAATAACAAAAGAAGATTTGGCATCGACAAGAGTCCCATCTGCAGAGGAATGCAAGGCGTATGGTTTAGAGGCTATCTACTTGAGTTACTTTGTACCTTGGAATTCTGTCCATAACTATGAAATTGCAAAACAATGGGGGTTTCAAAATCTTAGTAATGAATATGAAAGAGAAGGTTCAATTGATAATTACGATCAAATAGATTCTTTAACATACTTGCTAAATCCATATCTCAAGTATTTGAAATTTGGACATGCAATAGCGACTGATAATGCATCTCGTTGGATACGTTACGGTATAAAAACAAGAGACGAAATGATTCCCATAGTTGAAGAGCGTGATAAAAAATTAGATCAAATTATTATTGACAAATTTTGTGAATTTACTAGAATATCACATACTGAATTTTGGGAAATGATGGATAAATGGTATAATCCAGACTTATTTGAGAAAGACAGTCATGGTCGTTGGCATCCAAAATTCAAAGTAGGAGAATCACAATAAAATAATAGGTCTCGTTTATTCACAGATTATTGATATTATGTTAAAACGAAGAAAAATACTGGTTACAACAGGGACAAGAGCTGAATATGGCATTCTTAGACCAGTATTAAAAAAAATTAATGATAGTAAAAAATTAGAACTCTTACTTATTGTAACTGGAACCCACAATTCTAAAAAATATGGGATGACTATAAATGAAATTAAAAAAGACGGTTTTAAGATTTCTAAAATTATAAAAATTTTACCTAAATCTGATACTCCTTACTCTGTAACACAGTCATTAGGTGAAGGAATAATTTCTTTTTCAAAAGTTTTTAAAAAACTAAAACCCGACATCAATTTAATTTTAGGTGACAGAGATGAAATGTTAGCATCTGCCATATCTGCTTATCATATGAATATACCAAACGCACATATTCATGGTGGCGATAAATCTGGAGGACTAGATGAATACAGCAGACATGCAATAACAAAAATCTCTAACATTCATTTTCCAGCTACTGAAAAAAGTAAAAAGAGAATTTTGAAAATGGGAGAAAATCCAAAATTTGTTTTTCTTACAGGTTCTCCGAGTATAGATGAAATTAAAAATAATAAAATTACAAACAAAAAAGATCTAGAAAATATATACGGAATAAATTTTCAGGGTGATGAAATTTTATTAGTATATCACCCCATGACAACACAGCCTGAAAAAAATTCGACACAAATTTATAACGTTCTAAATTCAATTGTAAAACTGGGTCATGTTTGTATTGCAATTGCACCAAATTCTGATGCAGGACGTAGTGAAATTTTTTGTGCCTTGAAAAATTATTCAAAAAAACATAAATTCATAAAAATTTTTTCGACTTTGCCACGTAGTGATTATTTAGGAATGTTGAAAAACTGTGGAGTACTTTTAGGTAATTCTAGCAGTGGTATGATAGAGGCTAGCCATTTCAAAATACCTGTTGTAAATATAGGAATCAGGCAAAAAAATAGGGAAAGAGGAAAAAATGTAATTGATGTAAATACAAATTCAAAAAATGCAGTATACCAAACAATTCAAAAAGCACTAAAAATGAAAAAATCAAAAAAATCCACTTTTGATTTAACTTTTGGCAAAGGGAATTCTGCACAAAAGATTGTAACCCATTTAGAAAATGTATCTCTCGGTAAATACTTAATCCAGAAAGAATTGATGTATTGATATGGCTGAAGTCAAGAAATCTTGGAAAAAACCAATAATTGAAGATAGTAAACTAACTAAATTCAACTATATTGTACAATATCCTGAAAATCTAAAAATGGGAATAAATTTTGATATAGCAACTTTCACTTATATTAATAGCCAATTTGGTGTCACAGTAGAAGATAATGTACAGATTGGTTCTCATTGTTCAATTTATTCAAATTCAACAATAGATAATAAAAAAGGACCAGTGATCTTGAAAAAAAATTGTAAAATTGGATCTCATAGTACAATAATGCCAAATGTCATTATTGGTGAAAATTCAATAATAGCTGCCCATTCATTTGTAAATAAAAATATTCCAGAAAATGAAATATGGAAAGGAATACCAGCAAAATTTTATAAGAAAATTAATTCTTAATAAAATAATAAAAAAGTTAAGAAGCAAATAATTAGAAGATGCTTAAAGAAAATATGTGGAAGAAGCTAAATGGAAAATACCATTATACAAAATTTATACAGATGATGAAGATGTCAGCTTAATTACTAAAATCATTAAGCGTGGAAACAAATGGGCGCTTGGGCCAGAAATTGAAGAATTTGAAAATGAATTAAAGAATTATGTTGGAGCAGATTATTGTTTGACTCTAAATTCAGGTACATCAGCCCTTCATGCAACTTATCTAGCATATGACTTTGGTCATGATGATGACATAATTCTGCCATCGTTTACTTTCATTGCTACAGCTAATTCTGTATTATTTGTTAATGCTAAACCTAATTTTGCAGACATTGAGAATATCACTTTTGGGTTAGATCCACAATCGATTAAATCAAAAATAAATAAAAAAACTAAAGCTATTGTTCCAGTTGATGTTGGAGGAACATCTTGTGATATTGTAAAAATTAAAGAAATTGCAAAAGAAAATAACCTAGTTTTAATTGAAGATGCAGCAGAAAGTTTAGGCGCGACTATAAATAATCAAAAAGTAGGTTCAATTTCAGATTCATCAATTTTTAGTTTTTGTGGTAATAAAGTACTAACTACTGGCGAAGGTGGTGCGGTGGTTACTAATTCAAAAAAAGTCTATGAAAAAATAAAATTAATTCGTTCACATGGAAGACAAGATAATGCAGACTATTTTGAAAATCCAACAGAATCACAATATTACGAAATTGGATATAATTGGAGAATGTCAACTATGACAGCAGTACTGGGATTGTCCCAACTAAAAAAATTGGATAAGATTATAAAAATGAGACAAGAAAATGCAAAGTTTATTTCAAACAAGTTAGAAAAATTTGAAGAAATTACGATTCCAAAAACATTAGACAATGCAAATCATATTTATCAAATGTATACAATAAGATTATCAAGTAATAATATTAGAGAAAAATTACACAAGTTTCTTCTGGGAAAAAGAATTTTTTCTAAAGTGTATTTTTCTCCAATTCATAAATCAAAACTCTATGAAAAAAAATTTCCTGAAATCAGCAATGAACTAAAAATGACAGATTTGATTTCAAGTCAAGTCTTAACTTTACCCATGTATCCAAATATGACTGATGAAGAGAAAACATACATTGTGGATTCGATGGCAGAATTTTTTGAAAATGATAGTATTAATGAATAAGATTGTTGAGCATAATGAATTCAGCAATTTTAAATTCAAGTTCATTATCTATCATAAAACCTGATCCTGGTGGTATTTCATGAGGGAGAATTTTTGGAACCATAATAGTTTCAAATTTTAAGAATTGTTTAACATTCAATACCCACAAACCACTGAGTTGATAAACAATTGGAGATTTTTGTCTAGCAATAGGTCTTGTCTTAAGTTTTTTTGATAATTCCAAAAATCCATGAGAATTTTTTTCCATCATATTAAAATAAGGATTAAGATGTTGTCGATAAACTCCAAATACTGCATCTGATTTTTGTTTTCGTAATTTTTGTAGAGAAGATATTATATCTACATTTCTAATGAATGGAACTGTGCAATCTCTTAGAACAATTTCATCAAAATCATAACCTATTTTTTTTAATTTTTTAATTCCATGTAACAAAACTTCTGATGTTCCTGTTTTATCAGTAGATAATTTTTTTGGTCTAATAAAAGGCACATCCGCTCCAAATTTTTTAGAAATTTGAGAGATCTCATCATCATCGGTAGAAACAACAACATGACTAAAGATTTTTGAATTTATACATTTTTCAATTGTGTGAGCTATCAAAGGTTTTCCAGCGAAGGGTTTAATGTTTTTTCTGGGAATACCTTTCGAACCACCTCTTGCAGCAATAAAACAAATGGGTTTCATAAGTTAATGACTAACTTACATGTTTTAATTTGTTTCAAATTAAAGATTAAGGAATTTTATCTATTTTTAATCAATTTTAGAAAATCTAAAGTGATTAAATAAGAACCGTTTGCATTTAATCTTAAAAATAAAAATAAATTTTTCAAGAAAAATGTGATTCCAAGTTTTTTTAAACAAAGAAGGGTAACTGAAAAATACGGGAAAATAATTTTAGAAATTCTAGTGGTTTTTCTATTAGGGGGTGGATTATTTAATGAATGAAGAATAAGAGATTTGGATGACTCTCCAATAGGAGATCTATGCATTAAAAATTCATTAATCACATTAAGATTACCAAATTCTAAAATATTAAGCAGTACTTCTAAATCATATGCAGGTTCATCCCAAAATGGCATACATTTTTGGAGTGAAGCAGTTCGATAAATTGCATAAAGAGCAGTCGCTTGATTAAGTTTTAGACAGGACTTGATTCTATCTTCATATGTTCCTGACATACTTAAAACTAAATCTGGGTAAATCGAATGATTTTCAATATTTTGTTTATTTTTAAAATCTAAGTCAAAAGTAACTTTGCCAATACTGCCTACAATATTTTCATCAGATTCTAAAATATCAAGATTTTTCTTAACAAAATGTGGATCCCAAATATCATCGACTGCAGCATACATGAAATATTTTGTGGTTGTTTTCTTTAAAATTAAATTCCAATTAGGCACCAAGCCAAGGTTCTTTTCCTGTTTGATATAGTGTATACGACTATCTTTTTTTGCATAATCTTCACAAATTTTTTGTGTTGAATCAGTAGAGGCATTGTCAGATATAATTAATTTAAAATCATCAAATGTTTGGTTAAGTAATGAATCTATACATGTGGATATGGTTTTTTCTCCATTAAATACAGGAATGCCAATAGTAAGTAGTGATTCAGATAAATTACTACTATTCATATCTAAATTTATTAAAAATACATTATCTATATTTGTAAGTCAAAATATTGCGTTCTTGAAGAATTTTAGTGCTATTTACCCTAGTAGAATTTACAAGCAATTGCTTTTGATGCAGATATGAACTGTTAGAAATTATCCATAAAATACTTTTCAGTATTATTTTAAAATCAGGTTTCTGTGCTTGAGTAAATTCATATTTTGTAGAAGTTCTGTTAGTGGTTCCTTTCATCTTGTAATCAAACCATATTTTTAATTCATGAATTCCATAAACTATAAAAAAATGGATCATCTTTTGTAATGACAAATGTGGTTCAAAATTAGTTATTTTCATAGAGAGTTGATTTTTAAATCCGTGAAATGCAACGTCGGATTTAATTTTATCAGTAGTTTGGCCACCTAAATGATATACAATTGATTTTGGAGAAAGTATGACTTCATATCCTTTAATCCAAGATCGCCATCCAATATCTACATCTTCAAAAGAAGCAAAAAACTTTTCATCAAATCCGTTTAATTCATCAAAAATAACTTTTCGGATCAACATACAAGCTCCTTTTGCACTAGAAATTTCTTGTTCAGTTTTTGGAATGGTTTTAGAACTATAAACCACTCCTAATGGATCAATAAAATCACCACATGAGTCGATCTCACCTCCAGGTTTAAGTAAGAGACTCTGACAAATTGCAATTTTTTCATTATTTTTAATTACATTTAGTAATTCTGTGAGAAAATTTTCAGTTACAATTGTATCATTATTTAGAAATAAGAGGTATTCTCCTTTTGCAATTTTACTAGCAATATTATTAGGTTCAGCAAATCCTTTATTTTCATCAAGTTTAATTAGAATAATTTGTGGAAAATTTTTTGTTACATAATTTACACTATTATCACTAGAATTATTATCTACTAAAATAATTTCATAATTTGTAAATTGAATTTTAGATAATGACATAAGGCATTTTTTTAATAATTCCAGACCATTATAATTAACAATTATAATAGAAACCAAAGGTTTTGAAATGGACATAAAGACACTAGTTTAATTGTTCAATAAAAAATTTATCTAAAAATTATAAGAATAATATTAATACAAAGGTGATATTTTGACTACATAATGAAGAAATTATTGATTATCGGAGGTGCTGGATTAGTAGCTAGTACATTAATTAAATATGCAAAAAATGATTACAATATTCATATAACAATTAATAAAAATGAATCAGTATTTGATGATATACCAAATACTAAAATCGATTTAATGGTAAATAGATCAGATATTGTAAGTTTGATCAAAAATTTTAATCCTGATGTTGTAGTTCATACTGTAGCTCATTCAAGTGTGGATTTATGTGAAACAGATCAAAAATTAGCAGAAATTCTTCATGTCGATATAACTAAAGACATCACAGAATCATGTCATCTTATAAATGCTAAACTGATCTATCTTTCAACAGATGCTGTATTTGATGGAAAAATGAATGAAAAATATGTTGAAACTGATATTCCAAACCCGATTAATTATTATGGAAAGACAAAATTAGATGCAGAAAATATAATTTTAAACAAATCAACTAAAAATGTTGTTCTAAGACCAGCAGTGATTTATGGTTGGCATAAAAGATCTAGATTTACTAATTGGATTATTGATTCTCTCTCAAATGGAACTTTAGTTGATCCACATATAGATCAATACAATACTCCAACACTAGTAGATGATCTTGCCAAGTCCATTATTCTAATTATTGAAAAAGAGATTTCAGGTCTATTTCATTCAACAGGTAAAACATGTGTAAATAGATATGAATTGGCACATATTATTGCAGAAATATTTGGATTTGACAAGAAATTAATTAAACCGGTAACATCAGATGAAAAAAAACAAGATGCGCCACGACCAAAGAAAACCTGCTTAGATTCTTCAAAATTAGAAAAAGATATTGGCTATCAATTTAAAAATATACACGAAGGAATAAAATTTCTATATGAAAAGTCCTTAGAAAAATGAATGAATTTTCTTAAATAATCATAAAAGTAATAATACGCTAATATTAAAAAAACACATGATAGTTGGAATAACTCCAGTTAGAATAAGTTTTGCTGGTGGAGGTACAGATATGCCAGAATATTATAAAGAATTTGGCGGTAACATTATTTCGTCTACTATTAGTCAATTTACTTATGCTATTATTCAATTTCGTAATGATAATTCTTTTCAAGCTTTTTCTCCTGATTTTCAAAAACATTACAAACCAACTGCTTTTGATAAGATATCCATTGAAGATGGAACTGAAATTGCATCATCCGTAATTAAATATTTGAAATACAAAAATGGATTAAATGTAGTTCTATTCAGTGATGTAATAGCTGGATCTGGGTTAGGAGCTTCAAGTTCACTTACAGTTAATCTTGTAAATATTGTGAATTATCTTAAAAATGAAAAAATGAGTAAACAAAAAACTGCTGAAACAGCCTATCATATAGCAAGAAAAATACTTCATTTACCTTTAGGAAAACAGGATGAATATATCTCAGCTTTTGGAGGATTTAATTTTATAAAATTTACAGAGAATAAAATCACAGTAATTCCAATTAAAATGAAAAAAACTGTTCTAAATGAATTACAAGAAAATTTACTGCTATTTTCATTAGGATATACAAGGAACAGTACTAAAATTTTAACTAGTCAAATAAATCATATAAATCAAAAAAACAGCACAACTCTTGAGGCTCTTACAAATGCAAAAAATATTGCATGTGAAATGTATACTTCTTTAAAAAAATCAGATTTGACAAATTTTGGTGAATTATTAAATAAAGGATGGAATGAAAAAAAGAAATTTTCACAAGCTATCACAAATCCTAGAATTGAAAAAATCTATAAAAAAGCTTTGTCAAGTGGAGCAATAGGAGGAAAATTAACTGGTGCTGGTGGTGGTGGTCATATGTTATTTTATTGTGAACCAAAAAAACAAAAATTATTTACGAAGACAATGCTAAATTTAGGATTAAAGTTGGTTAATTTCAAATTCTATAATTATGGACCTCAAATTTTGAACCCTATAGATAGTTTGAATAAAAATTTACAATGATTGAAAAATTCTAATACCTCTCTATATTCATATTAAAAATGGACCTAAAAAATTCTATTACATCATATATAGATGAACAACAACATTGTATGACTCTTTTAAAATCAAAGTCAGACAAAATCAATGATATCTGTAATCAACTTTTAAATGCACGAAATAAAAGAAAAAATATTTTTGTTTTTGGAAATGGAGGTTCTGGTTCTACTGCATCTCATTTTGTTTCTGATTTATTAAAAACAGCAATCGTAAAAAAAGAAAAACGGTTTAAGGCAATATCGTTAACGGATAATGTTCCAGTTATTTTAGCATGGTCAAATGATGTATCTTATGATGATGTATTTATTGAGCAACTTAAAAATCATTTTTCTAAAGGTGATATACTCATTGGTTTTAGTGGAAGTGGAAATTCAAAAAACATCATAAAATCTTTAAAATTTGGTAAAGAAAATAATGCATATTGTATAGGATTCACCGGAAAATCAGGTGGAAAAATGAATAAGTTCTGTGACATTTGTCTAAAAGTTCCCTCACAAGACATGTTGACTATTGAATCTCAACATGTTATGATCTGTCATTGTATAATATCCATTATTAGAAATTTAGGCAAACCTTTGTTCACATATGGTTGAAAAAAGGAGAGCGATTTTCCTTGATCGTGATGGTGTGATTAACAAAAAAAGAGATGATTATGTCAAATCAATTGATGAATTAGAAATCTTTCCATTTGTTGCTAGTACAATTAAAAAATTAAACAATGCAAATTTTAAAGTGATAGTAATTACAAATCAATCTGCAATAAATAGAAATATAATTACACATAAAAAAGTAGAACAGATACATCTAACAATACAAAATTACTTAAAAAAAAATCAATCTTTTATTGATGCATTTTATTATTGTCCGCATAGACCGGATGAAAATTGTATCTGCAGAAAACCAAAACCAGGTTTATTGATAAAAGCAATACAAGATTTTAAGATAAACCCAAAAGAAAGTTGGATGATAGGAGATAGTAATTCAGATCTAGAATCTGGAAGATTAGTAGGATGTAATGTTATGAAAATTAATAATCATGTAAATTTGGAAAAAGCGGTGGAATTAATCATAGAGTCAAATTAATTCAGTTGCTTTTACATTAGATTCGATTTGTTCAATATTTTTACACCCAGGAATTACTGTAGTAATTGCAGGATTTTTTAGACACCATGCTAAAGACCATTGCGCCATTTCAATTCCATCTGGAACTTCATTTTTTTTAATGTCTTGTACCATTTTTAATTGAGTTATAGTTTGATTTTTTTCTTCTAAAGATCGCTTGTCATTTTCTGGAAATTTGTGATTTGGTTCATATTTTCCACTTAGATGTCCTCTAGCTAATGGAACTCTACCTATTATGCCTAGATTATGCTCAAGGCAAAATGGAATTGCTTTTTTTTCGGCGTTTTTATTTAAACGATTATACACCATCTGAATTATTTTTACACCAACTTTTGAAGCAGATTCTATTTGGTACAAATCATCATTATCAATTGCTGAATTGAGAACAGATATTCCTAAATTTTTTATTTTATCATCTTTTACTTGTTCATTTAAAAAATCCCAAATCTCATGTTGATCAAATTCAGAATTATTACCTGAGTGAAATTGATAAATATCAATATAATCTGTTTTTAATGCTTTTAATGAATTATTAAATTGATTAGTTATTCCTTTTAATGAAAAATCAGATGATGCTTTAGTATTATTTTTTTTGTATCTATGACCAAATTTTGTTGCAATTATCCATTCATGGCGTTTTTTATTAATTGCGTTACCTATCATTGCTTCAGAAAGATGATCACCATAACATTCAGCAGTATCTAAAAAATTTACGCCCAATTCAAATGCTCTATCTATTATCTTATTGACTTCTTCTTGGCTGAACTCTTTTCCCCAACTTCCTGAGAATTGGTCAGTGCCAATTCCAATAACTGAAATATCTAATCCAGTATTACCAAATTTTCTATATTTCATGATTAATTTTACTTGTATTGATTATTTGTATATTCAACATTTAGTTATGATTAATCCATATCAAGTCATCATTTATCATTTTTTTCATTCGTAAATCTTCCAATTTTTGTAGACGGTAAAATTTTTTACTATTGAATTCTTTTTCAGAAAATGTAATTTCTTTTAATTTTTTTATCGTATCTTTAATTCCATTTTCAACAGACCAATTGCATTCATATCCAGGAAAATATTTTTGTATTTTTGAAAATATAACTTTGTATGTTCTTTTATCAACTCCATTTTTCCATTTTTCTTCCGATTCGCTTTCCATGTTGTTAATCTTTAAATTTTCTGCAAGGAAGTTAATTTCACATCCAGAAATATTTTCTTTAACAAAATTAGCTAAATCAATAATTCTATGATTATTTTTTGTACTACCTACATTTAGTATTAATGGTTTTTTTTCATTATTTTCATATTGTATTGCTTTTTCAAATGCCTGGCAAACATCTAAGATATGTACATTTGGTCTCCATGCATTACCATCTGAATTTAAGATAATTTTTCCAGTAATAATTCCCATTCCAATAAACATGTTAATTACTACATCAAACCTAACTCTAGATGATAAACCAAACACTGTTGCTAGTCGAAGAATAATTGGTGAAAAACCCTCATTACTCATTTCAAATAGATCCCTCTCAATTTGTAATTTATTTTTAGAATAATATGTTTGAGGGTTTACGTTTGAATTTTCATCAAGTAATTTGTCATTACCTTTACCATATACAGAACAACTTGATGGAAAAATAAATTTTATATTATTCTTTTTACATAATTTAGCAATTTTTTTAGTATAGATTCTACTTGGTTCGTAAATTTTTTCTCGGTTGGGAATGGGAAGATTTACTGGATCATTTGAAATTCCAGCCAGATGGACAACAGCATTTATATTTTTTAATTGATCCTCATCAAAATTTCGTAAATCGTGTAATATTGTATCTTCATCATTAGTTTCCATTAATTTACAATCTTTAAAATAACCAATATCTATACCACTACAGATATATTTTTTTTCTTTTAGATACTTAGTTAATTCACTTCCAATATATCCAAGCGAACCAGTAACAAGTATTTTTTTCATGTTGTATTTATTGTCAATAAATTTCCTATTATTATATTCTTAAATTTTTAAGAATTTTTATATATATATATAAGATTTTTTAAGTTATCAAAAAATATTCTATTGGAAAGAAATTATAATAGAAAATAATTATTGTAAACAAATGAAAATTTTAGTTACAGGGGGTGCAGGTTATGTTGGATCTATATTAATTCCGAAATTAATAGAAGATGGACATTATGTAAAGTGTTTAGACAGATTCTTTTTTGGAAAAACCTATCTTTCTTCTTCTAAATTTAAGGATAATATAGAATTAATTCAAGATGATATTCGTTGGTTTAAACCCGAAATTCTTAACAATGTAGATGTCGTAATTGATCTAGCCGCACTTTCAAATGATCCTGTAGGAGAATTAAATCCTGAAAAAACATATGAAATCAATCATCAGGGACGTGCTAGAGTGGCAAAACTAAGTAAAGAAGCTGGTGTTCCACGATATATTCTTGCTTCTAGTGCCAGTATTTTTGGGCAAGTGGAAGGAATAGCAGATGAAAATTCTGAAGTTTTTCCTTTGACAGCATATTCCAAAGCAAATCGAAAAGCAGAAATTGATAACCTTGCATTAAATGATGAAGAATTCACGGTCACTGCATTAAGATTTTCTAGCTTGTTTGGCGTATCGCCAAGAATGCGTTTTGATATGGCGGTTAATGAAATGGTTCTTGAATTATATAAAACAAAAAAAATAACAGTTAGAGGGAAAACTAACCAACGCCCTTTTTTACATCTAAAAGATGCTGCAAATGCCTACAAATTAGTATTGAATGCACCAAAAGAAAAAATCTCAGGCCAGATTTTTAATGTAGGAACAGATGAACAAAATTATAAAATTGGTGATCTTGCAGAAGAGGTGGCTAAATCGATTGATGTCAATTGTACTCTTGAATTAGGTGATAATAAGGATCACAGGTCATATTTTACCTCGTTTAAAAAAATCCAAGACGTTTTATCTTTTTCACCTAAATTTGATGTTGCCTATGGCGCAAAAGAGATGTTTGCCGCATTAGAGAACCATGAAATTAATGATTCACTAGAAACATTTACCCTAAAATGGTATAAGCATATCATATCTGATGAACATCTTTCAAAAGAATTTAGTATAGATGGAAAATTGTTATAATTTTTCAGAAAATCAGTGTTGAATAGTAGGTTTTCGCCAAATAGTTTGCGTTGACTCTAATAATCTAGCTTTTGTTTTGCCAATAAGAGTATCACCATATAGATCCAAAGTGTCATTAATGAATTTATATTGTTCATTGGTTAGGCTAAATACAGTTTTTACAGGTTCTGGAAGTTTACACTCATCTAGTAACATATTATCCGAATTATCCGTCAGCCATTTTGTAATGTCATAGTAGAAAGTAAATTCAGGATTTGTTTGCATTCTATCCTTACCTAATGGATTATGACATCTTCCACGACAGTAATTTCCAACATCATGGAATTGTTTTTCTATTTCTTCATTCCACGTTACATCTTTCCGTAATAGATCATTTGCAATACTCAAGGCATATTCTGTCCATTCATCCATACATTCAGAGAGTACCGCAGCACCATGATATTTAATGACATTAATTGCACCTCTTCCTTCGATTAATTTTTGATACTCTTCATCTTTTTGAATTAAAGAAATAATTTCTTCTGGTGAATCGTATAACTCATCGATAGTGACTTTATTAAAACGGTCATACATTGACACAACTGGTTTTGGAGAACTTTTTCTTTCTTCAACCATTTTAAAAAAGAGTTTTGATAC
>Ga0310121_10002142_pt1 | contig 19203 bp, 8 predicted proteins | sample CB27_Tmax_986_MG_FD_203504 | JGI IMG/M metagenome (GOLD analysis project Ga0310121, IMG submission 203504) | Marine microbial communities from Western Arctic Ocean, Canada - CB27_Tmax_986 | ecosystem: Environmental > Aquatic > Marine > Oceanic | place: Canada: Western Arctic Ocean | collected...
GCGAACTCGATGGACCCGTTGGCACCGCTCTTGCGACTCTCACCGGCGACCAGTCGATGGGTCACTCGAAGGTGTTTGCGATTCTCAACACCGATATCCAGGTCCGTCCTGTCACGCTTTGCGTCAGCAAAGTCACCGTCAAGAACTCACGTTACACCAACATCTTGATGGGAACGGTCCAAGCCGCCATCGCCAACGGAGTACTCGACGCGGTTCGAGCTGGCGACATCCCCAAAGAAAAAGCCAATGATCTAGGCATCATCTGCAGTGTATGGCTCAACCCGGGTGTGATCGACGACGACAACCTCGACCACAAATCGCTGTTCGATATCCACCGCAAAGCCATGACCCAAGCCATCCACAAAGCGATGAATAACGAACCCTCTATCGCCTGGTTGCTAGAAAACCAAGACAGCATTACTCACAAGTACTATCAAATGGGCTTAGACGGCAAGATTTAGCCAAGGGCTTGATTGTGTAACGCATGAGGTAGGTCGTTATTGCTTTCTACCGTCGCTGTGATACGCCACTGCACGCTGCCGAACTGACTTTTCGAGCCCGCGGGCGATGTCACCGCCAGCACGAAGCTGCATACGGTTTCTGCGGTCGGACAGGACCGCTGTAGATTAGAAAGTTGTGTTTAGGGGACAGAGGCGGGGCAACCGACACAGGTTGGGATCGTAGTTTCGTTCCCTCGGCACGATATGAGCAGCTCCCCCCATAGTGTACAGAGGGTGTTATTCAATGAGAAAATCCAAACTTATGATATCAGAGGAAATGAGCATAACTAACGAGGCGATGAAAGAATGTGGCGTCCTTTAAAGGACATCATGACGGCATTCGAACTCTGACTCGGACGTCCGTTCGTGTCAATCGCGGTCGCAGCATGAAATTCGGCAGCGGCCGGCAGTGTTCACGTCCGACTTCTCGAACGGCCCATAAGGAAATCGCTGCGAGTCACCACTGGCGGGCGGTTAAGCCATAATCCCAAATTGCCCTGGCTTCATCGACCGACTCATCTAATTGCCGTTCGATCGCGACCGACCAATTGATTGACACGCGTTTATACTCCCGGTTCCGCTTTAAGATAGGCAAGCCGGCCCATCAATTTGCCTATTAGTTCGATAAACCCGAGTGCCTGGTCGGCGATCAAATCATGACTGTAGTCGACGCGTTTGGTCGCAAATCCGCCGACAAATCCACCGTAGCCCCTACCGTTGGCTTTGACTTGGTTTCCTAGCGCAACCTGGCTGCGATTTCTCCAGAGAAATTCAGGGTAATAGTTGTGAGCGTGAACCTGATTGAGATAACCGTAGAAAAAATCGAACCCCTGATTGCCAGGTAGACCGACAACGGCACCAGGCAATTCGTCTCCGAGCCCCCATTTGCCACAAAGACCGGTTACAAAGACCGGTTACATAGCCGGCCTCCTTCAGCACTTCAGCGACGGTCACGTCTTGATCGCGCAACGACTGAACACTCATGTCCTGATTTGCATTGCCGCGGACGTGCGTGTGACCCATGTGCTGGCCAGTCATTAAGACGCTGCGTGATGGTGCACATACGGTAGCGCCGGCATAAAACTGACGAAAGCGAATGCCCTCTCGCGCCATTCGATCCAAATTGGGAGTGGCGATTAACTTCTGACCGTAGCATCCCAGGTCTCCATATCCAAGGTCGTCGACCATGATCAACACGATATTGGGACGCGACTTCAATTCGGCGCAAACGGCACTTGGTGTAAGCGTCGGTGAGACTACGGTGAATAGAATCAAAACCGTTGGTGCAGTTATTCTGAATGGTAGGTGCGATTGGGTTGAAATGCGGTGGCCACCTGGGCGTGTTGCTGCGGATTCGAATTGCATCGTGATCTCTTCACGTCGGGCTTGATTGTTCGGGGAAGCTCGCAGCGTAGACTGGAGCCAGCACACCAACATCATCTTTGCTGCCGATTCGGTCGTCAACCGTGCGCGCATGCCCCACAGCTGGACTCTAATGAAAACAACAGGCACGAGGAAATGACGTTTTTCGGGCAAGCTTCCAAATTGGAGCGGCCTCGCCGCTATGTCTTTGTGCCGCGAAAGATCTGCAATACTCGACTCTGGATAGTCGGGCTACAAGAAACGACGCGTCAACCGTTATGACGATTGAGCTCGCACGACAGCTAGTAGCCGCTGCCAGGGCGCGAGGTCACTCGGTTGTCCGATGGTCACGAGATCGCCCGCCAGTGCTGCCGCCTCGAGGGTCGTTTCCTGGGCTACGATGCGGTCAAAAGTCTCGTTATTGAGACACATTTCGGGTACACCATCGCGCCGGCCTTCCGACATGCTCGATCCGCCTTGTTGCTGCGGATCAAACGTCCACGTTCCTCCTCCTTGCCCGGTAATCGTAAGAACGCGCGCCGTATCGGCTCCGTCTTGACTGAATGCTGATTGTTGGCTGCGACCCGCACGCAGCCATCCACCATGCATCCGCGGCTTGCGCGCGACCATCGGCATGGCAAACTTGCAGTCCACGGCCCATTCCGCCAGTCGGCTGAGAGCCTCATCACAAAGGATGGGACAGGGAAGGTCCGGCAATGCCGTGACAGTATGCGTGCAGTCAAACACTGGGTCATTTCGCCAATAGCTCCGATATGTGTGAAGCTGATCGGAATAAGCCTCCATAATCGGATTCGGCACCGCCAAGTCGAGAGATGGCGGAGCACCCTGCCACGATTTCTGGCCTTCGAAGCTCTTCTTGGTCACCAAGCGAATAACATCCATCACACGGGCCGAGGAAACCGGCGTCATCGAAGCAAGTGTGTATGTCTGGCTTTGGGCTGGGAAACGTTCAATGATAGAAACAATCGCACGACTGACCCAATCCACCGGTACAAGGTTCTTTCCCTCGTTGCCGGACAGCCCCATCAGTGCCATGTAATCCGTTTGGAACACCTGTTGATGGCTCAGCTGAGAAAGCATCGCACATACTAGACGCAGTGGTGTGTAAAATCCGTGAAACGTCGAAGAGAATCCAGTCAGAGAATCACCGACAATAATCGAAGGTCGAAAGATGGCCGCGACATCCAGGCAGGTTGCCCGTCCAATGGACTCTTCAGCTTGCACCTTACTCCGTTCATAGTCGTTGCCATATTCCTGGCCTACATCGAGCTCATTTTCGTAGACGGTGCCGCTACGCAGTCCGCAGGTGTACGCTGTAGAGACATGGTAAAGCTTGCGGATGCTCAGGTCCTGGCAAGTATCAAGAACGTGCTGCACACCGTGAACGTTACTCCGCCAAGGTTCCCCATCTTCCTCGTAGAACGTCAAGCTCGCAGCCGAGTGAATGATGGCCTGGCAATTGGTCGCCAGCCACTGCCGGTCGGTTGGGGAAAGTCCAAGCCCGTCCTGCGTGATGTCTCCTGTAAGTACGACCGGGCGCGGAAGCGTCCGTTTCCAGGCTGTCTCCCAATAGCTCAAGACAGCATCAACTCTCTCGACCGCCGAGGTGCGCCGTCCCGGCCGAACCAGCACGGCAACATGGGAGCCCCGCAGCAACATGTCTCGCATCAGGTAGCGGCCAAGCATGCCCGTTGCACCAGTCAAAAGTGTGTACATCTTCGTGTTCATCCAGACAGGGTTCCTCGGCCGGCAGTGCCGCAGCCAAATTGGGAGAGTGCCTCTATTTTGTGCGTTCCCGTTGCTCGCTGGCGAAACACGTGCGCACGGTGCGCAGATATCGCAAACCTAAACTCTAGTGCGAGTCGTACTTACGTGTAGCGTCCGCGGCAATTTGTTTCAACAGTCCAAACAGCGAAATACGCTACAGCAAAAGGGATCGCGCTCTAGAGTCAGTCGGAACGCGCTCGAACACCAAATCATCGGAGTGAATTGAGCCCAGAGTAAGTCAACATCTCAATGTTACTCACAATTTCCATCAACCTATAGTGTTTACGGTCGAAATGCGTGTTTCAGCTCGGAACACGGCCCGGTGCGGCATCCTCCAGGCGGCATCCTGCAGAAACAACTGGCTGGCCGCGTCCAGGTCCCAACCGATTGCCTCATTTTCCGACAGTCTGGCACCCGCGTTTTTGGAACGTCGGGCTGCCGGCAGGTCGCCGAACCACCGAGAACTCGAAACTCTCAGCTAGTTGGCACACGCCGTAAATCGCGAATTATCAATGCCGAGTGGACTGAATTCCGAGCGATGAAGAACCTCAATTATTGCGATCGAGCTTGGGCTCGTCGCGGCGGCTGCTTTGTCTGGCTAATTTGGACGAAAAAATGGGTTATTGAACGCGCACTTTGGCCCCCAAGGTAGTTAACTAGGGGCGCCTGGGTTAATATGGGAACCTTGGGTAAATATGGCGGCCACCCCAGGCATGTCCGCTGTGCGGGCTTTCACCCAACACATCGCGCTCTCAGCAATGGGGCATCAGCTAGGTCGGAGCATGACAGATAATCAAGTTCGTTGGACGCCGCTCGCCATCGTAGGAGCCTCATGTCGACTGCCCGGTTCTCGCAATCTCGACGAGTTCTGGGATCTCGTTCGATCTGGCGGTGACGCCACGGGTGAGCTTCCAAACGATGTCCTCGACCGCGAGCTCTACTACGATCCTCAGCCAGTGAAGCGGGGCAAGTCTTATTCCTTTATGGGCGGACTCATTCCGCAACTGCCGTTCGACAACCGAAAATGCCATCTTTCGGACGAGGAGATTGCCAAGTCCGACGTGTCGCACCTCACGATGTGTGAGGTTGCCTCCGAGGCGCTCAGCGACGCCAACTACGACCCTTTCAATCTCCCTCAGCGAAATGCCGGGGTGTATTTCGGCCATACAGGTGGGAGTGCGATCGCCGGCGAGATAATGTACGCAATTGGGATTGAGCAGACAGCACAGTATTTGCATGACGTTGAAGGCCTGCGCGACCTTCCCGAGAGCCAACGCGAGGAGATCATTGGCAAGATCATTGATGATACACGTCGGGCCTATGATTTTCGAACGGAGAATTCTCACGTCAGACTCGCACCGGTTGCGGGCTGTGAGTTAATCGCTCGAGCGTTCGGGTTAAACGGACCTTGTTTGGTGGTGGATGCAGCATGCGCTTCGTCTCTGCAAGCGCTTGCCATTGGTGCTCGGGCACTTGTGCACAAGACGATTGACATGGCAATCGTTGGTGGAGCATCTTGTTGCAAGGGCGATTCTCTCGTACTTTTCTCGGCCGCTCAATCAGTAACCGCGGGTAAATCGCGACCGTTCGATGAAGGTGCGAATGGCCTCGTGACATCGGAAGGTTATGTAACACTGATCATCAAGCGTCTAGAAGACGCGATAGCGGCGGGTGACCGCATTCGTGGAGTGATCCGCGGCGTCGGCATGTCGTCCGATGGAAAGGGGAAGAGTCTGTGGGCCCCGCTCAAGGACGGTCAAAAGCTGGCAATTCGTCGTGCGTACGACGACCAGTTACGTCCGACCGATATTCAATTCATGGAAGCGCACGCGACTTCGACCCAAGTCGGAGATGCAACCGAATTGGCTGTCTTGGCGGAGTCGTTTCCAGCGGAACAGCCTAGCGAGCAGAAGATCCCTTTGGGTAGCGTCAAGGCCAACATCGGCCACACATTGGAAACTGCTGGCCTCGCAGGCTTGTTGAAGACGATGTTGGCCATGGAGCACGGCATCATTCCACCTTGTGCCAACTTGGAAACGCCAAACACCGAGATCGATTGGGACAAGCTGCCATTTTACTTGCCCAGGGAAGCCAGCGTCTGGGATCGAAACGGCACAGCAACTCGTAAGGCCGCCGTCAATGCCTTCGGGATCGGCGGTTTGAACGTACATATCGTCTTGGAGGAGTTCTCCGCGCAGTTGCCGGCAGATTACTACGGACCGATGACTGGCAAGAGCAGCGCCGAAGTGGCCAAGGAGCCAATTGCGGTAATCGGCATGGGAGCGATCTTACCGGGCGTCCGGTCGATCGACGAGTTCTGGCAGCTGCTCAAATCGGGCTGCGATCCCAAGACCGAGGTCACCCCGGATCGCTGGAATGCAGAACTCTGTTACGACCCATCTGAGGCGCGGCTTTATCGAAGCTATGGCAAACTCGGCGGTTTTTGCACGGACTACACCTACGACTGGCGAAAGCACCGGGTGCCACCTAAACAGATCGCGGCAGCAAATCCATTGCAGTTCATGCTCTTGGATGCCGCTGACCAGGCGCTGGCTCAAGGCGGCTACCTCGATCAGAAGATTGACCAAGAGCGTGTTGGTGTAATTGTCGGTACGAATTTCGGCGGCGACTTTTCCGACGATTTGCAGATGGGTCTCAAGTTGCCTGACTTTCGCAAGCGTCTGTCTAAGTTGTTGGCCGAACGAAATTTCCAAGCGACACGGATCGAGGAGATCTGTGACCAGTACGAAGAGCTTTTGTTGTCGAAGAAGCCGGCACTCGTTGACGAAACGGGCAGTTTTACGAGCAGTACACTGGCCTCACGGATTACCAAGACCTTTAACTTAAAGGGTGGAGCACTTGCGATGGACGCGGGGGTCGGCACGGGCCTCGCTGCCTTGAGTGCGGCCGTCGACGCTTTGCGAAGCGGCGACTGCGACATGATGATTTGTGCCGCGGGCCAACGGAACATGGACCTGCAGGCCTTCGAATGCGCTTCGGCATCCGGGATCCTGGCAAAAGGGAAACCGGCGCCGGCCTGTGACAACGACGCTCAAGGATATGTGTTGGGAGAAGGGTGTGCCGTCGTTCTGCTGAAACGGCTTGTCGATGCGAAGCGCGACAATGACCAAGTGCTGGGTGTCATTCATGACGTGGGGGTCGGGGCCGATTGGAAAACCGTCGGCAACTCGTTTCAACTCGCCACAGCAAGGGCATTGCAAGGGTCTCGGCTCGCCAGTGAGGCCATACGATCCGTCGAGACGATTGCCACACTGCCTGGCCTCGAGGAGGCCGAAGCTCGTGCTGTTGCCAGCGTGTTGGCGACGCCTGGGCGCGGACATCCATTGTCGTTCAGTTCAATTGTCCCGCAATTCGGCTTCATGGGAGCTGCGCACTCGCTGGCTGCAACGATCAAAGCATGTCTGGCGATCAGCCATGACGAGTTGCCAGTTGCAACCCGCCCACCTCGCAACAGAGTCTTGCCACCAGGGACGACGGTCGATCAGGCTGTCTCAGATCTGAAGAAGTCGGGGTGTTCGTCGATTGGCATCGTGGCTGGTGGCGAAGGCAGCAGTTGTTACCATGCGATTGTTGGCCACGAACCGAATTCGGTAAAGCAGCTAGTGATACCTCAACCGAGTGCGCCAAACGTCTCCACGGCAAGGGTGGTCCGATTCGGTGCCGCGACCTGGGACAAATTGCAGCACAGTGTTCGAATCAGCGACTCCGTAGAATTGATGAATTCTGATAGACGATTTCTACCGAGTGATGCTATCCGCCTGGCGATCGTTTGCGAGAACGAGGCCGAACTGGCAGTCATCTTGGCTGAACTTGGCAGCACAGCTTTCCCGTTATCCGCCCGGCAGCGAAACCACTGGGGTGATCGGGGAGTCTTCTTCGGCGAACCCAGACCAGGCAATTCTACTTGCGCATTCATCTTTCCGGGTCATTCATCACAATATGCAGGCATGTTCGCGGCTGCCATATCAGATTTGCCTAGTGCCGCGCTGGCCCAGCGACAGGCGGACGCGGCGCTAAAATCGCTTGGTTTTCAGTCCTTTGGAGCGCTGGCGGGCAAGCAAGCAACGGACATGGGGCGTGACCTCTGGAAGACGCAAGCCGGGTTGCTGATCGGCACTTGGGTAAGCTACGGAACGATCACTTCTTTGGGCCTCAAACCTTCCATCGTTCTTGGTCACAGTTTCGGCGAATACATGGCCCTGGTTGCCGCTGGCGCATGGAGCCTGACCGACGCGATACGGGCCGCCAGACTTCGTGCTGAAGCGATCGAGTCGGTGCCAGGTCTCGATGGAGTGATGGCCGCAACCGGCGCAGATCACGACACGATACGTGAAGTACTTGATAGTATCGACGGCGTGTTTGTCGCTAACTACAACAGCCCTCAGCAAACAGTCATTTCAGGACACCGGCAGTCGACGTTGCAGGCGATTCAACAACTGAAGGCCCGCCGAGCCTCGGCAGTTCTGATCACAGTGCCAGCACCTTTCCACAGTCCAATATTGGAACCCGCAGCAAAGATCCTGGCCCAATGGTTGACGGAATTACCCATTCGTCGCACAGAAATGCCGGTCGTTAGCACGGCAGGGTTGGGCACAATGCGGGATGCCAAGCAAATTGTTGACAGTCTTTCGCGGCAGTTGGTGACTCCTGTCCACTTTCCGAAGATGCTGGATGAGTTATTGGATTCGCGCCCAGCATTAGTGGTCGAAGTCGGCCCCAAACAAGTACTCACACGGCTCTGCGAGGCAAACCACCCCGGCAGCGACGTTCACTTCATGGCGAGCGACAATCCGAAGCGAAAAGGAGCTTTGAGCTTACTGGATGTGGTCGCGCAAGCGGACTGTCTAGGGTGTCTTGATCACCAAGCACCAGAAAAGCTACCAGTCGTGAGGGTCCAAACATCTAGAAATGCCCCGCGGATCATCACATTCGATGCCACGCAGCGACGACGAGAACGATTGCGTTCAAAGTCAGAGCAGGTTGCCATCCCGCAATCACCAGAACCGCGCCATCGCAGTCACGCCAATGGCAACGGAAGTGGAAACGGCCACCGCCAGAAAGACCTGGCTCCGACCGGCGCTGCAGATTCAGTCGCCAATACGAAGCAACGCCAACCCGAATTCGCATCGACCGAAACCACTGAGGCGATTGGCGAGCGATCTGACTGTCGGCAGGAATCAACTGGGTTGATGCCGCCAACCAAAGCACCGGCGGTCGATGTGGACGAACTTCGTCAGGTGCTGGTTGATTTCGTGATCGATCAGACAGGGTATCCAGACGACATGATCGAGATGGATGCCGATCTGGAAGCCGATCTGGGTATCGACAGCATCAAGAAAGCGCAGCTGTTTGGAGAAGTTGGATCCCAGTTCTCCATCGCGCCGCGCGACGATCTGAGTTTGGACGACTTCCCCACACTGCAGCACGTGATTGAATTCTTGGTCACTGAGTTAAATTTGACGCCACAACATGCGAGCGTGTCTACGGACGAGACACTGGCCGCCTCTGTTTCGGAACCAGCCAGCTTGTCGCAATCTAGGCGAGACGAATCACGAGCGACACATCCGGAATTCCTTCGAGTCATCGAGTTCCTTGTTCATGGCAACGATGGCGGCCAGCACTACGGTCGAGCATTCAGAAACGAGATACAACAAAATGTCAGATACCTTGCCAGCGAAGCGCCGGGCGTACGGACGGCAAGCGCGGACTGGTCCGCGGAGTTTCAAGAAGAGTTGACTGAAATCGCAACTGCCGCGCACGTCAATCACGAGGCCATCTTTGCCTGGAACGCGGTTGATTGGACTCGGAAACTGCGTTTTGGGTTCGCCGAATCAGTCGAGCCGTGCGACGCCAATGATGGTGTCGCCGCAGCAGTCCAAATTCGGCAAACCGAATCAGGACTGAAGTACCTCACGTTGGGCCATGCCGGGCAGTTGACCATACCGTTTGGAATCAATAGTGCCCGCCTTGCCGTCAGCAGTGTACCGGTGAACGACAACCCACCTGGATTAGATATTGCTTTGATGATTCAGAGGCTTCACGAATTGCTGTCTCGTTGCTCGAACGTCGATGCAGCACAGCACATGTTGCAGACGATGAGTTTGAACTCTACCTGGTTGATTGGTCTCAGCGATGCCAATTCCCCTGCAGCGAAATTTGTAAGTGTCTCGGGCAGAGGAACTGTTCAAACTTGCGAGGGTAAGACGTCACAGCAGGAATTCCACAATGCCTGCGCCGCCGGTCTGAGCGATCTCAGGATCTTTGATCGACAATCGAAGGCCGTGAAAGTCCTTCCACTTGACGAGCTATTGCCTCGTAGCACACCACAGGCGTCGAGCCCCATCCTGCCTTTGGATCAACAGTCTTTCCAGCGACATGTAATGCGAATGGTGCCGGCCTCGGTGACGCCAACACGAAGTTTGGCCATACCGCTCGGAGAAGCCGTAACGATTGTGGGCGATGGGCCTGTTGCCCGCGAAGTGCATGCGCAACTGTTGTCGGCAGGATGTGACGTCGAGTTTGTCTCAGGCCTGGCTTGGCAGACAGGCTTCCGTGATCACATCAACAACCGGCGTCCGCGACATCTCATTCTGACTACGCCGACGTGCACGGGATTGGATAGCTTTCAACCCAGCCAAACGTTCACGGAGATTCTCGCAAGCTGTCAGCATTGGATCGCCACGCTCGAACAGTCGGGAATGCTGGATCATGCAACCCTTGCCGCCGTGACACAGATGGGCGGGGACTTTTGCTTCAGCTCACGCGGCCAGGGGTATGCGGGAGGTGCACTGACTGGACTCTTCAAAGGTATTCGCCGCGAGTACACCACATTGCGAGTCAAAGTCGTTGACTTTGCGGCGTACGAGACACCGGCTTCAGCGGCAACCAGTTTGCTCAACGAATTGAGAAGTGATGGCACACAACTTGAGGTTGGCTTTCGCGGCAAGGAACGGTTTGTCGTTCGCACGGTTCTGAGCCAAAGTGACCTCGCCAGCGCTCCTCCCGAGCCGGGTGCAGTCTGGGTCGTGACAGGCGGCGGCCGAGGTGTTACTGCTGCGGTGGCGCGAGAATTTGGCCAAGCCTACGGACTTAGACTACATCTTCTGGGTACGGCACCGACACCCGACTTGCAAGCCGTCTGGCGAGGACTTGACGCGCAGGGACTGAAAGACCTCCGTCGGCGGATGGCCCTCCAAGCAAGAGAGCAAGGCAAAACGCCTGACCAGCTGTGGCGACCAATCGAAAAAGCAATGGAGCTGGACCGCAATCTAGATTACTTAAAGCAAGCTGGCGTCCACGCTGAGTACCACCCGTGTGATATTACGGAGCGAGGTAGTCTCGCATCCGTCCTAGAGTCAATTCGCCAGAGTGATGGACCAATCACAGGGGTCATTCATGGAGCAGGTGTCGAAGCTGCCTGCCGCTTCAGCCGCAAGCGATCTGAAATGGTGCAGGCTACAATTGCGTCCAAGTGCGATGGCGGATCAAACCTCATTGCGCTGACGCGACAAGATCCTCTGAAATACTTTGTCGGATTCGGTTCGACCTCCGGCCGTTTCGGTGGCCTCGGACAGGCCGACTATTCACTTGCCTCGGACTTGCTGGCAAAGATGGTTGGTCGATTGGCCGAAGAACGACCGGGTTGCAAAGCGATCTGCTTCCACTGGCCGGCCTGGGACGAAATTGGCATGGCCGCGAGACCTGAGAGCCGCTTGGCGCTCGAACGTGGCGGGTTGTCCTTCATGTCGCCGCGGGAAGGCGTTTCACACTTTGCCGCCGAACTCACTTCCCAGGGGAGCGATCACGAGATACTGATCTTGAATGACCCAGGTATGTTGGATACCGATGGCACAATGTGTCGCCAGGAAGCACCCATGGATTCGGAGAGGTTTCGCCAAACTGACGCAGCTTCTGCTTCCACTGCGACGCCCAAAACGGCCATGCCGCAGCCAGAGACCCCACGCCTGGACAATCCTCATTTTGCTGAGATGTCGGCCGAAGCTATTGATGCCGCGAGCTTGGTTCAGGCTCTGCGTCCCGGTCCAAAGCCAGACCAGGCAATTGCCGCCTTCGTGTTGGATCCTGCAACTGCACCTTTCCTGATCCACCACTCGTTCCGCGGAAAGCCCATCCTGCCAGGCGTGGTTACGATGCAGGCATTTGCCGAAGCAGCGCAGATGCTGCGACCCAACGATCAATTCACGGGACTCTCGAATGTGTTGCTCGGTCGTGGGCTGTCGGTCGAACTCGACCAGGCACTGACAGCGGCCATTCGCATGAAGGATACTGTGGAAGGAGTTTACTGCGAACTGCTCGCACCGTTCACAAACTCTCGAGGAATGGTCGTGGACCCAGCCCGCGTCTATGCGTCGGCGCTGGTCGAGTTTGGCTCGCCATCGACCATCCCAACGCCCCCCTCACGTGATCCGTTATTTGGCTGGAACCAATTCCACTATCCGCCAACCGCTCCGATTCTTCACGGTCCTGTCTTAAGAACATTCAAGGCCCTGGCGTTTCAGCATGGGACGGGACTTGCTTTGATCGAAGGACGAGTTCCCAATGAACTACTTGGGACTCAAATGCTAAGAGGCACTGCACTTCCCTCCGCCGAGTTGGACGGGTGTATGGTAGCTTGCGGGTTCTATGTTTACGCCATGGTTGATCAAACGATCAACCTGCCGCACTCGATCCAGAAGTACCGATTTTGCCGTCTGCCTGCAGCGTTGGAAGAATGCAAACTGAGCTTTTTCTATCAGGGACGATCCGAATTCGGACATCGATTCGATTTCGTCCTCGTTGGTGATACAGGAGAGAAACTCTTCGAAGTCATTGGCTACGAAACTGTGGCCATCAAGGAGTGACTCGAAAGTGATTTGGCAAGAACGTACCAGTCGCATCGAACAGATTCCATACAACGTCAATTGGTTGTCGGCGGGCGAGCGCGAGGCGGATCGTCTTGGACGTAATCACCGAAGTTGGTTCGCTGCGCGGCTGCTTGCCAAGCAGTTACTCGCCGAACACTGTGGGCCAATCGACAGCTACAATCGAATTCACATCGAATCCCGAGACGGTCGCGACCAATCGACACGCCCGCAAGTGTACATCAACGGCAAACTGATTCCCTGGGAGATTTCGCTGTCTCATTCGGATCGAGTTGTTTCAGCCGCCATCCTGGCGACTGGCAATGGGCGTCTTGGGCTCGATCTTGTTGACCTCCCGGCAGTTTCCCTCCGTCCATTGAAGTACTGGCTGACCTCTGCCGAAGCCGAACGGGCAGTGGACCAGCAAACACTGGGCATCATCTGGTCGCTGAAAGAGTCAATCTACAAAGCAACCAACGAAGGGACTCGCTTTTTCCCATTTCGAATTGACACAACAACTTATCTCTCTCCCGCTGAGTGGTCCCGCCTTGATCATGGAGTTCGAACACACGGAGGAACAACCGTATTATTGAACAACGGTTGGGAGCTATCGTTGAACGTCGTCGATGGAACGATTAAGACTCTAGTGTGGTGCCCGGCAACTCGCGTTTGGCGGCGAGTACCGGCCTGAACTCCTTCGAAACAAGGACTCTCAATCATGATCGATCTGACCGGCCAAGTTGCACTCATCACGGGGTCGTCGCGTGGCATTGGGCGCGCGTGCGCCTTAAGGCTGGCTGAGGCTGGGGCGGACATCGTTCTCAACTATGTCTCGAACGAACAAGCTGCAATGGCGACAGCCGAGGAGATCAAACAGCGAGGCCGTTCCGTGGTGGCAATCCGCGCGGACGTGAGCCAACGCGACGATGTTGAATCGATGATCGAATTCGTGAAGCTGGAGTTTGGAGGGTTGGACATATTGGTCAGCAATGCCGCGACAGGCGGATTCCGACCATTGATGGCAACGACCGACCGCAACTTTGAATCTGCCATGAATATCAACGTACGCCCGGTGATCTATCTCGTACAATCGGCACTTCCCTTGTTGGAGCAAGCCGATCGTCGCGCAAAAGTAATCGCAATTTCAAGTCACGGGTCGTTCATGGCATTGCCGATGTACGGGACGATTGGCAGTTCAAAGGCTGCCCTGGAGGCGCTAATGCGTCACCTTGCACTCGAGTGCGGAGGACGCAATATTAACTTCAATATCGTTCGCGCGGGACTCGTAGAGACCGACTCGACGCGACGCCTACCTGGCGCGGACTTGATGTTCAAGGGGAGAATACACAAGAGTATGACCGGAGAACGACTGCTTACGGTCGATGACATCGCCGATACGGTCCTGTTTCTCGCTAGTCCACTCAGTGATCTTGTCCAAGGCGAAACGGTAACCGTCGACGGAGGAGCGGCCATTCACATCTGACGTCATCACCCAAGGTATTGGAACCGCATGACGTCGAACGGCGACCAACCAAGTGCGAGTCCCGACTACGTGAAGCGTCCGAGTCGCACGGACATTTACTGTCTGCGGAGTTTGTTTCTCGGTCCAAACAGCGAACAACCCGCGACAGCTAAATGAAACCCGCTCGAGAGAGAGTGATCACTTGCAACTTCCTTCCACCTACCAGAATTCGACCGCTGCATCGCCCCCGGACGGGACGGCGGGTAATGCGGTGAGTCCAACGACAGACGGGCCTGCCAACGCGATATTCCCCTCCTCGCTGACGCCGTTCGAGCGTTATATGCTGGTCGAAGATCGACCTGCTTATTCGATGTCCTTCCGCATTGTCACAGAACTCGACGGCAGGGCAGACCAAACCGCTTTGTGCCGGGCAGTTCAGGGTGCTTTACAACGACATTCCATGTTGACGGCACGCCTGGCCCGACGACGAGGTCGAACGCAGTGGGTTGGCTCGACAGCCTTACCGAAGATCATATGGCATGATCTCGCGAATGGCCCCGTGCCAGCAACTCCGCCTCACCCGTTGCACGGAAACGGTGTTCTCTTCCATGTCCTTCGTAACGACGAGAAAACATCGTTGCACTTCTATTTCCATCACGCGATCACCGACGGAATCGGAGCCGTACAGTTTATTGGCGATGTTCTCGCGCTGTACGGGCAGCAGACAGCAAAGGAAGACAATCAGCCTCGCTTGCTGCCTTTGAAGGCGGAACATCTCAATCAACGACACCAGTTTGACATACGGATTCCCTATCCGGTTTCACGTACAGTCGCCTGGCGGGCGATGCTAACGGAATCGTGGAAAGTGATCAGCCGTCGGCCGTGCGTTTTGCTTGCCCCGAAAATACGTCCAATCAAGTCGAAGGGAGATCCGTTTGCCGACCGCACGTTAATCGTCGCGAGCGACGCCTGGCAAGACTATGTCGACGTCGCTGAGAAGCATAATGTGACCGTAAACGATCTGCTACTACGAGACATTTTCCTCACAATGCGGCGGTGGAATGCGTCGCTAGGCGCGTCGAGCGGGCAAGGATGGCTACGGGCAACAGTACCGACGAGCTTGCGATACAGAAAAGCTCTCCGTATGCCGGCGGCCAATATGATTGGGTACGCATTCCTGACTCACCGAGCTGCCGAATGCGATGAACCGTCAGCCTTGCTTTTCTCCCTGGCGGCCGAAATGAAGGCCGTAACGCAATGGGGGCTCGGAGCATTCTTTGTCAAATCGGTCGAGTACACGGATCGAATTCCGGGCTTCCTCTGGGCTTGCTCGCGAATGAGCAGACGCTTCTCGACACTTGTCTTCTCGAACCTTGGGGACGTCTCGCGCCGATTCCGTGCCCGCTTTCCCCTTGAGAATGGTAGAGTCGTTGCCGGGAATCTGATTTTACGAAATATCTACGGTGCACCGCCAATACGCCCAGGTACTCGTCTGGCAATCTTAGTCACAACCTATGATCATCAAATGACACTCGTGGTGCGATACGATCGTCAACATTTCACTGGCACTTCGGCGGCGGACTTTCTGAAGTTATTCGGTGAGCAACTAGCCTGCACGACAGCTGCATCAAGTAGCGCCCCCTCCGCGAGTTGATCAGGCAACCTCCAAAAGCGACTCCAGCGGAACATCCATCGATTCGGTAACCATGCTCGCGTTCTTTGACCAACTTCTGAAGCGGAAGCTGCTACTCAGCGTGTTGCTGGTTTGCGTATTGCCGTTCTCGTTGTGGGCGGCAGTCGCAGCATTCCGTGGTCTCTCCAACAATGTGTATGACTGGTTGCCGAGCGAATTTGAATCGAAGCAAGAGCTGGGGACATTCGTTGAGCTCTTCGCCAGCGCCGAACTGTTGATGGTCAGTTGGCCCGCTTGTACGCTCGACGACATTCGTGTGGGCCAATTCAAAGAAGCCCTCTTAAAACCGTCTGCAAACGGGCGACTTTTCTTTCGCGAGATCATTACAGGACCTGAAATCCGAGACTACTTTGAAGTCGAACCAGGCAATATGTCAACGTCAGAGAGTCGGCAGCGGATGGCTGGCTGGATCGTCTCTCGCAAATCCGAACAGACGGGCCTATTAACCATCGTGTCGGCAGCGGGCGCCGCAGACAGGCACGCAGTGCTGAGACACGTCTATGCCGCCGCTGACTTGGTAGAGAACCTCTCGCGGGAAGATCTCAAGGTCGCTGGGCCGACGATCGAAGGAGTCGCTGTAGACCAGGCGAGTCAGGAGAACCTCGTTGAACTGAACGTGGCATCGTTTGCGATTTGCTTCCTGCTATTGCTCGTCTGTTTTCGTAATCTCCGGATCGCTCTGCTCATACTCCTGATCGCGTTATTCAACCAGCAGTTATCTCTGGCAATGATCCACTACGCTGGTACTCACCTCGATTCAGTATTGCTGCTAACCGCAAACCTGACGTTTGTGCTTTCCATAGCCGTCGGCGTTCACTTTGTGAATTACTACCGCGACGCTCTGCACGAGTGTCCGTCGGAACAAGCACCCGCGCAGGCTTGCGTCGCGGCATTCGTCCCGACGTCACTGGCGACAATCACGACTTCGTTGGGGTTGATTTCGCTGACAGCAAGTGAAGTGAGACCGCTGATGCGGTTCGGCGGTTTTTCCGCAGCTGCAGTTCTAATCGCGGCCGTCACGACGATCGTTTATGTTGCTGTGCACTTCGCGATCTGGCCACTTCGACGGACCAACGGCAGAGGCGCCGCCGCGTCTAGCCGGAAACTTAACGTTTGTGCAAAGGGCATCCGTTTCCTGAGGTGGCCACTGATCCTGCTCGCCGTTCTCGGTCTGGTGACGGGTTTCGCCGGCGCACGGCGGCTACAGACTGCCGTCGGATTGAAGCAGTTAGTGACGGCGGAAACCCGAATCATCAGAGACTATAACTGGCTGGAAGCTGAATTGGGGCCACTGATCCCTGTCGAAATTCTGCTGGCAATGCCGACCAGCAGCGATGCTCGCGAAATGCTCAGGCAGTTCCGGCAAATCAACGCCGTGCACAAAGCTCTGGAAGCGGCTGACAGCGGAGCGACCGTCATCAGTACAGCGACGTTTGTACCCGATCCTCCCGCTACGTCGGGTAGCATTCGTCAGATCACAGCGGTCGCCCGTTTTCGCCGAGAGCTGTTTCGGAACCAGGAGCGACTGTCCAGCTTGGGATATCTTCGCAATGTTGATGGCATGACGTACTGGCGATTGACAGTCCGGGCCCCCGCCATGAGCGATGTCGATTACGGTGAGCTATTAGCGAGGCTCCGCCGCACAGTCGAACAGGCCACGACCTCAGTCGAACCGCGAGATGTGATCATCACGGGAGGCGTGCCACTGATCTACCAAGTGCAGCAACAGTTGTTGCATGACTTGATTGTCAGTTTCTTGCTCGCATTCGGACTTATTTGCCTGGCCTTGATGATCGTCCTTCGCAGCGCTGTCTGCGGACTGATCTGTATGATTCCCAATCTGTTCCCCTGTGCCGTTGTATTTGGAATGCTCGGATGGTTGGACATTCGCATCGAAGTTGGCACAGTACTCACGGCCTGTGCTGCGCTTGGCATTGCCGTAGATGACTCGCTGCATTTCATCACTTGGTTTCGCCGGCACATTGCGGAGGGGAAGACGCGAACAGAGTCTGTCGCATATGCCTATCGACGTTGCGGCGCTGCAATGATCCAAACAACGCTAGTGTGTACGTTGGGTCTGATCGTGTTTGCTTACAGCTCGTTCGCACCGATGCAGCGATTCGCCTGGTGTATGTTCGCCTTGCTGACGACCGCGTTGTTCGCCGATTTGGTAATCCTTCCGGCGATTTTATTGAGCGCCCTGGGACGCCCCTTTGTTCCACGTTCCGGAAAGAAACCTCAGTCGTTGCGAGACCTTGCCTGGCGTGTCGCCGGACCTCGCGACGCACTGATCAACTTCATGATCAACGCCCCAATTGCCGTACTCGTCTACTGGAGTGCCGACCGCGTTCCGTTGGCGGGCCCTCTTTCGCTGTTGACGATTTGCGGGCCAATGAGCTTCCTTTTGCCGACCATTACAACATTTTTCGGGTACTTGAATGGTGTTGGTGCCCGCAAGAGTGGCTTTTTGCCCCCGGCCTGGCCGGCCGAGATGGGATGGAAACGGTCGGCTCTTATCTGGGGAATCGGCAGTGGCCTGCTGTCGTGTGCGAGTTGTTTCCTCGTTTTGCAGGCACTGGGTCAGGCCTGGCCCGATTTTACGTTATCTAAATGGGAAGCCGTGGCCGCGGTGGGGCTATTGTCAGCCGCGATGGGGTATGGCTTTCACTCGATCGCCGTTTCGCGAACAAGCACTCTTGGATTGCGGCGAGATTGCCAGTAGTTCGCCGTCGCCTGGACAGTGGCCCATTTCCCCTTGCCCCCGAATATAATGAGCGTAAGTGCTAAAATGCTCGACGCAAACTAAAATCGAAGTCTATTAGTGACAGGCCATACTGGCCAGTGGTATTCCGCAGTCCATTGGTGGCATTTTTGGCCAAAACTCGAAAGAGAATGCTAATGCGTTTGTTCACCCTGTTTCTACTTGCCACCCTGGTGAGCCCATCAATTTGCCTATTAGTTCCATACACACGATCATTAGTCCTCGATTTCACCGCCCACGTCTTTAGGTAACAGGCAGATGCCGATGGCTCCCAGTAGGTAGATCAGGCTCATGATTTTCCCCAACAGCTGGTAGTCTTCATCAAATTTGGCGATGAGAATCGCTCCGGCGAATACGGTGATGGCTGTAATGATTCGTCCAAAATTAAAACAAACACCTGCTCCGGTTGAACGAATGCGTGTGACGAAGAGTTCTGGAAGGAACAACGGGAGCCAACCAAAGAAAACCCCGCTAAAGAATCCAAGCGCAGCGAAGCCGGCGACGAATTGCCATTGGTCTGGTGTGTGGAAGAAATAAACGTATTCGGCACAACCCAGGCAAAGCAGACTTGTCAGGAAATACGTTTTCTTGCGTCCGACAACGCTTGCAATGACTCCCCCCAAAAAACTGCCGACAATACCGGTCAGTGAGCGAGCCATTCCGATATTCGCTTTCAAATTCGGTTCGCCAATTTCAGCACCGACTTTGTCAGCCCAACCCTGTGACCAGTTGGATGCTCCCCAGCCACCCAGCAG
>Ga0310121_10002143_pt1 | contig 19203 bp, 17 predicted proteins | sample CB27_Tmax_986_MG_FD_203504 | JGI IMG/M metagenome (GOLD analysis project Ga0310121, IMG submission 203504) | Marine microbial communities from Western Arctic Ocean, Canada - CB27_Tmax_986 | ecosystem: Environmental > Aquatic > Marine > Oceanic | place: Canada: Western Arctic Ocean | collected...
GCATACAAATTAGAAGTGGGGCATCCTCCTGGGGCTCCATTATTTCAATTATTTGGAAGAATTTTTACTCTTTTTGCTGAACCAGCCACCTCTCAAGTTGCAGTTGCAATCAATATAATGTCTGCTCTTTGCAGTTCTTTTACAATATTATTTTTGTTTTGGACTATTACTGCATTTGGAAGAAAAATTTATTTTAAAGATGGTGAAGTTGAAAAGTCCAAAATGTTTGCTGTTTTAGGAGCCGGAATTGTCGGAGCATTGGCTTATACTTTTTCGGATTCTTTTTGGTTTTCGGCAGTAGAAGGTGAAGTATATGCTATGTCATCCTTTTTTACAGCTATTACTTTTTGGTGCATTATGAAGTGGGAACAAGAAGCTGACCAACCAAATGCTAGCAGATGGTTGGTTTTAATTGCTTATTTAATTGGATTATCGGTTGGAGTCCACTTATTAAGTTTATTAACCATTCCTGCTATGGGAATGATTTACTATTATAAAAAATATACCTATACAAAATCAGGGGCTATAAAAGCATTTGTCATTTCAATGGTGATATTAGGAATAGTACAAGGAGTAATAATCCCCGGGGCAGTGAGTTTAATTTCAACCTTTGAGCTATTTTTTGTCAATACAATTAGGCTTCCTTTCAACTCAGGTACTATTATTTATTTTCTGACTATTATTGGTGCAATTGCGTATGGATTATCTTACACTAAAAAACACAATAAAGCAGTTTGGAATACTGCTATTTTAGGCGTTATGATGTTGCTTATTGGCTATTCATCATTTGCAATTTTAGTAATTCGTTCCAATGCCAACCCTCCTATTGATGAAAATAATCCTGAAGATGCCGTTGGGCTTTTGTCTTATCTAAAAAGAGAGCAATACGGAAGTTGGCCAATTGTTTATGGGCAACATTTCAACGCAAAACTAGATAGCAAAAAACCTTATTTGGATGGAAATCCTGTTTATGCAAAAGACGAGAAGAAAGCAAAATATGTAGTTATTGACCAAAGAAAAAATTCAATTCCAAATTATAGTAAAAAGGATAAAATGTTTTTCCCAAGAATTTGGAGTAACACTCAAGCTAGGCATGCTGGAGGATATGTTAATTGGGCAGGATTAAAAAATAAAGACGCAACACCAACCTTTGGCCAAAACCTAACTTACTTTTTTAAGTATCAAATTGGATGGTCATATTTGAGATACTTCATGTGGAATTTTGCTGGAAGACAAAACGACTATATGAATATGGATGGAAATTCCTTGAATGGAAATTGGGAAAGCGGAATTGGGTTTATTGATAATGCCAGATTAGGAACTCCTGTATTTGTTGAAGTTACCAAAACAGGGAGTTCTAATACATTTCAAAAAGGACAAATTGTTTCTCTACGAGAATTAAAAAAAGAAAACTCAAGGTTAAAAAATAACTACGCTAAAAATAAAGCATTGGCTAAAAAGAAAGCAAAGAAAGAAAAGGAAGAGGCAGCAAAAAAAGAGAAGTATAAGGTAATTGAAGTAGAGGGAGATGTAGTAACGTTAGAAGGAATGGAAAAAGAAAAAGTAAAACAGGTAAGGTTAGAAAAATATAAAGAATTTGAATACAAAGTGGTTGATCGTACGCCAAATTATTTAGGGGAAAATAAAGGAAAGAATCATTATTATTTCTTACCGCTACTTTTAGGATTGATTGGAATGTTTTTCCACTTTAAAAAGAATAATCAAGATGCTTTATCAGTACTATTATTCTTTTTATTTACAGGGGTATTAATTATTGTATATCTCAATGTAGTGCCTTTCCAGCCAAGAGAAAGAGATTATGCCTATGTTGGTTCTTTTTATGCTTTTTCCATTTGGATAGGTTTAGGCGTGTTGGGTATTTATGATTTCTTAAGCAAAAGAATGAATTCAACTGCGAGTGCTGGTTTAGCAACAATACTTGCTCTTAGCATACCGACATTAATGGCTGCTGAAAATTGGGATGACCATGATAGAAGCGGAAGATTTACAGCTTTAGAAGTGGCAAAAAATTACCTAAATTCCTGTGATAAAAACGCTATTCTATTTACTAATGGCGATAACGATACCTTCCCGCTTTGGTATGCTCAGGAAGTAGAGGGTATCCGAACAGATATTAAAGTAGTAAATCTTTCTCTATTCAATACTCCTTGGTATATTGACCAAATGAAAAGAGCGTCATATGATGCGCCTCCGATACCATCATCATTAGAACATGATGATTACCGAGCAGGAATGAGAGACTATACCCCAATCAATGAACGCTTTAAAGATTTTGTTGAAGTAAAAGATATAGTTAATTTTATTAATAGTAAAAGTGCTAAAGCAAAAGTAAATACTTCAGCTGGGCTAAGAAACTATTGCCCTGCTAAAAAATTAAAACTTACGGTTAATAAAGAAATTGCTAAAACTTTTGTTCCGGAAGAATATCAAGATAAAATTGTAGATGAAATTAGATGGAGCCTGAAAGGAAATGGAATCTACAAAAACAAGTTAATGGTGCTTGATATCTTGGCCCATTTTAATTGGGAGCGCCCAATCTATTTTGCTATTACTGTAGGAAGAGATAACTTTATGGGACTTGAAAAATACTTTCAATTGGAAGGTTTGGCCTATCGTTTAGTCCCTTATGTTGCTAAATCTCCTGACGGACAAACTGGAGTTGTAAATACCGACAAAATGTATGATCGATTAGTAAACCAATTTGAATGGGGAGGATTAAATAACCCTGACTTATATTTTGATGAAACCAACACAAGAATGGTGATGAATTTCAGAAACAACTATTCAAGGTTAGCTGAATCACTTTATCAAAAAGGAGCAAAACATGTAATTAAGCTTCCATCAGGCTCTATCGATTCAGCTTATGTAGATTCAATCAATTTAAAGGCTATAAAAGTACTTGACGTGTGTATGGCAGAATTTCCAAGAGATGTTGTGAATTTAAGCTATTTCGCATTACCCATTATTGATATCTATTACAAATTAGGAGAAGATGAAAAAGGCAAACAAGTATTGGCGATTATGATTGACGACTACTTAACTGAAATTAAATATCTAAAAGAGTTTGATAAAGGAAGTGGCCTTAAGCGAAATATGGAAATTACGGGGCAAGTATTGGGGAGTTTACGTAGAGTATTGCAAATTCACAAACTGGAAGACTCATCATTTACTTATACTAATGAAGATGGTATTTACTTCAAAAGCAAGGGAGAAAGTAAAGACACAATTGACTATTCTACTTACCGAATCAATACCTTTACAGATGAATATTTAAGCATTCAATAATAATTTGTTTGTCCAAACACCAAAATTTATACAAGCTCTCTTTCCTTCATTAATTTGGAGGAAAGAGACAAAAAATAAAGAAATCTGGCTCACCTTTGATGATGGCCCAGATCCTGAGGTTACTCCATGGATTTTAGCTATATTAAAAAAAGAAAACGTAAAAGCTACTTTCTTTTTAGTTGGCGAACAAATAGAACAATATCCTAAACTTGTAGGAGGCATAATTAATGACGGGCACTTGATTGCTAACCACTCCTATTCACATAAAAATGGATGGCTTTGCTCTAAAGAAAAGTACATTTCTGATGTAGAAAAATGTCAAGAATTAATGCCTGAGAATAGTTTATTTCGCCCACCCTACGGGAAAATTACCAAAGCACAAATTTCAGTATTAAAAGCAAAATATAAAATTATTTTATGGGATGTACTCGGCTGGGATTTTCTGCAAAATACAACACCTGAAAAGATAAAAAAAAATATCCTAAACAACACTAAAGCAGGCTCAATAATTGTACTACACAACAATCAAAAAAGCTTTAAGAACCTTCAGCCAATATTAGAGGAAACTATTCAAATTTTAAAAGGAAAAGGCTTTAGTTTTTCAGTTACTTGGTAGCAATACAAAAATGATCCAAGCATTCATTATTTGATTCTGAAATTGAATAATCAGTATGCACAACTGTATTTACCATTTCTTTATTATCGTCTTGCAAATTTTGTCTATTAAATCTGTTTAATATGTCATAAGGAATCTCCAACATCCATCTTGGTAGCCAATATTGCATATTCAGAATATCAAAACGAGTAATCTTACGAACCGATTCTTTATTTTTATTGTAATAATCCATTACTTTTTCATTACCAAAAACTCCTTTTAGCTCATACTTATCAAATGAACTTTCTAATACCTCTCCCATTTGCTCAGGAGTATATTCCCTGATGTGCCAAGGACTTCTGGTTATTGACATCATTATATTAGGAGTTGTAAGGATTACTTTCCCTCCTGGCTTTAACACCCTATGAATTTCATGCAAAAATTGTTCATCATCTTTAATATGTTCAATTACCTGGAAGCTAACTACAAAATCAACACTATTATCTTCTATTTCTTTTAAAGGGGGCACTTCAGTCTGAATAAAAGTAATTTTATTGGTTTGTAACTCTTTACTTATGGAAGTTTTGTATTTGTCTACTGCAATATAATGTTCAGCTTTTGGCGCTAACTCCGTAATACCAAAACCCTCCCCCGACCCTACCTCTAACACAGTTCCGCTAATTATTTTTGCTGCTTCTTTATAGGCTATTACATGCCTTTGATAAATAACATTTTCTGATGGATCAAGGTGCGAGCTTCTTTCGGCTGTTTGTAATATTCCCATTTCTTTATTTTGAAGTTGGCAAATGTAAGAAAACTAATCCGCTAGCTCAACAAGTACTGGGCAATGGTCAGAATGCCTAGCAGCAGGCAAAATTTGTGAGCGTTTTAACTTTGGCAACAAGGGAGTTGAAATCATATTATAGTCAATTCGCCAACCCAAGTTTTTTGCCCTTGAGTTTGCACGATAACTCCACCAACTATAATGATGAGGCACTTTATTTAAGTGCCTAAACGAATCAATAAAACCACTATCAATAAATTGACTTACCCACTCTCTTTCTTCAGGCAAGAAACCAGATGAATTTTTATTGACTTTAGGATTATGAATATCAATTGCTTGATGACAAATATTATAATCTCCTGAAATAATTAAGTTTGGAATTGTCTTTTTTAATTTAGTAATATAAGTATGAAATAAGGCTAGAAACTCCATTTTAAATCCCTGTCTTGCGCTATTACTTCCTGAAGGAAAATAAACGCTCATCACAGAATAATTTTCAAAATCAACGCGAATTATCCTTCCTTCAAAATCAATTTTTTCAATGCCACAACCATATTCAATATGTTTTGGTGTTATTTTGGAAAGGATTGCCACACCGCTATATCCTCGTTTTTCAGCTGAATTAATATAACATCTATATCCTAAGTCATTAAATACAGTTTCATCAAACTGTTCAGGCTTTGCTTTTATTTCCTGTAAACATACAATATCTGCTTTGGAGGCACTCAGCCACTGATCCAAATCCTTTTTAAGAGCCGCTCTTATGCCATTTATATTGTAGGTAATAATAGTTGGCAATTATCTTAATTTTAAAGTATTCTGAGCTGCAATATTTCCCTCTATAATTAAATTAATAAGGTAAGTTCCTGGTAATAAAACTTGCACACGCTCCCACTCAAAACAATGTGTCGTTTCAAGGTTATTATATTCAAAATTGGCAGATCTTGTGCATTCAACAGTAGCATTAGCGGCTACAGTTTTCTGCAACTCATTTCCTTCAATCAACTCGCCATTTTCGTTTATAAGTTGCATGTAAACTGTTTTCATTTCCGCATCAGAAATTGGGTTTGCAGCTACCGTAAAACATGTCCGAATTTTTTGCACTTTTTTAGCATACTTAGTTGGCACTTCCCTTCCAGTATTTCTGTAGCGTATAGTTTCAATTTCTACCCCTAACACTTCCAACACAGAACCTTTGCTTACTTTTTCAGATAGGTCTGCATTCTGTTTATTCAACTTATAATTTTTCCAATTGATATCCTTATTTACTTTTACTACACTGTCTTTTTCAAAAGTAAGCGCCTCATTTACTTCCAATAATGACTTAATATTTGCCAAATATCTTTTTGAAATATCTTTTAAAGCAGCAATTTTTTTTCTTGCCTCATTCAGGTCACTTTTTGTTCTTATCAAGTTTCTGATTTCTGATATTTGCTGCTGAATCATAGAATCTTTTTCGTGTAATTGCTCGTTCAGCTCCCCATATTCATCCAGCAAACCGTCATGCTCATCTATAATATTATCTAGCTCATCACGTAACATATTTCTTTCTTCAAACTCTTCTTTCCAATTAGCATTTGCTTGCTCCATCCTATTTTTTTGCAAATACAGTAAAGCTAATAGGGTGATAATAATGATTAAAAAAAAGTAAACAATTCTTCTTTTTCCTGTATTAGCAAAAAGTAGTTTTAGTTTATTTACCACCTTTCTTTTTCTTTGTTTTTGCTTTTGCTTTACTTACTTTTTCTTTTTTTACTGCCTCTTTTTGTTCAGGTTTTCCTTTCTCATCTACATAATTTAGTTTGAGTTCTGAAAGCATTCCGTCTAACATTTTTCCAATATCTTCTGAGATATTTCCTTTTGTTTTTACTTTTAGCATTTCCATTAAATCAATGGTTTGACTCACATATTCCAAATTACGATTTACTTGCCCTGTTGGGTCTGCAATTTTACCCAAACCTTGCATTGCTGAGGTGTGAAACATGTATATGAGTTGCATAAATAATTGATCGTTCTTTTCCATAGTTTTTTATTTAAAGTTAATTTTAAAGTGTTTCTCCCTTTCTTCCTTCTTCATACCGGAAGTTTCATCCATAAATCTGTTTCTATCTTCTCGTGTTTTTAAAACCCAAATACAAACTGCATCTCTGCTGTGATAAATTGCTTTTAGTTCATCATCAATATCACAAATTTCTTGGGATATATCTGTTTTAACGCAAATCATTTTATCACTAGTTTGATTTAAATACTTTTTGTAAAATTTCCGAAACTCTTGCTTTTGGGTTATTTCTAATTTCTTTTTCTTCATTAGCAATCAATACAAATAATCCATTTATAGCCTGATTTGTAATATAATCCTCCAAATCAGGATTTACTTTTTGTGATAATGGCAGAGCATTATATCTGTTAGCTAACATATTCCAGTGTTTTGTTAGATTGACTTTAGCTATTGATTGCTTCACAACTGGCTTAAATTTCACATACAACTCATTTGATGTCTGCTCTTTCAAATAATTAGTTGCGGCATTATCTTTTCCTTTCAAAATAGACATTGCATCTTTAATAGTCATCTTTTTCACTGCATCAATAAAGATTTCTTTTGCAAACTGTGAAGCATCCTCTGCCGCTGCATTCAAAGTTTTTTCAAATTGAGCAACTTGTGATTGCATGCCAACTTTCACTAAAGTTGTTTTCATTTTCTCTGCATCCTTTGGGAATGGAATTCTAATTAATGAATTAGTGTTAAATCCTCCTTTTTGTGATGCATCAGAAGATGAATTTGTAGTCCCTACAATCAAAGCCTCTTTTAATCCTTGCACTACTTCTGATTGTGATAATTCTGAAGAATTAATTACTTCTTGCGCTTTTTTTGCTACACTTTTTAAATTGTTTAAATTGATTTGGGCGGCCATTGTATTTACAGCAAAACCAAACGCCAAGAATAATAGAAATCTCATAATATGTTTTTTTCGCTAAAATAAGGAATACTACTAATAATCAACGTACAAAGCGTAATTTTCATTTACATTTATCTTTATTTTTTATTTATTTGCACAATTTTTAAAATACATTCCGTTATCTGAAGCATGAAAAAAATATTTACCATTCTAATCTTACTAATAGTAACAAGTAGCTATGCACAAAAAAAATACACTATAAGTGGATATATTACCGATAAGAATAATGGAGAGAGTGTAGTAGGCGTAAACATTTATTCTAAGGCTCTGAATCTTGGCGTTACATCAAACACTTATGGCTTTTATAGTTTAACGCTTCCAGAAGGCATATATGATGTGTCCTTTACCTTTATTGGCTATCAAAACCAAGTGAAAAACTTCAATTTAAATTCCGCTATAACTCATGATGTTGAATTTGAACTTTCCTCAGTTAATATTCAAGAAGTTGTAGTGACTGGAGAGAAAAATATTGTTGAGACAACACAAACATCAATGATTGAAGTTCCTATTGAACAGATAAGAACTATTCCTGCTCTTTTAGGGGAAGTAGATATTTTAAAAGCCATCCAATTATTACCGGGAGTACAATCAAGTGAAGGAAGCTCAGGTTTTTATGTTAGAGGTGGTGGTCCTGATCAAAATTTAATTTTACTGGATGGAGTGCCTGTATATAACGCTTCACATATAGGTGGTCTTTTTTCAGTTTTTAATGCAGATGCAATTAAGAATGTCCGTCTTACAAAAGGAGGATTCCCGGCAAGGTTCGGAGGTAGACTTTCTTCTGTACTGGAAATTGATATGAGAGAAGGAAATATGAAAGAGTTTAAGGGAGATGCAACACTTGGGTTAATTTCTTCTAAATTAACTCTTGAAGGGCCAATTATTAAGGATAGAACCTCTTTTATAGTTTCCGGAAGAAGAACTTATGCCGATTTGCTTGCAGGGCCATTTATGCCAGCAAGTACAGATCTAACTTTGTATTTTTATGATCTTAATGCCAAGATTAATCATAAGATATCTAAGAATGATAGAATTTACTTAAGTGCTTATATGGGCAATGATGCTTTTGGTGTAGATTATGACGGTAGTCAAGGAGGAGGAAAAAGGGGGGGGGGCTCAGATGACGGTATTTTAAATTTTGGTTTAGGTTATGGAAATTTGACATCTACATTAAGATGGAATCATTTATTCTCTGATAAGCTTTTTAGCAATACAACATTAACCTATAGTAGATATTCCTTTAATACAAATTTTGGCCTTACATCAAATCAAACAAACGAAAATACAGCTATTAATTTTGATTATCTAGCAGGAATTGAAGATCTTGGAGGAAGAATAGATTTTGATTATATGCCAAATCCTAATCATGATATTAAATTTGGAACATCATATACGTATCATCATTTTTTTCCAGGAGAGATAAATCAAAATATTAATATTATTTCATCTGATACAAGTCGGAATTTTTCTTTAGACACTACTCTTAATTTCTCTGGCAATACCAATGTGCATGAAATGTTTTTTTATGTAGAGGACAATGTAAAAATTACAAGTAGATTAAAAGCAAATATTGGTTTGCATATTGGTTATTATTCATTAGCAAATAATAGTTCAACTAATAATATAGGATTAATAGATAAAATTAATGATAAAAATAATCTCAGTCTTCAGCCTAGAGTGTCAGCTAGATATTTGCTGAGTGAAAATTGGTCCTTAAAAGCATCATATGCCAATATGCAACAAAACATTCATTTGTTGTCCAATTCATCAGTAGGTTTTCCAAGTGATATTTGGGTGCCAGCTATTGATACTGTCCCATCCCAAAAATCTGAACAATGGGCGGGGAGCGTCAGCACTCTTTTATTTCAAGGGGCTTATGAGCTGAGCTTAGAAGGCTATTATAAAACTATGAGTAATTTAATTACTTACAAGGCGGGGTACTCTAATTTGGAAAGCACTGAATCTTGGGAGAATGCTGTAGAAACAGGTGGAGAAGGAGAATCTTATGGAGCAGAACTCTTTTTACAAAAAAAGAAAGGTAAAACTACTGGCTGGATTGGCTATACCCTTTCTTGGTCCAATAGAAGGTTTGATAATATTAATTTTGGAGAGTGGTATCCCTATAAATATGACAGAAGGCATGATTTTTCATTAGTAATATCACATAAATTTAATGAGAAATGGGATATTGGAGCTACTTGGGTATATGGTACGGGAAATGCTATTACTTTCCCAGAAGGAGCCTATATTGGGATGCCTCATACTAACCCCTATAATGAACAAATGTCTGTTGAATTTGTTGAATCTTATGGCAATAGAAATTCAACACGATTACCGGCCTACCATAGATTAGACTTTGGAATTAATAAGCATAAGAAAAGAAAAAAATGGGATAGCACGCTATCGCTAGGAGCATATAATCTCTATAATAGAAAAAACCCTTTCTTTGCTTATCTTGCTTATGAAGATAATCAAAGGGTTGCAAAGCAGGTTTCTCTTTTTCCTATAATTCCTTCAATTTCTTACCGCATACAATTTTAATTATGAAAAACATTATATATCCTACGCTATTATTTAGTTTGCTTATAGTCTCTTGTGACATGGAAACTGTAATTGATTTAGATATTCCGCCACATGAACCTGTTTTAGTTTTAAATGGTTTATTAGATACTGACACTAATGCTCGAGTAGTTATCTCTCATTCAGTAGGGGCTTTCTCCAATGCAGTTCCTTCATTTATTAATAATGCCAATGTTTTGCTTTATAAGGGAAATCAGTTTATAGATTCTTTATTGCCAGATATGACAAACTTAGTTCATATTCATTATATAGATGATAATTATAATACAGATTCATTACCAATGTATTATTACAAAAGCGACTACATTCCTGATAATAATTCAACTTATAGGGTGGAAGTGAATCATTCAGATTACAACTCAATTTCAGCAGAAACATTTATTCCGGATAATATTACTGCATATAATATTGATGTAGATACAACTTCAAATGAAGATAAAATAGGATTGACTTTTAGCTTTGACGATAATGCTAATCAGCAGAACTATTACCGACTAAAAGTATTTTCTTCCTGCACTAAAGAGTGGGAAGATGAGGATGGTGATCATGAGTGGGGATATAGAGGAGATGCGTATATGATGTCAAATGACCCTTCATTTCCTGGTGATATTCCTTGGGAAGGATACACTTTTTCTGGTCATAGAGTTGTTTTCTCAGATGTTTTGTTTAATGGTCAGCAAAAAACAATCACATTAGATATTCAATCAGATCTTAAGTACGCTTATTGTGATACTATTATTATTGAGTTCTCAACTTTTAGTGACGACACATATAGCTATTATAATTCATTAGGAGATCATAGTGAAAAAGGTGAGTTGAATATATTTGGAGGTGAGGTCATTCCAGTATATACTAATGTAGAAAATGGTTTGGGTGTATTAATATCAACTAATGCACAACAGATTTATTTAAAACCATAAATAAAAACCCACTCAAATGAGTGGGTTTTTTGTGGGCCCAGTTGGGCTTGAACCAACGACCCCTTGATTATGAGTCAAGTGCTCTAACCATCTGAGCTATTGATTATCAAGTGTTTATGCAGAAAGTAATTATCAACTGTCTAAATACTGCCAAATGACAATACAATATCCTAAAGTACACATTGACAAAAATCAAAAGGTTTTCGTCTCATTTTACATTAATAAAAAACGATATCGGCTGTTTAACGGAAAAAGAATTGGGTCTTTTGTAAGCCCAAATTCTTTTCCATTAAAGGAAAGAATAAAAGTTGGTAATTTATTAGCTGCAGAGGTATATCAATATCTTTCAAAAGGTGGACCGTTAAAAGAGTACAGGTCTAAAACAATAATTTCTGGTGAACTAACAGATTTAGAGTATTTAAAAGAAGCTTTAGAAAACAAAATAAATGGAGACTATTCTTCTAAATATGTAACAATATTAAAATATGTATATGGCGAGATACTAAAAAAGAACAAGTCTAAAAACATCAACCCTAAGACTATTAACGAGATTGTTGGGGGCTACCCATCCAACACTAGCAAAAACACCATTAGAAGACACATAAACACCTTAATAAATGAAGCTAAACACCTTGGCATGAAGACTAATCCTATGCGGGGAGTAAAAAGCTATAAATCAAAAGCGATTCTACATAAACCATTTAATAATGTTAAAGAAATATTGGAAGAGATAAAGTTTTTTAATAGTAACCTACACCTATGTTGTTTAATTACATATGGATGTTTATTGCGACCTCATAGAGAGGCAAGAGAGTTGTGTTGGGATGATTTTACAAATGACCTATCTTATATAAAATTATCAGGAAACAGAAATAAATCAGGGAAAAACAGGATAGTTCCTGTGCCGTTATTTATTAGAGAATTACTTGATAAAAAAGAGTCAAATTACAATATTTTTTCAAACGGTATAAAAGCAAATAACCCAGATTATTTTAAAACGCTTTGGAGTAGATTTAAAAAACAATCTAAATTACTAAAAGAAGGACAAACGCTTTATTCATTCAGACACACTGGGGTGATAGATGTTTATAAAAGAACTGGCTCCCTGACAAAAATTCAAAAAGCATTAGGACACTCCTCATTAAACGTAAGTCTAACATATTTAAGAGGCCTTGAGGTTACAGAGTTGAATGAAGATGATATGCCAAGAATTAACTAGCATCTTTATTTCTAATCAGTACTCCAAAAAAATAAAGATACCCACCCCCTAATTATATTTCATTTTTTAAATAGAAATAATTTTACTCCATTAGTATATAATACCCAACCCACTCATATCTCACGTTTTTTTTAAAAGGGGTGCCTGACAATATATATATGTATATATTTATGTATTTATTTATTTATAGCATTGCGGTTGCATTGCGGTTGCATTGCATTTGCATAAACTAGTTGAATTTTATAGGTCTAAAATACTTATATAAATTTGCTTAATGGTTTAGCCTCAGTAATACAATTATATTTATAAAAGGCTGATAATCAGCTATTTAAGAGGTTTTAATGTTGTTTTGGGAGCATATACATTAAAGGGCGGAGAAAGTCTCTTAGAGACCCCTTAAAATAGCTTATAAGGGCTAATCTAGTAACACTATCAATACATAATCATGAAAAACTTGTATTTTTAGGAGAATTACTTATAAAACTAAACTATTGGTATGTTTAGATTAGTGTTTTATTATACAGGTATAGCTTCAATTAGTCATACTTCTAAATTATTATATTTGCGCAAATAGATTAACAATGAAAAAACTACTACTTATATTACTTTGCTTGCCTATGATTGGTTTTGGGCAGTTTGGAGCTTTCTGTTGTGACCCTGGAAATTGTGGTTGTATACCATTTTTTACCCCAACAAACCCATGTGGCGGAGCAGCTTATATCTATCTACAAGACTGCTTGCAAGATTCGACTAATTGTTGTTTCCCAAATACAGTTGTTGGATGCACAGATACACTTGCTTGTAATTATGACTCATTAGCTACTTGGGATGATAGTTCTTGTGTTTTTTCTACTTCTTCAATAACTAATGTTATGACTTGTGATAGCTATAATTGGGATAGTATGGCTTATACTACAAGTGGAATGTATACTAATCTATATACTAATGTTGCAGGATGTGATAGTGTACATACTTTGAACCTAACGATTAATAATAGTACATTTTCTACTAATAGTCAGTTGATTTGTTTTGGTCAGAGCATTACAGTTGGTACAAGTACTTATACAATAAGCGGAACTTATACGGATGTATTAGCCGCTGCTAATAGTTGCGATTCTACAGTAACTACTACTTTAACAATTAATCCACCAATAGGGATAGCTGGCTATAGCACTGGTGATGTGACTTGTAGTGGTGGAAATGATGGTAGTATTTATGCTGCCGTTGTAGGAGGTACGCAACCATATTATTATTTTTTAGATAGCATTTTGCATTCAGAAGATACTACAGTTTTATTACCTGGTGTACTTACTGGATTGTATGCAGGAATGTATTGCCTTGAGGTTATAGATTCAAATGGATGTATAACACCAGGTCTATATTTTTTCATATCAGAACCTGAATTGTTAGAGTCGTTCGACACCTTAAACACTAATAGCGCAATATTATGGAATGGTAATACCCTTAATGTATCAGGGGACTATTCAGATACTCTAATTAATTCAGCAGGTTGTGATAGTATTGCAAATCTTAATCTAACTATTACAATTCCTTCAGGAATATTGGATATTAGAAACACTGAAAAAACCTTATTAAAGATTACTGATATGTTAGGACAAGAGACGCCATACAGAAGAAACACACCTCTCTTTTACATCTATGATGATGGAACAGTAGAGAAAAGAATAGTTATAGAATAAACGATTAACAAACAACTAAGATTATGAAAAAAATACTACTTATATTACTTTGCTTGCCTTTAATGACTTTAGCACAACAAACTTATGTGCCTGATGATAATTTTGAGCAGGAATTAATTAATCTAGGATATGATAATGTTTTAGATGATTCTGTAGCTACGGCAAATATTAATACAGTGATTTCTTTACAGGTTTATCAGCTGAATATTGCAGACTTAACAGGAATAGAAGATTTTACTGCTTTAACTACTTTGGAGTGTTATTTGAATCAACTAACAAGCCTTGATGTAAGTAATAATACTGCTTTAACTTCTTTAGGTTGTTCTCACAATGAACTAACAACACTTGATATAAGGAATGGAAATAACATTAATGTAACTAATTTTCAGTCATTATACAATCCAAATCTTACTTGTATTAATGTAGATAATGCAGTTTGGTCAACTGCAAATTGGACGTTGGCTAGTGGTGATATAGACCCACAACATTATTTCAGTAATAACTGTAGTGGAACGGGCATTGAAGAACACACTACAAACAAAGAACTCCTTAAAGTAACAGATGTATTAGGTAGAGAAGCAAAACAAACCAATCAACCTCTCTTTTACCTCTATGATGATGGAACAGTAGAGAAAAGAATAGTTATAGAATAGATTAACAAAGAACCAAAAACTAAAATTAACTGCCTCACAACTGCCAGAAAACATCGTTTTTTGTATATTGGGCAAGTATAAACCATAAAAAAACCCCACCTTACAGGTGAGGTTTTGTGGGCCCAGTTGGGCTTGAACCAACGACCCCTTGATTATGAGTCAAGTGCTCTAACCAGCTGAGCTATGGGCCCTGCTTAAAAAAGCAATGCAAAACTATTAAAATTGTTCAATAATTTGCAAGTTTGCAGAATGAAAAACATCAAAGCTATTATTTTTGATTTAGGAGCTGTAATCCTTAACATTAACGACCAAAATACGATAGATGCATTTTTAAAATTAGGAGTAAAAAATACATCTGCTTTTTATTCCAAAAAAGTGCAAACCAATTTGTTTAATCAAATTGAAACTGGGGAGATAACTGCCGAAAAATTTCTTGCGGAATTACAAAAAAAAACAAATAATGCCAGTATTAATCAAGTATCAGAAGCTTGGAATGCTATGTTGTTGGACTTACCTGAAAATCGCTTGGCAGTGATACAATCCTTAAAAAAGGAGTATTCAATTTACTTGCTCAGCAATACTAATACTATTCATATTGATGCTTTTAAAAAGAAAACAGGAAAGGAAAAATGGATAAAATTCTGTAATTTATTTGACAAAATGTATTTATCGCATGAGGTAGGTTTGCGCAAACCTAATACTGCTATATTCAAATATATTCTAAAGGAACAAAATTTACAAGCACATGAAGTGTTTTTTATTGATGATTCCACTGAGCACATTGAAGGTGCAAATAAGTTAGGGATAAAAACTCATCACTTAAAAAATGGAGAAGAAATTGCTACTTTATTTCCTGACAGAGTTCAATAAGTACGCCATTAGTATCCTTGGGGTGCAAAAAACAAATCAGTTTATTATCCGCTCCTTTTTTCGGCTTATCATTCAGGGTTCTAATTCCCTCATTTTGCAAGCGTTTCATTTCTTTTTCAATATCTTCAACATCAAAAGCAATATGATGTATACCTTCTCTGTTTTTTTCTAAATATTTTGCAATAGGGCTGTTTAGGTTTGTTGCGGCTACTAACTCAATTTTACTTTCTCCAATCTGGAAAAAAGAGGTTGCCACTCCTTCTGATTCTACTTTTTCAGCTTTGTAATTTTCCTTGCCAAAAATAGTAGAAAATACTTTATTTGACGCTTCAATATCCTTTACCGCAATACCAATATGTTCTATTTTTCTCATCTATACCTTTGTGAGGCAGCTGTTTCAATTCGAAATACAATACCAATTTCATGTGTGCCATAATTATATTGCATAATATCACCAGCAAAAGTATGGTCATATGAATAAGAAAAATGCATATTATTTTTAGCAAAACCAAAACCAAAAGCCAATGTCCCATCTGTACGATAAGTTAGGCCTCCCCAAGTAGTTTCAATATAAATAATACGAGTTGTAATATCAGTTACATTTTTGTGTAACGCCATTTTTCGCAATAAAAAGGAAGGTTCTAACTGCCAATCATTATTCATAATATAAAAACGATATGCTCCCATTCCATAGTAGTTCTTAAATGCTTTATTAGAGGTGGGACTGCTTCCAATAGCTGGTTTAAAAGTAGATTGAAATAAATTATTAGCCGAAAAACCCAGATAGAAATTTCTACCATATAAGTAAGTGCCTGCAGAAGCATCTCCTAAAGTATTGTCATAAGAACTAGCCGAAAAAGCAGGATCCGCTCCTGGAGGTAAATCTTCAGGTTTGAAATCTATATTATAATACCTCAATTTTGCGCCTAACCCAAAAGATAAAAATACCTTATCATAATTAAGTGGTACATGGTAGGCATAGTTTAAATGCAAATTAGCTTGTAAGGCAGGAGTTGCTTTGTCAAACATTAAATACCCTCCCATTGCAGAACGGTTATTCAATGCTCCATGATAAGAAATATTAGTGCTCAAAGGCGCTCCTTCAAAACCTAACCATTGCTGCCTTGCTTGTATTATTAACGGATTATATGTTTTACTGCCAGAAATAGCAGGGTTAATTGCCATATCATTCACATAATATTGTGTAAATAAAGGTTCTTGTTGTGCAAATGAACTTACACTTAAAAAGATGCTAAAAATTACTAATCTCTTTCTCATTATCTTACTATTGTTAAAGCCCCCTTAAATACTGTATCTTCATTTTCCAGATCAATTATATAATAGTAAGTGCCGGAAGGCAGTGTTACTCCTTGCTGATCTTTTCCTCCAAAAGCATGCTCTTCAGCATTTATATAATTTCTTCTTCTGTATATTTGTTTCCCTGTTCTATCATAAACTTCCACTAATGCTTGAGGATATAAATGTATATTCTCTATCTCCCAAAATTCGTGTGTATCATCATCATTTGGTGAAAATACTTTATAAATAGTAATGCAAATAGCTGGGTTTGATTTTACATCAATCGTATCCCGAGTAATACAACCCATATCATCCGTAATTTTCACGCGATATTCTCCTGGCAACAAACTTTCTATCACTGAAAAAGAATTATGCTCAATAATAATAGAACTGTCAGTTGACCACTGAAACTGAAATGGCGGAGTTCCTTCTGTTACAAAAACTCTTGCCGAACCACTATAATCATCTTTACAAATCACACCAACTGATAACATGAAAGAATTCATCCCATTAATCTTGTCAATCGTTAAGTATAAAATCGTTGAACATGAGTTAGCGTCAATAACAGTTAAAGTATAGGGGGTAGTTTGAGGCGCTAGATCTGTAGTGTGCCTTGATGTGTCTCCTGTACTCCACAATGTCGTTTGATAAGGAGTGGTTCCTCCCCATATTGTGGTTTTAACATCAGCAGAATCATATTCATTACACATAGAAGAAAGTTCGAAACTTGCTGAAACCTCAATAGTTTGTTCAATAGGAATACTATCATGACACACATAAGTTACCGTTGAACTAGTATCTCCTGGAATCAAATTCTCCATTATTGTTAAGACATACTGACCGGCAAATAAATTTACTAAATTCAAAGAATTACTTGTAAAGCCATTAGGGCCGGTCCACCAAAAAGATGCAGTTGTATCAATAATTGTAATGTCTATTGTTCCTGCATTATCACCATAACAATCAATGTGAGAATAATTATCACGATTATAATCAAGATCAATAATACATTGTTGTGCTTTTACGGTTAAGGATAAAAACAAAATTGCAATTATTATAAGGGATTTTATTTTTTGCATACATAAAAATTAAGATGGGCAAATATAAATAAAAAATGCTCGTTAATTAAAACAAGCATTTTTTTTGAGGTATCGAGCGGATTCGAACCGCTGTAGATGGTGTTGCAGACCACTGCCTAGCCACTCGGCCACGATACCTTTTTACGAATGCAAAGTTAAATATTTAAATAATAAAAAGATATTAAAGGCGCTTTATTTTCCATTAAAATCGGACATAGTACGTCCAATACCCATAGTAGCAAATGCTTGTATCATTTTTACGGCTATTTCCATACGATTATCCATAGTGGAATAATCTTCATCCGAAAAATTATCCAATACATATTCTACTTGCTTACCCCTTGAGAAATCGTTCCCTACCCCAAAACGCAACCTAGAATAATTACTGTTCCCTAAAACTACTTGGATATCTTTTAGCCCGTTATGTCCTCCATCAGAACCTTTTTTACGCATGCGTAATACTCCAAAAGGTAATGATATGTCATCTGTAATGACTAACATATTTTCTACATCAATTTTAGTGTTTTGCATCCAATAGTTTACGGCTTTCCCACTCAAATTCATAAAGGTATTGGGTTTTATTAACACCAAATTACGCCCTTTGAATTTTACTTCAGCAACATCAGCATAACGATCAGTTGTAAAAGAAGTATTAGACGCACTTACAAGCGCATCTAATACCTTAAATCCTATGTTGTGCCTTGTATTTTCATACTCAGCACCAGGGTTACCTAATCCTATGATTAAGTATTTCATTATTACTCAGGTTTTGGAGCCTCTCCTTCTGCTTTTGGCGCTTCTGCTCCACCGTCAGTTGTTGCTGCCTCTCCTTCAGCACCTTCTTCTCCTTCAGCACCCTCTTCTTCTTCTACAACTAATTCTTCAATGGCTGCTCTAGCTGTTTTAACGCCAACAATAACAGAGTTGCCAGGAGCTAAAAACTCACATCCTTCAATATTAACATCTTTGATATAAGTAAACATACCTATTTTTAAATGCTCAATATTTAACTCAATTGCATCAGGTAAATTATTTATTAACCCTTTAGTAATGATCTTACTTCTTCTGACCATTAAGTTACCACCATCTTTAACTCCTATAGCAATACCATTTAAGATAACTGGGATTGAAACTGTGATTGGTTTATTATCAAATACCTCTAAAAAATCAATGTGTAATATTTTATCTGTTACTGGGTGAAATTGAATATCTTGCATAATAGCTCTTGTTTTAGTGCCATC
>Ga0310121_10002144_pt1 | contig 19202 bp, 9 predicted proteins | sample CB27_Tmax_986_MG_FD_203504 | JGI IMG/M metagenome (GOLD analysis project Ga0310121, IMG submission 203504) | Marine microbial communities from Western Arctic Ocean, Canada - CB27_Tmax_986 | ecosystem: Environmental > Aquatic > Marine > Oceanic | place: Canada: Western Arctic Ocean | collected...
CCCACATGGCGCGATTGGGACACATCGCGCGGCAGTTTCGCGTCGCAAATGGGCTGAGGTCCATATTGCCCGACATTACGTGGCGGCCGAAGCTTCCACCTCACTTCCTCGGCAATGCACAGTTCCCGTTGATTCGATCGGCCGAGCAGTACACGCGTCGAATCAAGTTTCTCGAAGCAAATGTCGAACGGATGATTGCCCATTGCCGGACGCGCGGCGTTGAGCTTCTCGTGGTACCGGCGGTTGCCAATCTTTTGGTCTCACCTGGAGATTCGAAACATAACGCAGCCTATCAGGCAAGGCCAGCAGAATGGGACGAACTCTTCGAGCGTGCTAAATTCCATGTTAATGTGGGGCAATGGCCGCAAGCCCTTGTCAGTTTTGGCGCTTTGCACGCGATCGACGATGAATACGCGATGTCCCGCTACGCGCTCGGAATGACGTTGCTGGCTATGGGTGATCAGGCAAAGGGGCAAGAGGAACTGCTCGTGGCGTCTCAGCACGACAAGCGAGGCACTCGCGCGAATCCAGACATCGTTCAGGTCATACTCGATGTTTGTACGTGCGCGTCGGTCCCGACCCTCGACGTGAATGAGAGGTTTTACAGCGAACTGCGAGAAGAATTCGAGCGCATCCAAGCGCGTCAGCCATCAAAGCTATTTCTAGATCATTGCCATCCTACTCAGTACGGTCACGAGATCATCGCCGCCGCCATTCTCGAACGGCTTTCACATGTGAAAAGGATCAGGCAGTATAACCAGACGGACAGGATGATCGCACCCGTTGATCAGCGATAGGAGTACTGAAGTGTTGGAGGTATCCGCATTCCAGCACTCCACGACTCCACACTCCAAGGCTCATCCGGTTGATCCTGTCTGAACCGATCCGCTTCGTTGCGCACCCAAGAGCATCAGACTGGGTAGGATCGGTTGGTCCGAGAGTCCATCCAAAATACGATTGAGCGGTGCTCGACTGTGAAGTAACCCGTGGCTTAATCGATGGGAGCGGGTCGCACTGTGCTATCGCCATGCGCGGGGTTGATAAATCAGGTATCAGTCCTTCCCGCGAATCTGCCTGAAGATTGTATCGGGTGCGAAACGCACGTACTCGTAATCGCAACCGACATGAATCCACTGCACGCCCCACTTGGCGATCTTCTTGGCGAAGTCGGGATCGGAGCCAACGCCGCAGCCGATGAACTTGCCGGCATCGCGGGCTTTCTTCACGATCGTTTGGATGGCTTCGGTCACGACGGGACCGTTGATGTTGCCAAGCTGGTCGATGGAACCGGACAGATCGAACGGACCGAGGACCAGGGAGTCAAGACCCTCAATGGCAACGATCTCGTCAATCTCATCGAGGGCGCCTGCCGTCTCGATCTGGGCGATGACGAACAGGTTGCGGTTGGCCCACGTCACGTATTCCATCGCCTGGATCCGTCCGTATTCCGTGACTCGGCGTGGGCCGAAGCCACGCGTGCCCATCGGCGGGTAGCGGCAGGACGAAACGAAGTCCCGTACGTCGGCGGCTGAATTGCACCGTGGCAGAATGATGCCGTCGGCGCCGGAGTCGAGCGTCTTCTTGATCCACCCGATCTCACCGCTCGGGATGCGAACGATGCCGGGTACGCCGCCGGCCCGGGCGGCGATCAGGTGGCCAACCATGGACTCGATGGTCAGGGCAGTGTGCTCAAGGTCGATCCACATGAAGTCCACGCTCCCCGCCATTGCCTCGGTGACGGCCGGATCCGTGAAAGTCACGGCGCTGCCGAGGCACAACTTGTTGGATTGGAGCTTGCGGCGAAACGATTCGATATGTCCGATCATGCAGTCTATCCTATGCGATAATCGGCCACAGTTCTCCCGGCGGATCAAATATTATAAAATTATTGTTATCAGTAATTTACATTCATTGTGGCCGGCCGGCGGTGGCGGGGGGCTCCACGGGCCCTCGCTTGCCAGTTTGCGCTGATCACGCCCCGTGCGGTCGGGCCGCTGACAATTTCCCCTTGCGATCTGCGCTCCGGCCGAGGCGTGGAAAAACGGTGTGCATCACCGACGACTTGACATGTCCCGGTCGGCCGGTACATTACGCGGCTCACTCCGTGTTGTGTCGCCCCGTCAGCGGAGCGGCGGACGGAGAAGTTTAAACGCGTCGTCGCGAACGACGCGGCCTGCGTGAGCGGGAGGTTCAGCGAAGGTGAAAGCCCCGCTGACCTTGCTCTTTGAAAAGTGGATATTGTCGAGTTTTATCGATTTGTGAAACCGAGTGATTGAAGTTCCTGAGGAGCTTGCAATGCCGGATCCGATGTCGTGTGCCGTCGATGGTTTTGTCGATGGCGTATCGGTCCTCGGTCGGCGTGATCAAGCTACTAAGGGCGCGCGGTGGATGACTTGGCGTCAAGAGGCGATGAAGGACGTTGGAGCCTGCGATAAGCCCAGGGAAGCTGGCAACCAAGCTGTGATCCTGGGATCTCCGAATGGGGAAACCCATCCGCTTTATGCGGATATCCATGCCTGAATGCATAGGGCATGGAGGCGAACCTGGTGAACTGAAACATCTAAGTAACCAGAGGAAAAGAAAGAAACCTCGATTCCGTCAGTAGCGGCGAGCGAAAACGGAACAGCCCAAACCGCCCTTCGGGGCGGGGTTGTGGGCACCGACATGGCACGTCTGCGGCTTGTGCGAATGGGATGGAAAGCCCAACCAAAGAAGGTGACAGTCCTGTAGCGTGGGACAAAGACGGCCTAGGTGTTCCAGAGTAGCGCGGAGCCCGTGAAACTCCGTGTGAATCTGGGGGGTCCACCCCCCAAGGCTAAATACTCCTTGACGACCGATAGCGAACCAGTAGGGTGATTGAATGTTGAAAAGAACCCCGATAAGGGCAGTTAAAAGTACCTGAAACCGCGCGCTTACAAACGGTCGGAGCCCGCCTTTGGGCGGGTGACGGCGTGCCTTTTGCATAATGAACCGGCGAGTTAGCTTCTGTGGCAAGGTTAAGCCATACCCTGGCGTAGCCGAAGCGAAAGCAAGTCTTAAAAGGGCGTCAAGTCGCAGGGGTTAGACGCGAAAGCGAGTGATCTACCCATGGCCAGGTTGAAGGGAGGGTAAAACCTCCTGGAGGACCGAACGGGTTAACGTTGAAAAGTTATCCGATGAGCTGTGGGGAGGAGTGAAAGTCTAATCAAACTCGCAGATATCTCGTTCTCCTCGAAATAGCTTTAGGGCTAGCCTCACGTAACAGTCTGTGGGGGTAGAGCTACTGGATGGGATCGGGGGCCTAACCCGCTACCCGCCCCAACCAAACTCCGAATACCACAGACCCCTGTCGTGGGAGTCAGTCTGCGGGGGATAATCTCCGTGGACGAAAGGGAAACAACCCAGACCGCCAGCTAAGGTCCCCAATCACCACTTAGTTCTTAAGGAAGTCAGAATGCAGAGACAGCCAGGATGTTGGCTTAGAAGCAGCCACCATTTAAAGAGTGCGTAACAGCTCACTGGTCGAGGATTCTGGCGCCGATAATGATCGGGAATAAGTGGTGAACCGAAGCTGCGGGCTTGTGCTTGCACAAGCGGTAGAGGAGCGTTCCTGTCAGCGGCGAAGCGCTGCGATAACGCAGCGTGGAGCGGCAGGAAGTGATTATGCCGGTTTGAGTAACGATAAAGCAGGTGAAAATCCTGCTCGCCGAAAGCCTAAGGTTTCCTGGGCAAGGTAAATCCGCTCAGGGTTAGTCGGTCCCTAAGGCGAGGCCGAAAGGCGTAGCCGATGGACAGCAGGTTAATATTCCTGCACTTTGTCGGGTTAGAAGCCGACGTGACGGATCTCTTAAGTGGGTCGCACGATCAGACGTGTGCGTGCCGCAAGGCCGAGGGCATTTTGATCCCGAAGCCCATAGCGGAGGTTCCACGAAATAGCGGCGGTGAATCCCCGATGAATCCGTACTAAAACTGACACAGGTAGGCGTGGTGAATAACCTCAGGCGCTCGAGAGAACGGTTGTTAAGGAACTAGGCAAATTGACCCCGTACGTTCGCAATAAGGGGGCCCTCGTCCCTTCGGGGAAAGGGCGCAGAGAAAAGGCTCTGGGGACTGTTTATCAAAAACACAGGACTGTGCTAACTCGCAAGAGGATGTATACAGTCTGACGCCTGCTCGGTGCCGGAATGTTAAGGAAGTGGGTTATCTGGGTTCGCTTGGAAAAGCTCACGACCGAAGCACCGGTAAACGGCGGCCGTAACTATGACGGTCCTAAGGTAGCGAAGTTCCTAGTCGGGTAAGTTCCGACGCGCATGAATGGCGTAACCACTGGAGCACTGTCTCAACAACCGACTCGGTGAAATAGAAGACGCGGTGAAGATACCGCGTACCCGCGGCAAGACGGAAAGACCCCGTGGACCTTTACTATAGGCTGGTATTGGCCACGAGCATGTTCTGCGTAGGATAGGTGGGAGGCTTTGAAACCGCGACTCCGGTCGTGGCCGAGCCGCCCTTGAAATACCACCCTGAATATACTTGTGACCTAACCTCGTCCCGTGAATCCGGGCGAGGGACCCTGCTAGCTGGGTAGTTTGACTGGGGCGGTCTCCTCCCAAAGAGTAACGGAGGAGTGCAAAGGTCGGCTCAGCGCGGTTGGAAATCGCGTGTCGAGTGCAAGGGCATAAGCCGGCTTTACTGCAAGACGTACATGTCAAGCAGTCGCGAAAGCGGGCCTTAGTGATCCTGTAGTCCCGTGTGGAAGGGCTATAGCTCAACGGATAAAAGGTACCCCGGGGATAACAGGCTGATCGCATCCGAGCGTCCATAGCGGCGATGCGGTTTGGCACCTCGATGTCGGCTCATCACATCCTGGGGCTGAAGGCGGTCCCAAGGGTTGGCTTGTTCAGCCATTAAAGTGGTACGCGAGCTGGGTTCAGACCGGCGTGAGCCAGGTCGGTCCCTATCTGCCGTGGGCGCAGCAACCTTGACGGAATTCTTCCCTAGTACGAGAGGATTAGGAAGGACACACCCCTGGTGCGCCAGTTGGACCGCTAGGTCCATCGCTGGGTAGCTAAGTGTGGCAGGGATAACCGCTGAAAGCATCTAAGCGGGAAGCCCCTCCGAAGATTAGGGTTGCATGCGGTACCTTCGGGTATCGCGACAGACCCCCGGAAGACTACCGGGTTGATAGGCCGCAAGTGTAAGGGCAGAAATGCCTTCAGCGGAGCGGTACTAACGGTCGATTGCTTGATCACTCCGACCATGGACCGATATCCAAATCGGTCTGCAACACTCCAAAAGGAACTCAACACCAAAGTTTCACACCCCCGGGGGACCGAAACCCGGAACCAAAACTCGGCGCCGCGTCCCACTTGAGTGGGATGTACTCCCCCAGACCCCAGCATCTGCAAGACCGACAGGTTTTACGGATGCTTGCCGGTGATCACAGCAACGGGGCCACACCTGATCCCATCCCGAACTCAGCAGTTAAGCCCGTTGCGCCGATGATACTGCCTCCGCGGGAAAGTAGGTCGTTGCCGGCTTATACCAACCCCGTCGCCCCAAAGGCGTCGGGGTTGTTTTTTGCGCTGCCGGCATCTGCCGCCGTCTGTGATCAGTCACCTGATTTTACCGGCATCCTTGAACTTTCCGGCGCGTCGTGTGTGCGTGGTCGGGTTGACTTGCTGTGCGAGGAATCGTGCGCGGACATGTGCGTTCAATGTTCAATAACGATGCGGACTGGCACCCCGAACCCAAGTTGGCCGGCATTTACAATCGCTGCGCTGCCTTGTACAGTTTCACCTCGGTTACAGCGATATTCACTTGGGTTTATGGCGTTATGGCCGATCAGACGGGATCCGATCGGATCGAGATCGATTTTGATGCGCCGCTGATCGCGGGTGAACCGGTGACCGTGTTGTTTCGGTACACCGTTGGTGCGACGGTATTGCCCGAGGGCGCACGATTACGGATTGGATTGCCCAACATCAGTTGGGCTAGGCCCGAGCCAGCCCAGTATTACTTCTGGAGCGAATACGCCCGCGGCAAAGATCGGACTTACACCGATTACGACCGCGTCAACACCACGGTAACGCTGCATACGCAGACGGAGGCGGTGGCACTGCTCGAGGCCGAGGCCCGGTTCCGCAAGCCGTGGGCGTTTCCGCCTAACTGGTTGCGCGATTTTGATCGGTGGTGGATCACCGTGACACTCGAAGACGCCGGATTGAAACCGGGCGACCAGATCGTCGTGACGTACGGTGACCCGGACGAGAAGCCGCTGTCGGCAAGCGTGCAGACGTTTCCTGAAGAGCGGGTTTGTTTTCTCGCGTTTATCGACGCGGGGGGCGCCGGACCGTTCATCGAGGTGCCCGGCTCGCCTTGGTATGCGCAGGTTCACGGTGGTGGGGCCACGCGCATGGATGTGATTGCGCCGTCAATTATCAGGAAGAGTCAGACCGCGTCCATCAAGATCGTTTATACCGACAAGGTCAAAGCCCGGCCCGAGCCGGCGCCGCGGGTCGAGACGCTCACGGTTGGCTCCGATTCAAACGATGATGAATCGCGGAACGTGGCCGTCAATCAAGCGGCCGATTCACTGCGGATTGATGTGCCTGAATTGTCCGCGACAAAGGACTCGGCTGGTGCGCTGCGTGTGCACGTACGCGATCCTAATCTTCAACTTGAAGCGCAGAGCAACCCGACGTTGGTTCGCGATGATGGCCACCAATTGTTCTGGGGAGATCTGCACGGGCAGTCACAATATCACGGTTGGAACCCCGGGGAACGAGTCGGCATCAGTTGCGGCACGCCGCAGCAGTGCCACGCCTACGCTCGTGATATTGCCGGGCTGGATTTTTGCGCTGTTACCGACACGATGAGCATCGCCAAGGACATCTGGCCCGACGCGGTGAATGCCGCCTTGGCCGCCGCCGTGCCCGGCAGGTACGTCACTTTCCAGGGCGTGGAGTTGGGCGACAACGTACACGGGCATCGCAATGTCGTGTTCGCGGCGGATGAAGCCGAACCCGGCATCGAGGCGGGACGGCCCAACGAGCGTGGCGACGGGCTGGTGGACATGCAGACCCCCAGCATCCAGAAACGTTACACGGGGCGCAGCGATGTGCTGCTCATACCGCACCATGTCAAGATGTGGCTCAACTGGGACTGCTACGACCCCGCTCTTGAGCCGGTCATGGAAATCCACTCGATCTGGGGCTCGTGCGAAAAAGCCGGCACCGACGGCTGGGCCGTGTTGCGCGAGATGACCGGCGGCGCTCAGGAAGCGTGGGCGCGGGGCTACAAGATCGGCGTGATTGGCGGCTCGGACAGCCACGCCGGCATGCCCGGCCGCAGCCTGCCGTGCAGCGATCGCATGGACTTTATGCCCTACAAGGCGGGGTACGCCGCCGTCTGGGCCAAGGAATTGACCCGCCGCAGTATTTTCGAGGCAATCAAAGCCCGGCGATGCTACGCCACCACCGGTGAAAGGATCATCGTCGAGACATTTATCGAGGGCCACCCGATGGGCAGTGAGGTCGCCTGGCCCAATCGGTCCAGACCGTGCGAGTTGCACTTTAACGTCTGGGGTACGGCTCGGCTCGACTCGATCGCCGTGGTCAAGAACAATGAGGATGTATCCGTGTTGAGCCTCGATGCCGACCATGTCCGCTCGAAATGGACCGATGCCGTCGCCGCGACCGCCGGCGATTATTATTACCTGCGCGTCACCCAGCGTGACGGCAACCGCGCCTGGACCAGCCCAATCTGGATCGTGTAAAGGAAATTACGCAGATGGATCGTCAATCACCAGATTCAGCCGCGCCGGTGCCGCTTGAATCGCAAACCGAGTTCGACAATGCGACGATCGGAGCAGGTACCATCGTCGAGCCCGATGTCACCGTCGGGTTTCGATACCACAACGATTGTGGCGGCACGATTATCGGCGCGCACGGTATCCTGCGCAAAGGGACGATCATTTACGGTGATGTCACGATCGGGGATTATTTCCAGTCCTGCCATTACGCGGTGATCCGGGCAAAGGTTCGGATCGGAAACCATTGCACGCTCTGCAACCACTCGACGATCGAGGGAGTCGTTCGGATGGGCGACGGCGTGCGCATCATGTCGCACACCTATATCCCGTCGCGGACTTGGTTTGGCGATCACGTGTTCGTCGGGCCGGGCGTGACGTTTCTCAACGATCGTTATCCCGGCCGCATCGAGCCGGATCCCGCGCCGCGGGGCGCCACGATCGAGGACGAAGTGATGATCGGCGGTGGCGCCACCGTGTTGCCCGGTGTGACCATTGGTCGGTGTAGTTTCATCGCTGCGGGCACGGTCGTGGCGGACGATGTCCCGGAGGCAAGCCTGGTCATGGGTGTGCCCGGCCGCGCCCAGCCCCTGCCGAAACATCTGGATAAGCCCAATGATCGCAAATTGACTATCTCGGAATTGGACCTCTGGCACCCGCTGGATCCGGACCTCTCGGCCATACGTTGGCCCGATGACTGGCCGGCAGCGGAATCGACGGATACGTGATGCGCCTCTGCGTGGGACGCCGCCAAGCCCGGGCTTGGTTCACCAATCACCACCGTGCGAAGATGGGCAACCTGTGACCTAGCTGCCCCGAATAAACAGGTGATTGTGGGGTTTAACCGGGAATTATCTTGACGCTGGGGGATTCGTGGGGTATCGTACTTACTACGAGAGAGAAGGCGCACCTGTGCTTTACTGGGCTGGGGGGTTCCGACTGCCAATCGCCGTTCCGTGGGAATAGTGCCGCCACCGATTGCTTGCGGTGTAATGGTCGATGCGATGGGCAAGGAGGACAGGTTGATGGGTCATAGACAGAAACCAGCGGGGACCAGCCGCAAGCCCGGCGGGCGTCGTGCGTGGTTGCACAAGCGTTTGCAGACGTACTCGGCCATGGTCGCGGCTGTCGCTGCCGGTGCCGCGGCGCAGAGCGCCGATGCGGTCATCATTGCCAACTCGCCGCTTAACATCCCGCTGTTCAACAACTTTCCCGGCGGGTTCGGCATCGACTTCGACGGTACGGACAACGACACCACCGGCGACGACATCTTCATCTTTCATGGTGCTTCGGTGCAGGGTGTGTTCACGACAACCAATATGATGGGCGTCAAGGCTGCAACGGGCAACAGCGTGGTGGGCTATTTCTTAGATGATTACGTGTACGCTTCACGACTCGCCTTCAGTTCGCCGATCGGACAATCGCCCGGTACGAGCATGATCAATCCAAACCTCGGGATCGTTCAAAGCGCCGCGACGATGAGGTATGGAATAGAGATCGGGCCATGGAACGAGGATACCTACACCGGCACGCCTTCCGGGTTTATCGGTGCCAAGTTCCAGATCGACGCCACCACGCACTTTGGGTGGATTGCGGTGGAGGTCGATAACGCCATGGAGTCGGGCACGATTACCGGCTACGCCTACGAGAGCAATCCGAACACACCGATCGGCGCCGGGCACCTGCCGCCGCCGTCCCATGATGTAATCGCCGAGATGTCGTCCAGCGGCGTGATCCCCGAGCCGACACATCTGGGTCTGTTGGCACTGGGTGCCGCAGGCGTCGCGGCTTTGCGTAGGCGAAAACGGCAGGCGTCGTAAAGACCGGCCGCGCCGGTGTCGCTTCGTATCGTCGGCACACGCACGGTAGATCCCGATAATCATAACCATCGGCTCTGAATTGCTTTCTGCGCGTTATATTGTAGGTTTAACGTGGATTTGGCGGGCGTTTGTACCACTTGGGGCCTCAGGGGGTCGGTGGGTTTTGGCAACACGACGGCAACCGGGAGGCAGGCCAATCCCCCCACGCGCCGGTCTGCCATGAGGCGAATCAGCAAACGCTCACATTTCTCCCGGAGGCAGCAGAAAGTGGTTCAACAGGGCGATGATTCGACGGCGCCCGAGACGGTGCGTAAGAAGATTCTGCTGATCGGCTGGGATGCTGCGGACTGGAAGATGATCCATCCGCTGATCGAACAGGGTGCGATGCCTACGCTCAAGGCGTTGATGGACGAGGGCGTGTGGGGCAACATCGCCACACTCAATCCGATTCTCTCGCCGATGCTGTGGACGTCTATTGCGACGGGCAAGCGCCCTTACAAGCACGGCATCCACGGGTTTACCGAGCCGTTGCCCGACGGCAAGGGTATCCGCCCGTCGTCGAGCACGACGCGAACGTGCAAGGCAATCTGGAACATCCTCACGCAGAAGGATTACCGCACGCATCAGGTCGGTTGGTTTTGCTCGCACCCGGCTGAGCCGATCAACGGCGCCTATGTAACCAATCTTTACGACCGCGTGACGACCCAGAAACCCGAAGACTGGAAACTGCCTGATGAATCGGTTTATCCGGGCGACCTGGCCGACACGATGGCCAACCTCCGCATTCACCCGACCGAACTGGTTGCCGAGCAGATTCTGCCTTTTATCCCAAACGCAGCGAAGATTGATCAGGACAAGGACCACCGATTGGCCGTGTTTGCCAAGTTGATGTGCGAGATGGTCAATATCCACTCGGCGGCGACGTGGGTCATGGAGAATCGCCCGTGGGACTTCATGGGCGTGTACAACCCGGCAATCGATCACTTCTGCCACGCCTTCATGAAGTACAACCCGCCGAAGATAGACCAGGTTTGCGACGAGGACTTCGAGATCTACAAGGACGTGGTCGTCGGCGTATATCGGTTCCACGACCTGATGCTGCACCGGATGCTGGAACTGGCGGGTGAGGATTCAACGGTGGTCCTCTGCTCGGACCATGGGTTCCACAGCGACCACCTTCGTCCCCGGGGCACGCCGCGTGAGCCGGCGGGGCCGGCGGTGTGGCACCGTGAGTACGGGATCTTGATCATGAAGGGCCCGGGCATCAAGAAGGGCGATCGCGTGTACGGCGCCAGCCTGCTTGATGTGACACCCACGATTCTGACTTTGTATGGCCTTCCGGTCGCCAACGATATGGACGGCAAGCCGCTGGTTCAGGCATTGGAAGATCAGGACGTGTGGCTGCCGCGCATCGAAAGCTGGGAGAATGTCGAGGGAGAGGCAGGCATGCATCCCAGGGACAAACGCGAGAACCCATTTGAAGCCCGCGAAGCGGTCCAGCAACTGGTAGACCTGGGTTACATCGACAAGCCGGACGCCAATGCCGAACGCGCTGCCGAACAGACCAAACAAGAGGCAAAGTACAACCTGGCATGTGCGTACCTAGATGGCGGCCAGTTGGACGATGCGACAAGTCTTCTCGAAGATATGGTCGCGGCAGCGCCGCAGCAAATGCGGTTCGCTCTGCAATTAGCGCGTTGCTACATCGAGCAGCGTCGCCGGCCCGATGCCAGGTGGGTGATCGAACAGATTCTTGATGGCGCCCAGAAACAAGCCGAGCAGGGCGTCGAGAGCCTTGAGCGACGCCGCAAGATGTTGCACAAGCGGGTCGAATGGCAAAAGAAGGAAGAGGTTGCGATCTCTGACGGCCGCGCTGCACCGTTGCCCATGTCAAAACCGGAAAACGCGGAGCGCAAGACCGGTGTCGATCAGCAGGGAGCGCAAGATGGTGGATCGGATCCCCCGCCCCGCCACATGCTGCGTATCACGCCGCAGATGCTCGAGCGTGCCGAGCGGCGGATCGATATGCAACAGGATCGATTGCGCCATCTGGACGTGCGGGTCACTCCGCAGGCACTGCTGCTGCTGGGCGAACTCGAATACGCCGAGCGCCATGACAAGCAGGCGTTGGCTCATCTGCGTGAGGCGGAAAAAACCGAACCTCGCCTGCCTGGTCTGCACATCCAGATCGGCCGGGTGTATCGGCGCAGCAGGCGATGGGAAGACGCGCGCCGTGCCTTTCGCAAGGCACTCGATATTGATGGTGACAGCGCCGTGGCGCACGATGGCCTGGCCAGCGCGTTGCTGCGGTTGGGCAAGCCGACGGAGGCCGCCGAGCACTCATTGATTGCTGTCGGCCTGTTGCATCACTTCCCCGGTGCGCATCATCGCCTCGGCATAGCGCTGACCCGGCTTCACATGTACGAGCGCGCGATCGAGGCGTTCGAGACCACGCTCAAGATCGCACCGATGTCCGTCGAGCCTCACCGCTGGCTCGAACGTATCTACCGCCAACAGCTCAACCGGCCCGACCTCGCCGCCGAGCACCACAACAAGATCGAGTTCATACGCAAGACCAGGAAGCGGAGGGTCGACAAGGCCAAGGCATAAAGGCAAATCGAGGGTCAAGGCGACCGACCGGAATTGCCTGCAACGGCGTCGGACTACGCGCCTTGCAGGATGGATTCAACCTCGTCCATGGTCAGACAATGCCCCACCAGCGGTTGCGAGCCATCCGGCTGGGATTGCTGCCAGGTGGCGAACAGGCCTCGCGGTGTGCGAAGTACATCGACGTAGCGGCTGCACCCGCTGCCGTGCGGTGATACGAACATCGGCTGCAACTCAGACAGCCGGTGCATCTGCGGAAAATTCTTGTCCCACCCGACCATCGCACCACCCAATTCCTCGCAGGAATAACCGCGCGGCCGGCTGTGAGCCGTGGCGTGCTGCTCGTGTTCGCGGAAGCATTCGCAGCCGTCGTAGAAATAGATCGAGCAAGGCGGCTCATCCGCGAACAGTCCCAATGAGGGAACACACAGCCGGCTTGTGATCCGGGTTGACGCCACGTCCCACACCACGCCACGCTCGACCACCTGCCACGACCGGACCTCGAACTGATCAGCGCCCGGGGCCCGCACAGCCAAACCCGTGTTGGCTGAACTCCATGCAAACGGGTGCGAACAGAACAGCATCACCGTGCCCAGCGCCTGATCGTCGAACACGATCGGATCCTTCACGTGCAGGTACGCAGGTCGATCCGGGCATTCCAGCACCGACCCGAGCGTTGCGGAGTCCAATCGCTCGACCGATTCACCCACCATGCGGCCGATGGTCCACACGCCCGTGCCCGGCTTCTGGTAGCTGGCGAGCGGTTCAGGATAGCGGCGCAGATTCTCCGTCGAGATGAACAACTCCACTGTGCCGTTCGCCAGCCGGTGCAACGCGGCGCCCTCTATCGACACGATCGATTCGCCTTGTCGCGACAAATCCTGCTTGGACCAGTTCAGCACCTTCGTGAACGATTGGCCATGATCATCGCTGCGAAAAATGGCGAACTCGAGCCCACGTTGACCCGCGTCAGTCCCCGTGCGCGAATCACCGGGTGTGCGATAGCGCCCGCCCAGCCAGAGTACGCCGGCCTCGTCAGCCAGCACATTGCCCCCGCCAAACCATTCTCCGGATCCGCCCCCATAAGGCCTGACCAGCACCCGCGCCGTGCCCTGATCGATCAGGCGGGCGAGCAATCGGGAAACCACCTCACGCTTACGCGGTTCCAGGTCAATGTCCATGCATCAATCTCCTGGCAGATAATCTCATGTGTACCCGCGTCGCGGCCCGTGTCTCTCGCTCGACCCGGCTTGTCCTATTTTACTACCAACGTGGCTCGCGATTGACAGGCATCTCGCTACGGCGACCGGCTATTGCTGCCGCAATCGTTCGGCGGCTTCGAGGGCGAAGTAGGTCAAGATGCCGTCGGCGCCGGCGCGTTTGAAGGCGATCAGTGACTCGGTCACGGCCTTGTCGTGGTCGATCCAGCTGTTTTGGGCCGCGGCGGTGAGCATGGCGTACTCGCCGCTGACCTGGTAAGCGAACGTCGGCACGGCGAACGCATCCTTGATGCGGCGGACGATGTCCAGATAGGGCATGCCCGGTTTGACCATGATCATGTCGGCGCCCTCGGCGAGGTCGAGTGCGACTTCGCGCAACGCTTCGTTCGTGTTGGCTGGGTTCATTTGATAGGTACGCTTGTCGGCAGCGCCGAGGCTCGTCGCCGACCCGACCGCGTCGCGGAACGGGCCGTAGAAGGCCGATGCGTACTTGGCGGCGTAGGACATGATGGCGACGTGGTCGAACCCGGCGCCGTCGAGTGCTTTGCGAATCGCGCCGACGCGTCCGTCCATCATGTCTGACGGCGCGATGACATCGCAGCCGGCCTCGGCCTGCACGACCGCCTGCCTGCACAGCACCTCGATCGTTTCGTCATTGTCCACGCACCCGTTGCGCATGAGCCCGTCTTGGCCGTGGATCGTGTACGGGTCGAGCGCGACGTCACAGATCACACCGATGTCGTCATGGGCCGCCTTGACGGCGCGCACGGTGCGACAGACGAGGTTGTCGCTGTTGAGCGCCTCGTCACCGTCGGGCGTTTTCCTGGTGGGGTCGGTCACGGGAAATATAGCGACGGCCGGGACGCCCAGATCCCTGGCCCGGCCGACCGCATCGATGAGAATATCGATCGACAGCCGATCAACACCGGGCATCGACGCCACCGGTGTGCGCAGGTTGTCACCGTCGTGTACGAACACCGGCCAGATCAGGTCGTCGACGCCAAGCGCATGCTCAGCGGTGAGGCGGCGCAGCCATGGCGTCCGGCGGTTGCGGCGCGGTCGCGTTGCGGGGAATCGACCCCATTGACCTGGTGGATGCGAACTGGACATCGGCGTACTTCTACAGAACGTCCCTCATCATAACCGACAGTGGCCGCCGGTTCCAAGTAAATGGGTGACGGCGCATTTTGCGAGCCGTCCACGGCCCCCATTGTGGGGCCGCGCCTGGTGCAACGCGTCAGGCCTGCCGATAAAAAAGCACCCGGCAGGACCGCTTGGCCTTGCCGGGCGTCTCCCCTCAACCGTTCAGCGAGTATCGACAAGAACAGATGATGGATTTAATCGCTTTCGCCTCGTTGTCAATTTATTGACAATGGAATTTGGGGTTGGCGGTGGATGAAGACTGCTGCTGATCGTCAGACGAGTGCGAATTCGTACTGGTCTTTAAGATCGATCTGCAGGGGTCCGCTGGCGTTGCGTGTCGTCGGACTGACGCCCAGGTTGCGTTGGCGGAAGTACTTACCCACCTCGCGCGCCGCCAGTCCGTGGGCTCGATTGCTCAAGGTCTGCACCCTGGCAACGTTGATGTTCCGCAGTCGCCAGCTGGCAATGTCGGTGTCAATCATGTCGAACGGTTCGTCATTTATGCCGCGCAACAGGAACTTCTTGATCATTGCCTGGTCGTTGTCGAAATCGTCGATTGTCGCGCGCGTGCCGGGCACGGCGTTGACGAACTCGTCGCGCATGCCGACGAGCACTCGACTGTTGCGGACGCCGCCCAGTTTCATCGTGCCGATCGTGTTGGGCACATCGAATATGGAGTCCTGCAGCCATTGGCCGATATTGACGCTCGCGATCGACCTCTTCACGGACGTGCTCAACAGGGTGACGTTGGCGGCGAAGCTTGCCGTTGTCTTGAGCTTCTTGATAAACGGTAGTTCCCAGTTGCCAACCACATCGTTGACCGCGGAGACATGGTTGGCGAAAAATCTTCCGATTGGCGCTGCGCTGGCGATGGAGAGGCCGTATACGTCGGCAAACTTGAGCTTCATCTGGCGCTTGCCCTCCCATTGATCGACGCGCAACTCCACGGGCCCGTATACGTGCTGGAACTGGGCGCCGCGGCGCAGCGTGCCCTTGACGTGGATATCACCTTCGACGTTGGTCGTCTTGGCGGTGATCTTGTTCATCGACCCGTTGGCGGTGAACTTGCCGATGGTGACCTCGGTACCCCTTCCCTTGGTGGTGATCTTGACGGTGGATCGGTTGGTGACGGCGTTGAGGACGACCTCGGTAAACGCGGAACCCCCGATCACCTCGCCGAATCCGACGTTGAGCTTGAACGTCACCGGCGTGCCGGTGTCGGTGAGGACCTTGAGTTTGACTCTGCTGTGTCCCTCGAGATTGCCGAAGAACCACCCGAACCTCACCGGCTCATCGGTCGCATCGGTGTTGTTGTCCTCGCGCGTCTCAAGCAACTGATCGCTACTGTCCACCTGGGCGACGATGAACACGTCGCCAATCTCCGTGCTCTGTGGTACGGAGAATCGCAAGTCGACTTCCATGGACTGGCCCGGCGCCAGATCGATCTGCATGTCGGTCAGCAACTGCGCCAACGCGTCGCCAGCGTCGACGGCTTGGTCGGTCGACAGGTAGACCGCTATGTCGATCTCCGAGTCGATCGCGATGACACCGGTGTTGATCACACGTATCGTGCCTCGCAGATCGTCGTTGGGAATAATCATGGGCGGCGCCGAGAGCGATTCGATCGTCACCGACAGGTCGGGACCGGTCGGTGTATTGAGAAATACAACATCGGTGACGGTCTGACCGCCCTGAACCAGCACGTTGTGCACGGTGCCACCGTCGGGAACCCAGAGCGATCGCGGTTGCTGTACGATCCGATAGATACCATCGGCCAGATCATCGAACGTGAAATTACCGTCCGCGTCGGTCTCGGCGAAGCGCTCGCCATCGTCGAGGTTGCTGTTGCTGTCGTCGTCAATGAAGACGATAAATCCCTCGATGCCGTCGTTGACGGCCGGCAATGGCCCATCGGCGCCGTCCGGATCGATCGGGCCGCTGACCGTGCCATGGATCTCACCCAGTTGGAAGTTGCCGAACTCGATGTCGCCGACAGGCTGACCACTTGACAACGCCACGTTGTGAGCCGCGACCTGGTCGACGGGGTGGTCGCCGACGAGCGGGAACGCTTGCATCCAGCCGACCTGTCGCACCTCGGCGACCGCGTAGTCGCCCGGGGCCAGGTCGGTAAACCTGTAGTTGCCGTCGGCGTCGGTGAGTGTGAACGGCTCGTCCGGATCGAGTACGAGGTTGTCATTTTGATCGAGGTAGATCGTCCAGTCCGCCAGTCCGTTCTCGGAGGCGTCGCGCACGCCGTCGGCGTTTTCGTCCCACCATTTGAGACCGGATAGTTCGCCGTTTCGGTAATTGCCAAAGTCGAGGTCCAGGGCTGTTTCACCGCTGGCCAGCGTGACCTGATATTCCCCGTCCGGTGCGCTGGGCAATGACTGGAACCAGTCGTCCCGCGTCACCTCGCGCACGCGGTAGTTGCCGGGCAGCAACGCATCGAAAAGGTAATCTCCGTTCGCGTCGGTGGCGGTGGACAACTCGCCGGCGTCGTGTTGCTGGTTATTGTTTTCATCGAAGAAGATCGTCCAGTCCTCGAGTCCCGGATCGCCGGGATCACGCACACCGTCGCCGTCGAGATCCTCGAACTTCGTGCCGCCGATCTGCACGCCCTGCAGATTGCCGAACAAGATGTCCTGCACGTCCTGGCTGGTACCGACGTTGACAGTGTGGGAACCGGTATCCGGGAATGTCTGTATCCACCCCGATTGCATCTGTTCGGCGACGGTAAACGCGCCCGCCAGCACGGCGTCGAACAGGAACTCGCCGTTGGAGTCGGTTACGACGGACTGCTCGTCCTGATCAAGCTGGCCGTTTTGGTTGTCATCGAGAAAAATGGTCCAGCCCGGTACGCCCGGTTCGCCCGGATCCTCGACGCCGTCGTTGTCGAGATCCTCGAATTTGCGGCCCGCGATCGAACTGAATAGCACGTTGCCGAAGTCGCGTTGCTCGGCGATCTGTCCGCTCGACAGCGACACGATGTGCGCACCGACCAAGGAAGCGCCCTGCCCTATCGGCGGGTCGATTACCTGGCCCGAGCCCGAGACCTCGATTACCGCCAGGAAGATCGAGTCGTCACCCGAGGCATTGGAAAGCGAGAGCGTGAACTGCGTGTCGCCGTCGGTCAGCAATGGCGCCAAGTCGTACAATTCGTCATCATCGACGCTTGAGTCAAAAGGATCGGCGGGGTTTTCCGCCAGATCGTTGATGCCGCCGATGGTGATCCGACCGCCCGACGAAGCATTGAACAGCAGCGAATCATTGCTTCCACCGGCTGCGCTGGTCAGGCGATTGTTATTGAATTGCCCGTCGATTATTTCCACGACGTTGTCATCGCTGTCGTCGGAATCGCTTGACTGGATACCCAGGGCAAGCCGTGCGATGAAATCAGGGTCGTCCGTGTCTACCGCATCGGCCAGGTCGAACACCGTGGTACGCGCCGCCGGGCCCGTGATGCCGCCGTCAAGCACGAAGATGCTGCGCTGCGGCAGTGAAGGGTTGGTGTAGATCACCGTCAGACTCGTGCCCTCGATCATCTCCGCACCGCTGCTGAGCAGTTCATTGATGGAGAAGCTGAACAGGCCGCCGCCGTTGCCGACGGACGCGGCGACGATGTCGGTCACGTCAGCACGTCCAGTCTCGAAGTTGAAGAACTGCGCATCATCGACGTTGTCCAGCCAGGTCACTGTCACATCCTGGCTCTCGAATCGGATCGTGCCGGGCCTGAAGGGCGTGAATGACTGGTTGGTGGTGACGTGCAGGTACGCCGCGACGACGGTCGAGTCGGCGGGGACCTCGGCCAGCAGCGCGCCTGTCGAATCGGTGCCCAGGCCATCGGTCGTGACGCCCGCGCTGCCGATGAATGTCGCCGGAACCTGGTCGTCCGGTTGAATCAGGCTCAGGCTGCCGCTGTCGGGCGCACCGCCGTTCGGGTCGGACGGGAACATCTGGTAGAACCCGTCGGGAACGACCTCGCGGACGACGTTTGTCTGGGGCGACAGGTCGGTAAACCAGTATTGGCCCGTCTCATCGATCGTCGGCGTGGCCGTGTCGTCGGTCATGGTGACCGTGGTGGGCTCGCCGGGGTCCAAAGCACCGTTGTTGTTCTGATCGAGATACACGGTCACGCCCGGGATGCCCGGCTCACCCTTGGGTATGCCCAGAGGATCGATCGTGAACGCGAACATGGTGTCGGTAAATTCGGCCAGGTCCTCTTCGGAAGAGGGCCTGGCCAGGCTGATGAAGTTCTCGCCGTCACCCGAGTCGAAACCGATCTGCGCGCCCTCGCCGCCAAAGCCGCCAGAACCGTCGATATCGCCGGTCGTCCACTGCATGTCCCGGTAGATGAAAGCGACGATGTCGCCCCCGGGGTTGTCTTCGACGTAGAGCGTAAAGTCGTTGAGTTTGTCCACGTGATTGGCGAAGTAACCGACGTCAGGCCAGTCGACCTGGACAAACGGGTTGCCGCGCACGCTGACACCCCGCGCCAAGTGTACCTGCCCGCTGCTGCTCGGTCGGGTGTCCACGTCGGCCCAGAAGGCCGAAATGATCGGAAAGAACTGAGGAAAACCGTCCGGCACGTAGTCTAACAGTGGGTTGGTGAAGGTAATGTTGCCG
>Ga0310121_10002145_pt1 | contig 19200 bp, 18 predicted proteins | sample CB27_Tmax_986_MG_FD_203504 | JGI IMG/M metagenome (GOLD analysis project Ga0310121, IMG submission 203504) | Marine microbial communities from Western Arctic Ocean, Canada - CB27_Tmax_986 | ecosystem: Environmental > Aquatic > Marine > Oceanic | place: Canada: Western Arctic Ocean | collected...
TGATCCCGCTGGATGAGTTTGAGTCGCTCAATGCTGCGCTGGACCACTACGCCAGCTATCCCGGCAAAGCCCTCGCCCTACTCCGCACGGCATGCCCATTCACGACCTAACCAGCCAATCGCCCTGCGCGTCCGTTAACAGCGGCAGCGCTCGAAGCCGAAAGTCTGGAACGGGAGCGGCGGAAGTCAGCAGACGCCATAGTAGTCGAGGAAATGAGCCGGAGTGCGAAGGAGCACAGCAAAGTTGCCGGAAGTCTCACCCGACTCGGCGCTTGTGTGCTAGAACTCAATGGTGACTTTACCGCCTGCATTGAATTGATGGTTGTCAGACTCCATTCGCTCAATCAGATCTACCTTTGATTTGTATTCAGATACGCTTGTATCGTTCTCCGCGTCCGATCGCAGCTCGTAGACGAAATGATCTTTCTCTTTTGTAATCGTAGCGGCGTGCCAATTGCTGGGGACGTCATCCGAATACCAGAAGAAAAGGCCAAAAGAGGGCGGAGCCTTATCAACTACCGACTGGAAGTCCCCTTGGTTTGCGCCGATGACCATTTTTTCGCCGAACAAGTGATTATCCAGACCCCTGGATATCTCCAGCGATTTTGCGGTGCAAGGAGTGAATTTGTCCGTTTTCTTCATGAGCTTTGCCGGCTTTGGGCAGAATCCACCCCCACAATCACAACCAATTGCCGTGATATCCAGAACTGGCTAACGACGACGATTTCATGCCAACAGTATTATGAAAGCGATTCCACCGGCCCTGTAGCGGGCAATCAGCGGGGAGTTCGGCCGCCTTGCGATGGAGGAGAAGACCCGGCGGGATTGGTTGAAGTGGCTCCGCTCCTACCTGGAATTTTGCGGGCAGTACCGACATCCCCCGCTCAAGGGAGAGAGTCTACAGCCCTTCTTGCACAAGCTGGCCGAGAAGGGGCAGGGTATTCGCGCGGGGACAGACGAATAATCCCCTTAATGCCTTGCCGACGAGCCGTCGGTGCTCGTGTCGTTGGCGCTCCTGTCGTCGGCGCATCGGGCTAGGCGAGGATCTTGCGCGCTATGTTGCCGTAGACGTCGGTGAGCCGGAAGTCGCGGCCGTTGAGCCGGTAGGTGAGCTCGGTGTGGTCGAGGCCGAGGAGGTGGAGGAGGGTGGCGTGCAGGTCGTGGATGGTGCAGCGGTCCTCGGTGGCGTGGTATCCGAACTCGTCGGTCTGGCCGTAGCGGAAGCCGCCCTTCACGCCGCCACCGGCCATCCACATCGTGAAGCCGTCGGGGTGGTGGTCGCGGCCGACCGGTCCCTTGCCCTGCTGGGTGGTGGGGGTGCGGCCGAACTCGCCGCCCCACAAGACGAGGGTGTCCTCCAGCATTCCGCGGGCCTTGAGGTCGAGGATCAGCCCAGTGATGGGCTTGTCGATCTGCCCGACGTTGATGGAGTGGCCTTTCTCGAGATGGGAGTGCTGGTCCCACTGCTCGTTGTTGAAGGGAAGGGAGTGGGCGTGGCTGACCTGGATGAAGCGCACGCCGCGTTCCGCCAGGCGGCGGGCGAGGAGGCACTCGCGGGCGAAGTTCTCGGTCTTGGGATCGTCCATCCCGTAAAGTTTGCGGGTCGCTTCGGTCTCGCCGGAAAGGTCGATGGCTTCCGGGGCGGCCATCTGCATGCGGAAGGCGAGTTCGAAGCTGCGCAGGCGATCTTCCAGTTCGGGGCCGGTGGTTCCGGCCGCGGCGTCGCGCTCGTGCATCCGGCGGAGAAGTTCCAATTGCATGGCCTGTTGCGCGCGGCTGTGGCGGGCATTGCTCATGTAGTGGAAGCGGGCGTCCTTGGCCGGGGTGTTCGGGTATCCCTGGGTGCCGAGGGGGACGCCTCCGTGTTCGGCGGGCAGGAAGGCGGGCCCGAAGTTGTCCGCCCCGCCGTGCAGGGAGGTGGGGCAGATCGTGACGAATCCGGGGAGGTTGCGGTTTTCGGTGCCGAGCCCGTAGCTCACCCAGGCGCCCATGCTGGGACGGAGGAGCGCTTCATCGCCGGTGTGCATCTTCATGCAGGCGCCCCCGTGCGAGACGTTGGTTTCGCACAGCGAGTGCAACATGCAGAGATCGTCGGCGACTTTCGGGAGGTGCTGCCAGAGCTCCGACATCCAGTGGCCGCACGCGCCGACCTGCCGGAGCTTCCAGGGCGGCATCATGAGATTGCCGCGCTTGGCGAACTGCACCTTGCGTTCCGGGAAGGGGAGCGGCTTGCCGTTGTATTCCTCGAGTTTCGGTTTGTAGTCGAAGAGGTCGATGTGCGAGGGCCCGCCGTGCATGAAAAGGAAGATGACGCGTTTGGCGCGGGCCGGGAACCGGGCCGGGAGTTGCTTTGCGGCGCCGGCGCGCTCGGCGAGAAGGGCGTTGAAGGCCAGGCCGCCGAAGCCGAGCCCGATGCGGTTGAGGGCATCGCGGCGGGTCACAAGGTGCGAACTGGACGGGGCGGTGGTCATCGCACGTAGAGGAATCGGTTGGAGATCAGCAGAGTGTGGCAAAGCATGGCCCAGGCGGCCTCGCCACCGCCGGCCTTGTGAAGAAAGTCTTCCGACCATTTGCGTTGCTCGTCATCGACCGGCTCGGCGAAGAGCCGCAAGTGGAGATCGTCGAGTGGGTCATCGTGGGTCCGCACGGACTGCGCGAGTTGGGCCGCCTTCTCGAGGAGGAAGGGATTGTTGAGCATCAGGAGGGCCTGGGTGGCGACGGTGGTGCTGTCGCGGTTTCCGGTCGGGGTGGTGGGGTTGGGAAAATCGAGGAGGGTGAAGAGATCGTAGACGTGGGAACGCACGATGGGGAGATACACGCTGCGGTGCCGATCCTCCTCGTAGGTTTTACGGTTTTTGGCGAGGTCGGCGGGAGAGGGATCCCCGCTCTTGACGGTGGGCGGCGGGCCGGTCGGCGGGTCGGAATCGAGCTGACCGGACACCGCCAGCACGGCGTCGCGGAAGGACTCCGCCTCGAGGCGCCGGATGGCCCGGCCGCCAGGCGCGGAGGCGATCCGATAGGTGCTCGAGAGCATGATGCGGCGGTGCAGCTTTTTGAGCGACCATCCGTCGGAGACAAATTCGCGGGTGAGGTGGTCGAGGAGGGCGGGATTCGTGGGTTCGTTTCCGGTGGTGCCGAAATTGTCGGTGGTGGTGACGAGGCCTTCCCCGAAGTGCCAGTGCCAGATGCGGTTGACCATGACGCGGGCTGTGAGGGGGTGAGCGGGCGAGGTCATCCAGTTCGCCAGTTCGAGGCGGCCGCTCCGGGAGGTGAGTTGGGGCGGATCGTTGGGCGCCCCGATGGAGGAAAGAAATCCGCGTGGAACGGTCTCGCCGAGGTCGCTGGGATTTCCGCGGACATTGATTCTGGCGTCGGCCACCTTGTGGTCGGCCACCGCCATGGCTTTGGGCGGTTTCCCGGCGGAAGTGGCCACGAGCGCCTCGCGCTGCTTCTTCAGATCGCCGAGCGCCTCGCGCGCCGTTCGGGCCTCCTCGGGCGAATTGACCGGCACGAGGCGCACCTTGTCGAGGTGCGACATCATGGGCTCCGACTCGATGCGGAGGACGCGGGTGCCGGCGGTCAATTCGAGCTGTCCCTCCTGGATCCAGCGCTGGTTCTCGGGCATCCAGCCCCCGGTCGCCTTGGAGAGGGCCGGTTCCACTGCCACCTGGCCGTCTACCAGGATGCGGCCGGGACGCTTCGATTTCGCGGCGTAGCGCAGCGCGAGGAAGTAGCTTCCCGGCTTTTCGATCTTGAGATCGTACTCGGCGAAATTTTTCTGCGCCCCGGGATCCGAGATGATGCCGATTCCGTTCCCGTACTGCTCGGAATCGACGATGACGTTTCCGCGCGCGAATTTCTCCGCTTCCCACTCGAGGGCGGAGTCCCGGTCGAGAAACTCTCCGAGCATGCGGTCGGCGACGACGATCCGGGCGTCGAGTTTCCCGAGCTCCTCCGCGAGCTTCGCTTTGGCGGCGGCGAGTTCTTCCACCGGGAGTTCGCGGTCTTCGATGGCGGTGCTGTGGAAGATTCCGGCGAGGGCGTAGTAGTCGCGTTGGGGGACGGGATCGAACTTGTGGTCGTGGCAGCGCGCACAGCCGAGCGAGAGCCCGAGAAAGACGCGGCCGAACGTATCGATTTGCTCGTCCACGATGTCGGCGCGCTTCTTGACGGGATCCTTCTCGGCCAGGATCTTGGTTCCGATGGCGAGGAAGCCGGTGGCGGTGATGCGGTCGGCGCGGGCGGGCTCCAACAGGTCGCCGGCGATCTGTTCCCGCACGAACTGATCGTAGGGGAGGTCGCGGTTGAAGGCATCGATGACCCAGTTCCGGTAGCGCCAGGCCAACGGGTAGGGGTGATTTTCGTCGCCGCCGTTGGAGTCGCCGTAGCGGGCGAGATCCAGCCAGTGCCGGCCCCAGCGTTCGCCGTAGCGGGGGGACGCGAGGAGTTCGTCGACGACCGTGGCGAAGGCCTCGGGCGACTGGTCGGCGAGGAAGGCGCAGACCTGGTCCGGGGTGGGCGGGAGACCGGCCAGGTCAAAATAGGCGCGCCGAATGAGGGTGCGCTTGCCGGCGGCGGGAATGGCGGGCAGCTTGTTGCGTTCCCGCGCCGCGAGGGTGAAGCGGTCGAGCGGTTGACGGATCCAGGATTCATCGACGACCTCGGGGAGGGGCGGAGCGGTGGGCGGGCGGAAGGCCCAGTGCGCTCCTTCCGCACCCCACGCGCAAGGATCTCCGAGCACCAGGATGGCGAGCGTGGCGGATCGGAAGATCTTCATGAGGAGGCCGGTGGGCTTCCCTCCTCCTAGCACAATGCCATCGCGGCAGGAAAGCCGGATCGCGTGATCTGCCGCCCGCTCGTGCCAAATCCTTGACGGAACAAGGAATCGGGAGGAATATGGATCGAATTCATTTCGCGCCATGACTCGTGCTCTTGCCATTCTGCTTTTTGTTCTGACGATTCCCGCCGCCAGCCTCCGGGCCGATCAAGCCTCCCTCGACAAGCTCGTGAAGAAGGAGCAGGCCAACGTCGATAACGAGGCGGTGTCCGTTTACGGCGGAAAGGTTGGAAAACTCGAGGCGGTCTTTTTCATCGAGTGGACGGGAGTGGGAAATCCGATCGAGGGCCACTATTACTATCTGTCGCGCGGCAAGGACAAGGGTTACCGGTTGAAGGGAACCAATCCCAAGGTCGGAGTGATCGTCCTCGAAGAATACACGCCGAAAGGCGACGGGACATCCCGGTTGACGGCGAATTGCCGCCTCACAAAGCGCGTGACAAAGGGGCGAATCATCTGGGAGGGACAGATGAACAATACCGATGGGCGCCAGTTGAAGATAAGTTTCTCGCGGCCGCGGTGAGTTCCGAAAAGGCGGGATTGCTTCACTTGTCCGAAGCGATGCGGTGCTGCGGTTGGGAGCTGGTTCCCCTCCGGGCGGGGACGTCATCGGAATCCTTGACGCGTGGGTGAAGAATGACGTAGGAGAGGGGCCCATCCCATTTGCCAAAATGATCGCAAAACTCGTTCTCTCCGCTGCAGCCATACTCCTTATTCCAACCGCGATGTGGGCCGACCAGGTGCCGCTGGAGGATCTTGTCAAAATGGAACAAGCCAATCTCGATAACGAAGCGGTCTCGATCTACGGCGGAAGCGTCGGGGGAGTCGAGGCGATTTTCTTCATCGAGTGGTCGGGAACCGGGAGCCCGGTAGAGGGCCGCTACTACTTTCCGGTTCGCGGAAAAAACAAGATGTACATTCTCAAGGGGACCAACCCGAAGACGGGGGTCTTGGTTCTCGAGGAATTCACTGCGGACGGGGAAGGAACGCTGATCCTGAATGCAAACTGCAAGCTGAAGAAGCGGGTTTCGGACGGGCGCATCGTGTGGGCCGGCGAGAAGACCTACGAGAACGGGCTGCAGGTCTCGATGAGCTTTTCGCGGGCGAAGTAGTCCTACTCCGGCAGGAGAGTGACGCGCAGGCGGGCGTAGCCGTCGGGGCCCCCGTTGCCGGCAGGGGCGATTGTGACGCGGCGGAACGATTCGGGTCCGACCGTGAGAGTTTCTTCCGTTACGCAGGCGGTCCCGGAGAGACGGGCGCGGAGAAGCGGTGCATTCACAATAGATACGATAAGGGCCACCGTGGCGCGCCATCAAGCTGGAAGCGGCGCGGCGCGGTCGGTCAGCGCCCTCCAGGCCCGAGCGGGGCGAAGATCGGAGTGATCCGCCCCTCGAATGGGTTCACCTGGCCGCTTCGCGCAGCTCTTTCCGGCGCGCGCGCATATTTTCGAGGGTCTCCTGGTGGGCGGGGTCGTTGACGAGGTTCTTGATCTCCCGGGGGTCGTCGGCGAGGTCGTAGAGCTCTTCCACGCCGGGCTTTGGTGCGAGCCAGTGAATGTACTTCCAGCGCTGGGTGCGGACCGCTTCGGATTCCGGGATGCGGTTGGGAATGAAATGGTGTTCGTAAAAGAAGTCGGTGCGCCAGTCCTGGCCAAAGGATTTGAGGAGGGGCCGGAGGTTGCGGCCCTGCATGGAGGCGGGCGCGGGGAGAGCGGCGAAGGAGAGGATGGTGGGCGCGAAGTCGATGTTGAGAACCAGCTCGGTGAGGGGACGGGTGCGCTTCTCGGTGGCCCGCGGGTCGTGGATCACGAGGGGAATGCGTATCGATTCCTCGTGGGCGAACCACTTTCCGGCCAGCCCGCGTTCGCCGAGGTAGAAGCCGTGGTCGGAAGTGAAGATGATGACGGTGTTTTGATCAAAGCCGAGCTTGGCCAGTTCGGCGCGCATCCTACCGAGTTCGCGGTCCACGCTGTTGAGGAGCCGGTAGTAGTCCTTGACAGTTTCCTGGAAGAGCTCGGGAGAGAAGCGGACTTGCCAGCGCTTGCGGGACTCGGAGGTCTTGAGCGGTTCGTGCAGGGCGTTGAAAAACTTTTCGTCCGAGAGCGGGGCGGGCGGGAGGGTGATGTCGGCGTAGAGTTTCTCGTCGCGCTCGTCGGGGGGGAACTGGCGCTTGGCGCCGTCCTGGCAGTGCACCGCCTTGAAGCTGACCGAGAGGCACCACGGCTTGTCGGCCGGGGCGGTGCGAAGGAACTCGAGAGACTGGTCGCCCTGCAGGGCGGTGAGGTGCTGGTTGTCCTTGCGCTTGGGATCGTAAAAGCGGCCCTGCCCGGCGAAGCCGCGCCAGAAGTCGAACGTCTTGCGCGCCTCCACTATCTTGTTTCCCACCCCGAATTTCCCGATGAACCCGGTGTGGTATCCGGCATCCTTCAGGAGCCGGGGGTAGGTCTGCTTCCAGGCCTCCTCGGTGAACTCGGTCCGGAAGTCGTGGATCTTGTGACGCGCTTCGTACTGGCCGGCAAAGATGCTGGCGCGGCTCACCATGCAGATTGCGGTGGTGACAAAGGCGTTTTCAAAGACGTGGCTCTCCTTGGCGAGAGCGTCGATGTTGGGGGTCCTGCAGATGTCATGGCCGGCGAAACCGAAGGTGTCGTGACGCAGGTCATCGACGAGGAGGAAGAGAATGTTGGGCCTGCCCTTCGTGTCCCCGGCGGAGGGGCGCTCCGCGCCGGATGCAAGAGGCAGGAGGCCGGAAGCAAGGGCAAGAAAGGTGCGCAGCAGTCTCATAGGTGCTTCTTCGATGATGGCGATGAGGATGAGGGTTCCGCATCCGAGGGAGGCTTTGACTTCCTGGGTCTGGGGCATGGCTGGTCGGTTCGCCGCCAAGCTTGGCGCAGTTGGTCGTAATTCGGAATTAGAATCACGGGCCCCTTTTGGAACGGGAGCAGCGAGGAGGGAAGACCGCCGGCCGGGCCGGGAGGAATCGGATCCGTCCGTCCAGGGTTGGAGAGTCGATCGTTCATGCCTTCGGGATCCCGGTTAGTTCTTCCAATCCTTGAGCAACCGGCAGGCGAGCCGGTTGAGGGAGAGCATTCCGGGCAGGTCGGAGGTGGTGCACGACCCATCGACGTAGCACGCGCAACGAACCCGATGCGGGCCGTCCTTCACGACGACCCTGACGGTATCGACCGTGGTGCAACGGCCGCGCGGCCTCCCGGCATAGTAAGCCAGGAGGCGGTCCAGTTTCACGAGATCATCGTCGTCGAGGGTGAAGCAACCGAGTCTTTTCCCCTTGTGACCGGGGGCACCGACGCCGAGGTCGTGAATCACGACCACGCTCCCGGTAAACTCGAAGGTGTAGACGAAATGGTGGAAACAACCGACCGACTGGTAGCGAACCACCAGGGATTGGCGGGGTTCCAAACTGAGGATCGAAAAGACCTCGGCCGCCGGAGCGGGACCATCGACAGCGATGGCCAACATCGTGCATACGATTGGCAAATACATGGCATTGGGATTCAGGTGTAGGTAACCTTGACCCTATCCAGCGATGCGTCCGCAGCAAGCGAGAGCTGGGTTTAAATCGGCTGGAAAATACCTCAGATGGGGAGGCGTGGGATGCGGGATGAGGTGCGATGGGCGAGGTGCGATGGTAGATCTGCGATGAGGTTTGATGATGGACGGGGGATGTTTGGCGGGGGGTGTTATTTGTGCTCTGTGAGCCAATCGTTGAGGATTTCGAGGGCGGCGGCCTGGTCGATGATGTCCTTTTGCTTGCGGGCCGGCTTGCCGGCGTGGCGGAGTTTTTCGGAGGCGGTGGAGGTGCTGAGGCGTTCGTCGGCGAACTCGAGGGGAACGGCGGGAATCGTATCGGCCAGTTCGGCCCCGAAGGCGCGCACCCTCTGCGCGGATTTGCCTTCCGAGCCGTCGAGTCGGAGGGGGAGGCCGAGGAGGACCAGCTTCACCCGGCGATCCTGCACGATTTGCGCGATGCGATGGAGGGGATCGGTGCGATGGACCTCGATGGTCTCGACCGGGTGGGCCGCGATGCCGAGAGGGTCGGTGGCGGCGAGACCGATGCGGGCCAGGCCGTGGTCGATGGCGAGAATGGGATGGTCCAAGGGCTCGGGTCGTCAGGTCGAAGGTGGATCTCCGGGATTCGTGGCGGGCCGAAGGTCCTCAATCCATGCTCTACAATAACTCCTCCGGAAGCTCCTTGACCAGATCCTTGATGTCGTCCGGCTTGTTGCGGTTGGCGATGAGGAGGGCGTCGGCGGTCTGCACCACGATGAGGTCCTTCACCCCGAGGAGGGCGATGCGCGATTTCTGGTCGCTGAAGACGATGTTGTTCTCGCTCTTGACGGCGTTGATGGGCTGGTTGGTCCGGTTATTCTCGGGGACGAGATCCAGGTAGGCGGCGATCGAGACCCAGGATCCGACATCGTCCCAGTCGAAGGTGGCCTCGATGTTGAGAACGCGGGACGCTTTCTGCATGAGGGAGTAATCGATCGAGAGAGGTGTAAGCTCGGGGAAGCGCTTCGCCACGCTGGCGCCGACATCGGAGGAGTCGCGAATCTCCTCCACGAAGTTGCCGAGTTCCGGGGCGTGTTGGTGGAGTTCCCTGAGCACGGTGGGCACGGACCAGATGAACATGCCGGCGTTCCACGAGAAATTGCCGGTGGCGAGAAATTGCTCCGCCACGGACGGATCCGGCTTCTCCTCGAACCGCACCACCTCGCGGGGCGGATGCGAAACCTCGAGGCCCGGAATCGCCGCGGCTCCTCCCAGTTCGATGTAACCGTAGGATGGGCAGGCCCAGGTGGGCTTGATGCCGATCGTGACGAGACCGTCACCGGTTGCGGCCGTGGCGAGAGCGTCGCGCAGGACGGCTTGCCAGGCCACGGTGTCGGCGATCAGTTGATCGGAGGGCAGGATCATCATGGTGGCGTCCGGATCGCGCGCCGCTACCAGTCCGACTCCGAGGGCCACGGCCGGACCGGTGTCGCGCCTGGCCGGCTCGGCGAAAATATTGCCGGCGGGGAGGGAGGAGGCCACCTCGCGCACGGCGGGTTCCTGCCGGGCGTTGGTGAGAATGAGAACGTTTTCGGCGGGCACCAGCCCCTCCAGGCGCTGCAGGGTTTGATGGAGAAGGGTCTGGGTCCCGAAGAGGTTGAGGAGCTGCTTCGGGCGGGTGTTGCGGCTGAGGGGCCAGAAGCGCGTTCCGCTGCCGCCGGCCAGGATCAGGGCGTAAGGACTGGACATGTTTCGCGAATGATGGGGGCACGGCGGTGCCTGTTAAAAGCAGCTATGTCATGAAATTCTTGTTTTGCCAGACCGGCCCGTGGGTTAAGTTGGGGATGTGAACGGCAGATCGCATGAGGCGGGGAGAACGCTGGTGGAGGCCGGCGCGGAATGTGCGCCGGTAGTGCTGGGTGTCGCGGCCGGAATCTTCCTCGGAGACCTCATGCACCGCCACGCCCGCCGGCCGGTGGCCTTCGCCCTGGCGGTCCTGGGAGCGGCCGCGATTGCGCCCACCGTGGTGGAGGCCGTGCGCGACAAGGTGGCGGGACCGAATACCCGACGCGGCACGCAACGGACCCTGCGCAGCATTCGCGAGGGAGCCGGAGCGCCCGCTCGCGAGATCGACTTCGTCAAGGAGGAGCTGGGCGAAATGTACGTGGGATACGCGAACCAGTAGCCGGGCGGAAATCACGTCTTCGCGGCGGTGAGGTTCGCGGCGAGTCCACGCACCACGGAGGGGAAGACCGCCCGGAAGCGGTGCTGCGGTCGCCAGCCGAAATGAGCCAACGACTTCGTGTTGTCGACGGCATAGCGGGCGTCGTGTCCGGGACGGTCCTTCACGAAGCTGATGAGTGATTCGGGTTTGCCGAGAATCTCGAGAATGTTGCGCGCCACCCCGAGGTTGGTTCGCTCGCACCGACCACCGAAGAGATAGACCGAGCCCGCGGCGCCCTGCGAGTACGCTGCCACCAAGCCCCGGCAATGATCGTCGACGTGGATCCAGTCGCGGATGTGCATTCCGTCTCCATAGATTGGAAGGGGCTGGTCATTGAGTGCCGCCGCCACGAGGGTGGGAATCAGTTTTTCGGCGTGTTGGCGGAGGCCGTAGTTGTTGGAGGAGCGGGTAATGACGACGTCCTGGCCGTAGGTCTTGCGCGCCGCGAGGCAGAGGAGGTCCGCGGCGGCCTTGGAAGCGCTGTATGGCGAAGTGGGATTCAGAGGGCTGCGGTCCGTGAATTTGGCAGGGGGAACGGCGACACCGTAAACCTCGTCGGTAGAACATTGAAGCATCGGGACCCCGGCCGCACGGCAGACCTCGAGGAGATTGGCGGTGCCCGTCACGTTGGTGAGAATGAAGTCGTCGGGATTTTGAATGGAACGATCGACGTGGGATTCCGCCGCCAAGTTGAACACTCCGCAGACGTCGTGTTCGCGAAGGAGGCGCGCGACCAGTTCGCGGTCGCCGATATCGCCCTCGACGAAGAGGAAGCGTGGATCCTGGTCGGGCCCGATGAGATTTCCCCGGCTCCCGGCGTAGGTGAGCTTGTCGAGCACCACGAGGCGTCGCAGCTCTTCGTTGTTCAGCAACTGCCGGGCGAGGGCGGAGCCGATAAAGCCGGCCCCGCCGGTGAGCAGGATGGAGCGGAATTGGCGCACGGGCAAAGGATAGGCTGGTTTGCGGCGGAGGGAAACGGCTCATTTTGGTCGAGTGCGGGGCCGGGCGCCCTGGTAATCTGCCGCCATGGAGATCGTGTTGGCGGGGAGCACCGGAAAGCTGGGCGGGGCCTTGTGGCGGGCGTGGTCGGACCGGCATCGTGTGCATTCGCTGCGGCGTGACATGGCAGACTTCCGGCACCCGGAAGCCCTGCAGCGCGCCCTGGACGAATTCTCCTTCGACGCGCTCGTGAACTGCGCCGCAATGTCGAACCCGGAAGCGTGCGAGGCGTATCCGGACGAAGCCTACCAGGTCAACACGGAGGCGCCCGGGGTGCTGGCCAAGATCTGCCACGAGCGCGGGGCACGCCTGGTGCACATCAGCACCGACTATGTTCTTGATGGGAGGGAGCCCGGATTGAAAGACGAGCGGGCTCCCACCGCCCCCGTCAACCACTACAGCCTCACGAAGTTGGAAGGCGAGCACCGCGTCCTCGAGCATGAGCCGTCCGCCGTGGTGTGCCGCGTCTCGTGGGTGTTCGGCACCACGCCTCCCGGCTTCATCGAGGACTTCCTCCGGCGGGCGCAGGCCGGCGAAGAGCTGGAGGCCGTGGCAGACAAGTTCTCGATGCCGACCAGCGCGCAGGAGATTGCCAGAATTCTTGTGACTCTGCTGGATCGCCGGGAATCGAATGGGGTGTACCATGTGACCCATGCCGGCGAACCGCAAAGCTGGTGGTCGAGTGGAAGGCGAATCCTCGAAATCGGGAAAGAGATGGGATTGTTAGACGATGTTAAAGAAGTGCGGCCAAAACGCCTGGCCGAGGTCGCGCGGCTTGCGGCTCCCCGTCCGGTGCACACCGCCATGAAACCCGCCAGACTGGCGGAGGAACTCGGCTGGCCGGTGCGCAGCTGGGAGGACGCGGCCCGGGAACGATTGCAGGCCCTGTTCGAGTAGTGAAATCCAATTGACCCGGCCAAATGCTGGTGCACTATGAATCCATGAAACGCACGTTCCTTCTTCCCCTCGGTGCGACGGCGGCCCTGCTGGCGTCCTGCGGCTTCCCGTCTCCGCCCAACAGCCAGAATTTTGACCCGGGTCTGAATCCGCTGGACTCCCCGGGCCGAAGCAAGCCGATCGACACGGTAGATGCCGGTCCGCGATTCACGCCCGGCTCGTACGTGGAAGTGACGGACGCCAACGCCGGCCTCTACCGCCGCATTCCGCGAGGCAACGCGCAACCCGACTACGGTCTGGCGATGGGTACGCCGCTGAAGGTGGTGGGCGAACAGGGATCCTACGTCAAAGTCGAGACGGAGTCCGGCCGGATTGGGTTCGTGCCCGCCATCATGGTATCGAGCAAGTCGAGGGGGCCCGAGGTCCCGATCGTCCCGGCCGGCCGCGGCCGAGCGGCGCCGACCTCGATCGAACCGATCGATTCCATTGATCCGATCGATCCCGTCGCCCCGACTCCCCTTCCCGAGTCGGCCCCGGAACGGGGCGAAGGTCCCTTCGTGGCCCCCGATCCCGAAGTGCCGCCCATCTCGGTGGAAGAAGCGCCCGCGGTGAAGGGTCCGGGCGGTTCGAGCGGGCCCGCTGATCCGATCGATCCGACCGGGCCGGTGATACCGCTCGATCCCCCCGGGGACGAGTAATCCCACCTCGCGGTCCATCCGGGACTCTCCCGCGCTGGCCTGTGGCCTCCGGCCGCGTGGGGTGCGGACTCGTCATCTTTGGATAGCGCGACCTGCTTTTCGCCGAGCCCCCGCTTTTCCTGGACCTGGGACTGGGCCTGGGCCTGGTTACAAGAAGGCGGAAATCCGGCGCCGGGCCGGAGGGCTCTCAAAGGCCCTGGAGGGTTTCCTTGATGGCCTCGAAGTTCGGCAGGGCGCCCGGGTTGTCGTTGACTTCCGCGTAACGAACCACGCCTTCGCCGTCGATGACGAATGCGGAGCGTTTCGCGACGCCACCCATGGTGAGATTTTTGTCGGGCAAGAAGCTGTCGTAGGCCACGCCGTAGGCCGTGGCGGCCTCGTGTTCGTAGTCGCTGAGAAGGGTGACGCCGATCCCTTCCTTTTCGGCCCACGCCGCCTGGGCAAAGGGATTGTCGCCGCTGACGCCGAACACCTTGGCGCCGAGTCCCTCGTACTCGTCGAGGCCCTTGGTGACGCCGCACAACTCATCGGTGCAGACACCGGTAAATGCCATCGGGACAAAGAGGAGGAGCGTCTTTGACCCGGAGGTTTGTTTGGAGAGCGTCACCAGTTCCGGGCCCTCGGCGCCGATGGTGGTGAGCGTGAAATCTGGGGCTTGGTCGCCAACGTTGATTGCCATGGCGCGTAGTCTAGGAGCGGCGCGAGCGGGGTCAATCCTTCACCCGCGGGCTCGCCGGCGGGCCTGGCGACGCGCTCCGGCCCGACATTCCACGGAGGTGCTAACCTCTGATAATAAGATTGTTATATTCTTGATGATCAACCCCTGAAATCCGTGAGACGAGAACGCGGGAACTGCCCCGGGTGGAAAGAGGGGATAGCCTCGCAGGTTCAACTCGGGATTGACCGGTTGGGAGCCGGGCCGTGAAACCGCGGGATCGACCCCTGACCCTTGCGGACCTCCGCACCCCGGGCGCGGGGTGGATCTCTTCCCCGGGGAGAAAGCGGGTCGCCAATCGCCGAGACTGCTCGGACCTTCTTTTTTCTTGCTGGGGTGAGAGCCGGACTGTGTGGTGGACTTGCTGGCCAGCATGTCGTGGGAACTATCAGAATTCGGCCGGGCACTGTGCACCGGAAGCGGAATCTGGGAACTGATGGAAGATCTCGGAACGGCCATGGCGATAGGAGGGGACCGCATGCGCATGCTGGGGGGCGGCCAGCCGGCTCACATTCCGGAGATGGACGCGATCTGGCGCCGCCGCGTGGAAGAGATTGCGGAATCGCCCGGCGAGTTGGAGCACATGTTGGGAAACTACGAGGGCCCGGCCGGAAACGGGGGATTCCGCGCCGCGATGGCGGGGCTCTTTCACCACCAGTTCGGGTGGGACCTCGGACCGCAAAATATCGGAATCACGGCCGGGGGCCAGACCGCCTTCTTCTTTCTCTTCAACTCCCTGGCGGGCCGCTTCGAAGACGGAAGGCGCAAGAAGATTCTCCTGCCCCTCGTCCCGGAATACATCGGCTACGCCAATCAGTCGATCGGGGGAGAACTCTTCCGCGCCGCCAAGCCGAAGTTCGAGCTGCGCGGGGATCACGAGTTCAAGTACCGCGTCGATTTTGAGAATCTGCCGCTCGGGGAGGATATCGCCGCGATTTGCGTCTCGCGACCCACCAACCCGACCGGAAACGTTCTGACCGACAACGAGATCTTCCACCTCGCGGAGCTGGCGCACCAGCACGACATCCCGCTCATCATCGACAACGCCTACGGGGCGCCCTTTCCTAACATCATCTTCACGGAGGCCACCCCCATCTGGAACGAGCACATCATCCTGACCCAAAGCCTCTCCAAGATCGGTCTGCCGGGCACGCGGACCGGCATCGTGATCGCGCGCGAGGAGGTGATCCGCTGGGTGTCCTCCCTGACCTCTGTGGTGGGCCTCTCCAATCCCAACGTGGGACAAGCCATCATACAGCCGCTGGTGGAGAGCGGGGATATCTTGCGGCTCAGCAACGAGGTGGTGCAGCCCTTCTATCGCGAAAAGTCGGAGCAGGCCCAGGCGTGGGTGGAGGAGTTTTTCGCTGATGCGCTTCCCTACCGCGTGCATCGGAGAGAAGGAGCGCTCTTCCTCTGGATGTGGTTTGAAGATCTGCCCATCACCTCGCGCGAACTCTACGAACGCCTCAAGGCCCGCGAGGTCCTGGTCGTCCCGGGGAACTACTTCTTCTTCGGCCTCGACGACGCCGGCTGGCGGCACCGTAACGAGTGCCTGCGCATTTCGTTTACGATGTCGGAAGAGGTGGTGAGGGAGGGCTTCCGCATCATCGCAGAGGAGGTGCTGAAGGCCTACGCGGAGTAGGCGGGCTGCCTTCATGCCGCACGCCGGCGCTTTTCCTTCACGCGCCGGCGAAGGTGTTTACGGAAGTTGCGGTTTCGTTTCTCGACGAACTCCGGGTTGTAGAGACGGCGGGCCAGGTCCCAGAAACCGTCGCGCAGTTCGTCCACCGACATGGAGTCGGGTTGCAGATTGATGTCGAAGAGCGTGCAGCGCTCGGTGGCTTCCTCGCTGAGGAGACGGCCCTCCTCGGAGAGGCGCGACCAGAGCGGGGTGCCCGGGAAGGGGGTGAGGTAGGTGATCTGCACGTCGTAGAGCCCGGACTTCTCGACAAAATCGAGCACGTGGTCGAAACATTCCGGCCCGTCCCCGTCGAGGCCCAGCACGAAGCAGCCGTTCACCGTGATGCCATGGCGCTGGATGGTCTCCACGGCCCGCAGGTAGCGGTTGGTGCGGCGTGCTTTCCAGTTCGATTTGAGCTCGACCCGGTCGAGGGAGCTGAAGTTGGGACTCTCCAGCCCGACCAGGACCTGGTAGCAGCCCGCGTCGCGCATCATGGCGAGGAGCTCTTCGTCATCCGCCACCGAGACATCGGTTTCGGTGAACCAGCGCACCCCTTCCCCGGCCAGTCCGCGCATCAGGGCCTTGCCGTGCTTTTTATCGGCGAAGGTGTTGTCGTCTGCGAACTCGATGAAGGGCCGGTGGTAGAGTTCCTTGAGGGTGCGGATCTCGTGCAGGACCTTGTGGACCGGCTTGGTGCGGAACTTCGGGGAGAGCCGCATGGAAGCCGCGCAGAATTCGCAGGCGTAGGGACAGCCGCGCTGACTCTGCACCGTGAAGCGAGGATAGCGGTCCGGATTGAGAAGGTCGAAACGCGGCAGCGGCGCCTCGCGAAAGTCGAAGGGACCGCGCGCCCGCGCGTCGTAAACCGCCCGGAGAGTCCCCTCCCGCAAGTCGCGCACCACCTCGGGCCAGACCGCTTCGCCCTCCCCGATGATGAGGCCGTCGACGTGCTTCCCGCACTCTTCCGGCGCGAGGGTGGCGTGCAGGCCGCCCAGGATCGTCGGCATCCCGCACTCCCGAAAGCGCTTCGCGAGCCGGAAGGCTTCCTTGGCCGTGCCGCTGAGGGTGGACAGCGCCACCGCGTCGAAGTGCAGCGGCAGGTCGTCCTGATCGACATCGCGCACTTCCAGGTACTCGACCTCCACGTCCTCAGGAGTCATTCCCGCGATGGTCAGGAGCCCCAGCGAGGGCAGCGCTTCGATTTCCCTGGCCCGCCGCGCCACGCTCGGAAAGGTCATCCCCAGCCGGAGCAGGCCCGGATCGGCCATGCGGAGTCCGCTGATCGCGATGAATCCGATTTTCATCTGTTAGAAACTGTTAGATAGGATGATCACGATTCCGGCCCCGGCACTCAGGACCGGGATAGGAAAGAGGTGGCGCATCGGTTGCCGCCAGGCGGTCAGGAAACAGCAGGCGGGCATGGAGATGAGGGCCACCAGCAAGGAGAGCGATCCCCAGCGTCCCGCCGTGTCCGCGATCCCGAGCGGGGTGAGAGAGAGGCCGTAGAACAGGTTGAGCAGACCGATTCCAAAGAAGGAGATGTGCCCGAGCCGCACCAGGCGCCGCGGCTGGCTGCCATAACCGCCCAGCCAGTCCGGCTTGAGGAAAAAAATCCCCATGGCGGCGCCGCTCAGCACGCCTCCCAGCATGCCGAGCCAGCCCGCGAGCAGACTGAACCTGACGGGATCGAATTCCACCGCGGTCCGAGGCTACCCTATTCAGCCCCGTTTAGCTACATCGATAGTTCCGATTTAAACATCGATGGGGGTGATGGACGAGAGCGTGGGGCGACACCCCGGGAAAACGACCTGATCCGAGTTGATCGCCCCGCGAAAACTGCGGACCGACACGGGGCCTGCAGAGGACGGGGCGGGCATGGAGATTGAGGGGTTGATTCCCTGCGTGTTTTCCCTCTCTATTTCGCTCGATGAGGGACGGATCGCTGGCGCAGCGTCGCTCCCGTAACGAACCGATCGATGTCATGAAAGTGAAGAGTGCTCTCCCCCTGGCCGTTGTCCTGGCGGCTGCTCCGGCTTTGGCCGCCCCCGGCTGGCACCGCGACCTCGCCACCGCCCGAAAGCTCGCCGCGGGGGAGAAGAAAGACCTCCTGCTCGACTTCACGGGTTCGGATTGGTGCAGCTCGTGCATCAAGCTGAAGAAGGAGGTTTTCAGTCACAAGGAATTCCAGGACGGGGTGGCCGACAAGTTCGTGCTGGTCGAGCTCGATTTCCCGCGTGACAAGTCGATCCTTACCAACGAGATGCGGGCCCAGAACGAGCGGTTGAAAGAGGAGTACCGGGTTCGCGCTTTTCCGACGGTCCTGCTATGTGATGCGAAGGGACGGCCCTACGCGCAGACGGGGTACCGCGCTGGTGGTCCGGAGGCTTACCTGGAGCATCTCGAGGAGGCGCTCCAACAACGCGTGGTGCGGGACGAAGCGCTTGCGAAAGCCGCGGAAGCGAAAGGAAAGGAGCGCGCCGCGATGCTCGAAAAGGCGTTGGCGATCGTGCCCGGGGCGAACCTTCTTTCCATGTACAAGAAGGAGTACGAGGAACTTGCCAAGCTTGCCCCGGGGTGCAAGCTGGTCTCTGCCGTCGAGTCGGCAGGGCGGGCCCGCGAGCAGAGCGAGGAGTTCCGGAAATTCTTTACCGATGCGGACTATGAGGGGGCGATCAGGCGCGCCGACGGTCTCGTCGAAGCGGGCCGGCTGAAAGGTAAGGAAAAGCAGCAGGTTCTCTTTTACAAGCTGAATGCCTACATGGCGATGGAGAAGATCGAGGAGGCCCTGAAGGTGGTGGACGAGATCAAGAGCGCCGGTCCGGACTCCCGCTTTGGCAAGGAAGCGGATCGCTTTCGGCTGCACCTCGAGGCCCTGAAGCTCCGCGAGAAGCAGGTGCGCGAAGCCAAACGGAAGGAGGGCGGGGCCGGCCAAGGGAAGCTCGCGAAACCGAAAAGCAAAAGCGGTGCCCTCCCGGAGGGTGAGGAAAGGCGAGGCCTGCTCACCCGGGAGAAACCGGCTCCGGCCGGGGACGATGCTTCCGCCAAAAAGGAGAACGAGGGCAAGCCCAGCGAGGCCGGCCTCAAGAAACACCTCGCCGAGACGCAGGCGGAACTCGAGGCCGTGACTCGCAAGCTCGCTGACGACCACCAGATCTGGGAGAAGACCGAGCAGGACATGGAAGCTTCGAAGAAGGCCATCGCAAAACTGCAGGGTGCTCTCGAAAGAGAGCAGGCGAAGTACAGGAGTATGGAGCAGACCATCGAGAGGATCGAAAAAGAGCACAACGCCGATCACGACAGGGAGGCGGCCTTGCAGAAGCAACGGGAGGAACGCCAGAAGGCCCTCGAGAACTTCGAGGACAATCAGGACGAAATCACGAAGCTCGAGAAGCAAGCCGAGAAACTGCGCCGCCAGGCCGAGGAGCTGCGCAAGCGCGCCGAAGAGCTGCGGAAAAATTGAGGGCCGGCACGGGTTCCCTGCGCGGCCCGGCTGCCAGGACCCGCGCTCCGGTGTTAAGAGACTGTTGAATTACCCCCTTTTCAGGAGATCAGAGCGTTGGAATCTGCGGTTGCGAATTGAAGCGAGACTTGGCGAGTTCGGTTGATTTGGAGCGGCGCTTTCGCAAAGAATCTCGTGATCG
>Ga0310121_10002146_pt1 | contig 19197 bp, 17 predicted proteins | sample CB27_Tmax_986_MG_FD_203504 | JGI IMG/M metagenome (GOLD analysis project Ga0310121, IMG submission 203504) | Marine microbial communities from Western Arctic Ocean, Canada - CB27_Tmax_986 | ecosystem: Environmental > Aquatic > Marine > Oceanic | place: Canada: Western Arctic Ocean | collected...
AAGATTTCAACCAACTCCTCGCGCATAAAAAACTCGGACCGACCGACCTGTATGATCACCGGCTGACCAGCGATGTTCGCTTGTCCGCTCACGATCCGGAACGGGGCAACATCGTTGGGCACGATAGTGATGCTTCCATCGGCATTGTCCGCGAGCCAGCCACTTTCCGGTACTGGCGATCGTATGGCCACGGGTGTGCGGTAGACAATTTGCCCGGCCGAATTTGAGACGCTGAGCCAGGGGTTGTTTTCAGGCCGTTCATCGCCTTCAAACCAGGTGAGTCGGCCCTCGGGATTCTGCTGTGCCATAGTTGAGGCCCATCGAAAATCATTTTGCAGACGGTCGTCCAAACTCTGGGAGGCGTTCCGCACAATCAACGTGGATACTATGGCCCCGTACACCGTGGTGACCACGAGCATGGCGATCAGGTGGGACACTGTCAGGCGAACTCGCAGTGTGCTCAGGAAACTCCATCGTCTCATGGTTTCTCCTCCCGTAACATGAATCCGACTCCTCGAACCGTGTGGATCACCTTCGTCAAGTTGCCACACTCCATCTTGCGTCTTAGTCTCGATATGTGCACGTCGATGATGTTATTGAGTGTTGTGCTGCGAACCGTTTCAGGCCAAAGCTCACGGGCGATGGTCTCTCGCGAGACCACCTGTTGGTCGTGCTGCATCAGGTACACCAGAAACTCGTACTCCTTGGCAGTGAGTTCAATAAGTTGTCTGTTCCGTGTGACGTGTCGAGTCTGCAGATCGATCTCGATGTCACCAGCAATGAGTCGTTGCGTGCTCGTTACCTTGCCACGACGTAGCAACACCTCGATTCTCGCAAGCAATTCAGCGAACGCAAACGGCTTGACTAGATAGTCGTCGGCACCGGTCCTGAGGCCGTTGACCCGGTCGGCAGTCGTATCGCGAGCGGTCAGAATCAGCACGGGTATCTCGTTGTTGTCGTCACGCAGGGCTTTGAGAATGTCGAGTCCATCTCTGGCCGGTAGACCAAGGTCGAGAAGAACAAGATCGAATTGTTCAGTGTTGAGACGAAAGAAGGCCGCCTCTCCATTTTCTTCCACCATGACCCGATAGTTTTCGCCTTCAAGGCCTTCTCGTAGGGCGTCGGCAACTTTGCGTTCATCCTCGACGATCAGTAGTCGTTGCCGAACGTTGTGGCTCGGAGACTCCGAAGGCCTGTCGTTCTGCGTGGCCATAAGCTTTCTCAATTTACGCGGATGTTGAGACTATCCCCACGCCGTGAATCTGAACGTGTTGTTCAGAATTTCTTAAGGTGTAATCCTGGGGACTCAGCCTGCATAATTCTAGAGATTATTTTAGTTCGTCCGAAAAAATACTTAGGGTATAAATTTTGGCTAGTCGTTTGGAGTCGTGGCTTGATGTCCATGACATCGTTAATTAGTTTGCTTTGCTGAACCGTAAAGGAGTGGAACGTGTGTGTTTTTCGCGTCCTGCTGTTCTCGTTTGGGTTGTCAATTAGTGGGATTGTGAATGTTGCAGCCCACCACGGTGACGTCGTTGGTCATCTAGAAGATGAGACGGGCGGTGTGCTGCCCGGGGTCAGTGTCGAGCTTTCAGTCCCTGAGACGAACGAACGGACCTTATCTGTCACCGATGAAAATGGGGACTTTCGGTTCGAGAATGTGGCACATGAACGAGTCCTTGTTACTCTGCGTTTGGTCAACTTTTCAACGTATCGCCGGGAAGTGATAATACTAAGTGATACTGAGGAAACGATTATCGATGCCGTTCTGACGTTGGCTCTAACGGCTGATGTTGTAGTGACGGGAGAACGGACTTTTCGAAACATCGCCGATTTGGACAATCCCCGTGAAAATCTCGTGGGTATAGCGACCTCTGCGAGTGTAGGAGCCGTGACCGCTGAGCAATTGAAAGCGCGCCCCATAATGCGTCCTGGCGAAGTCTTGGAATCCGTTCCTGGGATGATCGTGAGTCAGCACAGTGGAGAGGGTAAAGCCAATCAATTTTACCTTCGGGGTTTCAATTTGGACCATGGATCAGATTTTGCCACCACCATCTCAGGTGTCCCGACGAACGAGTCTTCGGGAGCACACGCACATGGCTATAGTGATATCAATCTCCTCATTCCTGAGTTAGTGAGTGGAATCCAATATACGAAAGGACCATATTTCGCAGAGCATGGCGATTTTTCTGCCGCAGGATCGGCGAATGTGAATTACGTTAATCGTTTGGAATCACCCTTGCTCAGTGTGAGTATTGGGGGGCAAGGGTGGGGTCGTGTTTTGGGGGCAGTGTCCCCTGAAGTAGGTCCGGGGAATCTTTTGGTAGCGTTAGAGTTGGGCAAGAACAACGGACCATGGGAACTACCCGACGAAATGCGGAAAGCGAATGGGGTGGTGCGTTATAGCCAGGGAGACGAGCGGAATGGGTTCTCGATTACTGGGATGGGCTATACAGCCAATTGGAATTCGACTGACCAAATCCCGATGCGTGCCGTTCGACAGGGGCTGATTTCGAGATACGGGAACATCGATTCGAGTGATGCGGGTCGGACCTATCGCCACACACTGTCGGCGGATTTTCTTCGCTCAGCAGGAAATCACTCGACGCGAGTGACCGCATACGCATTGCGTGGGCGACTGAATCTCTTCCAGAACTTTACCTATTTCTTGGAAGACCCTGTGAACGGTGATCAGGTTGAGCAAGAGGGTCTGCGATGGATGACCGGCGGGAAAGTGGTTCATAGACGACTTGGTCGCCTTGGTAGATTTTCTGTCGAGAACGCGGTCGGTGTGTCAGTGAGAAACGATGCGGTATCCACTGTTGGTCTCTACAATACTGTTCGGCGCATGAGAACGAACACGATTCGGGATGATCGTGTCGACCAGTTAACGGTTGGAATATTTGGACAGACAGACATTGAGTGGACTCGTTATTTTCGCACGACATTAGGCGTGCGGGGTGATGGGTACCGATATGCCGTCTTTGCTCAGAATCCTGCCAATAGTGGGGCAGGGACGGCGGGATTGGTGAGTCCGAAGCTGACGGCGGTTCTGGGTCCATGGGCGTCAACAGAGTTTTATGCGAACTACGGTCGAGGTTTTCATAGCAATGACCCACGCGCTGCGACTACCCGGGTCGACCCAATCAGCGGTGAGTCGGTGGTCGGTGAGTCGCCACTCGTGCCAGCGACAGGCTATGAAGGCGGACTCAGAACAGTTGTTGTGCCAGGGTTGCAGTCAACGGTGGCGTGGTGGCACTTGGCGTTTGATTCTGAACTAGTGTTTGTGGGTGACGCGGGGATTGCAGAAGCAAGTCGACCAAGTGAGCGCAACGGCATAGAGTGGACGAATTATGTGCGTTTGACTGATTCGATCACTGGCGAATTCGACATGTCACTTTCAAAGGCCCGCTTTGCGGATGGCGATCCTAGTGGGAATTTTATTCCTGGTGCGCTTGATCGAGTCGTTGCTGGTGCGATCACGTTTTCGCCGGAGCAGCGAATCTTTGGGAGTATTCGACTGCGATATTTTGGCCCGAGGCCACTGGTCGAAGATAACAGTGTGCGATCTGAGGCAACGACTATTTGGAATGGACAAATAGGAGTTAATCTGACAGAGGGGATCGATATCACGTTTGAAGGGTTCAATTTACTCGACAGTGATGTTGCCGATATCGATTATTACTATACGTCTAGGCTTCCCGGAGAGCCGATCGGCGGGATTGACGATATCCATTTTCATCCATCACTTCCGAGAATGGCTCGTGTCATGCTGAACGTTCGTTTCTAGAATTTCGATATTCAGTGAGCCGTCGGTAATATAGGGTCCCTTGCAGCCGGTCTCTGCCTGTGGCTGGACACCACAGGGCCAACTGATCTTAAGAATATGCCTACGGCACGACGGTCAGTTCTCCGATCGCCCACGGATGGTCCGCGCAGTGGAATAGGGTTGTTCCTGTTTGTTCTACGGTCACGTATTCAAACATTCCTGGTGAAAGTGAGCCCGTCGTCCAGTTGCCGTTACGTGCAGCGATGGTGTGTGTTAGCTCACCATTGTTGACGAAACGTATACGGCGCCCGGCGCTTACTAGCGTTCTCGCTGGATTAAATACGTGTTCATCGAGGGCATGTCGCCGTCCACCGACTGACCAAGTGATTGGATTTTCGCGCAGCGTTGCCGTTTCAATTGTGTCCGTCGCCCTTGGTGGCGGACCGACCCATCGAGTCAAATCGTCCAGTTGAATCGAATCCGACCTGCTACGGGCTTCTATTGTTCCGTCTAGTGTGAACGCCCACAGTTCTGCGCCCATTGCAATAGCGACGTACTGCTGGCCGGATATTGAATATGTTGAAGCCGGTCCCGGGCGGAGTCGTGTCTCAGACGTGAGTGTTTGGTGCGCCCAGACACGCCGGCCGCTTCTTGCGTCGTAGGCCTCAACTTGACCATCGGCTGATCCCCAAAACATCAGATCCCCGGCCGTCGTGAGTGGACCACTCAGGCCGAGTCTTCCGCCTGAGAACTCTTTTTTCCAAGCAATTAAACCAGTTCGACCGTCGACCGCTGCAAGAATACCGGTTGACGCAGGGAGGGTGAGACGGTCATAGCCTCCGGGACGATTGTCTGAAATCCACGGGTCCTCGAAGCGTCGAGCGCGTCCAACATGGGCGCGGCCTTGCGCATAGATATAACCAGTTCTTGGACTAAAGGACATCGGTGTCACTCGTACCATCGGAATCGGCACGCCCGGCGCGACGACGGTGTCTTGGCCGATCGATGGTGGAGTGTAGCTGCTGCAGTTGAGTTGGAACGGTGGTGGCACCCGGTCCCGCCAGAAGGTGCAATCAGGCAGGATACTGTCCGCCAGTGGGAACGGTTGCGTCGATGCCGTTTTCAGAAACGCGTCTTGGGGAACCGGTCGTTCTTCGATCGGTACGATCGGTTCGCCGGTTTCCCGATCGAACAGGAAGAGGTAGCCGTCGGCCCGCATTGCGGCTAATGCCTTGCGGGGGGCGCCATCGACCTCCGTCTCATACAGCAACAACGGCGTGGCGATGTCCGCATCCCACACATCGTGACGCACCACCTGATAATGCCACCGACGCTCGCCGCTCTTGATGTCGAGTGCAATAATCGATGCCGTGAAGAGATTGTCGCCTTCGCGCAACTCTCCACCAAACATCGGCACCGGATTGCCAGTCGCAAAATAGACCATGCCGAGGTCTGGGTCGACAGTACCAACCAACCAGACGCCGCCCCCTCCAAGTTTCCATGAATCCGAGTCTTGCGGCCACGTCTCATGTCCAAAATCTCCGGGGCGGGGAACTACAAAAAAGGTCCACTGCTTCTCGCCCGTCTGCGCATCGAGTGCGATGATTCGCCCCTGGCCACCAGAATCGCCGTTCGCCAATCCTACAAACACGCGACCTTGGGCGTACATTGGCGCAGTGGTCACAGATTCGCCGGCCTGGTACGGCTCACTGCCCACCGACGTCACCCACGCCAACTCGCCCGTGTCTTGTCGTAACGCCGCCACCTGAGCACTCCGCAGGCCCACAAAGACCAACCCGTCGCCCAACCCCACACCCTGCCATGATGGGACCATTCGCGCTTCGTCCGCGGACGCTCCCGGTTGCCACCGCCAGACCGATGCTCCCGTCCGGGCGTCAATCGCAAACACGTTCGCCCCACCCGTGAGGTACATCACACCATCCTGAATGACCGGGGTCGCCCGTGAGGACGCGCCTCCGTCCAGACGTGTTACCCACGCTCCCGCCAGGCGGTCGACCGTCCCCGTTGAGATGTCGCTGAGTGTCGAATATCGTGTGCTCGACCAATTGCCTCCGACGAGTGGCCAGTCTTCCGTCGGATAGCCACGCCCCTGCGCACCACCTTGTCCTTCCACAGTCTCGGCCATGGCCAACATGCCGACTACGACGATGACGATCCAGTTCTGGTGTTGTCTCTGCATGTCTTACTCCACGCTCATTGGTCGCACGAGCTATCTATCTTCGCCAAGCCTACCGCGTCAGGGCGTGGCGTTCAAACAGACGTAGTATTAGGCATAGTGAGGGAACGTTGGCGCGCGAAGATGAGTCCGTGGGGACGAATGTCTTAAGAAGTGGAGGAGCCTGGATGAAAAAGGGTTGCGATTGGGCTTGTATTTCGATGGCGAAGTTGTCCGGTTATCTCGTACAGATTGGCTTCGAAGTATCGTAATCAAGGAGCCAGGAAAGGGCTTCGATGCGCGCACGTGCCGGTACGATACTGAGGGCGAAGTCCCGAAGATGGCAAATTGCAGGATTCTTGAGTTGTAGCGCTTGACCGACACGCCTGGATGTCTCGGTTACCCGGAGCGTACGTTGGACGCGGTCACGCTCGTATGCACGAAGCGCCGATGTGAAATCGTCTGTTTCAGAGAGACGGGCCGCGAGGACGGCCGCGTCTTCGATAGCCATGCAAGCTCCTTGGCCAAGGTCAGGAGTGGCAGCATGGGCGGCATCGCCCATAAGGGTTACACGGCCTTTGCCCCATTGTTTAATTGGCGGAAGGTCAATGATGTCATTGCGGATAATTTCGGTTTCTTGAAGATGTGCGATTGTTCGAACGATTGGTTCAGGCCAGTGTCCGAAGCTCTCAAGAAGTTCAGCCAAATGCCCTCTTGAGGAGGGTCGGGTTCCTTCGGGAACGTTTCGGGTCGCAAACCAATAAAGTCTGCCGTTTCGTATCGGAGCCAGACCCATTTGTGTACCCTCGCCGAGATAGAGTCCGCACCAGTTGCCGGAAGGGTCGAGACCCGACCGTTGGATGGGGGCGACGGCTCTCCAGGCCGTATAGCCGGCGTACCGTGTTTGAGTTGGTCTTTTGAGAAATCTGCGAACCGCCGAATGAATTCCGTCGGCACCAACCAATGCCGAACCGCGATATTCACGTCCATCGGAGAGCCGAATAAGGACGTCGTCGCTGTCATGCCCAAAACCTGCGCATGCTGATCCACGGTGCAATAGTTCTGGAGGGATCTTTTCCATTAACGTCCTCAAGAGTTCGGCTCGATGAACGACGATGAGTGGCGAGCCGAACCGTTCGTTAACGTCTTTCCATAGGTCTCTTGCGATCGCTCGTCCTGTGGAACTCAATAATCCAAAGGTGTGAGATGGGCCGGCGAGAGATCCAATCGTATCCTGAAGTCCTAGGTTGTTCAGTGTTCGGGTGGCGTTGGGCCAGAGACTCAGTCCGGTACCGATTTCTTTTAATGTCTCTCTTTTTTCAAAGATGTGAAAAGGAATACCACGTTGAAGAAGCGCTATGCCGAGGATGCAGCCCCCAATGCCCCCGCCCACAATAAGGATTGGTTCTTTTCTCGCCATTGATTGCTTCTCGAACTGACACTAGTAATCCATTAAGGGATCGTCCGAGTCAAGAACGTGATCAGTAGGAACGTCTGGTATCAACAGGGATATGTCGTAAAACCAGTGTCGCGATCAGAAAAATTGCCTGTGTCGAGTGGACCTTGAGGGTTTATCCGGATGGAAGTGAAGTGAAATCGCTTTAGAGAGATTCGTCGGTTGAACGGAAGTCAGCGACTGTTCGACATCGTCCTTGGAGTGTATTCCACGATTGGTGTCAGTCTTATTGGTGAGATGGACAGTTGGGCGACGGGTGAGATCATGGCGATCGACCAGGAGGCGCCTTCTGTTCAACTGATTCGTTCGCCTGAACACAAGCACACCGATGGAGATATCCCGGAACTCGTTCCTGCCGTTGGCATGGAGGCTGTTGCACGGGTGTTTGCGAAGGTCGTTGACGATGTGAATACTTTGAGCATCGAGAAACTACGATAATTCAACCCTAGCCGGAGTCAGTGGCAGAATTAACCGTTAGGGAACTGGCGAAATTGATTTTCCGAAAGGTTGTTTCTGATGACGAGACCAGTAGGAACACTGACGCTTGCGATAGTATGCTCTGCGTTGTTTTCGTCCGTTTCAATTGCAGCAGAAGCATGAGTACGAGACCCTCGCAGGAGGTGCAGTAACGACACGGGTGACATTTAGTGAACCGGGAATATTTCGGCTAACTGTGACGGCGAATGATATCTCTGGGAACGGTGGTGGTGGAGACCAATGCTGCTGGACGACGGTTTATGTAGACGTTGCGGTCTCAGAACCGTAGGACCTTTTGCTGAGTGCGCTAAAAGCGTATATTTCCTTCGTGAAAAGAATCAAACTGAGTGCATAATGAATCAAACTCGTTTTCTGACTTGATTTGGGAGGGCACTCAGTGTCACCCTTGAATTAACAGGAGGAACAGATGAGCCGGAAGTATTTGTGTTTTTGTATGGTCGGTGTGCTCGCCTTTACTGTGGCCTGTGGAGGCGGAGAGATGGTGGTGGAGGAAGAACCAATGGACGCGCCGCTTCCGGTGACAACGGGAGATGGAGCGCCATTATTTGAGGTTGATCCGTTCTGGCCAAAGCCATTACCGAACAATTGGCTTCTTGGTTCTACGATCGGTGTTGCCGTGGATTCTCGTGACCACGTGTGGATTGTGCACCGTGGTAATCTCGGGGCGAATGAAATGCCCGCGGCGCTCGATCCGCCGTTTGCCGAGGAATGTTGTTTTCCGGCGCCGCCCATCCTAGAGTTTGATCCGGACGGTAACTTGGTTGGTCATTGGGGTGGTCCAGGCGAAGGCTACGACTGGCCTGACTCGAACCATGGAATTGTCGTCGACCATATGGACAACGTATGGGTCGGAGGGAATGGTGGGGCCGACTCTCATGTGTTGAAGTTCACTCGGACCGGTGATTTTTTGCTCCAAGTCGGCGAGCATGACCACGAGGGCCCTGATAGTTTGTCGACGACCCGGTATTCGCAGGTGGCAAAGGTCGCCGTTGATGCCGAGGCCAATGAAATCTATCTAGCTGACGGATATGGCAACAAGCGAGTTGCTGTAATCGATGCTGATACAGGTGAGTTGAAGCGGTTTTGGGGCGCATACGGAAACGAACCGAGCGATGATGAATTGCCACGCTATGATGCAGACGGAGCTCCGGCGCATGGTACGGTGAGCACGGACACGTCTGGAACACCACAGTTTAGGAATCCTGTGCACTGTGCGGACCCGACTCCTGACGGATTCGTTTACGCATGCGATCGACCGGGTAACCGGGTGCAAGTCTTCGAGAAAGATGGGACCTTTGTAGAAGAAATCTATCTACAGACGAAGACCTTGGGAGCAGGCGCCGTTTGGGATATTTCTTTTTCGACTGATCCCGATCAGACGTTTGCTTACGTTGCTGACGGGATGAATGAAAAAGTGCATGTGCTTCGTCGTAAGCCGCTTGAGTATATCTATAGCTTTGGTAGCGGCGGTCGAATGGCCGGGCAGTTCTATGGAACACATAGCATCGCGACTGACTCGAAGGGTAACGTGTATACCACCGAAACCTACGAGGGAAAGCGAGTGCAGAAGTTTAAGTACGTCGGGATGGGTAATCCAACCGGGGACGTTGGTGTGCCGCATCCGCAATAGAATTTGTTTGCCGAAACATGTTGTCCGGAAGGCCGAGCGACGTGAAGCGCTCGGCCTTTCATCTGTACAACTTGTCGAAGTTCACTCGGGTTAATTAACATTGACTTAGATGGGGCGGACGATGTTTGGTACATGTAATTTTATTGTGGTGAGGTCGGATAGACGGAGTCAGGAACATGGGAAGAATTAGTGTGGCGGTTTTACTCGGTGTGTTGCTTACAGCGGGATGTGCGGAAGAATTGCCGTCTGGGCCTCCCTTAGACATGCGTCATAGCACGAGAGACCTGATGGCCGGAATGATTGATGCCTCGGCGGATGCGCTCTGGGCTGCGGTGGGAACCGTCTGGGATGAGAATGGTGAGAATCACTGGGAGCCGGAGACAGAAGAACAGTGGCTTGCTGTGATAGGGGCTGCGATGACGCTCGTCGAATCCGGTAATTTGCTGATGCTTGGAGACCGAGCGGTAGACGACGACCAATGGATGGTGCATTCGCAGGCTCTTGTGGATGCTGGCGCGATAGCGCTTGATGCAGCGGAAGCTAGAGACCCAGAGCGTGTTTTCGAAATTGGGGAAGTCGTCTACAACGCCTGCCAAAACTGCCACAGCATTTACTGGGTGGGTGATGAAGCGCGAGGGCGGATTGATTCCGAATAGCGTGTTTATCGTTGTTCTTTGAGTAGAATCGAAACCCAATGACTCTGACAGCTATGACTATTTACTGAACGCGTCAAGAGTCGAGGCACTTGTTGTGGCCGTCCAAAAGGCATGATCATCTGGACGTGGTGAGATGGGCCACGCCTCCAACCTGAAGGCGATAGGAGATTGTCGCCGCCGCTTCTTTCCTAGTGAGTGGTGTGAATGTCATGGGCAGTGCGCTTCGGAAATTCGTCATTCTGACTCATCGATACCTTGGCATTCCGCTCAGCGTTGTGTTCGTTTTTTGGTTTGGGTTCGGGATTGTCATGATCTACACGGGCGGGATGCCTGTGCTGACTCCGGAGGTCAGGCTAGAAAGACTTCCTGCTCTCGACTTGTCGAGAGTGAACTTCACACTCGCAGAGGCTGCACAGATGGCTGACGTAAACGCCTCAGAGGAATTCTCGTTATCCATGGTTATTGATCGCCCGGCATATCGCCTGGGCGAATCCATTGTTTTTGCGGACATAGGAGAACTTCTTTCGGAATTCGAACCGATCAATCGCAGGGTGTGGTGACTCAGTTTCTTGGCGTGTCACCTGCCATGGTTGAGTATGTAGGCCCGGTCGCAGAAGGAGACCAGTTGTGGCTCGAGTGCATCGAGGTGCTCGTGTAGAACGGTGGCTCTTTAACGCTTTACATAGCCTGGATTTTTCGTTCTGGTATAGCACACGTCCACTGTGGGATATTGGAATCATTGAGTTCTGTCTAGGCGGCTTAACCTCTAGCGGAATAGGATTGTGGTTGGGAATAAAGAGACTACTGCAGATGAGCCGTCGTTTTAGGTCTAGTGGCGAGCTTAAATCTAGCTCCACGGAAACACGCTGACCACAGCCGCGCGGCTAATAACGAATTCGTAGACCGCCGATAGCCCAGAGTCCTGGACCGAGGAATCCATTTTCGAAGCTGAGTTGATTGAACATATTCTCAATTTTGGTGTACAGGTCCAATCCAACGGCAGTTCCAGATAATAGGTCGTAACGAATGACAAGGTCGCCTTTCACGGGTCCACCGAATACCATTCGTCGACCGTTTGAGCCATAAGGCGACAGGAAATAATCGCTTGCGGCGAAAAGGTCAAAAATGACGTGGACACGGTTAGCAAATCGCTGGCGAGCTGAGAGCGTGAATAGATGATCTGACAGTCCTGGAGCTCCAAAGTAGTCACTGCCAATCGTCGGTGTGTCTGACTCAGAGTCAGTATAGGTGTAGGCCATCCTAAGGTCCGTCGATAGGCCTGGAGAAATTTGGGCACTTAACTCAACCCCACGCGCGTGACCGCCACCGGAATTTCGGTAGCCTCCAAACCGAAAAAATGGATCGGTCGCTGCCTGAAAATTAGCAAAGTCGAAGATGATCGTTTCGTAAAGGACAGTGTGAAAGCCGGTGGCACTGAATTGGAGTCTGGCATTATAGAACCATTGGTCAATCCCACCGTCAACCGCAACGGAACGCTCTGGTTCCAAACGAGGATCGCCCCAAAAATCAAAGGAGTTCGACCAAGAGGAAAACGATCCTCCGAATCGTTCAAACGGCGAAGGAGAGCGATAGCTGTTTCCGACGTGAGTACGGAATTTCGTCTTGGAAGAAGTGAGAATGTACGCGAGGGCCAGATCGCCGGTAAGAGCTGTGGGAATAGTGGCAGAGACTTCGCCTCCGTATGGGTGGTTGCCTCCAACGAATTGAGGAGTTGGCAGTTGGAACGTTTGAAAGCGACCACCAACAGTGAGTTGCAATTGGCTGTTCAGCAATTCAATCTGATCTTGTGCGAATACGGCGTGGCTAAACGTGTCGATCGTTGCTGTTGCCGCGTCACCTGAGGCAGACCTGAAATATTGCTCTTTTTCGAATTCGTAACCAAAGCTCAAGAAATTCGTGGTTCCGATTGTCGAATTCATGCGAGCGTGCACAGCGTCGGTTCGACCATCGAAGTGGCTGCTATTCTCAATAAATGGTTGATAGCCAGTGCCAAGTGGACCGTCCGTGTATGCCCGATTCGTGTTCACAGCCTGGTAGTGGACGCGATACGAGGTGCCTGGCGACACGACGTGTCGAAGAATAGCACTGCCGTTGAAGAAAGAAGATTCTCTTAGATTGTCCGGGTCATTCGGACTTGGGATGAAGGTCGCGCTGCCGGCGTTGAACGATAGACCTTGTTCGAACCGTTCCAGTTCATCTGTCGGTAAGGCGGTTGCGGAGACGACTCCAGCCGATGGAAAATTTTCTACTACGACTGATGGAAATGCTGGACTACTTTGGTTCTGAGTTTGGTCATTGCTGTACCAAAAGCGGCCGGTTGCGGAAACCGTCGGGCTGATCCGGAAGCGGACCATACCTTGTGGAGACACGCCTCTGTACGGATTGTTTCCGCGGACTCCCTTCGTCACATTGATGTAGGATAATGCTCCGCTGTAGACCAAGCGGTCATTTGCTAGACCACCTCGAATACTCGGGACGGAACGAAATAGTCCCAGACCGCCGCCCTCTACGAGAAGGTCACCTTGAAGAGAACCTCCTCCTGTTTTGGAGGTAATGTTCACAACGCCGGCCATAGCATTTGACCCGTAGAGCGAAGAGCCCGATCCTCGCATGACTTCAATTTGTTCAATATCCACGGTCGTCATGCTTTGCAAGAATCCAGTCGCGTCTCCTTGTGGACTTCCGACATCCCGAAAACGCATTCCATCGATCAAGACGGCAGTATCGTGGCTCCTCATGCCCCGCATTCGGATAGTCGTAAAACTACCCGGACCGCTAACTGTTTGAACACGGAGTCCAGGAACGACACGGAGCGTCTCAGCGACCGATAACTCGTTCCGGTCGGCGATCTCTGTCGCATCAATCACGTCAATCGCCTTGGCCACTTCTCGAAAAACTAATGGCGAATTTGACGCCGTCACGGTCACTTCGGCGGTGATGCTCGAAATAGCCAGTGTAAGGTCGAGCACGAGGTCGTTGGTGACGGTAGCAGAAGCGACGCCAGAGAGTGAGCCTGACGCACTTGTGGCCTCGAGCAAGTACTCGCCCGATGGGAGTTCTCTAAAGGTATACCGGCCCTGGGCATCACTAGTGATTTCGCGCGGCTGACTGTCGGCGCGACTGAACAGGCGGAGCGATGCGCTTGGAACTGGGTTGCCCTGTGGGTCGAGGATGTGCCCACTAATTGTGTTGGCCGATGTTGGAGTAATTGTTCCAGATAGCAATAGAAGCAAGATTGATTGGACGAGACCCTTTGAGAACTGGACATAATTGGTTCGATTAGGCATTGGGTTGGAGGGCTCGCATTTCTAGAGGTCTGCGGTGAAAACGTTACAAAGATCGAGGTGGGCGGCTGGTACCATCGATATCAGTCGAACGCCGTTGCGCCGGTATTGATCATGAGAGCCAGCAAAATGTATTAGACAGAAAGCAGTGAAATACTCAATGGTTGATTCGATTGTTGTAAAGCAGGGGAAAGGTCAAAGGCGAGTTCTTTCCGCCTACCATCTATACTAGCATTCTGAGTTTACGGTGAATCGTAGTTGGCGATCAAAACTGGTGATTGAGCGCGTGTTCGGCGTAGTGTGTGCGTTCGCTGCGGTAATTGCGGATGCTGTATACGCGCACGGCATTCTCAATCGTCGGTGGTGAATCTTGTTGGTTTTGTTTCAGGGAGCGATCCTGCTGGGCTAATTCGCGTATGACGGTATGGCGTGGGAGAGAAATTTTTGACCGAGAGGATGTGTGCCACACATTTTCGAGTGCGGAAGTTTCCGGCTTTAGTGAATTCCTTCAGCGAGTCGGAGACCGAGATCTAGCAACCCTTAGCCGTTCGGATATCTTTGTCCCAGAGGTTCAGTCTCGACTCGCACGGGTTCGGGAAGAACTGGAACATGGGTCGGGCGTGGTTCTCTTGCGAGCGTTACCTACGGCGATTTGGAGGGAGTCATCATCGGCTTTGGTGTTCTGGGCGTTGGCGCGATCTCTTGGAACCCCGGTGTCGCAGAGTGCGGACGGTCAACGACTCTTACATGTGAGAGACGAGGGTTTTGCACCGACGGACCCTCGCTTTAGAGGTCCGATGTCGAGTAAACGTCTGAGTTTTCACACGGACCGGTGTGACGTCATTGGCTTTCTTTGTTTGTGTCCCGCACTAAGAGGTGGTGACACGTTTGTGGTTAGCTCGGAAACGCTATACGAGGAGCTTGAGAGGAGATTTCCGTCGGCATTGGCAATGTTGTCGCAGCCGTTTCCCTACTTACGGCACACAGTTGACCGGGGGAATACGAAGCTGTACTGTGAATTACCGGTGTTTTCTCGGCACGAGGGCGCTTTTGCTGCGCATTTTCTCCGTGTTTTGATTGACAGAGCCGACCAAGATGCCAAAACTCCTAATTTGACCTCAGCACAGCGAGAAGCCCTAGACGTTCTTGAGGCCGTCGCAGAGGAAGCGTCTCTACATGTATCGCTTAGTCTCGAGTCTGGTGATATTCTGCTGCTCAACAATTGGACAACATTTCATCGACGAAGCGCGTTTGATGACAGTAGAGAAATTGAACAGCATAGACATCTCTTGCGAATTTGGCTTTCTATGGACAATAGCCGACCAATTGCCCCTTGCTTTGTGGATCATTTTGGTGCCACCTCGGCAGGTGCTATTCGAGGCGGAATGAAACCTCTTGGTGAAAGTGAAAAGGAATTAGAACGTGAACGGTGAAGGAAATCTAGCGCTGTTTTGTGATTTTGAGAACATTGCCCTCGGTGTGCGCGATGCGAACATTGAGACGTTTGATGTGCGACTCGTGATCGAAAGGCTCCTACTCAAAGGCAGCATCGTGGCGAAGAAGGCCTATTGCGACTGGGAACGGTATAAGAGTTTTAAGCCGACGATGCACGAAGCGGCGTTTGAATTAATCGAGATTCCGCACGCTCGCCAGGCAGGAAAAAACTCGGCGGACATTCGCATGGTAGTAGATGCACTGGACCTTTGTTATACCAAAGAGCACATTGACACGTTTGTGATCATTTCTGGAGATTCTGACTTCTCACCCTTAGTCAGCAAGTTACGTGAGAACGCGAAATCAGTGATCGGCGTTGGAGTAAAGAGCTCTACGTCAGATTTACTTATGAATAATTGTGATGAATTTATTTTCTACGATGATCTTGTTGCTACGAGCAAACCGACCCGTCGACGACCACGCAGCAAAATTCGAACGAAAGCAACAGCCACCGACAAGGGGGACAGCCCTGCTCCGCCCGCTAGAAAAATTGAAGATTCGGCACTTCAGGCGATCGAGTTGGTGCTTCACACAGCGGAGGAAATGCAGACAGAGCGTGGGGATCAGGCATCGTTGTGGGGTTCGATGGTTAAGCAGACACTGAAGCGCCGCAGACCGGGATTCAATGAGTCTACGTATGGATTCGGGTCATTTAATGACTTATTGGAGGAAGCCCAAACACGCGGATTGGTTGAGCTTGAGCTTGACCAGCGGTCAGGCGGTTACCTGATTCGACGTGTCCTTCGTTCCTAGGCGATGGCTAGAGAATGTCGCATGCAGTGTTTGTACATTTCGTCGATCACGGGTTTGGGAAAAATCCTATGAATATGGTGGCGGTCTGTGACCGCGACCCGTCCTCTAACGGCACGCCTTCCCAATGTTCCGTCTGACAAGCATGAAAAAGGCATTGATTGCGGTTGTGGCACTTCTTGCGTTAAGTTGGCTTTTCTGGCGAAGTGTTCAAAGTAGCCTATCTGAACCTTATGTCGTCAGGAGCGAATTGGTTTCGCAATGGCGTTTAGTGTTCGAGGAGGAAACTCCGCTCGGCTTGGGGCTCATTTCGCTACGGCTTCCGGACCAATTTCGTGCTGAATTGTTTCAGCAAATCTTCAGTCGAACCATGGAGTCGATGAGATCGCCGGTGGTGGCAGCAATTCCGGTTGTGCTTCAGTCTGAGTTTCGCGAGGTGCTATCAAGTGCTCTGTCGATGGAACGAATTCATACAGTTGCAACTGAGTATCGTCTCTCGGATGTAAAACCAGAGCCCGTGTGTATCGGTGTTATGCGTCGGCACGTGGCGGGTAATGCACGCCAGCTGTACTTTGCGTTATTTAGGTCTCCCGAGATTCTTCGCTTTCGAACGGAACTAGAACGCGAGTACATGTTGGCTGGAGGGGTAAGAATGTTTAAACCTTCGCCTTTCTCTTTAGTTGTTCCACTTGCAGGTTCAGGTGGCAATTTTTTGGATTGGTGGCCAGTGGATGTAAACCCTGAGACTGATTGCCAAGCTCCTTTGGAGGTGCAGTTTTAAACCGGTTCGAGTGGACAAAATTTACGAACTCCGGTTCGCATAGCTCAGCGGGAAGAAGTTCTGTAGATTAACTGACCCCATCCGCTGATTATCCTTGTCTACCAGCAATCACCGATTGCATTGCCACAAGAAATAGAACGAGGTATCACAGAGCAGGTATCGATTTTCTTGTGAGAGCAAAGGATGTAGGTGTTGAATATCGATGAGTGAGGGAAAATTGCCAACGACGACCCGACGGCTCCGAGGTCGTTGCTGGTACGGATTTTTCTGATGTTCCTTATGTCACTAGCGTGGTCGAACCTGCTCTTAGGATTATTCGCTCGAACCAAGGTCACGTAAGAAGTTGACCACGTTCCAGATGTCATCGTCGGTTATGCGTCCTTCCCATGCATCCATGTCGTACTTGGGTGGCACTCCTTCTCTGATGACTGTAAAGATTTCGCCATCACTATCTCCATGGTCCCATTGATCATCGATCAGATTTGCTGGCCTCGACCCTGGTGGGGCTGCCATCCCTCGTCCATCCGCGCGTTGGCCGTGGCACGAGCGGCAGAATCGTCCATAGATGGTACGTCCTGCGGTGATTGATTCTTCTGACGTCGGGATCGGATTATCTTGAACTACGACCAAAGCGTTGACAGAAGTTTCGCTTGCCGTCGTGACAGTGACAGAATCACCTACCACAAAAATCAAGGTAATAGCGGCGAATAAGGTGGCTATAACAGGGAAAAAAGTGTGATGTGTTTTCTGCAACTTCAGCATCCTCCTGAATTTTTCTATTTTGCCACTATACCGTGACTTGGCAGTCTGAGGCAGAGTGTTGGACTTTTGATTTGCCAGTAGTTGACCGGACTCGAATAGCCGGAGTACACTTCGCGTCCTGCTCCTACTTGGCATTTGAAGTTCGGAGGTTTAACGAATGCGTGCATTAGGCGTCTTGATTGTGTGTGTTTTGACGGTTGGAACTGCGACTGCGCAGCAAAATCCGCCGGCAGAGGCTACGGGTGACCTTGCTGAGGTGATGCGAGGAATACTCTTTCCCAACTCGAACATAATCTTTGATGCGCAGAGTACTGATCCTGGTGCACCTCCAGATGAGGCCAATGCGAATGAAGGTGGGGCGTCTGCTCGATTTGCGGCCGTCTATACGGGGTGGGAATCGGTAGAGAATGCGGCGATTGCTCTTGCGGAAGCCGCTAACCTGATTACGTTGCCTGGACGGACCTGTGAGAATGGGAACCCGGTTCCTATTGACCAGGACAATTGGGCTGAATTTACTCGTGGCTTACGTGAGGCCGGAGAGATCGCATATCGAGCGGCTCTTAACAAGAGCCAGGACGAGGTCATTGATGCGACGAACTACATCGCCGAGGCATGTTCGAACTGTCACGGTGTCTATCGGGACAGTTACTCGGATCCACCAAAGGAGCGCTGCGTTCCGTAACCCGAAGTCTTGAAGTTTCGAAAAACCAGAGATTGGAATTTCCTTCTTGGAGGCGTAAGGCATGTTGCGGAGCTTGTGCGAATGGATGGAGGCGCTTCCGTCGAGCGTCGCATTACGGGAGTCACTCAACGCTTACCCGGTGTTACTGACTTCTCATGTCATAGGCATGTGCCTCTTCGCGGGTCTAGTCATGATGATGGATTTGCGTTTGGCCGGTTTCGGGAATTCAACTAGCTCGATTACTCAAATTCAGAAGCGATTATTTCCTTGGCAGATGCTCGGTTTTGGGCTCAGTGTTGTGACAGGCGCGTTGCTGTTTTATGGTCAGCCGATGCGGTTTTATCCCAATTTTTACTTCTGGATAAAGAACCTGTTACTTGTGTTGGCAGCTTTGAATATGTGGTACTTTCACATTACTACGTATCAGACTGTTGAAGAGTGGAATACTGACCCCCGCCCGCCTACGGCGGCAAGAACGGCTGGAGTTCTGTCACTGGCGTTTTGGAGCGCGATTATTGTTGTTGGGCGAATGATCGCCTATCCAGGTTTAGTGCCGCAGTGGTGGCTGGACTTGGGGTTGGAGGGCTAGCTGATGTTGTTGCCATTCTTTCAGTGGATGCAAGAGAGTCCGGCTAGCACGTATATCCTCAGCACCACATGGTTTTCTCCGATAGTGCAAGTTATGCACCTCACGGCGTTAGCGATTTTTGCGGGCTCAATTCTAATTGTGGACCTGCGGCTAATCGGGGTTGGGGTGACGGCGACGCCTTTGGCCCAAGTCGCCCGGGACGCCCGCCCGTGGTTTTTCTGGGGATTAATCGCCCTGTTCATTACGGGAATGCCGTCTGTGGCATCGACGGCGATGAAACAGTATTTTAGCCCGTTTTTCTGGTGGAAGATGGAGCTCTTAATGCTGGGGCTCGTTTTTACCTATACGATTCGACAAAAATTCGTTAATAATGAAGCATCCGGTGAGCCGAGTCCGATTTGGCCAAAGGTTGCTGGGATGTTCTCAATTGCAGTCTGGACGGGAGTGGCTATCGGTGCTCGACTAATAGGTTTATTGTCTTAATCAAGAGAATCAAGTACTTGACATCAAGAAGAAGTGCAGTGTATACCCGACCTTCACTAACACTACGAATGAACGCCGGCTGTTATTATGACGCGCAGTGGATAGCCATAATGTCATGTGGCAGTAGCGGCCAAGGAGGCTGAATCAATGCGAAATCGGACGGTTG
>Ga0310121_10002148_pt1 | contig 19192 bp, 19 predicted proteins | sample CB27_Tmax_986_MG_FD_203504 | JGI IMG/M metagenome (GOLD analysis project Ga0310121, IMG submission 203504) | Marine microbial communities from Western Arctic Ocean, Canada - CB27_Tmax_986 | ecosystem: Environmental > Aquatic > Marine > Oceanic | place: Canada: Western Arctic Ocean | collected...
TGTGTCTAAAAACGTCGACAGAGGGGGTAGAATAGCTCCTCATAAGCGATCGGCATAAGCGATCGGCGGGCAGTACCGCAACAGCCGAGCCGAGTTCTGAGTGGCTTGGTGCATAAACTTAGAATTTAGGCCTCCAAAATGACTCCTAGGAGCCGGGAAACGATCCTGTTTTTGAAATTGCGCTTATTTTGGGCTTAGTCTGCTAGTATAATTGTGGGCATGAAGGCCATTTTCTCCCTGGTTTTTGTGCTCTTGGGATTGGCGTGTAGTCCGATTCCGCGCAGCAGCAACTTTCGAGTGATCGTGCTCGGTTTCGATGGCGTCTACCCCGACCTGATCCGGGAGTGGATGGAGCATCTTCCCAATATTCAGAAACTATCCCAGACTGGGACCCTGTCGTCCCTGGGTACTACCAATCCTCCTCAATCTCCGGTGGCCTGGGCCAGTTTTGCCACCGGACTAAATCCTGGAAGGCACGGCATTTTTGATTTTCTCCGTCGCGATCCCTCCACCTATTTTCCCGATATCGGACTGGTCGAAGTCGAGAATCCCCGATTTCTGTTCGGACTCCTTCCCATTCGATGGGCAAGGTACAAGAAAAATCGAAGAGGCGTCAGCTTCTGGGAGCATCTGGACCAGTCTGGTCTTCGCACCATCAACCTCAGGATTCCGGTCGAGTTTCCGGCACGTCCACTGTCACACGGGCGGACCCTCTCGGGCTTGGGTGTTCCTGACGTTCGCGGGACCTGGGGAACCTTCTTCTACCTCGCCACCGACATCACTCAGTGGGATCTGGGCAACACTGAGTTTGGCGGCCGAATGATTGAAATGGAGGGTGGAGATGGAAGCTACCGGGCTCGATTGGATGGTCCAGTCGATCTGAGAGGGGACGGTGTCCTGCGAATCCCTGCAGACCTGGATGTGGAGTTGAACGAAGACTCAACAGCGGTCAATATCCGGGTTCAAGGACAGGAAGAAACCGTGCAGGAGGGCCAGTGGAGCGACTGGTTTCATTTCCAGTTCCAGGCGGGGCCCCTGATGAAGATACAGGGCATCAGCCCTGATCCCGCGGCACCTTCCGTCCCTCTTTCCTGCCCCGAGGACTTCGCTGCTTCCTGGGTTGCATCCCTCGGGAACTATAAGAGCCTGGGATGGGTTCACGAGACCTGGGGGCTCAACGAAGAGCAGATCGGAGAGCAGGTTCCTGGAGGATCTGTTTCGCAACATGAACGCTCTGGAGCGGATGCTCTTCGCGTCGCTGCAGCAGGACGATGTCTCCCTGGTTAGCGCTGTTTTCACCGCCACGGACAGCGTTTCGCATATGTTTTACCGGCTGATCGATCCCGAACATCCACGCTACCAGAGGGATCTAGCGCTGAGGTATGGGGAGTCGATCCGACGGGTGTACCAGAGAATGGACTCCATCATCGGTCGAGTCCTGGAGGTCCTAGGAGAAAAGGACATCCTGATGGTGGTCTCCGATCATGTATTCCATAGTTGGAGCAAGGAGTCCAATAACAATTCTTGGCTGTTGCAGAGTGGGTCCATGGCTCTGAAGGGTGACGGGAAACAGGGACAGGAGACAGATCGGGGCGGGAGCTTTTTTCCGAATGTGGACTGGAGCAGGACCAGGGCCTATGCTTTGGGATTGGGACACATCTACATCAATCTGAAGAGCAGAGAAGGGCAGGGCGTCGTGGAGCCGGGAGAGGAATTCCGGGAGTTGGTTGACGCAATCCGTGCCCAGATTCTAGCGTACCGGGATCCGGAGACAGGGGAGTCGGTCGTGCAGAACGTCTACCTGCCATCGAGTATCTACTCCGGGGACCAGATCGAGCATGCCGGAGATCTCCAACTGAGTTTCAAGAGCGTCTATCGTACCTCCTGGGAAACCTCCCTGGGAGCCGTGCCGAATTACGTTCTGGTCGCCAACCTAAAAAAATGGAGCGGCGACCACTCTGCCTCTGCCGCTTCGGATACTGCCGGTGTCTTCATCTGCAATCGTTCCATCAAGGAAGATCATCCCGATATTCTGGATATTGCTCCGACCTTGTATCGCTTGTTTGATGTGGAGATCCCAGCGGAGGTCGACGGCCGCCCCCTGACGCTGACGAAGAGGAGTAGGCCCGGTGGGGAGTGAGCAGTGAGCAGTGAGCAGTGGTGCAGTAGTGCAGTGAGTAGTATCGGAAACAGCTGCGTTCAACAGAGCCACGAACGACTCGACCCGTTAGCAACATTAGGCAAAGTTCCGAGGAGGGAGCTGGACAACTCTTCCCCACGGAGTGACGCAAGATCTTCCCTATCCCCGACCCTAAGTTGCAGATACAGCGGCGGCGAAGATATGATTTCGGATGACATCAGGATTAGAAACCCCAATTCCCAATGGCCCAGAAAATTGAGATAATCCTGAACGGTGAAAAAAGAGAGGTTCTGACGAACTCGTCCCTGGAAGATCTGGTCTCAGAGCTGGGTTTGGAGCGGGACCGGATCGCCATCGAGTTGAACCTCCAGATCGTAACTAGACATCGGTGGGTGGAACACCTGCTCCAGAATGGAGACCGGGTCGAGTTGGTCCACTTTGTCGGTGGAGGAGAGTAAGGAGTCATGACGGATTCCCTAACCATAGCAGGTCGAGAATTTCGTTCCCGCTTGATTGTTGGGACAGGCAAATACGAGACGTTTGAGATCATGCGGAAGGCCCTGGATTCCAGTGGGGCGGATATGGTCACGGTTGCCGTGCGCCGCGTGAATCTCTCGGACAAGAGCAAGGAATCGCTCCTGGATTACATTGATCGAGACCGATTCATGCTGCTTCCGAACACGGCCGGCTGCTATAGCGCCGGCGACGCGATTCGCTATGCTCGTCTGGGTCGGGAAGCGGGTCTATCGGAGTTCGTGAAGCTGGAAGTCATCGGAGACGAGCGAACTTTGTTCCCGGACAACGAGGCTCTTCTGGAAGCCACCCGGGTCTTGGTTCCAGAAGGCTTCGTCGTTCTTCCCTACACCAACGACGATCCGATCATGTGCAAGAAGCTCGAGGATGCAGGGGCGGCTGCAGTGATGCCCCTGGGTGCACCCATCGGATCCGGTCTCGGTATCCAGAACGCGAACAATCTCCGCATCATCTTGGAATCGATTAACGTGCCGGTGATCGTTGATGCTGGCGTGGGGACGGCTTCGGATGCGGCCCTGGCGATGGAACTTGGAATCGATGGTGTCCTTATGAATACCGGCATCGCGGGGGCGAAAGATCCTATTTCCATGGCCAGAAGTATGAAGTTGGCGGTGGAAGCTGGTCGCCTCGCTTTTCAGGCAGGTCGAATTCCCAAGAAACTCTATGCAACCGCTAGCAGTCCTCTCGAGGGAGTCTTGGCCTAACGGGGATTTAGATCCCGAATTTCCCCAAATTTCAAGATACAAGATACAAACAAGTCTCAAATTCCAAGCACCAAGTTACAAACGAATCTCCGTTGGGATCTGCTGGGTTTTAGAATTTGGTGCTTGGAGTTTGTTTGTATCTTGTAGCTTGTAAAAACTCGGAGCATTAATGAAGACGGTCCATGTTGACCTTGGGGAACGTAGCTATAACATCCTGATTCAGCCTGGGTTGCTGACACAGGTGGCGCAGCAGTTGAAAGGTCTCCCAATCACTTCCCGTCTTTTTCTGATCTCCAATCCAGTTGTCCATCGCCTGTTTGGCGCGAAACTCCTGGAGCAACTCCGCCAGGCTGGCTACCAAGTCACAGAGATTCTGCTTCCCGATGGAGAGAGATCCAAGACGCTCGACACGGTCGAGGCTGCCTATACGGATTTAAGTTCTCACGGAGCGGATAGACAATCCGCCGTGGTGGCTTTGGGTGGCGGAGTGACGGGTGACATTGCGGGTTTCGTCGCAGCCACTTACATGCGGGGAATCCCCTATCTGCAGATCCCCACTACGCTTCTGGCTCAGGTCGACAGCTCGGTAGGGGGGAAGACTGGGGTAAACCATCGTGCAGGCAAGAACATGATCGGGGCGTTCTATCAGCCGACCCTGGTGTGTATCGATCCTGAGACGCTTCTGACACTGCCCGAAAGAGAGTTCAGCTCTGGTTTGTTCGAGGTCATCAAGTACGGGCTTATCTACGATGCGGAATTCTTTGCTTTCCTGGAACTGGAGCTGGAAAACATTCAGCGTCGGGTCCCAGAGATCCTCGAGAAAGTTGTGGCTCGCTGCTGCGAGATCAAGTCCAGGATAACAGCTCGGGACGAGAGGGAATTGGATCTCCGCAGAATCCTCAACCTGGGACATACCTTCGGTCACGGGCTGGAGGCGGCCACCGAGTTCCAGGGGGTCACACACGGAGAGGCAGTAGCTTACGGGATGATGGCTGCCAGTCACCTTTCACAGAGCCTGGGTTTGCTGGATCGGGACTCCTGCCGCCGAATCGTCGAAGCTCTTCTCAGGATCGGAGACCTTCCCCCAATCGATACAGTCCCAACTCAAAAAGTGCTCGATGCCATGAAGCTGGACAAGAAGCGTCGCGGGGACCGTACGGTGGTCATCCTTCTCGAAAAGATCGGTCGGGCTGTGATCCGGGACGATGTCGGCCGGGACGACTTGAGGCAGGCATGGGATCGGATCAAATCCCAGCCCGCACTCTGATTAGTGGCCTATGGAGCAGAAGGAGTCCAGACAGATCCGGCAGATGTTCGGCGCGATCGCCCCTCGCTATGACCGCGCCAATCACCTTCTCTCGTTGTCGATTGATCGGTACTGGCGCCGCCTGACCTGTCGCAGCCTGGCACCTCTCCTGCCCGCTGATCCCATGATTCTGGACCTCTGTGCCGGCACCGGAGACCTGACCCTTCAACTCGCCCCGCTGGGAACTGTGGTTGGCTGTGACTTCAGTCACCCGATGCTGGTGCTAGGACTCGACAAGAGTAGAGCCAGGCAGTCGGATGGCCGTGTTCGCTTCGTGGAAGGGGACGCGCTTAGGCTTCCGTTCCCGTCCGGGTCCTTCGATGCCGTAACGATCGCATTCGGTCTGAGGAATTTGGAGGACTATCATCAAGGATTGTGCGAGATCCTTCGTGTTCTCCGTCGGGGAGGTACTCTGGCAATCCTGGAGTTCTCCCTGCCTCGGATTCCGGTCTTTAAGGAGATATATCGATTCTACTTTTTCCATCTGCTGCCCCGGCTGGGAGGGTGGATTTCGGGTGACGGACAAGCCTATTCGTACCTTTCGCGCTCGGTCGGAGAGTTTCTCGATCCTGTGGCGCTGGAGCGGCTGCTGCTTGAGGTCGGCTTTTCCGGGGTCCGCCACAGGCTGATCTCAGGAGGCGTTGCGGCCTTGCATATGGCGCAGAATGTCTGAAACTTTAAGAATTCGTCGCACGTCTGAACGTCGCACGTCTCCTGTCCTCCGAAGGTGCCGCCAACGGGTGAACTACCAGCGTTACGAAGCCAAGTCCGACAGGAGACGTGCGACGAATTCTTGAAATTCAGCTTAGTCGGGATAATCGACGTGAATACGACGCTCTTCGCTGATTGGGTCAACCACAATCTGGATGGTAACGGCTCGTTCAACCTCGAGGGTGAGTTTTTGTGCCCACTCGACGATGACCACTGCCTCCCGGGACAGGATCTCTTCCATTCCGATGGAGTAAAGATCAGAGAGACCCTCTAGACGATAGAGGTCCACGTGGTAGATGGTCTCGTCTTTGGCCGGGTACTGGTTCACCAGCGTAAAGGAGGGACTGTGGACGATTGAAGCATCCTCCACGCCCAGTCCCGAAGCCAAGGCCCTGGTCAAGGTAGTCTTTCCCGCTCCCAGCTCGCCGTGGAGCAGAACGAGGCAGGGCGACTGGAGGCGGCGCCCAATGAGCTCGCCGATACGAAGCGTCTGGGCCTCGCTGCAGGAGCGGTGGATTTCGGTCAACGGTATCACGCGTTCAGTTCTAGCTGTGCCGCCCCCAGGTGATCAATAATATTGCTGGCATTGAGAGCGGCTCCACCCGTCTGCCTTTCGGCGAGATCCCCGGCCAGCGAGTGCAAATAGACACCGGCGAGGACGGCCTGGGTCGTCTGCTGGGGCGCATTCAAGCCCTGCGCCTGGTATTGGCCCAGGAAAGAGGCGATGACTCCGGTCAACACATCCCCGGTGCCTGCCGTTGCCATTCCTGGGTTACCTAGGGGACAGACAAAGACTCTCCCGTCAGGCACGGCAATCAGGGTGCGAAATCCTTTCAGCACCAGCCACAGGTGCTGATCCTGTGCAAATCGACGAGCCAACTCGATCTTGTCGTCGAGAATCTCAGCCGTGGGTCTTCCGATGAGTCTGGAGAACTCTCCGGGATGAGGAGTGAGCACCAAAGGCTGGGCATTGGTGTTGAAAAGCTGTTGTCGCTCTTGCTGAAAGCAATTAAGCCCATCGGCGTCGACTACGAGAGGGATTCTGGACTGCTGGACCACCTGGTGAACGAAATCTGCAGTTTCCACGTCGGTGGATAGTCCGGGACCGATGGCAGCGGCCTGTTTGCCTTCCAGGAATCCCAGAAGAGGGCCCACGGCGCTAGAGGCGAAGGTTCCAGCCTGGGAGGAGGCCAGGCCCTCGGTCATGACCTCGGGTCTGAAGGAGCCCACCAGGGCTTGTACTCCTTCGGGGACGCAAGCGGTGACGAGTCCGGATCCGGCGCGCAGGGCCGCACTGGTGGCGAGGGCTGCGGCGCCGGATTTGCCCCGGCTGCCTGCCACGATGACAGTGTGGCCAAAACTTCCTTTGTGGGAACTGGGTCGTCGCTGTGGCAGGCTGGCTCTCGCCAGCGGTTGAGTGATGAGCTCGATGGGGTACTCTGAGGTCTCCAGCAACTCGGGCGGGGTGCCGATTGGGAACAGGTGCAGACAACCAAGCGACTCCCGATCCTGATGCAAGATGTGCGCGATTTTGGGTGCGGTAAAGGTTACGGTGGCGTCGGCACGAATGACGGGTCCCTCTCCTCGGAAGGCGTCAGAAACCATGCCCGAGGGGAAGTCGACGGACAGGACGAAGGCCCGGAGACGATTGATATCTTCTACCACCCGGGCATGGACGCCTACCATTGGTTTGCTGATTCCCGTCCCCAGAATGGCGTCAATCACGAGATCATAGCCCTCCAGTCGAGGAGTCAGTCGAGCCCATTCTGCCTCTGAAAGAACGGGCTGAACCTGGCCGTCCAAAGCCCGGTAGATGTCCAGGTTGATCCGGGCGTCACCCGAAACCGTCTCGGGAGGGGCGAGAAGGAACACGTCCGGAGCAGTTTCTCGTTGCCGCAGCTGTCTCGCCAGAACAAGTCCGTCGCCGCCATTATTCCCTTTGCCACAGATGATGGCAGTGCGCTGTTCAGAGAGTTTCTCGGCGAAGTAGCCCTTCAAGGTCAGATAGAGATTTATCCCGGAATTCTCCATCAGAAGAAGGCTAGGGAGACCATACCTTTCGGTGGTAAGCCGATCCACCTCCTTCATTTGATGGGCGCTCAGAATTTTCAGCGGCCTGTCCGCTTTGTGACCACACGAGAGGACATTTCGCCCCGAGGTGAACCTCCACTTGTTTTGTCGCATCAGATATAGACAGAAGTTAACAGAGGAGGTGCGTCAGATGAAAGTAAGACCTGGATACGCACTGGGAAAAGACTCTCTGGAAGAGGGAGCAATCGTTGGGTTATACTAGCCTCATATCACTTTCAATCAAGATGGTAAGTCGCTATGAACAAGAACAGTAGAGTCGTCACGGTTCTGACCCTTCTTGTCCTCGTTTTCACTACCGTTCCCCTGAGTTCGGGAAGAAAGCATGGGGACGTGGAGAACATCGGTAACCGCTCCATCAACGGCCGGATCGGCCTGATCTTCCCTAATTTTGTGTCTTTGGAAAAAGAGATCCAGATGGGCGCCCAGTACGCTCAGATGATCGAGCAGACGGCACGGCTGGTGGAAGATCCTGTGGTGGCCGAGTACGTCGACCGGCTGGGTCAGGAGATCGTGAAGAACTCGGATGCGAAGGTGCCCTTTGTCATCAAGGTGCTAGATACCGACGAGGTCAATGCGTTCGCCCTGCCTGGTGGCTATTTCTACGTGAACAAGGGATTGATTCTCGAGGCAGAGAACGAATCGGAGCTGGCCGGGGTAATGGCACACGAGATCGCCCACGTCACGGCTCGACATGCCACCGAACGTATGACCAAGTCACAGTTGCTTCAGTTTGCGATGCTGCCCGCCATGTTCATCGGAGGCTATTGGACACAATACGCTCTCTATCAGGGGCTGGGCATGGGCATGTCGTTGGCGGTCTTGGGAATCACCCGCAAATCCGAGGCCGAGGCGGATCAGTTGGGAACCCAGTACCTGTGGAATACCGGTTACGATCCGCAGGGCTTTATCACCTTTTTTGAAAAGCTTCAGGAAAAGGAGAAGAAGAAACCTGGGGCCTTTTCCAGCTTCTTTCGCACGCACCCCTCGATGGAAAGCCGGATCGAACATGTCAACAGTGAGATTGGATACCTCGAGGTCAAGGATGAATACGTGCTCAGCGGTTCTGAGTTTCAGAAGGTCAAGTCGCGCCTGGCTCAGATCGACCGTCAGCAGATCAGGCCCGGAGATGCTCCCGGAAAGGGTGGGGCATCGAGACCGACCCTGAAGCGGAAGACCAATCAGCGCGACGACAAGGAAAAGCCGACTCTCAAGGGTGACAAGCCTTCGCTCAAGCGCTCCAAGCGACCCACGCTCAAGAAGCCGGATGAGGAGGAGGAGATAGAAGAAGAGTCTGAGTCCGAAGAGTAGGCTGTTCGGATGTTTTAGATTTTGTCTTGGACGGCGCTGCAGGCTATGATCAGATAGGGCTCGTGACCCAGCCTACGCGGGGTGGCGGGCCCTTTGCTTTCTATCGAGCTGGGTCTATGTCTTTCGCCGATGGTTGGAAATCTGAGTCACTTCTCAGATCCCCGCCCCGAATCAGCCCCCTGCCTTTCTCGTCTTTTCCTCCTTGAAACAATCTTCCTCTAGTCTACGTACATAACACCGGACTATCATCGTGGTGAGATCGTCGATTGAATAGGAGTTGTTATGCGCATTGCGAACCGTTTGGTAGGACTGTCCTTGCTCTGCTTCATCTGGCCGCTGACTGCTGAGGAAGCAGAGAAGCCCGTCCAGCAGGATAGGGTCGAGATAAATAAGATCGTTCCTCCCGAGTCCTGGACTGAGAGGATAAGGCGGGAAAAGTCGGTACTGGAGTTGACGCCAAAGGACGCGATGCGGCTGGCGCTGACGAACAATCTGGATATCGCCATCGAAGACTACAACGAGGATCTGAATCGCCAGGACATCGTCAGGACCAAGGGATTCTACGATCCCAGGCTTAGCTTTGCTGTGGGCTGGAATTCGTCGGAGAACCCCTCCAGATCGATTCTGGACGCAGGGCAGGGAAGATCGGTGACGAACACCGACAATTTCTTCTTCAGCTCTTCGGTGAACCAGAACTTCCCGGGCGGCAGCGATCTCACTCTGAGCTTCGACAACAATCGCTTCTCCAGTAACAGTGCGTTCCAGTTCATCAACCCGTCATTTGGATCTAATTTTGAGATTCTCTTCAGACAGCCATTGTGGCGGGGTTTCAGGAAGACCCAGACCAAAACCCAGCTGAGCCTCTACAACCTGGATCGAGACATCAGCGACAGCGTCTTCAAGCAGAGAGTCTCCGAGATCCTGCAGCAGGTGCAGAATCAATACTGGGAGCTGGTCTTCGCCATCGAGAATCACGAGGCCATTCGCCAGTCGATGACGCTGGCGATCATCCACCATGAGAACAACCGGAAGAGGGTAGAGATTGGTGTAATGGCACCCATCGAGGTAACGGCTTCCCGAGCCGAAGTAGCTACTCGAGAGCAGGACATGATTCAATCGGAAGTGCAGATCATCACCTCCCAGAATGCCCTCAAGCACCTGTTGGCTCCTGCTCCGAAGGCAAGCATTTGGAATCTGACCTTGCTCCCAACTAAGCGCCCAGAAGTCCGGGACCTGACTCTTTCTCTGGACCAGGCTATAGAGACGGCACTCGGGAGGCGTCCTGAACTGGAACAGAATCGATTGGAGCGGGAGAAGATTGAGGTGAATCGGCAGTACTACGTGAAGGAGGGTAAGCCGGCGGTGAACCTCCTGGCCGGTGTTACCTCTGTAGGACAAGCGGGTCAAGTGCTGCAGAACGTGTTCGTCGACACCGACGGGGACGGTGTTCCCGATACCAGAACGGGAACTTCTCCCAATACCGGGAGCCCTTTCTTCGGTGACTTCGGCAACACCTGGGGACAGGTTTTCGGCTTCGATTTCATCAACTATCAGCTGGCCTTGAATGTAGAGATTCCGATAGGCAATCGCGCCAACGAAGGAGAGCGTGCCTTGCTTCGCATCCGGGAACAACGTTTTTTGAGCCAGCTCAAGAACGAGCAGCAGCTGATCATGGTAGAGGTGCGCAATGCCTACGAGAGCATCGCGACTCAGACGAAGCGCCTGGAGGCTGCCCGGGTTGCACGGGAACTGTCACAGGAGCAGCTCGAAGGAGAGAATAAGCGCTTTCAGGCAGGGCTGTCCACCAACTTCGAAGTGCTTCGATACCAAAGAGATCTGACCAATGCCCAGGTTCGAGAGCTGAGGGCTCTCATAGATTACCAGCAGACCGTGACCAATCTGGAAAAGGCGATGCACACGATTATCGACTCCAACGATATCGTGATGGCGCACAGGGACAACTAAAAGAGGTCGCACGTTCCAAGTTGTCTTTTTCTGGAGGTGGGTTTTCGTCAGCTCTCCTCTTCAGCTAGTTCCCAGAAGGCATGCGGGAGCAGAATCACTAGAGTCCTACGAGCTAGGAGACGTGCGACCTCTTTGACCTGGTTATAATGCCCTATGGATTGGACTGTCGTCCTCGTCGGAACGGCCGGCTTGCTAGTTGGGAGCTTCCTGTCGGTCTGTATTCTGCGTGTCCCAATGGGCCGTTCCGTGATTCGTCCCCGCTCCCGTTGTCCCCAGTGTGAGAGTCTGATTCGGGCCTGGGACAATATCCCGGTCTTGAGCTTTCTTCTCCTGCGAGGAAAGTGCCGGGACTGCGGGGGGTGTATTTCCTGGGTCTATCCGGTGGTGGAGTTGTCTACGGCGGCACTCTTCCTGCTTCTATGGCATCAGTTCGGACTGACACCGCCCTTTTTCATCAATCTAGTCTTCTTCTGCCTGCTTCTGGTTTTGGCCTTCATCGATCTCTTCCACAGAATTCTCCCTGACGTCCTGAATTTGAGTGGTTTACTACTGGGATTGCTGGTGTCGCCCTTCCAGTTTCCTGGTTTCTTTCACTGGGATACCTCCGATCTTGCTGCTGCACCGATCTGGATCAACTATCCGCTTTCCCTCCTGGGAATCCTGGTGGGAGGAGGGTTGCTCTGGCTGGTCTCCGCGATCTACCACAAGGCAACCGGCGTGGAGGGGATGGGATTCGGTGACGTCAAGATGCTGGCTATGATGGGAGCTTTCCTGGGATGGAGGCTGGCCTTGCTATCCATTTTTCTGGGCTCGGCAATGGGTGCTCTGGTGGGTTCCGTCTTCATCTTGATCCTGGGAAAAGAACGGCGCTATCCGCTGCCGTTTGGGACCTTCTTGGCTCTGGGCGCAGTCATGGCCGCTCTCTGGGGAAATCTTCTGCTGCAATGGTATTTGGGCGGTCTCTGAAAAAAACCTTTGCAGATTTTCGGACTCGAGCGTTGAGTCAGGTAGAAACGCAACAAGGAGGACAGTATGAAGAAAGAAGTTTCTACCTGGATGTTGAGTGTCTTGGCATTTCTGTTTTGCGCCTCGGCCCTCTGGGCGGAGCCTGAGTAGAACCGCAAGATCAACTTGAACCAAGCGACGCTGGAGGACCTGAAGGAACTGCCTGGCATTGGGACGTCGACTGCAAAGCGCATTCTCGAGTTTCGCGAGAAAAACGGTCCCTTCGAGCGGATCGAAGATCTCATGAATGTGCGGGGCATCGGCGAAAAGAAGTTCTTGAAGTTGAAAGACAGGATCACCGTCGGTCCCGCGGGTCCGTCTAGTGCCCGCGGTCCTTCCTCCCGTCAGTGACGCTTCGGGCTCCATTCCGGGGCAGGGCGATTCCGCGATCCACCTTCCTGATTCCGGAATGGAGCACCCCCTCCAGTCTTCCTCATTCGGGGGAGTAACCTGGCAGCCAACTCGACCCTACCCGACTGATTTGAACCAGTGCGTCTGGCAAGTGTCGAGAAAATGAATTAGATTCCCAGTCGGTAGCTGTCAGCCAGAGGTCCATTGAAAAGACTCTTGTCCGCGAATCGGCGGGGTCCTCCGGAGCGTCTCTCCCTAGGACAGGAGCCTTATGGTTTGGAAGGCGCGGATGGGTTTTCCGAACTCATCGTTGAGCGCCGAAGTTGAGGGCTTGGGAAGTCTATGAAGGTCGATTGTTTGGATTATCGGGGGCTTCCTGGACAGAATCCCCTTTTTCTCAAGTATCTCCATAACTTTGATGAGGTGAGCGGTTTCTACGCTCCCGGAGCACCGGCTCCGCTCGATCTCGAGGCGTTGGAACGGCGGGTCGAGGCGGTCGCGAAGCGGCCCGTTCCCTTCTCGCGGGAGCGTCTTATCTCGCTCTTGCATCCTCTCAATCGAATGCTTGGGGCAGGCGAAGCGGTCCAGCAGAACATTCAGAAGCTGAGGCGGCGAGACACAGTTGCGGTTGTCACGGGACAGCAGTTGGGGCTCTTTGGTGGGCCTGCACTGGCTGTCTACAAGGCAGCCACCGCAGTCCGACTGTGCCAGATCCTCGAGGACCGTGGGTACTCCGCGGTACCCGTTTTCTGGCTTCCATCGGATGATTCCGATTTCATGGAGGTTCGTTCCACTTCCTTTTATGATCGAGCGGATCGGCTGCTAGACATCCGTTATCCTGGCTCACAGAGTGATGGCCGAATGGTGGGGACGATCAATCTCGACCGGATTCCGGAGATCCTGAAGCAACTCCAGGATCTGGCTCAGCGGGCAGAGTTCTTGGACTCAACCCTACAGACTCTGGGAGCCAGCTATCGTCCGGACCAGGACTTTAGCCAGGCTCATGGACAGTGGCTGTCTGGACTTTTTAGAGACCATGGTCTGGTGCTCTTCGACTCCTTGCTGCCGGGGTACAAACCTGAACTCACAGGAGTCTTCACCAGGCTGCTGAAAAAGAGATCAGAGACGATCCGAGCGCTGCAGCAGAGGAGCCAACAGCTCACTGCCGCCGGCTTTACCCCACAGGTTTCTCTCGAGGACTCGGAAACCCTCCTGTTTGCCTACGAGGGGAAGAGTCGGCACAAACTGGTGTACCAGGACGGGCAGTACCAGAGCAAGAGGAGGAAGTGGGGTGGCTGCTCCCCCGACGAGCTGCTGCGCCGGATCGAGTCGAATCCAGAGGGTTTCGGACCCAATGTCCTGTTGAGGCCGATCGTTCAGGACCACCTGTTCCCGACCGCGGTCTACGTTGGAGGTCCATCGGAAGTCGCTTATTTCACACAGGTAAACGCGATTAGCTCACTCTGGGGAGTCGAGCCCTCCATCTTCCCGAGGATGGGCTTTACGGTAGTCGACCGAAAGGCCCAACGTCTGCTCAAGAAGTATGCCCTGGAGGCGGGTGCACTGATGTCAGGCGATCCGATACAGGCGTTTCAAGGTCTCCTGCACCAGGGTGAGACGGGCGAGGTTCTCAAGACTTTTAACTCGGTGCAGCAGGAGCTGAGGTCACAGCTGGCTTCTCTCAAGGCTCACCTCAATCGTTCCGACCCTGGTATGGCCGAGATGATGTCCCGTGCAGAGCATCGGATCATCTACCATATCGAGAAACTGCAGCACAGATTCGTGGCAAACTATCGTCAGCGAGACGAGGCTGTGGGAAAACATCTCGACTATCTGCAGGATCGTCTGTGTCCCGCGGGTAAGCTCCAAGAAAGAGTTGTCAATTTCAACCAGTTTCTGATTCAGGAAGGCCCAGCCTTTATCAAGTCAGTAATGGAGGAGGCCCAGCCCTTCTGCCTCAGCCACCAGGTTCTCCATGTCTGAACAAGCCGATGTGCTCGCGATAGGTGCCCATCCAGACGATATCGAGCTCGGCTGTGCGGGAGCCCTTCTAAAGCTGCGATCGCAGGGCCGACGGATAGCGGTGGTTGATCTTTCCCGTGGAGAACTGGGCACACGGGGGACGGCCGAAGTGAGGGCACAGGAGGCTGCGGCATCGGCCGAAGTGTTGGGACTGGATTTCCGCACCAATCTGGGACTCGAGGACGGAAACATTCAGCCTACAGCGGAAAACCGGCTGAAACTGATCCGGATTCTGCGACAGACGCGGCCCCGTCTCGTGATCACCCACTCCCGCTGGGGGCACCCCGATCACAGCCAAGCTGCACAGCTGGTGGAGGATGCCGTACACCACGCCGGACTCGCTCGCATTGACACGGGTCAAGAGCGATTTCGTCCTGAGAAGATTGCGTTCTGGATGCAATTCAACCAACCCAGGATGCCCCAGCTCCTGGTCGACATTTCAGAATTCATGGCGGTCAAGGAGGAAGCGATCCTGGCCTTTGCGTCTCAGTTCTATAAGGTCGGATCCCGCGAGCTGGAGACCTACCTCAGCGGCCCCGATATTCTAGATCAAATCAGAAGCTTCCATAAACATCTAGGCAGTTTGATCGGGTGCCACTTTGCAGAGGGCTTTCTTCTCTCTCGCCCCCCTCGAGTCGAAGACCTGTCGAGTTGTTAGGGCGCGGTTTAGCGAGCAGTAGTGGAGTGAGCAGTAAGACCTCTTTACTGCTGGGACTGGCTGAGTTCCGAGGGAGCCGAAACAACATCTCCAAGGCGATTCCCGAACACAACATCAAGGACTCTCTACGAAAGTAAACCCTGCCTCATTTTCTCGATTCAATACTTCGGCAATTTGGTTGGCGCCCTCAGTGGGCCCGAATTCGATGACCTTGTAAGAGCGCATTTCCTTTTGGGTGGCAACCGGGCCCCAAACGCCGCTTGAGCGGCCCTTCCAGGATTGGCTTGGGCTAGTCTTTCTGGACTGACATTGGTTGGTTCAGCCACACCAACAGGGCACCCACAAACCTGTCCGGGACCTCAACTGACCTCGCAGTAACATTCGTCTTTCCGGGCTGTACGAATTAAACCCTCAGAAAGATCTTCCGGCGATACATCCACCAGCAGGTCAGCCAGAAGGTCAGGCCCACGATCAGAGAGTTAAGGGCAGGTTCATTTGCGGCTCCCCAGAGCTGAAATATGTTCTGCCCCAGGTGCGTCTGGAAGGTTGCGGCGGCCCAGCCAGGTAGGAGCATGCGCATGCAGTAGATCGCGATGGAGTTGGTTCCCACGACCAGGAGAGGAAAGGTCCAGCGGCGGATGTTTGCCAAGTCGATGAGTGCGTAGAGTCCTCCCAGGATCAGACAGCACCAACCCGTCGAAAAGATCGCCCAGGAGGGTGTCCAGATTCGCTTGATGAGTGGGCAGAGCCCCGTCCAATCCAGGATCAGTCCTGCTATCAGGCCAAGAATACCGCCCGTCAGGAGTGCCTTGAGCTTGGCCTGGGCCGAGCGGCGCGAGCGCAGGAGCTCGCCCACCATCAGGCCGAATAGCATGGTGGCCAGGGAGGGGATGAAGTTGATGGTCTGATAGCCGCCTCCGTTGTAGACGAACGGTTCCTCCCGCGGCAGTCGGTTCAGAAGCCAGCTGTCCACGGCATGACCGACGTTGGCGTTCTTGTGCCAGGCCGGAGAAACCTCCGCCAGATGCTGCTGAACCCACTCCTGCTCAAGACCAACCTCAGGCGATCCGACCGCAGGATCCACACCGGGGGCGGGATACAGGACGTACAACATCCAGGTCAGGGTCAGGATGAGCGCGGCCCCCAGGGACTGATTCCGAAGCCTTCGACCCCAGAACAGGAAAAGGAAGGTGTAGCCCAGACCGATCTGCGTCAGGACATTCATCAGAGACCAACTGGTGCTGGACCGCGAATCGGAGATCAGGAAAATGCCAAGAAGGATGAGGATGACGGATCTCCACAAGGCATGCCCTAGCATCTTCTCGTAGGAGTGTCCCAGTCTGAATCGTTTGGCGCAGGAGTATGCCATCGACACTCCCACCATGAACATAAAGGACGGCTGGATCAGATCCCAGTAACCACATCCGGTCCACGGGACATGGGAAAACTGGTAATGGATTGCCTGCCAGACAGAGGAATCCGGGTCTGCTGCCAGATGATTCTCGGCCGTCTCCCTGAGGCCGAAGCCTTCGAAGGCCAGGGAGAGTATTATCAGTCCCCGATAGGCGTCAAGAGAGAGCAGCCTCTGTCGTTGCGGGTTGTCTTCTGAGGCGTGGGATTCAGCCTGAGATTCCACGAATTCGCTCGGGTTGAATTGACATCGATGTGTTGCGACGACCAGCATGCTGGCATCGTTCGCACGAAGATTCAACTCAGTGCCCCCCAGGGAGCCCTGGCCCCATTCGAGAGAGAAACTTCCGGCTACTGGGGATTTGTGCGTCACTGCGTGGGGAAGGGTTGTCCGGCTCTCTCCTCGGAACCTGGGCTCATTTTGCTAACGGCTCAAGTCGTTCGCGGCTCTGTCGGACTTGGCTGCGTAACGCTGGTAGTTCACCCGTTGGCGGCACCTTCGGAGGACAGGAGACGTGCGACGTATTCTTGAAGTTTCAGCTTAGCGAAAACAGACTTGCCAACTCGAGGGACACTCGTCAGCACATCAGACCAGAAGATGTAGATCCTCATGCTGCCGTGGATCGCCCCGGCAAGGGCAAGGGTAGGGGACCCTACCAATTGGTATACGAGCCGTCACCACGGCGCCAGTGGGGTGCTTCCCAGTACGCGAATGGGTAGTCCGAAGCGGCTTCCTCGTTGAACTTCACGCCGAGTCCAGGTTCCTGAGGCAAAAGAAAATGATCCCCTTCCAATTCCATGCCGCGAGGGAATAGATCCTGGGGCTGTTGACGAGACGTCCAGTTGTATTCCAGCAGGGAGAAGTTGGGGATCACGCTGCAAAGGTGCACCGAAGCTGCAGTGGAAACCGGACCCAGGGGATTATGGGGCATCACGTCGATGTAGTGGGCCTCGGCCATGGCGGCTACCTTCCGAGCGGCCGTGAACCCTCCCACATTGCACACGTCCAGCCGAACGTAGTTGCAAAGGCCGCGCTCGATAAAGGGAGCGAAGACGTGGATGCCGGAGAACTCCTCGCCGATGGCAAACGGAATGTGGGTCATGGCCCTCAGAGCCGCGTAGGCGTCGGGGTTCTCCGAGCGGATGGGTTCTTCTAGAAACATGAGGTCGACGCCCTCAACCAGCTTGCAGAAGTGGGCGGCCTCGGCGACGCTCAGCCGGTGATGGAAGTCCACCGCCAGGCGGATTTCCGTTCCCACGAGGTAGCGGATTGAGTGAAGCTCTCCACTGGTCCATTGAAGGGACTCCCCTGGGTCGTACTTCTCGGCTCCCAGTTGGTCGAACCCTTCGTCCGGCATTTCAGGAACGAAACGGACCGTCTTCCAGCCTTTTTCCGCAAGGTCCTGAGCCTGTTCCGGCCAGGTCTCACCTTCTCCAGCCACTCCATCGGTAAAGCAGGTCACGTGTTTGCGGCTGGCTCCTCCCAGCAGCTGCCATACGGGAACCTTCAGATGCTTTCCCAGGATGTCCCAAAGCGCGATGTCGATAGCAGAGGCCGCGGCCGTGATGATCGTCCCTCCCTCGAAATATTGACCGCGGTACAGGGTCTGATGGATGTCCTCTATCTGCCGTGGATCCTTCCCGATCAAGAATTCGCAAAAATGGTCAATGATTCCCCCCAGCGCTCGTTCTCTTCCGGAAGTTCCAGCCTCTCCCAGACCATGGATGCCCGCATCGGTCTCGACTTTCACGATGAACCGGCAGCGTATCCCTATCTTGAGAGCGAACCACTTGACGTTGGTGATCTTCATGACCCGAACGCTCCTCTGTTTTCCTGACGTCAGCGTTTGGAAAACAGAATACTAGCCGATCTTGCGCGAAATGGCCTTAGCCTGTGTAAACAACAGCAAATAGTCGGGACCTCCCGCCTTCGAATCCGTGCCGCTCATGTTAAATCCTCCGAAAGGATGGACTCCCACCAGGGCTCCCGTGCATTTTCGATTGACGTAGAGGTTACCTACATGAAACCGGCGCCGGGCCTGTTCGATCTTGTTCTCGTTGTCGGTGTACACGGCCCCGGTCAGACCGTACTGGCTGTCATTGGCAATCTCGATCGCCTGATCGTAGTCTACGGCCTTGATCACGGCCAGGACGGGTCCAAAGATTCAAGCAGACCGGCACTTGTACATGTGCTCCTCCGATCTGGTATGAAAGATCCCCGCCATCACCTGGCCAAAGTCGCGTATGGTAAGCTCCTGGAACGGAGACTGGAAAATGAAGAGATCGCCCAGGTTTGTCGCAAGTTGGCCCGGTCTGTGTTTGAGGCACTCGAAGACGGTTGTCTGCCGCTTGTCCTGGGGGGGGACCATTCTCTGGCGGCCGGCAGCGTCGCCGGAAGCGCCAGCTTTCACCGAGGGCGTGGTGAGAAGATCGGCTTGATCTGGATCGACGCCCACGCCGACATGAACCTTCCCTAAACCAGTCCCTCCGGAAATGTCCACGGCATGCCTCTGGTAGCCATTGTTGGACTCGGGCCTCCTGAGCTGGGGAAGATCGAGGGGTTTTCACCCAAGGTGGATCCGGCCAATGTCACCGTGATCGGGGCTCGAAGCATTGACAGACGAGAGAGGGATAATGTTGAGCGCAGCGGAGTTCGGGTGATCACGATGAAGGAACTCGACATGAGAAGGATGAACGGAGCGATGGAGAAGGCCTTGGACCGAGCGGTACAGGGAACTGTGGGCTTTCACTGGAGTTGAACTAAATCTGCCTCCGGCGGATAGATAAAGGCTCCCCAATAGATCCTGCTGCACTTTTTGGATTCACTTCGATCGTCGTAGAGTTGAAGATCTCCTTTAGGGAGGAACTCTACCCCCCCCTCCCTAGAAAGGAGATACGGTATAACACCGTTACGTCTACGCATGATCGAGGATATGCGATTGGGGGGTATTCGGCAACCACGCAACAATGTTACGTGGCCGTGGTCC
>Ga0310121_10002149_pt1 | contig 19189 bp, 18 predicted proteins | sample CB27_Tmax_986_MG_FD_203504 | JGI IMG/M metagenome (GOLD analysis project Ga0310121, IMG submission 203504) | Marine microbial communities from Western Arctic Ocean, Canada - CB27_Tmax_986 | ecosystem: Environmental > Aquatic > Marine > Oceanic | place: Canada: Western Arctic Ocean | collected...
AGCCGGTCGGCAAGCACCGGGAAGAACCAACCTTGCCGAAGGTCCGTGCGGTCGAACTGCGCCGCAGCGACTACGGCGTGACGATCACCTCGAACGGAGTGGTGCGCGCTCACAACTCGACCTCCCTCACCCCCCGCGTCACGGGCCGCATCCAGGAGATCTATCCCCGCTTCGAGGACGGCGCCTTTTTCAAGGCGAACGACGTCCTGGTGCAACTCGATCCCACCGACTTTGACGCCGCCCTGGCCGCCGCCGAGGCCGGCGTGGCCCGCGCTGAAGCGGCGCTCGCCCAGGAAGAAGCACGCGCCGAACAGGCCCTCCTCGACTGGAAGGACCTCGGATACGAAAATGAAGTGCCCAGTGATCTCGTCCGGCGCAAACCCCAGCTGAAAGAGGCCGAGGCCAACCTCGCTGCCGCCGTGGCGGACCGCACCGCCGAACAACGCAATCTCGAGCGCAGCAAGGTTCTCGCCCCGTATGACGGCTGTGTCCTGCACCGCGCAGTGGGTCCCGGCCAATCCGTCAGTTCGGGAACCACCCTCGGGGAAGTCTTCTCGACCGATTTCGCCGAGATCCGGCTACCGCTCTCCACCGAAGACCTCGCTTTTTTCCAGTTGCCGGAAGCCGCCCCCCGAACGCCCATCGGCGCCACCTTCTTCGACGCGCTCGACAGCGAGAGCGAGCGCTCCTGGCAAGGGACTGTGGTTCGAACCGAAGGAATCCTGAACGCAACTTCTCGTGAGCTCTTTGTCATTGCGCGGGTCGAGGATCCCTATGGCCTCAAATCCGGTCGCGAGGCCCTCCGCATCGGCCAGCCGGTGCGGGCCCAGCTCGATGGCCGCGTCCTGAAAAGTGTCTTCGTGCTTCCCCGCGCCGGATTGCGCGGACCCAAGGAGGTCGTGTTGGTCAATCCCGAAGACTTCACGATCCAGCGCACCCCAATCGAACCGGTGTGGATTGACGCTCAGCACGTGGTGGTGCGCGATGATCTGCCCGAGGGCTGGCTCCTCGTCGTCTCCCAACTCTCCTACGCCGCCAATGGATCCAAGGTGGAAGTGCTTGGCAACAGCGAGGTGCAGGAAATCAAGGCGGCCCAAGGCCCGGGCAAGTCCTCCGCTGAACCGGGAGGCTAGCGTTTTTCACCGAGCGGATTCAGATAGACCGGGTGGACCTCGGGGATGACCCTCAATTCCAGGCTCCTCGTTCCCCGCAGCAGTTTCAGATTGGTCTCTTGGCCCGCCACCAGGTAGTAAAAGGCGTTCCGTGCATCGGCATAGGAACTCACTTCGCGCGGCCCCACCCAGATCAGGATATCCCCCTTCTTCACCCCGGCCTTGAATCCGGGCGAGCCGGGACGGACCATCTCAATTGCGAGGACCGGATCGTTGGGATTTACCGTGACTCCGATCCAACACGGAATCAACCGACCTGCAGCCTCGAGGTTTTTCTCGATCCGCGTCACCACCTCGATCGGCAAGGCAAAGGTCCCATTGCCAAACTCCGGCGCCGGCTGGTGGCAAATCGCCACCACTTCCCCCTTCTCGTTGGAGAGCGGGGTTCCCGGCAGCGGTGGTTTCGTCCAGGGATGGTGAATCCGAATCAAGGCCACCGGGAGAACCTTCTCCCGATAGGTGTTTTCCCATCTCACGACCCGGCTGGCCCGGACTTTTTCCGCCGGGAGATAAACTGCATCCCCTTGCCGAAGTCCCAGCGCGCTGCCCCGCGCCACGGCAGGTTGCTCGGCCAGGGCCTTCGGCCGCTCCAGAATGGCGAGGCGGGTGACCGGATCGAACTCGACCAATTTCACCTCTTCCTCGGCCTCCGTCTTCGCCGTGGCGGGATTGGCGCCGACCACCGCGAGGGCCGCCATCCGCCCCCCCGCCAGAAGCATCGTCTGTGATGAGATGCGCTCTCCTCCTTCTTTCACTGACGCAAAGGTGATGACACCCTCCGCGGAGGCGAATGCCGCCGCGAAAAAGGTGAAGACAAGGGCGAGGCTTCTCATCATCCAAAGAATCTGCACTCGCTCACCGAGGGGGCAAGACCAAAGCCCTCTCCCGCCCGTCGCAACCCCGGCCAGCTTAAAACTCGGCCGACTTGCTCGGCTCCTTCTCCTCCCCCTTCTTGCCCGGGTCGAACTGGAGAACCTTTTCCTCATTGGCCTTCATCTCAAGCGAGGCCGGCTCCAAAACATTGTCGGCGGGTGGGGTCTTCGGCCAAACGAAGAAGAGCACCATCAGCAGCGCATACGCCGTGCCCGCCGCAAAGGCCCACTTGGCGGATCCCATCTCACGAAACCAGACCGAAAGGCGCTCCAAAAAGAGGCTCCGGGCCGATCGCTTCATCAAGTCCTCCCGCTGGCGGCGATGAAACTCATCCAGAAATTCTTCAAAATATTCGTCCCCCGGACCGCCCTGACCACGGAGCCTCAAGAGTTTTTGAACTTCTGGGAATTCTTTGTTCACGAGTTGGGGTTAATTAGCAAACAACCCTTAACTATTTAGTTACCAAATTCGAAGTTTTAAAAACTATCGTTTCCAAAAGTCTTCCAAATGCCCCTGCAACTGCTGATGAGCGTAGTAGAGGCGGGAGCGCACGGTCCCTTCCGAGACCCCGAGAATCTTGCTGATCTCGGCATGGGGCATTCCCTGGATATCAAACATGGTCACAACTGCTCTGTGGTCTTCAGACAGGGCCTGCAGCGCATCGTTCAATTTTTTTTGAAGTTCGTGGATGTTGCTTTGGCGCCGGGGATTGGCGAGGTGGCCCTGATCCACGAAGGACGTGTCGTTCTGCAAGCCGGACTCTTCGTCGTCGAGGCTGAGGCTGGAGCGGCGCCGGCGCTTCTTGAGGAAGTTGAGCGTCATATTGGTCGCGATGGAGTAGATCCAGGTGTAGAAGGTGGATTTTCCCCGGAAGTGACGGAGGGACCTGTAGGCCTTGGCGAAGATGTCCTGCAACAAATCGTGGGTGTCCTCCTTGTTGGAGGTCATGTTGTAGACCAGCCCATAGAGCTTGCGGCTGTACTTGACGACGAGTTCATCGAAAGCCTGCGTGTCGCCTTCCTGGGCACGCTGGACGAGTTCGCGGTCTGGGTCGTTCGCTGTTTCGGCCATTCAGGCAGGGTGAGACTCTCCTCACCAGACTAGACGGCCCGCGTGGGGTGTCAAAGGGCAAGCAAGGCAGGGCAAGACGTCGTCCTTGCGGGGAGAGCCATTTGCGGCGCGACCCCGTTCAATCTGGGGCATCCGGCCGCGGTCCTTCCCGCCGGAGAGCGGTGCGCACGATCACGGCCTCCGTGTCGGGGAGGATATGCTTCTCCACCTCCACGACGATCTCGCGCGCTTGAAACTCCTCCAGCACCATGCGGGCCACGTCGTCGGCGAGGGTCTCGACGAGGCGACGCGGACGCTCACCGGCCACTTCCTGCACGCGCCGCGCCACCGCCTCGTAATCGACGGTCCGCTCGATCCGGTCTTCGAGAGCCCGGAAGGTCTTTTCGGGGATCATGGCGAGAGACAGGAAGAGGGTCTGGAGACTGGCGCGCTCCTCCTCCGGCACTCCGATCTGGCACGGGACCGCGAGGCGCCGGATTTCGATTCGATCCGCATCCACGGGAAAGATGTCGTCCCCTCCTGCCCTGCGAGCAAGAGCTGAATTCGCCGCGCTCTCCTGCCACTGCTGCAGCAGGGCATGGAGGGACTTGACACAGGAAAGCAGGAACTTCGGACCGGCTGCCGCCAGGCGGGTGGGTGGATCGTACCCACTCAGGACGCCCACGGATGTGACCCCCCCGTGATGCGCGGTCTCGATGTCGTGGGCCATGTCCCCCACGTAGGCCGTTTCGCGGGCCTCCAAGCGATGCGAGCGCAGGATCTCGTGGATGACCTCCCGCTTGTCGATCACACCCGAGTAGGTATTCTCGAAGTGGGACTCAAAGCCGAACTCCTGGAGTTGTTGCTCGAAGTGGACGGGGTTCATGCTGGTCAGGACAAAGAGGCGGATGCCGTGCACGCGGCACCAGGACAAAAATTCGGCGGTGCCTTCGAGGGGCGTAACGGGATGGCCGCAGGCCGCGAAGGCGTCCTTGAAATGGACCTCGAGATCCGCCAGGGGAACGCCGGGGAGATGCTCGTCGTACCATTCCGAATAAGGCAGCCGGAAACTCTCGCGAAACTCGTCCCGCGTCAGAACCGGTTTGTCGAAGCGCTCCAAGATGGCATTGGTGGCAGCCAGGGTCGGACCCATGTCGTCCACCAGGGTGCCGGACCAGTCGAGGATCAAGGCGCGAAACATCGGGTTCGCAAGCCAGTTAAGACAGATGCTGGCACAACACAACCGGGAAACGGAGTGCGGCGGGAGGAGCCAAGGACGAGAGCCACGTCCGGACCGACGAACATCTCCTCGGCGGTGCATCGATCTCCCGGGGCCGCCCGACCCCTCATCCGATCGTAAGCCGAACTTCCCGGATTGTTCCGGGACCGAGGCACTGCTGGAGCCGCTTGAGCAGCTGGGTGCGCGATTGCTCGAGGTGAAACCGCATCGAGGGCTGAAGGACGCGCAGGGTGAGGACGCCTTGGCGCAGCGCAACCGGCTCGGTCTGCCTGGCCACAAACTCCCCTGCGACATCGTGCCAGGCCTCGCGCAGGCGGCTTTCTTCGATCCCCTCCCTGAGTTGCAGGCTCTGCAGGATCCCGGCCAGGAGATCTCCGGCCTTCGACACGTTCTGGGAGAGATCAAGGGGTTCCCCCACGCCGCGAAACTCTCTCAGGATCCGCGCCCGCATGGAGTCCCGGCTCGACCGGCGCGCCTTCCCGGATTGCCTCTTCAGTCCCCGCTGCCGTCGTCCCCGATGGCCTCTACCGGACAACCCTCCATCGCTTCCTTGCACTGCTCCACTTCCTCCTCATTCTCCGGCTGCTTGAAGACGTAGGAATAGCCTTCGTCCTCCTCGCGCTTGAAATTCTCCGGTGCGGTTTCGCGACACAGGTCGCAGTCGATGCACTCGCTATCCACGTAGAACTTGCCGTCTACGTTTGTGGGGTTTCGGTCTTCGCGATCTGCCATTGGTATTTCGGTCGGGAGCCTGCGGGCCTTAATTCGCCTAGCCCGCAGCGAGATGCAACCCATTTTTCGAGCCCCTCCAGAGGGTCCCGATTCCACGCTAGCCAAGGTGGGGACAAAGGGTTAGAGGTTTCCCCTCTCCAGGATGGAACCCACACCTGACAAGGACGATCTCGAAAAGAAGCCGCACAGCCGGGACGTCGCCAATTTCGATCCCAAGGAGCGCCAATTCTGGGATTTGGAAGACGACGAGGACCTCGAGGCCTCCGGCCCCGGGATGCCGGAAGAAGAAGCCGGGGAAGCCCTCACCGAGGATCCGGGTGAACCTTCCGAAGAGGAAGAATTGGAGGGAAACGAGGAACAAGAGGAGGAGATGCTCGAAGACCCCTTCGCCGAGGATCTCGACGACACGGACGACACGGACGACACGGACGACACGGACGACGCGGAAGGCGGCGAGGATCTCGAGGAAGAGCGGACCGTGGCGGACCCGGAGACCGCCGAGCACCTGGCCTTGAAGCTCTCACGCAAGGATTTCATCTGGATGGGGGTGCTGGCCTTGGCCTTGCTCTGCGTCGTCGTCTTCGCGGTAAGCCTCTTCTTCAAGAACGTCAACACCACCAGCAGTCCCGATCGCGCCGACTTCCCGGTAAAGGGGACGAATGTCGTGATCGCGGATCTTGACACTTTCTGGCGAAAACCGAATCGCGAGACCGATCCGGGCGTGCGCGTTGATTCCCAACTGATCCCCGCCGCGGTCGTCAAACTCAAGGCCGGTTCCGGCTCGGGCGCGCTGCGCTTCTTCTTCGCGAACCAGGAAGAGGACCTCGTCGGAGATCCTGTCACGCTCACCTTCTCGAATGGGAAATTCGAGTCCACGGACTCCACCGAAGCGAGCTTCAACGGCACCGAGGGCTTCGTGCACGAAGGACAATATGCCGCTTATCTCACCGAGGATCTCCACTTCTGGCATCTCATCGTAAACGAGGGCCCGAGGCCCGATTCTCCCGGCCGCGAATTCAAGGAAATCCTGCGGATGCGGATCTCCGCGAACCGCCGCTGACTGAAACCGATGTCCGAACCCGCATCACCCCTCGTGCCCAGGGAAGGTTGGCACGTCATGCATCTCTTCTACCACGTCGACCACGGGCAGTGGCAGTTGCTGTCGGACACCGAGCGCCGCGAGGCCAAGGTCCGCTTCACGGAACTGGTCCAGGAGATCCGCACCACACCCGACACGCAGTTGCTCACCTTCGCCGTCGCAACGCTCAAGGCCGACCTCGGCTTCATGCTCCTCACCCCGGATCTCCAGATCGCCAACACCTATGAAAAGCGCCTCACCCTCTCCCTCGGCGTGGATGTCCTGACCCCCGCCTTCTCGTACCTCTCCCAGACCGAGCGCTCCGAGTACACCACCTCCAGCGAGCAATACGAGGAGGAAACTCTCAAGGGAGAAAAGGGCCTCAAAGAGGGCTCGGAGGAGTTCGTGGCCGCCCTCAAGGAATTCGAGCAACGCATGGAGCACTACCTCCAGCACCGCCTTTACCCGGTCCTCCCCGACTGGCCCGTGATCTGTTTTTACCCCATGTCGAAGCGGCGCCTGGGCGACGACAATTGGTATGCCCTGGACTACGACGACCGGCGCGAACTCATGAAGGGGCACGCCGCCACCGGCCGCCAGTACTCCGGCCGCATCCTGCAGCTCATCACGGGCTCGACAGGCCTCGACGACGCGGAGTGGGGCGTCACCCTCCTCGCCAAGGACACCATCGACATCAAGTCCATCGTCTACGAAATGCGCTTCGACCCCGTCTCGGTACGCTACGGTGAATTCGGCGAGTTCTACATAGGGATGCAAATGGCTCTGGACGAGTTGTTCCGGCGGTTGTGCCTGTAGCGATGGGCGGGGGCCGGGATGGCCTCACGGATTTGGGTCTCGCCGTGCCGCCGCCGTGGAGGGCATTCCGGCAATGGGTGCCGGTTCGGGGGGGGGTGAACCGATCAGACGAGGCCTGCAACCAGCCGATCCGCCGCGGAAAAGAGCGCGGGCGCCTCTCCCCGCTCCGCTATTTCCCCCCTCCGACTCCCGGCTCAACCAATCCGGATCCCACCAGCGTTCCGAAGTACCACTCCCAAAGCATCCAACCCCCGAAGACCCACGTCACCCCCCCCAGGGCCAGGAAGGGTCCGAAGGGCAGCTGGCGGCCGAAGCCGATGCGGCCCAAGACCGCTGCGACCAGCGCGTAGAGACAGGACGCGAAAAGGCTGAAGAGGACTCCCTTCCAGCCGATGAAGGCCCCGATCATCCCCAGGAGCGGAGGGTCCCCCGCCCCCATCGCTTCGCGCGGAATGACGATTCGGTCGGCCTTGCCGGAGAGCGACTTTATTTCTTCGATGAGATGCTTTTTCTCGCCGATCCGGACGAACTCGCGATAGATCACGAGAGCGGTCGCCTTGGTGCGGTGGCCGTCCAGCAGGATGCCGTGTCCGTCGATTTCGATGCGGTCGCCTTTCCGGTAGAACAGGTCGCTCCACCCGATTCGCTCTTCGCCGATCACGAAGGAGAGCTCTTCCTCGTCACTCTCCGGTTCGCGCAAGCGCCACTCCTCCGCCTTGTCGAACTTCATCCGCTTCTCGCCGAGAAAGAATTTTCCGAGGATGACGACCAGGGCGAGCCCCCCCCAACCCGCCGCTATTCCAATCGCCGCTTCCAGTCCGCCCTCCCACCACGACATCCCTTCCGCGTCACCACCCAGCGCCACGAGGGTGGGGTCGAGGGCGTTGCCCGCCACTCCGATCGCCATCCCGGCATAACAGAATAAAACTGGGATGATCATGTGTTCCGCGTCGATGAAGGAGATCGAGATGAGCAACACACCCAGGATCGCCACCAAGACGGCCGCCACCGGAGCGACCGGGGTGCGGGCGGTCACAAAGACGACCCAGGCTGCCAGGATGAAAAGCGCCGTCAGAATTTCCACAAACACGTAGCGAAAGGGAATCGGCGCACGGCACTCCGCGCATTTCCCCCTCTGGAGAATCCACGTCAGGATCGGCAGATTCCGATACCACGGAATCTCCTTCTTGCACACCGGACAAAAGGACCGCCGGGGCTTGTTCACCGAGAGACCAAGCGGCACCCGATAGATGACGACATTCAGGAAGGAGCCGATGCAGGCCCCCATCGCAAACACGCCCACCAGCCACACGGGGTTCCCAAGAATGCCCTCCATCTGGGGCGTGAGTATGCCCTTTCCTTTGGATTTCGAAAATAACATTTGTGCCAGGCCGTGGTTATGGTTTGGAAGCCCCGTGCACACGCTGCGTCAAACTGCCGAGCGGGTGGCCCGCCGTCTGACCGACGCCGGGCACGAGGCGCTGTTTGCAGGAGGGTGCGTGCGGGACGCCCTCATGGGCCGGGAGCCGCAGGACTACGACATCGCAACCTCGGCCCGGCCGGCCGAGGTCCTCGCCCTCTTCCCGGGAGGCGACGAAGTGGGTGCGCACTTCGGCGTGATGCTCGTGCGCGATTCCGGCCACGAGTTCGAGATCGCCACTTTCCGCAGCGACGGGCCCTACCTCGACGGACGCCACCCTGAGAGCGTCTCCTTCACGACCGCGCGTGACGACGCCCGACGCCGTGACTTCACCATCAACGGCCTCTTCGAAGACCCTTTCAGCGGCGAGATTCACGACCACGTCGGCGGCCGGGACGACCTTGCAGCCAAGGTCATCCGTGCCATCGGGGAACCGAAGCAGCGCTTCGAAGAGGATTCCCTGCGCCTTCTGCGGGCTGTGCGCTTCGCAATCACCACGGGCTTCAGCATCGAGCCGGTCACCTGGATGGCGGTTCAGGCCGACGCGGACCTTCTCGCGCGAGTCAGCCCCGAGCGCATCCAGGGAGAGTTCAACAAGATCCTCGTGCATCCTTCCCGGCGCCGCGGACTGGAGCACCTGGTGGAAGCCGGACTGATGGAGCACATCGTTCCCGAGTTTCTCGCCCTCCGCGGCTGCCAGCAGCCCCCGCAGTTTCACCCCGAAGGCGACGTCTACACCCACACCTTGATCGCCCTCGGACTCCTGCCGGAAAGCCCATCGCTCGAGCTTGCCCTGGCGGTGATGCTCCACGACATCGCCAAACCCCCCACCCTCACCGTCGACGAGGACACGGGGCGCATTCGCAACAATGGTCACGATCGGATCGGTGCCACCATGGCGGAGGAGATCCTGCGGCGCCTGCGCTACTCGAACCATGTCATCGAAAACGTCTCCTCGATGGTGGCGAATCACATGAACTTCATGCACGTCCAGCACATGCGCACCGCCAAGCTCAAACGCTTCATGGCCTGCCCCACCTTCCCGGACGAGGTGGAATTGCACCGCGTGGACTGCACGAGCAGCCATGGCATGCTGGATAACGTCGAGTTCCTCGATGCCAAAGCGGAGGAATTTGCCGCCGAGCCGCTCATTCCCCCGCCCCTTGTGACGGGACACGACCTGATCGAAATGGGCCTCGACCCGGGCCCGCACTTCGCCGAGATCCTCGAATTCGTCCAGACCGAGCAACTGGAGGGCCACCTCGTTGAGAGAGAGGAAGCCCTCGACCTGGTCCGGGAGAAGTTTCGTCCGAAGTGATCGCGCCCGGCCTCTAACAACGTATCCTGCCAGTGACATGAGCCTCCCCACCGAACACGACGACGCCACGAACGCCGCCATCCTCGCGGTTTCGGAGGACCTCGTCTCCGGATTCCAGGAACAGCCCTTCCACGTCATTGCGGAGCAGTCCGGGGTGCCGCTCGAAATCGTGCTGGAGCGCACGCGGGCCATGCTGGAGGCGGGCGTGATCCGCCGGGTCCGCCAGACTTTGCTGGCCACCAAGCTCGCCCATGGCGCCCTGGTGGCGTGGCGCCTTCCGGAGGAGAGGCTCAACGATGCCTTCGAGTTCATGGCGAAAGAGGATCCCTTCTCGGGCCACGTCGTGGTCCGCTCCACGGATTCGCAGGTGTCCGGCTCGGGCTACCGGCTCTGGACCACTCTCAAGGTCCCCCAGGGCGAATCGCTGCAGGAACACGGCGAGGTGCTCAAAGGCCTGGTGGGCGCCGAGGAGTTTCTCCTCATGCCCGCCAAGGGCCTGTTCGCTCTGGGAGTCGGCCACGTCCGCCGCAAAAACCTCGAACCGGGAGCCCGCTTCGCCGAACCGGCCACCATGATGACCACCGCCACCGTCGAGCTCGATGAGGAGGAGTGGCGTGTCCTCCTCACCATGAAAGAGGAATTGAAACCCGACGAAATCTGCCCCGAGCCCTGGGTCGGCCGGGCCGCGGCCGCCGGCGTCAGCCTCCAGCGCTTCTTCGAGGTGGCCAGGACACTCAACGAGAAAAGCGTCATCGGCCGTTTTTCGACCTTCCTCGAGCACGTCAAACCCTCCCAGGCCGGAACGCGGGTGACCCGTTTCAACGGACTGTTCCACTGGGCGGTGCCCCCCGGCCGCGAAGTCGAGGCAGGCGGCGAAGTGGGCCGCCACCACTGCATGACCCACGCCTACTGGCGCGAGGGCGGTCCGCGATTCGGAAACGTCAACATAATGGGCGTGGTCCACGGCACCGAAAAAGAGAAAGTTCTCGAGCACAAGGCCGCGATCGATACCCACCTGGCGGAGGCCGGCATCCCGGTCTCCTACACAAATGTCTTTTGGGGAGGCCGCAGCGAAATCAAGCCCTCCGAGATTTCCCCTCACATTTACGGTGCGTGGCATGACAGATTCCGCCATCTCTCCGCCGCGACCTTTCGCGATTGATCAGCGTTTTTCCCTCTTGTTACAAATCCGTCACCTGAAGAGCGCCGCGCGTCCTGCGAATTCCGTTAAGGTCTGCCCGTCACATGCAAAGAATCCTGATTGTCGAGGACGAGCCCGACGTCGCCGATCTCGTCGCGTTCAATCTGAACCGGGCCGGATCCGAGACCATGATAGCCCACGACGGTCTCCTCGGCCTGGAGATGGCCCTGAAACAGATTCCTGACCTGATTCTGCTCGACCTCATGCTTCCCGGAAAAGACGGTTACGCCGTCTTCAAGGACCTGCGGCGGGACAGCCGGACCAATGACACCCCCGTCATCATGTTGACGGCTCGGGCCCAAACCGAAGACCGCATTCAGGGCCTCGCGGCGGGAGCGGGCCCGCTGGCAACAGGAGGCGGAAGCGATGCGTGCCGAACGCGCCAAGGTCCTGCACGACCTCGAGCTGGAACACCATGCCATTCTGTATGCTCTCAGTGACGCTCTCTTCCTGGTCGATTCGGAGGGATACATTCGATTTGCGAATACGCCGGCCCGAGACCTGTTTCCCGGGAGGGAGATTCTCAACCGCCCGCTGGGTGGCGTCTTCCTGGACCGGCGCTTTTCCAATCCGATCCGCAAGGCGATCAAGCGCAAGAAAAGGGTGACGAAGGAAGTTCTCCTTCCCCAGCAGGCATCTCCCCTCGGTAGTGAAGATCGTCGCGGGGAAACGGTCTGGCTGGTGGATGCGGGACCGATCGAAGCAAAGGACTCCACCGATCTCACGCGCGTCATCATTCGCGATGCCACTCAGGAGCACCAGACCGAGCAGGTCCGCAAGGACTTCGTCGCAAACGCTTCCCACGAACTCCGCACGCCGCTTGCCATCATCAATGGCTACCTCGAGAACCTGATCGATGACGACGTGGTGGAAGATCCGGAAACCGCGCGGCGCTTTCTGAAGATCATGAGGAAGCACGGCACGCGAATCGCCCGCATCGTGGAGGATATGCTCATCATTTCCCGCCTCAAGGTGAAGCCCTTTGCCCTCGAATCCTGCATTCATGATGTCCTGGAACGGCTCGAGTCCATGATCGCAGCCCAGGGCGCCGAGGTGAAGATCGTGGGAAGCGTGCCGCATCTCCTCCTGGCCGGCGATCGCTTCTACTGGACCCAGGTTCTCTTCAACTTGGTTGAGAACGCCCTGAAACAGAACCCGAAGATCTCCCTCCGGATCGAGATCGGCTGGGAGCAGGGCCCCGATGAGGACTTGAAGATCTGGGTCTCCGACAACGGAGTCGGCATTCCCTCCAGCGACCTCCCCTTCGTTTTCCGGCGCTTCTACCGGGTGGAAAAGCACCACTCCCAGCTGGATATCAAGGGCACCGGACTCGGCCTCTCCATCGTGAAACGCGCCATCGAGGCTCACGGCGGCGATATCCAGGTAGCCTCCACACCGGGCCAGGAAACGAAGTTCGAAATCGTGCTCCCGGCCGATGTTGTGGTGACACAGCGGGCCGAAAAAGAGGCCCCCGCGGGCTGATCCGCCACGAACCATTCGGCGCGGCACGCACGCCGCACGGACCGGCCCGATCGCCTCGTGCCCGCCGCGCCAAGGCCACAGCCCCGCTCCCCCCCTGGGGTCCTCTACCCCTCTTTCGGCGGCGATTACCCGGAAACCTCTGCTTCGTCCGGCTCGGGCTTGGAGGGCTTGGCTTCGAAGGAAAGCTCCTTCGCGTCCTCCACGTGCTTGACGAGGAGAAGGTCGCCTTCCTTGACCTCGCCGCGCAGGAGGGACTCCGCCAGGGGGTCTTCGAGGTGCCGTTCCACCGCGCGACGCATCGGGCGCGCCCCGAAGTTCGGATCGTAGCCCGCCTTGATCAGGAAATCCCGGGCAGAGCTCTCGAGTTCGAGCTCGATCGACTTTTCCTTGAGGCGTACCAGAAGCTTGTCGATCTCGAGGTCCACGATCGACGAAAGGCTATCCTTTTCGAGCATCTTGAACACCACGAGGTCGTCCAGGCGGTTCAGGAACTCCGGTTTGAAGAGTTTTTTGGACTCGTCCAGAATCTTCGCCTTCATCCCCTCGAAGTCGGCGTCGCCCTCGCTCATCGCTCCGAATCCCAGCGAGGTCTGGCGCTTGATGCTGGCCGCCCCGGCATTGGAGGTCATGATGATGATGGTGTTCCGGAAGTCGATCTTGCGGCCGAAGCTGTCCGTGATCATGCCCTCTTCCAGGATCTGGAGGAGCAGGTTCATGACGTCGGGGTGCGCTTTCTCGATCTCATCGAAGAGCACCACCGAATACGGGCGCCGTCGCACCGCCTCGGAAAGCTGCCCGCCCTCCTCGTAGCCGACATAACCCGGCGGCGAGCCGATCAGGCGGCTGGACGTGAACTTCTCCATGTACTCCGACATGTCGATCTGGATGAGCGCTTCCTGGTCGCCAAACATGAATTCGGCCAGGTTGCGGGCGAGATAGGTCTTGCCCACTCCGGTCGGTCCCAGGAAGAGAAAGCTTCCAATCGGACGGCGCGGGTCCTTGAGGTCGGCGCGAGAGCGGCGCAAAGCCTTCGATATTGTCACGACCGCTTCGTCCTGGCCAATCACGAAGTGCTTCAGCTCGTCCTCCATGCGGAGAAGCTTCACGGCCTCCTTTTCTTCCATGCGCTGAAGCGGTACCCCTGTCCACTTCGAAACCACCGACATGATGTCGTCTTCCGAGACGTCCACCACTTTCTCCTCGCTCTCCGCCTTCCAGGATTCAATGAGATCTTCGAGTTCCTTCTTGGTTTGCTTTTCGGCATCCCGCAGGGACGCCGCCTTCTCAAAGTCCTGCGCATTGATGGCCCCGACTTTCTCCTTGTTGATCTCCTCGATCTTCGATTCGAGACTCTTGATCTCAGGCGGACGGGTCAGGGTCCCGATGCGGGCCCGCGCGCCCGATTCGTCCAGGACGTCGATCGCTTTGTCGGGCAGGAACCGGCTGGTCAGGTAGCGGGAGGTAAGACGCACCGAGGATTCGATCGCCGCGGGGGAATAGCGCACCTTGTGGTGCTGCTCGTACTTTTCCTGCAGGCCCTTCAGGATCGCGATGGCATCGTCCACCGAGGGCTCTTCCACCTTGACCTGCTGGAAGCGGCGCTCCAGCGCGGCATCCTTCTCGATGTATTTGCGGTACTCGTTGAGGGTCGTGGCTCCCACGCTCTGCAGTTCTCCGCGGCTGAGGGCCGGCTTGATGATGTTGGAGGCGTCCATGGCCCCTTCCGCGGATCCCGCCCCCACGATGGTGTGCAACTCGTCGATAAAAAGGATCACGTTCTTGACCTTTCGGATCTCGTCCATCACGGCCTTGATGCGCTCTTCGAACTGTCCGCGGTATTTGGTGCCCGCCACCATCAGGGCGAGGTCGAGGGTCACGACGCGCTTGTCGCGCAGGATCTCCGGGACGTTTCCCGATCCAATCTCCTGTGCCAGGCCTTCCACGATCGCGGTTTTGCCCACTCCGGCTTCGCCCACCAGCACCGGGTTGTTCTTGGTGCGGCGGCAGAGGATCTGGATCACGCGTTCGATCTCCGTCTCGCGTCCGATCACCGGGTCGAGTTCCCCGTCCCGCGCCAGCTTGGTGAGTTCGCGGCCAAAGGCCCGCAAGGCGGGTGTCTTGGTCTTCCCCTCCCCGCCTTCCATCGGTTCGTCCTCGTCTTCGAAGCCTTCAAATTCGTCGTCCGGTTCCTCGGGCGAGAAATTCGGATCGATCTCGGCGAGAATCTCGTTGCGTGTCCGCTGGATGTCGACGTCGAGGCTTTGCAACACGCGCGCCGCCACTCCTTCGCCTTCCCGGAGCAAGCCCAGCAGGATGTGTTCCGTGCCGACGTAGGAATGATTGAGGGCCTTGGCTTCCTTGTTGGCAAGAGCCAGAACTTTCTTCACGCGCGGAGTGTACGGAATATTACCCGACACCTTCTGGTCCGGTCCGGTGCCGACTTGTTTCTCAACTTCCATCCGCACCGACTCCAGATCCAGTCCCATGCGTTCCAGGACACTCACGGCCACCCCCTGGCCGAGCTTGATGAGTCCGAGCAGGAGATGTTCAGTGCCAACGTAGTTGTGATTGAATCGGTCTGCTTCCTTGCGCGCGAGGGCCAATATCTGCTGCGCCCTGGGGGTGAAATTATTCATAAATCGACAATGTTATCTGGGGGGTCTTCCCAATCTTGGTCCTCTTGTTTCTCACTCATAACAGGGGGATCGAGCGATTGCAACCGGGTCCGGATGATTTCGGCCCGGATCGCGTCCCGCTGCTCCGGGGTGAGCTTCTTTCCGGCGTGAAGTTGGAGGTGGGCGGGCTGGATCTCCATCAGGAGGGAGTCACAGGCCGAAACCGTAGCCGGCGGGAAGAACTTCAGCTCCGCACCCAGGCGCAGGAGCGAGAGGAGGTTGAGGGCCTCCTTGGAGGCGATGATATGGGCGTGGCGCAAGGCCCCGTAAGCCCGCCCGACCCGGTCAAAGACCATCTCGGGGTCGTCTTCCAGGAGCTTCTGGCGGGCGCTGCGCTCGTGCGAGGCCACCTGCTCGATCACGCGCTCCAGGCGCCGAATGATGGTTTCTTCGCTCTCGCCCAGGGTGGACTGGTTTGAAATCTGAAACAGGTTCCCGAGGGACTCGGTCCCCTCCCCGAAAAATCCGCGCACCGCGAGTTGCAGTTTGCCGACCGCCTGCAGGACCTGTCCGATCTGGTCGCTCAGGACCAGGCCCGGAAGGTGCAACATCGCGGAAGCCCTCATCCCGGTTCCAAGATTGGTCGGGCAGGCACTGAGGTAACCCAACTCGTGATCGAAGGCGAACTCCAGGGAACTCTCGAGTTTCATGTCGATCCCCGAAACGAGTTGGAACGCTTCGGTCAGGGCAAGCCCCGGCCGGATGGCCTGCATCCGCAGGTGGTCCTCCTCGTTGATCATGAGGCTGAGAGCCTGCTTGCGATTGACGATGGCGGCACTCCCCTCTCCGCGGGCAGCCTGCTCACGGCTGATGAGATGGCGTTCCACCAGGACCTGCTTCTGCAAGGAGCTCAAGCCATCGAGTTCCTGTGAGAATCCGTCTTTCATTTCCGGCAAGCCCTCCACCTCCGGCTTGACCCGTTCCAGCACCGAGACGCGGCGCTCCTTGGTTGCCCAACCGGGGAACGGTTCACGCCGCAGGTTGCGCGCCAGCCGCACCCGGCTGGTCAGTACCACCCCGTTGCCTTCCGCTTCACCCGTCATCCAATCCGCAGGGTGCTTCAGCAATGTGGAGAATCTCATCATCGTTGTGTCGCCGTGTTGGTCTCGATCTCCTGGATTTCATCGCGCAAACCCGCCGCTTCCTCGTAGTTCTCCGATGCGATGGCCTGCTCCAGGCGATCCCGCAATTGATCGAGCCGTTGTTGCCGCGCATGCGCTTCGAGCAGTCCCTCCGGAACGCGACCCACATGCACGATCCCCTTGTGCATCCCCTTCAACCGGCGACCGATATCATCGCCGAAAACGTGGTAGCACTCGCTGCAGCCGAGGCGGCCGACTTGCTGAAACTTGTTAAAAGTGAAACCGCACACCGGACAAGGCACCCCGTCCTCCTCCCGGACACTCACAATTTGTCCGGTTTCGGCGACCTGTCCCCCGCCCAACACCGAGTCGGCAAGCGAGAAGCCGGTCGGATCCGTGACGCCTTTTTCTTCGGCGCACGCTTCGCAAAGGCACATCTTCTTCATTTCCCCCTCAACCAGTTGAGTCAGGAAGACGGTGGCCTTCTTCTCACAGAGATCACACTGCATCCAGGCGAATCTTAATCCAGCTCCTTCGGAATTCGAAATAAAAAGAGTAGGATTACGCTGCTTCCACCGAAGTGCCTGAATTTCGGGTCAGGGACCGGAAGGCCTCGATGAGGCGGCCCGTCAGGGGCCCCGGCACCCCCTCCCCAATAGGCCGGTGGTCCAATTCCACGGCCGGAATAACCTCCGCGGCGGTCCCCGTCAGGAAGCATTCGTCGGCCGTGTAGATGTCGAAGCGGGTCAGAGTTTTTTCCAGAACCGTCACATGCAGTTGGTCCGCCAGCTCGAAAATGACCCCCCGCGTGATCCCGTCCAACCCGCCGTCGGAGACTGGCGGCGTGTAAATCACGCCGTTTTTCACGATGAAAACGTTATCTCCGGTGCACTCCGCCACGTAGCCCTGCTCGTTGAGCATGAGGCCCTCGCGCCCCCCGCCCCCCATGGCTTCCACCTTCGCCATGACGTTGTTCAGATAATTCAACGATTTCACCTGCGGGCTCAGGGAGCCGTGGGTGGGGCGCCGCGTCGCGCAGGTGATCACTTTCAGGCCCTTCGCGTAGTCCGATTCCGGGTAGAGCTGGATATCGCCCGCGATGATGACCATGGAGGGCTTCGGACAGGTATCCGGATTCAGACCCAGGGTTCCGACCCCCCGCGTCACCAGGAGGCGGACATAGCCGTCCCGTAACCCGTTGGCGCGAATCGTCTCGCAAATGGCCGCGCAGACCACTTCCGGGGTCCACGGGAGCTTCAGCAGGATGGCCCGGGCCGAGGCGAAGAGCCGCTCGATGTGCGCCTCCAGACGGAAGACGCGGCCCTCGTAAAAGCGAATTCCTTCGAACACGCCGTCGCCGTACAGCAGTCCGTGGTCGAACACGGAAATCTTCGCTTCCTGTTCGTCCACCAGCTGTCCATCAAGCCAGATCTTGAGCGCCATGAATTTCGGGGGACTTTGGATTCTTCGGCACGGATTGCAAACACTATGGGCTGGGGAACCAAACCCCTCAAACGATCGATCCGTCCTTGATAACGAGGGTCCGGTCGCCTTTCTCGGCGAGTTCCAGGTCATGCGTCACCACCACCAGGGTCGTCTCGAGCTCCTCCGCAAATTCCAGAAGGAGCGACATCACTTCCTCCCCGTTCCGGGAGTCGAGGTTGCCGGTGGGCTCGTCCGCAAAAACCATGGCAGGGTCGTTCACGAGGGCGCGGGCGATCGCCACGCGCTGCTGCTCCCCTCCGCTCAGTTCGGCGGGGAGGTGATGAATCCGCTCCCCGAGCCCCACCGCTTCCAGCAGTTCGCGGGCCCGCTCCGTCACCTTGCGTGAACCGATCAGACCCGGGACCATCACGTTTTCCACAGCTGTCAGCTCGGGCAACAGGTAGTAGTTCTGGAAGACGTATCCCATCTGGCGATTTCGCAGGCGGGCCTGCTCACGCATCGAGAGCCGGTAGAGGTCCTGCCCCGAAATCTCGACCCGCCCCTGCTGGGGCCGCTCCAATCCTGCCAGGGTGTACATCAGGGTCGTTTTCCCCGCCCCGCTCGCCCCGCACAGGAAGACCCGCTCGCCTTTTTCAATGCGCAGGTCGATCCCGCGCAACACCTCGATCTCCTTCTTGCCCAGGGTAAACCTGCGATGAACGTCCTCCGCGACAATCAAGGGCTCCTCTGGCACAGGCGCTCACTAGGGGGTGAGGGCCACTTTTTCCAGCCCAATCCCCCCGGCCCTCCCCGCCGCAACCGCCAAGCGATCCGATTTCTCCGGAACGTCGCCTCTCCAGCCGGGGTTCTCATCATGCCCGGGATCCTCACCTCGCCTCGCGGTCCGCCCCGATGCCGGGCCGGACGATCGGAACCCGCGCGAGGGTCGAAAAACGGGGCTCGCTCCACAGCACACCGCACTATTATTTTGAAAAACTTAACTAAAATTGCTACGCTCTCGGTCACATGGCACGTCGTTCCCCTCTCAAGTCCCGCCGGAATCTACCGCCTGGCAAGCATTTGCGGGTCCGTACCACCGGAATCCGTATCGTCAACCGGGTCGCCTTTGTGGTGCTCGTGGCGACCGCCTGCGTGGCAATGGCCGTCCTCTCCGTCCCCCAGGTTCGCGAACTGCGGCGCCTCAAAGAGGAACTGGCCCGCACCGTGACCCACGAGAGCCATATCCGCTCCTACAAGGAACAGAAGGGGCGGGAACTGAGCGCCCTGCGAAGCGATCCCAGCTACCTGGAACTCATCGCGCGCGACCGCCTCGATCTCTACCGTAGCGGAGAACGCATTTATCGCATTCGGCGCTAGTGGCCGCCCTGATTTGATGGGCAGAATTGTAGGGCGGCCGCTCCGGCTGCCATTTTTTGAGCAATGTCCGGCAAGCGGAGCGCTCGCCCTACAATTCCAATCAAATGACGCCGGTCGATGTACTAGGAGCCTGTTGAATTAGCCCTGATTTGGAGCGCCGCCCCGAATTTTCCGGTCCAGGGCGAAATTGAGTGACGCCGCCACAAGATTAATGATTGGGGTGACCGCGGTGCGATGCGCCGCCAGAT
>Ga0310121_10002150_pt1 | contig 19177 bp, 15 predicted proteins | sample CB27_Tmax_986_MG_FD_203504 | JGI IMG/M metagenome (GOLD analysis project Ga0310121, IMG submission 203504) | Marine microbial communities from Western Arctic Ocean, Canada - CB27_Tmax_986 | ecosystem: Environmental > Aquatic > Marine > Oceanic | place: Canada: Western Arctic Ocean | collected...
TGTCGCGCCTGATGAGCGATCCAGACGTCCAAGCGAGTTTTCCCGACTTGGCCCCGGCGCTGGTGAGTGCGTTCGTGGAATCGGACGGAGACGATCCGCGAATCCGACGATATCTGGCCCTGGCCATCGGTCGGTTGGACCCGGTGCCGTCAGAGGCTGTCGTCACGCTGACCGAGGCGCTCCATGACCCCGACAGCGAGACGGTCATCAGCGTGATCTGGGCGCTGGGTGCCTTGGGAGACGGCACGGCCGTACCGAGCATCGTCGAGTCGTATCAGTCGGCCGATGCCGGGGTGAGGAAGATGGCCGTGTACGCCTTGGGGGGCTTGCCCGACGACGGGACATTCACGACGCTGCGCGCCGCCCTCGATGACCCGGTATCCGATGTGCAGTGGAACGCCGCAGTGGCGTTGGCGCGTCACGCCGACGACCGCGGGTTGACGGTGTTGCGTCGCATGCTCGACCGCGAGTATGTGAGTGGTCAGGTCACCGCATCTGCCACGCTCCAGGACCCGGCGAGCGATGTCATGATCAGCGGGTTGCGTGCCGTGGCCGCGCTCGGCGCGGTGAGTGTGGCGGGCGACTTGCGGGCGCGGGTCGAGGCACTCGCCGGTGGGGATGAGAGTTTAAAGGTACGCCAGGAGGCGATGCAGACGCTGGAAGCCCTCGAGGCGGCGCCGCTCGGTCGCAACGTCGCCGAGCGGCAGTAGGCTGACGCTGGACCCACGGACCGGTGCGGATTGGTGTGCTGACCACGTGACGACAGCGTGTAGACGATGAGACTGCAGAATGGCTGACGAACCGAAGACCCCCAATCCTGAGACCCTGCCGGCGCCGGTCGCGGCTGCGAAGGGTGCGCCAAAACCGGCCGCCAAGACCGCCGCGGCGGTCGCAGCCACCGGGAATGACGCGAAGCTTGCGGGGCGCACGACGAAGCCCGCCGCCCGCGGTGCGAAGAAGGCCCCGGTCGATGATGATGAGTCGCCTCTGATGGGACGTCGCGGCTGGATGGGACTGGCGTGGGGCGCGTTTACCGCCGCCAACGCCGGATGCCTGGCGGCCACCGGTCGTTTCATGTTCCCGAACGTGCTGAACGAGCCGCCCTCGCAGTTCGCGGTCGGATTCCCCGACGACTATGGGATCGGCGTCGACGAACGATACAAGGACACGCAGGGCGTCTGGATCGTGCGAACCGAGAACGACTACACCCACGAGGCGCCGGGTTTCTACGCGTTGTTCTCGATCTGCACGCACCTGGGGTGCACGCCGAACTGGTTGTCGGCGGAGAACAAGTTCAAGTGCCCCTGCCACGGCAGCGGGTTCCGGCCGACCGGGATCAACTTCGAGGGGCCGGCTCCGCGACCGCTGGAGCGGACCCGGATCGGGCTGGCAGAAGACGGCCAGATTCTGGTGGACAAGGGGCAGAAGTTCCAGGAAGAGTTGGGTGGGTGGGCCGACCCGGATTCCTTTCTTCAACCGTGACGGTGCTCCAGAGACACCAGAGCCTCCCAGATACTCGACGTCTAGAAGTGACATTCATGTCCGCGTACCACCGCTAACCGACACATGGCTACGAAGACCATCGCACCGAAAGCCCCCGCGCTCGTCCGCGCCTGGGACTGGATTACCGAAACGCAGGTTTGGACATCGATTTTCCGGCACACCGCGCCGATCAACGATCGGAACCGGGTGCTGGTCATGCTCTCGAACGTCTTCCTGCACCTGCACCCGGTGCGGTTGCGCAAGTCGGGCGTCCGGCTGCGATACACCTGGTGCATGGGCGGCATCAGCTTCTTTCTGTTTCTGGTGCTGACGTTCACCGGCTTGCTGTTGATGTTCTACTACCGTCCGACCCTTGAGTATGCCTACTCGGACATCGTCGGCCTGCGGGAGCACGTCCCGCTGGGCATCATGCGTGAAATGCATCGGTGGGGCGCGCACGCGATGGTCATCACCGTCTGGCTGCACATGTTCCGCGTTTTCATGACCGGGTCCTACAAGCCGCCCCGGGAGTTCAACTGGAATGTCGGGGTCATCATGCTGGTCCTGACCCTGCTGCTCTCGTTCACAGGCTATCTGTTGCCCTGGGATCAGCTGGCGGTGTGGGCGATTACGGTCGGCTCGAACATGGCCCGGGCGACACCGTTGCTGGGCTATGAGGGCCCCGGGGCACAGTTCATGGCGCTGGGCGGGGTCCCACTGGTGCACCAGGCCGACGACGCCCGGTTCGCGCTGCTCGGCGGCACGTTGGTCGGGGAGGGGGCGTTGCTGCGGTTCTACGTGCTGCACTGTGTCGCCCTGCCGCTCGTGATCGGGTTCCTGATGGCCGTGCATTTCTGGCGTGTGCGCAAGGATGGCGGCATCTCCGGGCCGCTCTAGGAATCAGGTGTGACTCGCTGACCGGATAACGACTTATGGACGCGCTGAAAAGCTTTATCGACCTGTTTGCCGACCCTCGGTTGTTTTTCGCCATGACGGTCTCGGCGCTGGTGCTGATCGTCTGGAAGCGCGAGGCGTTCGCCAGCAACAGCTGGGGCTGGGGCCTGATGGGCTTTCTGACCCTCTTCTTCGGGTTTGGGCTGACTGACGAGAACTTCCAGTTGATCATCGGCAAGCCGGACAATGTCCCGATCGTGGCATTGATCTTCCTGCTCATCTTCTTCACCTGGTACTCGCTGCGGGCAGGGGTGCGCAACGACCGACGCATCGCGGCCGGGGAGCCGCCGGTGGAGAAGGACGAGGCAGATCGGGTGTGGACCTGGCCGGACCTCGTCTACACCGAGTTGATCGCGATGGTTGTCTGCATGGTGGTCCTGATCGTGTGGTCGATCGCCCTCGAAGCGCCGATCGAGCAGCCGGCCAACAACGCCAACACGCCGAACCCGTCGAAGGCCCCGTGGTATTTCCTGGGGCTGCAGGAGATGCTGGTCTACTTCGACCCGTGGTTGGCCGGCGTGGTGCTCCCCTCGCTCATCGTCGTCGGGCTGATGGCGATTCCCTACGTCGACACGAACCCGAAGGGGAACGGGTACTACACGTTCAACGAGCGCAAGGCCGAGATCACGATCTTTCTCTTTGGCTTCGTGGTGCTCTGGTCCTCGCTGATTGTGCTGGGCACGTTCCTGCGTGGTCCCAACTGGAACTTCTTCGGACCATTCGAGTTCTGGGACATCCACAAGCTCGAGGCGCTGACGAATGTCCAACTCTCGGAGTACATCTGGGTGCGGGGACTCGGGATGGCGCTGCCGGACAACTGGTTCATTCGGGAGATCTTCGGGATCGGCCTCACGCTCTTCTATGTCGCCGTGCTCCCGGTCGCCCTGGCCAAGAAGGGGCTGGCCAAGTACTACGAGAAACTCGGGCCGGCACGGTACTACGTCGCCGTAATGCTGTTCCTCATGATGCTGTCGTTGCCGGTGAAGATGCTGATGCGTTGGGTGTTCAATCTGAAATACATCGTGTCGATTCCGGAGTTCTTTCTCAATATCTAGGATCTTTGACTTCGAGGCCGTCCCCGGACGGCGAGATGTTGCGCCATGGCAGACAAGCGGGCAGTCGGACACGCCTACAATATCGATTTCCTGAACGTGGTCTTCGCCGCGTCCAGTCTGTTCGTGCTGTTTTCAACAGTCTGGATGGTCTGGGACGACTACGACCGGGAATGGAAAAACTACCAACGCCAGTTCTCGCAGCTTGAGATGGAGGTCGCCCGGCTGGGGCTTGAACAGGCTCAGGCGGATGTCGACCAGACTCAGTTGGGTGAGTTGACAGCGGCACGCCAGGCGGCCGGGCAGCAGGCTGCTGCGAATGCCGATCAGGTGGCCGACCTCGAGGGCCAGCTCGGCGAGGTCGAACGGCAACTGTTCGTGGCGACGCAAAATTTCCAGTTCTTCAAGGCGAACTACGACGTCGATCGCTACGCATTCGAGGTGAACCGGGAAGAAGCGCACGCGGAACATCCGGAAGAGGAGGTCGAGTTCGAGGGGGAGGACGAGATCGCGGCGCAACACGAGGAGTGGGTGGCGCTGGGACTCGAAGTGGAGGCGCTGGAGACCCAGCGCCAAGGCCTACGCGACCAGATCGGTGCGATCAACGCAGACGTCGACACGCTGGACGAACAGCTCGGCGAGTTGACGGGGGAGACCGACCGCCTGCGGGGCCTGGTCAGCGACCTGCAGCCGAGTTTGATTGACGACTATCTGTTGAACGCCCCGATGCTCGACTTCATGGCGCCGACCTTGACCGTGCGGCAGGTCATCACGCCGAACATGGTCGACGACGTGAACTTCACGCGGGTGGCCAAGATGGACCGGTGCCAGACCTGCCATCTGGCTGTCGACCGCGTTGGCTACGAAGAGTATCCACAGCCGTTCCGCACCCACCCGAACCTCGATGCGTATGTTGGCAGCGGGTCACCGCACCCGGTGGAGTCGACTGGCTGTACGGTGTGTCACGAGGGTATGGGCCAGTCGATTTCGTTTGTCGATGTCGCGCACAGCCCGTCGAACCCGGAGCAGATGGCGCAGTGGGAAGACGACTACGAGTGGGAGGAATCGCATCTGTGGGACTACCCGATGCTGCCGACCAACATGACCGAAGCCTCGTGCGCCAAGTGCCACAAGGAGGAGGTGTTCGTTCCGGAAGCGACCAACCTCAACCTCGCCTACGGGATGTACGAGCGGGCCGGGTGCTATGCCTGTCACACCACCCGTGGGTTCCAGGATCTGCGGAAGCCAGGTCCGAACCTGACGAAGGTCGCCTCGAAACTCGGCGAGCAGTGGGTAGCGGACTGGATTCGGGACCCGCGTGCGATCAAGGCCAGCACCTGGATGCCGCGTGTTTGGTACAACTCGAACACGGACACCCCGGAGTATGCCGTCCGCAACGAGGTCGAGATCGGCGCGGTGGTCGCGTATCTGTTCGCCAACTCGGAGGACCACGAACTGGCGGTGCCGAACCCTGCCAGGGGAGACGCCGCCAACGGTCAGCAGATCGTCGAGTCGGTCGGGTGTCTCGCGTGCCACATTACCGGCGATGAGTCACGCGAAGACGCGGGACCGCGACGGACATTCGGACAACCCTTACAGTCGGTCGGCGACAAGACCAGTTTCGAGTGGTTGTTTGACTGGGTCCGCGACCCGCGACACTACAGCGCCGAGACCTATATGCCGGACCTGCGGCTGACCGACAGCGAGGTGGCCGACGTGGCCACGTATCTGTCGGGGTTGACGGGAGGAAACACGACGGCGGCCGGGGCGACCTACGCAGCCTCGGATGTGGACGACGTGTTGCTGGATTACATGCGCGCGATCGTGCCGTTCGAAGAAGCTCAGGCCGCGATGTCGGCCATGAGCGCCGAGGAGCGTTTGGTCGAGTTGGGCGAGCGGGCAATCGGACGATACGGGTGTTTCAGTTGTCATGAGATCAGCGGGTTCGAGGACACCCAGGCGATTGGCACGGAGCTGTCGGAGGAAGGCACCAAGCTGCTTCCGCAGTTCGACTTCGCGTTCATGCACGACATCCCGCACACCAAGCGCGACTGGATCAAGAACAAGCTCGAAGACCCGCGCATCTACGATACGAACCGAATGCTCCAGCCGCTCGAGAAGCTGAGAATGCCGGATTTCGGCTTCTCCGAGGACGAGGCCCGGTTGCTGACCACGGCGGTCATGAGCTTCCAGCGCGACATCCAACCGAAGCAGTCCCACGTACCCAGATCGGCGAGGAAGGACGCCATCATCGATGGCCGGACTCTGACACGGCGCCGGAACTGCGTGGCCTGTCACGAGATCGAAGGTGACGGTGGTGACTATCGGGACCTGGTCGAGGACCCGTCGCTGGCGCCGCCCCTGCTGACCCCGGAAGGGGCCAAGGTGCGATCAGATTGGCTCTTTGCATTCTTCCAAGGACCGATCACAATCCGTCCCTGGCTCGATGTGCGGATGCCGACCTTCGGCCTTGAAGACGATCACTGGAACGAAGTGCTCGACTACTTTGGGGCGGTGTCCGACTCGGTTGGGGCGTTCCAGACCCACGAAGCGGTGACTGACCGAGAGGTTCTCGACACCGGTGAAGAGCTGTTCGAGCTGCTTCGCTGTCAGCAATGCCATGTGCTCGACACGATTCCTGAAGGTGAGGACTTGTCAAACTTGGCTCCGGATCTTCGGATGGCGTCGGAGCGCTTGCAGCCGGATTGGATTGTCGATTGGCTGGTCAATCCACTGGCGATTCAGCCGGGCACTCGCATGCCGGGGTTCTTTACGGAGTTGCCAGGGTCGTTCTACCCGCAGTTCGAGCAGGACGGCGTTGCCCAGATCGAGGCGATTCGAGATCACCTGCTGACCTTCCGCGGCGGACCGAGTCCAGTGCGCGGGAATTGAGTTGTAATCCTCACTTAGAGCAAAATTCGGTTGTGTTGGTATCCGTGGGGCAAGGCTTTATCCTTGCCTCGCAGGCCTGAAGGCTTGCGCCACAGAACCAACCCAAGTGAGCTCTGGGTTTAGGTGATCGTGTCGCTGCTGGTGATGGTGGCGCCGGCTGCGCGCATCGCGGCATTGCTTAGACGGGGCTGCGCCCCGACCCCACAGCGATCGCTTCGCGGGGACCCCGAATGCCCCACTCCGCGACCGCTGGGCGCGCATTGTCGCGCGCCCTGACCGTCAGGTGATAATTGCGCTGGTGGCGAGTGTCGCGCCAGCTGAGCGCATCTCTTCGATGGCTCGTGGGCCGTCGCCAACTCTTTGTTCGACGGCGGCGATAGCGTCGGCCATTACCGTGACTTCGAAACCCCGTCGCAGGGCATCAAGCACCGACGCCCGGACGCAGTAGTCGGTGGCGAGTCCGCCGATCACGAGGTGCGTGACACCGCGCCGCGCGAGGTCGTCTGCCAGCGTTGTCCCATTTCCGTCGTCAAGACACCCGTCGAACGCGCTGTAGCCGTCGCTGTCAACCAGTGTGCCCTTGTTGACGATGACCGTGTCGGTTGGTCGTCGCAGGTCGGGGTGAAACCGCGCGCCGGCGGTGCCGGCGACACAGTGGACCGGCCATGGGCCGCGTGGCTGGAAATGGTGGGAGTCCGCTGGATGCCAGTCGCGCGTGGCGTAGCACGTCAGACCCCGTTCGGCCGCTACGGCCAGAACCCGATTGAGCACGGGCACGACAGCCTCGCCACCGGGCACCGCGAGCGCGCCTCCCGCGCAGAAGTCTTGCTGCGTGTCGACGACCAGGATCGCCGTGGTCCGGACGTCGTGTAGGTTAGGTGCAGCGCCGGACAGCAGCGTCATCGATGATACATTACCACCCGTCCGATGCCCGGAGCCCTGTCGACGGATCTCTACGAATTGACGATGGCGGCCGGCTATCATGCCGCCGGCAACGACGCGCAGGCGTCGTTCGAGTTGTTCGTACGCGAACTGCCGGCGGGTCGATCCTGCCTGGTGGCGGCCGGCCTGGAGCAGGCCCTGGGATTCCTCGCGGCCTGGCAATTTACCCCAGACGACATCAGCTATCTTCGTTCGCTTCCTGAGTTATCTGGAGCCTCCTCGGACTTTTTCGACACTTACCTGCCGGGTCTGCGGTTTACGGGTGATGTCTGGGCGATGCCCGAGGGGGTCCCGGTGTTCGCCGGCGAGCCGATATTGCGGGTGACCGCGCCGCTGGCCGAAGCGCAGTTGGTCGAGACGGCGCTCCTCTCCATCGTCTTGTTCCAGACGTTGGTGGCGAGCAAAGCGGCGCGAGTGGTCCAGGCGGCGGCAGGGCGGCCGGTCATTGAGTTCGGTGGGCGCCGGGCCCACGGTCCGGAGGCGGCCGTCCACGCCGCACGGGCCGCCTACCTGGCTGGATGCCAGGCCACGTCCAATGTGGAGGCGGGTTCCCGGTTCGGTATCCCGGTCTCCGGCACCATGGCGCATTCCTGGGTGATGGCGCACGCGGACGAGTTGACCGCGTTTACGCGCTACACCGCGGTTCACGGCGCGAGGTCGGTGCTGCTGATCGATACCTACGATACGGTGGCCGCCGCACGGCTGATCGTGGGGGCCGGGCTGCGACCGGCTGCGGTGCGGGTAGACAGCGGTGATCTGGCTGGCCTCAGTGCGGCGGTGCGAGCGGTGCTCGACGCCGGTTCGCTCCAGGAGACGAAGATTCTGGTGAGCGGCGATCTGGACGAACACCGGGTCGCGGCGCTGATCGCCTCTCGGGCGCCGATCGACGGCTTCGGGGTGGGCACCGCGGTGACCACGTCGGTCGACGCGCCGTCGCTCAGTGGGGTCTACAAGTTGGTCGCCATCGCGCGCGAGAGCGGCATGTCGCCGGTGGCGAAGTTGAGCCCTGGAAAACGCACGTTGCCGGGCGAGAAGCAGGTATGGAGGGTCGCCCGAGCGGGCGAGGCGCTGCGAGACGTGGTCGGGACGGCCGACGAGTCGGGACCTCCGGACGGCATGCCGTTGCTGCGGCACGTGATACGGCGCGGCGTGCCGATGGAGACGCCGCCGCGACTCGACGCCATCCGCGACCGGTGTCGAGCCTCGGTGGCGTCTCTGCCCGCCGGGGTACGCCGGCTCACCGACGCCGAACGGTTCCCAGTCGATCTTTCCACTGATCTGGATCGGCTGTCTCGTCGGGTCGGTGACCCCGAAGACCACTCAGCCTAGACCTTCCTACGCACCCCGGTCCCCGCGATACCGCACGCCCCCGCCGGTCTTCAGACCCGCCAATCGCCGCGACACCCTCGTCCTCAGCGACCCGCCAGCCGTTGGTCGATCGCGTCGAGCACCGCCTCCGCCCTGCCCCGAAGGATAAGGTCGACGCCGTCGGAGAGCTGGGTGGCGTCTGGATTGATCTCCACCGTGAACGCCCCTCGGTGCCGCGCCTGCTGAACGAGTCCCGCGGCCGGATAGACAAGCGACGAAGTCCCGATGGTCAGAAACAGATCGCAGGCCGTGGCGTTGTCGCTGCGCGAGAGCACCGAGGCATCGATCCCCTCGCCAAACCAGACCACGCCCGGGCGTAGCGGACCGTCACAGTGCGGGCAGGGTGGCGGCAGTGTGGCGAACGGGACGGTTCGGTCCATCCATCGGTGTGGCGAACCTGCGCAGTCGTACCAGCAGCCGACCTCCCACAGTGAGCCGTGGAACCGAATCACACCATCCGCGCCGGCGCGCTCGTGCAACCCGTCGACGTTCTGAGTAATCACTCGACAATCGGGATAGCGCCGGCTCCAGTCGGCGATGACCGTATGGGCTCGATTCGGCTCGCAGGCCGCGATGAGCTGACGTCGCCAGTCGTACCACTCCCACACCAGCGCGGGGTCCTTCGCGAACGCCTCCGGGGTAGCCAGCGTCTCCGGTCGATGGCGTTTCCACAGACCGTCCGGCCCACGGAAGGTCGGCACCCCGCTGGCGGCCGACACGCCCGCGCCGGTCAGGATCGTCGTCCTTCCCTCGGCTCGAAGTCGGTCGGCCACGATGGCCAGTTCTGCGTCCGTGCACATCGGCGCATTGTAGAGGCGAAGTTTGGTCGAGCACCCTCTGAACCGGCGGCACGCACCTCGCTCCGCGAACCGGATCGACGAGGCGGTCTCACTCGTGTCGGCCGGATAGGCACTCCGCGCGGGCTAACGGGTCGCCCTGTTCCACCGTCCGGTGCAAAAGCGGGCGGTGATTCAGCGCATGCTGCAGCACCGCGGAATTCCGTTTAACCTGCTTGAGGCCCGTCCCGCGCGCGCGGTCTCTAAGACGCCATGGGATGTACGGCCTCCTCCTTGTATGTCTGTGGCACCTCCAGGTCCGGCATCGGGGCGGCAGCGAACAATCGCTGGACCGGTTTGGCCAGCAAGCGGGCCCAGCCGGTCGCGCGCGACTCCCGCGCGCTGTCGGCGGCCAGGCCGGTGCCGCCGTACATCTGACGATAGAGCTTCGACATCAGCACAAACGTCAGCCGATTCCGGAGTCCGGACACCTCGGCCGAGCGTTTCCAGGCCTCCCTGACCTCGTAGAACTCACTCCACACTTGTTGGGTGCGCCGCCGAATCTCCTCGGCACTCATCGACGGGTGCGCGGTGAACAACCTGGGGCGCTCTGCTTTCGTCATCAGCCAGTATCGGGACATCGGGATCCCGTTCACGGTTGGAGAGTCGTCGGGGAGGTCACGTTCCCACCGCTCGAAGTCGATCGTGCCCGGCATCGGGGTGAGCGTCAGGAACTGGGCGAAGTCGAGTCGGCTGCGCTTGGCCAGCGCGACCGTGTAGTCAAACGTGCCCGCTTGATCGCTCGGCAGCCCAAAAATGAACGAGCCGAGCACGTGAACGCCGTGCTCGCGGAACCGCCGCAGACGCGTGACGAGCGCCTCGCCGGAGACGTTGAATCCTTTGTGGACGTCCTTCAGGCCGTCCGGCGTGACGGCTTCTATGCCGATCAGCGCGCCCCGGATTCCCGCTTTGACCATCGCGTCCAGGAACGCGGGGTCTTCGGCCGCCTCCATCGTGATCTGTGTGAAAAAGATGAGATCTTTCGGCAACTCGGCCATGCGCGCCATGAGCTCGAATCGTTCGGCGCGTGTGGCTGTCAGCTGTTCGAGCCGGGTAGGGTCTTGCCGCCGGGCCGCCTGCGCGAGGTCTTCCTCGGTCACTGGATAGAAGTTGTCGTCGGCCAGCGCGATGAAGCGGAACCCCAACCTGCGTAAGGCGACGATTTCCTCGATGACCGTATCCGCGGCGCGCTGCCGCGGCTCCTGTCCGTCGGTCCGCCAGACCGAGCAGAACGAACAGTGCTTCGGGCAGCCGCGCACCGTTTGGACAGACGCCCAGGCATACCGGTCGCGGTCGATCAGATCCCAGCGCGCCGGTTGCATCGAGTCGGCGTCGAGACGACCGCCTTCATATCGCGGCCGGGGCGCGCCGTTGGCGCAATCCCTCACCACGTCGCCCCATGCGACGTCCCCGTCCCCGAGGACCACGGCGTGGGCGCCGCCGATGTCGGCCGCCTCCTCAGGATAGAGCGTGGCGTGCACGCCGCCGTAGACGACCCAGGCGCCTCGGTCTCGGGCAATCTGGCCGATTTCGTACCCGCGACGGGCGTTGCCTGTCTGGATCGAGATCCCGACGACGTCGCCTTGCCCGATGCCGGTCGGGTCGAACGGATCCAGCGTCTCGTCGACCAGCACGGGGTCTCCCCACTGGGACGGTGTCGCGGCAGCGAGAACGAACAACCATCTGGGCGTGATGACGGCGACGCCGAACGTCTGATTACTCGGGTTCACGAGATGTACTTTCACTAGACAGACTCCTCTGGGTGTGGGTCAGCACAACGATGGCCGGACAGCGCGTGTGTCGCCGGGCGTGATGCGCCGCAGACGGTGGTTGGGAATGGCTACGGGTCGCCGGTGAATGCGCGGCCGAGGGTGAGGCCGAATCGCTTGAAGGCGTCGCCCGTGGACTGGCCGGCCTGGGCGGTCTTGCTGTCGAGTGTCTTGCCGCCCTCAGCCAGCTGCCGCCAGAGGCTCGGCGCCGATGGGAGACCTGGGGGACGTTGACCACCGTGGTCATCGGCGAGGGGGCGACCGGCCGCGATGTGAGCGGACGCGGTGAGGTCCACCCGGTGGCGCCGGGAGTCGCGTCCGTGAGCAGTACCGGAACGATGGCGCCAGTGAGCGCCGCTCGCGGCGTCAGCGGGGTCGACCGAAGAATCGCGGAAGTCTGGACCGTCGGCAGCGGTTCGGACGGGCCCACCTCGGAAGCGGTGACCTCGGGCCTTCCTGCTGCCGGTCGGGCGGGTGGCGTCGCGGTCACGTCAGGCCGCTTTGAGCGGCTCACAGTTAAAGCCCCCGACTTTGCCGGGGGATACCTACTCAATGGTCATTTTAACATGAGGAAGCACGCGAGCGACTGAGATCTCGCCGCTCGCATCTTTCTGGAGGCAGATCCGCAGTGTCTGATGCACGCTGCGAGACGATAGGACGCATTCAGGACGCATTACAGAGTCCCCGGGGAGCAGGTCCCCCACGGACGGGGAGTATCTCTACTTCACCTGGTAGGACGATCAGGGCGACATCTGGGTGATGGATGTGGTCCAGAACGAGCAGTCGATCCCCTGCCTGGTAATCGAGTACTAAGCCTACCTAGAAAGGTTCACCGTCTCACGGCATTTCACCGGGCCGGCGGCGCGAACCTCGACCCGCGAACCGTAGAGACGAGGCGACCAAGGCGAACCGACGAAGGAGTCGTAGGCTCGCAAGAGCGCGCGGGCGCGGAGTTTCGCCACTGGCGCAACGCAATAGGCTGTCGCTCGCTTTTCCCTCCGGCGGTTGGACCCGGCAACCTGTTAGCCCGTGCGGAGTGCTTGCTCGGCCGAGACGAGTGAGACCGCCTCGTCGATCGGGTTTGCGGGTCGAGGTGCGCGGCGCCGGCCCTTCCACAACCCAGATGCCGCCCCGGGGTCACACCCATGGTGTAGTACGATCCGGCTTCGGATTGAGGGGTGCGAGCCGGGCCGGCCGTGCCGAGCTGGAGCAGAGCCATGCGTATCGCGATCGGGTCGGACCACGCCGGATTTCATCTCAAGGAGAGCCTACTGGGCGTCCTGCGGGACGGCGGGCACGAGGTGGTGGACGTGGGGACCGATAGCGATCAAGCCGTCGACTACCCGGACTTCACCGAGGCGGTCGCCGTCGCGGTGCGCCGACGCGAGGTCGATCGTGGCGTGATGATTTGCGGTAGTGGTGTCGGCGCAAGCGTGGCGGCGAACAAGGTGCAGGGCATACGGGCCGCGGTCTGCCACGACAGCTATTCCGCGCACCAGGGGGTCGAGCATGACGACATGAATGTGCTCGTGCTGGGGGCTCGCATCATCGGGGCGTCGCTGGCCACGGAACTCGTCAACGCGTTTCTCGCCGCGAAGTTCTCTGGTGACGAACGACATCTTCGCCGTATGGCCAAGGTCGCGCGGCTCGAGGCGCGGGACTGGTCCGACACGACGGGCGGTGCGCGCTGACGGGGGAGCCGGACCGCTGGCGGCTCGGGCCGTCGCTCGATGCCGCGCTCGACGTCGAGACAGGGGCTTGGGACAGCGATGACCGCGTGGGTCGGTTCTGGGCCAAGGACGCCAGTCTGTGGACCGGCGCTGACGAGTCGCGGTGGCTGGGGTGGCTGGATCTCGTGGCCGACCCGCCGGCAATCGACGCGCTGGCGGAGCTGGCGAGCCAGATTCGCGCGGACGGCATCACCGATCTGCTGCTGCTCGGCATGGGTGGATCCAGTCTCGCGCCCGAGGTGCTGAGCCGCGTGCTGCCGGCCTCCGATGGCGCACCAACGCTGCACGTGCTCGACTCGACCGACCCGGCGCAGGTGTGGCGCATCGGGTCGGGTCTGGACCTGTCTCGGACGGCGTGCATCGTGTCGAGCAAGTCGGGGACGACGTTAGAGCCGACGATCCTCACCGAGTATTTCATCGACCAAATCGCGCGCCTGGTGGGTCCCGATCAGGTTGGGTCGAGGTTCCTGGCGATCACGGATCCCGGCTCGACGCTGGACACGTTCGCTCGCGCGCGACACTTTCGCGCCGTATGGCCCGGTGTGCCGTCGGTGGGAGGGCGGTTCTCGGCGCTCTCGAACTTCGGGCTGGTCCCATCCGCCCTCTGCGGTCTTGACGTGGGATCGCTGCTCGACCGGGCCCGCCTCATGGCCGCCCGATGCGGGGCGGAGGTGCACGCCGGTCAGAATCCCGGCGTGCGGTTGGGGCTTGTCCTCGGAGTGGCCGCCGCGGCGGGTCGTGACAAGGTCACGTTGCTGCTGTCCCCGGCCCTCGCCCCGCTGGGCGGCTGGTTGGAACAGTTGTTGGCGGAGTCGACCGGCAAGAACGGTCTGGGAGTGATTCCCATCGTCGACGAATCCTTGGGCGCCCCGGGAGACTACGGTGCGGACCGGCTGTTCGTCGTGATGCGTCTGGCCGGGGAGTCGGACCCGGCGCTCGATGCTCTCAAGGGTATGGCCGCCGGTGGGCATCCGGTGGTGGAGCTTGGTCTCGAAGACCGGCACGATGTAGGCGCGGAGTTCGTCCGGTGGGAAGTGGCCACCGCGGTGTGTGGAGCCGTCCTGGGTGTCAATCCCTTCGACCAGCCAGACGTGGAAGCCAGCAAGGTGGCCACGCGGGAGTTGTCCGCGGCCTACGAGCGGGCCGGCGCCTTCCCGCCCGAGACCCCGGTGGCGGTAGACGACGGCTTGACGCTGTATGCGGATGCCGACACCGTGGAGGCCCTCCGAGAGGGCGTGGGCCCGGATGGCGGCTTAGGGGAGTTGCTCGCGGCCCACGTCGGTCGTCTGCGGGAGGGCGACTACCTGGCGCTGCTCGCCTATCTGGAGATGAGCCCGGAACACGCGGCCGTCCTCCAGCGCATACGCCACGCTGTTCGAGCGGCCTATGGCGTGGCCACCAGCGTCGGCTTTGGTCCGCGGTTCCTGCACTCGACGGGGCAGGCCTTCAAGGGCGGTCCGGACACCGGAGTCTTTGTGCAGATCACGGCCGACGACCCCTGCGACCTGCCGATTCCGGGCCGACGGTACACGTTTGGGGCCGTGAAGACCGCGCAGGCGCTGGGCGATTTGCGTGTGCTCGTCGAGCGCCGTCGCCGTGCGGTGCGCGTGCACCTCGGCCATGACGTCGTCGGTGGTCTCGACCGGCTCGAGCAACTGATGTGCGGGATGCCGCGATGACCCGACCCCTTGTTCGGTGGGCGCCTGGCGCCGAGCTACTCGCCCGTCCAGACCGGGGCGCGCTTTTCCATGAAGGCCGCCACCGCCCCCCGAAAGTCCTGGCTGGTGTAGCAGGCGGTCACCAGGTCGTCGCCCGCGTCGGCGGCGCCCCGACGGTGCGCTTGCAGTCTGCGCACCATTTCTTTGGTGGCGGTGATGGTCAGCGGGGCGTTGGACGCGATCCTGGCCGCTGTCTCCGCGACAGTGCGGTCCAGCGCCTCCGCGTCGACCACCTGTGTGGCCAGGCCGGCCACCAGCGCCTCCTGGGCGTCGAGCAGACGGGCGGTGAACATCAGGTCCTTCAGCCTCGCGGGTCCCACGAGGTCCAAGAGACGCGAGCAGTTGGCGGCCGAGAGACAGTTACCCAGTGTGCGGGCGACAGGCACGCCGAACCGGGCTTCCGGGCCGCAGATGCGGAGGTCGCACGCCATCGCGATGACACACCCGCCACCCACGGCCACGCCGTTGACCCGCGCGATCGTCGGTTTCGCGACCCGCTCGAGGCGACTGATGACGCGGTCGAGTCGTGTCTCGTACGCGAGCGCGTCTTCGCGGGTGCGGAGGTCGTGAAACTGACTGATGTCGGTGCCGGCGACGAAGGCGCCGTCGTCGACGCCGCGAAGCACGAACACCCGCACGGTGGGGTCCGCGTCAACCCTCTCGCAGGCCTCCAGCAGGGCGTCGTACATGGCCCACGTCATGGCATTCCTGGCCTCGGGGCGGTTGAACGTGAGGACGGCCGTCGGGCCGTCGATGGCGAACAAGGTGTGGGACGTGGACACGGGTGATTTCTCCTGGTCGGTCGTAGTCGCACCTGTTGGTCCAGGTGGCGGTGGTAACAGCGGTGACACACACACACGCACTCGACGGCATCCGGGTTCTTGACGTGACGCAGGTCATGGCCGGGCCGTTCTGCGCAATGCTACTGTGCGACATGGGCGCCGATGTAATCAAGGTGGAGCCGCCCGGTGGCGACTCTACCCGTCGGATGCCAGGCGCCGTGGGGACCGACAGCCCCAGCTTCAACGCGGTGAACCGTGGCAAGCGCGGGGTGGTAATCGATCTCAAGCACCCGGCCGGCCGGGCCGCCGTCCGTCGACTGGCGTTCGCCTCCGATGTCCTGGTGGAGAACTACCGACCCGGAGTGATGGCGAAGTTCGGGCTGGGCTACGAAGAACTGGCCCGAGAGCATCCGGGGCTGATCTATGCCTCGATCTCGGGCTACGGGCAGACCGGCCCAGCGTCGGGGAAGGGCGGGTTCGACCTCGTGGCGCAGGGCGTATCCGGTCTGATGTCCATCACCGGCGAAGCGGGTCGGCCCCCGGTGAAGGTGGGTGTGCCGATTACTGACCTGGGAGCGGGGCTGTTCGCGGTCACCGGTATCCTCTCGGCGCTGCTCGCCAGGGCCCGCACCGGTCGCGGTCAGCGCGTCGACACCTCGTTGGTCGACGCCGGGGTGGCGCTGTCGGTGTGGGAGGCTACACAGTATTTCTCCGGACGCGGCGTGCCGGAGCCACTCGGGTCGGCGCACCGCATGAACGCGCCGTATCAGGCCATTCGCTGTGCCGATGGATACATCACGGTGGGGGCTGCCAATGATCGCACGTTTCAAGGTCTGTGCGACGCGCTCGAGCATCCCGAGTGGGCGAAGGAGACCGACTTCGCCGACAATGCGGGTCGTGTCGCGCATCGGGCGCGGCTGGCGGCGCGTATCGAGGCAGTCATGACGGGCGAGCCGCGTGACCACTGGCTGGCCCTGCTCGAGACCCACGGCGTGCCGTGCGGACCGATCAACACCTACGCCGACGTCATGAAGGACCCGCACATCCAGGCGCGTGAGCTGGTGGTCGACACCGACCACCCGACGCTGGGGCGGATCAAGACGTTGGGAACACCGGTGAAATTGTCAGATACGCCGCTGACCCCGGGCCGCCCGGCGCCGATGCTGGGTCAGCACACTGACGAAGTACTGCGTGAGATTGGGTTGACGGCTCAGGAGATCGCCAAGGTGCGCGGGTCCTGACGAACGGGAGGCACATGACAGAACGAGCGTATCGAGTCGCGTTGATTCCGGGCGACGGCATCGGCCAGGAAGTGGTGCCGGCGGCTCGGTTGGTGATCGACGCCGTGGGACAGCGATTCAAGTTTTCGTGCGAGTGGACGGACTTTGACTGGTCGTGCGAACTGCACGCGGGCACTGGCAGCATGACCGGTGGTTGCTCCATCGAGGAACTGGCCGATCAGGACGCCATCTTTCTCGGGGCGATCGGCTACCCGGGGGTGCCCGATCACGTGTCGTTGTGGGGACTCCTGATTCCCATCCGGCGACGATTTGCCCAGTACGTCAACTTGCGGCCGGTCCGTCTGCTACCTGGCGTGCGCACGCCCCTCGCCGATCGCGGCCCAGAGGACATCGACTTTCTCATCGTCCGCGAGAACAACGAGGGCGAGTACTCGGAGATTGGCGGACGCCTGTATGAGGGTACGCCGGCGGAACTGGCGGTGCAGCAGTCGGTGTTCACTCGGGTGGGTGTCGACCGCGTCCTGCGATACGCGTTCGAGCTGGCGCGCACACGCGAGGCCAAACACCTCACGTCGGCCACGAAGTCGAACGGCATCATCCACACCATGCCCTTCTGGGACGAACGGTTCCAGGCGATGGCGGCGGAGTATCCGGATGTGCGGACCGACCAGTTCCACATCGACATTCTGTCGGCGCATCTCGTCCAGCATCCCGACTGGTTCGATGTGATCGTGGCCAGCAATCTGTTCGGCGACATTCTCTCGGATCTCGGCCCGGCCATTGCCGGGTCGATTGGTCTCGCGCCGGGCGCCAATCTGAATCCGGAGCGCGAGCACCCGTCGATGTTCGAACCGGTGCATGGCTCGGCGCCGGATATCGCTGGCCAGGGCCTCGCCAACCCGATCGCGCAAATTTTGACGGGCGCGATGATGTTGGAACACCTTGGCGAAAAAACCGCGGCCGCCGCCGTGGTGACGGCGGTGGAACAGGTGCTGGCGGCGGGAGAGACGCGAACCGGCGATCTCGGCGGCGCCGCCACGACGGCCGAGATGACCGATGCAGTCATCTCTGCGGTCACCTAGGGCACTAGCCCAGACAGACAGTGAGATCGGGATTCGTGACGAGGTCACCCGGTTAGCCCGCGCGAAGCGCCCTTGGGACAAGGCGAGGACAGTTTGGCTCGTCGACCGGCTCACGGATCGAGATGCCGCTCCCCTCACCCGCCGGGATGCCCCGCGCCGGAAACCCTGGGAGGGTGCTAAAGAACGACGTGGCGCGGTTTTCGGGCGCGGCGCCCAGCAACTGGCTAGGCGACGAGGGAGCAGGCAGGTGGCCTGTGACCGAGGAAGCCACAACGTCAGATGGGATGCCCCGCCCGAAAACTCTAGAGTTTGAAGCCCGTTTCGTTGTGGAGTGAGAGGTGTGCCTCGCCGTCTGGAACCAGGCTTGACCGCGACCCCCCGGAACGGGCATTCTCGACACAATGCGCTCCGTGGAGGCCCGTAGTCCGCCTGTGGGGGCGCCCTATCCGCTTGTTCAGGGCGTCGAGCGGGCTTCTAATGTCGGCTATCGTCCGGGATCGCTTCAGTCCTCCCCCGCACCACCGGCCGTCCGGTCATCCTCCGCACGCTGGCGGACTATCAGTGCTACACCCTCACCGCGGTCTGCTCAGACTGTCAGCGATACACGCCGCTCGACCATGACCAACTGGCCGACCGGTTCGGGTGGGACGTGTTGATCCCGGACATCAAGCGGCGGGTGCGGTGCCGACCCGCCGATTCTATCGAGAGCTTGCCGCGCTGAGTGGGCAACGGTGCCGCTTCGTCCGGCTCCCCGGCGCGCCAGCGCTGCTCGCGCTCCGGATGACCGAGCGGCTTGGCCTGTCACTCCCGATCTCCTCCGACAACCTGCTGGGTTTGAAGCGGATGCAGGTCTGGCCCGTCGCCGACGACCTCCGAGCAGTAAATATCCCCCGGCAAAGCCGGGGGCTTTAACTGTGAGCCGCTCAAAGCGGCATGACGTGACCGCATGCGCGGTCACTTGAGCCACCTGAAGGTGGCTACGCTAATCCAACGGCAGCCGGTCCAGCCGCCGATCTTCTCGTTCCTGCTGACGGATGTACTCGCGGATCACGCGTTCCTCTCGACCCACGGTCGACACGAAGTACCCCCGCGCCCAAAGTGCTGCCCCACGAAGTTCCGCGGGCGCCCCGCGAACTCCCGAGCGATGTGGATCGCGCTCTTGCCCTTGATGTACCCGATCACCTGCGCCACCGAGTACTTCGGCGGGATCGACACCATCATGTGGACGTGGTCCGGCAGCAGATGCCCTTCTTCCACACGACTCTCCCGATGAAGCGCCAACTCCCGCAGCAGGTCGCCCAGCTGAGCCCGCAGACCCCCGTAAATCGC
>Ga0310121_10002152_pt1 | contig 19171 bp, 19 predicted proteins | sample CB27_Tmax_986_MG_FD_203504 | JGI IMG/M metagenome (GOLD analysis project Ga0310121, IMG submission 203504) | Marine microbial communities from Western Arctic Ocean, Canada - CB27_Tmax_986 | ecosystem: Environmental > Aquatic > Marine > Oceanic | place: Canada: Western Arctic Ocean | collected...
TTTCTGGAAGTGGCGACAGTTTCGGAGAGTTCGTCAGGAGGGAGACCGTTTTCTTGAGGCGATGGAGCGGTCGCAGCGGATGGAGGATGCGTATCGAGTGATCCTAACGCTCCCAGATTCTCCCTACGGAAGGGTGTTTCGGCAGGGTGTGAACTTTTTCAGCGAACTTCGGCCGGGCGCCCTTCGGGAGGGTTCGGGCGGGGAGGACGGACTCTCACGGACACAGCTCGAGGTTCTTCGGCTGGTTATGGAGAAGGAGGAGGCCGCGGAGCGTGACGAGCTTGCCGTAGGACTCACCTGGCTGGCGATCGTGGCCTCCGTGTCGCCTTTGATGGGGCTGATGGGCACGGTCATCGGCGTGATGAATGCGTTTCTGGGAATCGTGGTCACAGGTTCGAGCAACATCAGCGCGGTCGCCCCCGGGGTCGCGGAGGCGTTGATCACGACGGTGGCGGGCCTGGCCGTCGCGATACCGGCGGTGATCGCGTACAACTTCTTCGTGGCTCGACTGAACCTGGTGATGGGCGAGATCGAAGGATTCTCTTCCGAGTTCATCGGCACGCTGGCCCGGGAGGGTAAGATTTGAGCTCGAGAGGGAAGCGCGAGACGGGAGGGCGCGGGGGTCTCCCCATGAATGCGGAGATTAACGTGACCTCGTTGATCGATGTCGCCTTTACCCTCCTGGTGATCTTCATCATCACCGCACCGATCATGCAGGGTGGTATCGAGGTGCGACTTCCCCAGGCGCAGGTACAGCCGCTCGAGCCAGCGGAGAGCCCGTTTATACTGAATATCATGGAAGACGGGACGATCATCATTGGAGAGGATACGGTTATCGAGCCCGCTGAGTTCGCAGACGTGTTCCCTCAACTCTTCGCTGCTGCTGCCCCTACGCAGGTTTTCATCCGAGGGGACTCACTAGCGACATACGGGCGGATTATCGACGTGATGGCCACCGTGGCCGGGGTGACGAGGGACGCAGGAGTGCCATGGCGTCTGGTCGCTCAGGAGCGGCCGAACCAATAATGCCGGGACTTCTTGGCGTCGGACCGGAGGTTGCCAGCAAGGGCTCCAACCCCGCACGCCCGGGGAGGCGCCCGGTGCTTCTCTCGGTCGGTCTCCATACCTTTCTTCTTGGCGGGGCATGGTTGGGAGGGCTAGTCGGGAACGACGAGATCGAGTTCGTTAGCTATCAGATGGAGTTGGTTACCGAGGCCGATCTCGATGCGATGGATTCACCGCCGCTTGTCGAGACGCCAAATGTTGCCCCCCCGCCCCCGGAGCCAGAGCCGGAGGAGCCGGAGCCCGACGTCGAGCCGGATCTGGAGCCAGAGCAACCGGACGAGGTCGAACCCGAGCCGGAGCCCGATGTCGAGCCCGAAGCGGCGCCGAGCACGCAGCCAGATGTCCCAGATGAAACCGAAGCCTCTCCGCCAGCCTCGACCGAAGCGATGGCCGTTCGAATGGAAGGGCTACGTAGGGACTACCCCGAGTATTACAATCAAATCGTGCGTGAGATCACGAGGTGCTTCCGTTGGAACGAGGGAGGGAGCTGGAGGACCGTGATTCAGTTCGAGATTTCGAGTGATGGGCGGATCCCGGACTCCACGATCGAGGTCTACTCGCGTTCGGCTAACGCTGCGTTCGACATCCAAGCGTACGGCGCAGTGGCGTGCGCGGGTTCCGGCCGGCTTGCCCCGCTTCCTGACGAACTCCCGTTCGAGGCCCTCGGAGTTCAATTCACGTTCCAGCCGACCTAGGATGGAAGAAATTACGATGTCCTGTGACTCTCGCGAGATTAGGATGAGACGGAGGGTCCTACGGACAGCGCAGGGATGGCCAACTTCGCTCGCGCTCTCGGCGTTTGTGTGGCTCTCGCTCGTTGCGGTTGTCCCGGGCCTCTCGGCTCAAGACGTAGAGGAGAGCTTCCCGGGGGTCAGCCTCGGGCTCTACTATGAGGCGCGTTCGCTCCCAACGCTCGCCATACAACCCTTCGCTGGGGTCCTAGAGGGCCAGTCACAAGCATCCCAGGCCGAGAACATCGTCGCGAGGGACCTACGGTACTCCGATCGGTTCACCGTGATGGATGCCCTTCCGGCTGCGCTTGTCCGAGACGAAGTGGACTACGCGCTATGGGATGAGATCGGCGCTACCTGGTTGATCACGGGACGGGTGGAGGGGTCTGGGCCGAGCTCGGTCCTGTTCCTCGAGCTACACGACGTAGTCTACCGTGAGGTAGCGAATCGTGCTCGTTTCCCGGTTCCTGATCCAAGCTCCGCCGAATTCCGGATGGCTGTCCACGTTGCGTCCGATTCGATTGTGCAATGGGTGTTCGACGAGCCCGGGGTCGCTGCGACGCGCATCGTCTTCTCCCGCCGGATGGAGGACGGCAGCCAGGACCTCTGGGTTATCGATGCAGACGGCGAAAACCTCCGTCGTCTGACCAGTCACCGTGGCGGGGAGTTCGGGGTGCCCATTTCGCTGACTCCGGACTGGTCTCCCGACGGTGCGCGCATCGCTTACACGTCCTACAAAGACGAGGGAATGCCGCGGATATATGAGCTCGACCTTCTGAGTGGGCGGGAGAGAGCGGTGCCCACGCCGCGGGCAGGTGACTACATTTCGCCCGCCTATCACCCGGACGGCAAGTTCCTCTACTTTGCGATCAATGGAGCAGGACCCAGCGGAATCTACCGTTATAACATCGTCGACGAATGCTGCTTCGGGAGCCTCACACAGGGCAGAAGTGAGGATATTTCCCCGAGTTTTTCGCCTGAGGGACAAACCCTCACGTTCAACTCTAACCGGCTCGGGACGGGAGCCCCTCAGATCTATATCATGTCGAGCGACGGCTCCGGAAGGCCCGAGATCGTATCTCCATATGTGTACAGCACGCCCGGGTACTACACGTCTCCGGACTGGTCCCCGGTCGGGAACCGGATCGCATATCATGGGCGTGTCGAGCGGCGTGGGGTGCATCACATACTGGTCGCTGAACTGGATGAAAGGAACCGGGTACGGCAGACATCACAGATCACGCGGACAGGAGTGAACGAGGACCCGAGTTGGGCACCCGACGGGAGGCATCTGGTCTATGTGGGGGAGAGATCGTACGGCTATGGGCTGTTCGTAACCGATCTGATCACCGGTGTGACGCGGACCCTGGTGTCGGGCATCCGGCCCAATCCTCCGTCCTGGTCTCCACCGCTCTCGCCGTAGAGCCCATGACCGGGTGCAACGGAACAGGTCAAACGACTGAAGGGCATTGCGCGGCAAGGGACATCGCAGGTAGTTTTCGCCGGCGGAGCTAAATGTTTTACCGTTGCACGTTGGCGACATTGGTCTATGAATCCGTCAGAGCTTGGCCCGTGCGTGCGAGCTGATTGTGTTGGGGAGTACACCTTTCTGTTACCAGGAGCATGATGATGTATTGCCGACTTCTCGTTGTTTCTATGGTACTCGGCTGCCTGACACTGGCCGCTTGCGGCAGTGAGCCCCCGCCGGAGCCTCCCGAGCCCGAGCCAATAATGGCAGACGGGCCGGACATGGACTCCCTTAGGGCGTATGAGGATTCGATTCGCCGAGCCCAGGAGGAGGAGGCGCGCATTGCTGCGGAGAGAGAGCGGGCAATCGCGGATGCCCGAGCGATTCTGGAGCAGAGGGTGCAATTCGACTACGATGAGTCGGCCCTCCGCCCGGACACGCAGGCCGCACTCCGACAGAAGGTCGCGATCCTTCGGGCCAGCCCGCAGGTGCAGATTCGACTCGAGGGTCATGCCGATGAGCGTGGCTCTGTAGAGTACAACCAAGCCTTGGGCAATCGTCGGGCACAGAGCGTGATGGACTTCTTCTCCGGACAGGGGCTCTCGGCGGGTCCGTTTCAAACGACCTCCTTCGGAGAGGAGATGCCGCTCTCCACTGCGAGCAACGAATCTGCTTGGGCACAGAATCGGCGGGTCGAGTTCGTGATCATCTCAGGTGGGGGCTCGATCAATCCCGCCGGGGAGTAAAGAAGCTTCCTTTAGCGACGCGGGAATAGCCCCGCCCTGCCGGCGTGTGCCCGCCGGCAGGGCGGACCCTGGCTCTCCCTGCCGGTGTAGGTCAACCAGTAGCCGAAGGGGCTCCTCCCGTCCCTCGGTTGGGGTGGGCCATCCATAGGAGAGCCTTCTCGGTCATGGACGTCTCCACTGTGTCGTTTCCATTGAGCAGACGCGTGCTGCGCCGCCACCCGCTGGGCGGCGCTACTTGTTTCGCCCTCCTGGTCAGTGTTGCTGTCTCCGGGTGCGCCACGAAAGCGGACGTCCGAAATCTCCAGGACGAGATTCGGGAGCTGTCCTCTCAACAGCAGGCACTGCTACGTGAGCTGCAGCAGGCACAGCGGGATCAGGAAGATTCGATGTCGGAGATCGCTCGGACGCTCCAAGACGCTCGTGCCGTTAACTTTAGCCGAATGTCGATCATCGAGGATCAGCTCCTGACCATCCAGGAACTCGCCGGTCTTTCCCAACAGCAGGTCGCGAGTCTACGAGATCAGATGGAGCGGGATCGGGCTCAGCGGAATTTTGGGCCCCCGGCGTTCGGTTCCGCCGCGGCTGGTGGAGATAATCAGGCCCGTGAGCTGTATGACGCCGCCCTCAGCCAGTACCAGCGTGGGACGCTTGGTGCGGCACGGCTTGGCTTTCAGCAGATCGTCGACCAGTACGGATCCGACGAGCTTGCGCCTGAAGGGCGATACTACCTCGCCGAGATTCTGCAGCGCGATGGCGATATGGAGGCGGCGATCTATGCATTCAACGAAATCGCTCGGTTTCATCCAACCTCGCCGCGGGTCCCGGACGCGCTCTATCGGATCGGGCTTCTACACCTGGAGCTCGGCAATGAGGCTGAGGCTGAGGAATACCTCGACCGCGTGGTAAATACCTGGCCCGATTCCATGGCGGCGGATTTGGCTAGGGACGAGTTGAGGGATCTCTAACCGGCGGGCGGCTCGCCGCTTTGCCGGGGAGCCACGGTCGCCCCTCGAGCCATGCGCTGTCCCCAGTGTGATTCAAGCGAAAACCGAGTTGTGGATACCCGTACGAGCCGTGGTGGGCGCGCCGTTCGGAGGCGGCGCGAGTGCACAGAATGCGGATCTCGCTTCACAACCTACGAGTACATCGAGGAGCGGCCGGTCCGAGTACTGAAGCGAGGTGGAAGCTCGGAGGAGTTCGACCGGGAGAAGTTGATCCGCTCCGTTCTGACGGCGAGTGCGAAGCGGCCAGTTTCGCTCTTGCAGGTCGAGGCGATCGTCGATCAGGTGGAAGACACCCTCTCTCGGCAGGCTGGCGGTGAGGTGTCGAGCGCGAGCATCGGCGAGTTGGTCATGGAGCGACTGAAGCCCCTGGACCGCGTAGCGTACGTCCGCTTCGCTTCCGTTTACCGGGACTTCCAGGACGAAGACGAATTCCAAGAATTTGTGTACGAGATGAAGGAGCGGGGACGTCGTGAGCAACAGCTTGAGCATCAGTCTGAGCTTCCTCTGGGGTAAGACCGGCCTCTCGCTCCGCCGATGACTGCCCGTAGGGTGAATGCTCTCGGAGAGATGCCCTTCCTCGATCACCTCGAGGAACTTAGGTGGCGCATCTTCTACATGCTGATCGCGATCGGGGTTGGCACGATCGTGGGCTTCCTGATCGTTCAGTACCTGGGGATCATGGAGATCCTCATCCGGCCTATCCGACCGATGCTCAGCGACGGCCAACTCGCTTACTTCAGTCCGGCCACGCCCTTCTTTGTGACTCTCAAGCTTTCGGTTGTCGTAGGCATCATGCTGGCTCTGCCGATCGTCGTATATCAGCTGTGGGCCTTCCTGTCCCCAGGACTTAGCAACGACGAAAAGCGGATCATCATTCCGAGCCTCTACTTCGGCCTCGTACTCTTCTGCATGGGCGTTGCGATGGCCTATTTTTTCGTGTTGCCGATCGCGCTGATCTTTCTAGCCGGTTTCCAGCAGCAGTTTCTCGCGCCGACGATCGAAGTGGGCGAGTACCTGGGTTTCGTCACACGAATTCTCATTGCGTTTGGGGCCGTCTTTGAGCTGCCGATTGTCATCATGATCCTCTCTGTGCTGGGGATCGTTACCCCCGAGTTCCTGAGGAGTAAACGGAGACACTCCATCGTCGGAATGACTGTGTTGGCGTCGCTTCTGACCCCTGGCGATATCGCGTCGACCCTCATGATGATGGGTCCGATGATGATTCTATATGAGGTCAGCATCTTCCTTTCGGCCGCGATCTATCGGAAACGGGAGGCAGCATTGGAGCCAGACATTCTGGGGGGGGAGCATGATCCTCCCGCCGGCGCGGTCGGCGCAGACGGGCCGTGAAGAGCCGGGTTTCAAGGGTATTAGCCCTTGGAAGCCTTCTGGCGCAGATCTGTGGAGTCCTTCCTGCGCATGAGGCACGGGGGCAGGTACCTGACTCCCAGGTAGTCAGCCGCCCCGACTCCGTCCGAGCCTTCGTGCTCGATCGCGTTCGGGAGCAGGCCGCCCCGGACACAGTTGCCCCCACATATTCCACCTCAGTCCAGGCCTTGCCCGCTGGTCAGATTGGCCCGAGCGAGGGTCCACCGCGCCCGTCAGCGGGTGGGCGAGCTGAGCTCCCGACTGACGCCGACTCCATCATGAGGGCGTTGGTTCAGCTCGAGGGATTCAGCTTCGTAAGCTATAGCGGCGTACGAGCCGATTTCGATTCCGGAGATCGGCGCCTCATTCTGTTTGGAACGGAGGACGCTCGCGCCCTTTTCAGTGGGAGTGGCGGGCGGGTCGAAGCGGACACATCGATCACCTATGAAGACCTCCGGGGGCGAGTCCGCACCACTGGGCGGGCTGATCTAACCACAGCCACCGGAGATCCGTTACAGGCCGACCGACTCATTTACGATCTGAACGTCGGCAGGGCGACGGCTTTAGGCGCAGAGACTACCTATTCGGAGGGTGCACAGTGGATCGTTCGAGGCGATTTGGATTCCATAGAGGAGAATCTCCTGTTCGGGAGTTCCGCTCGGTTCACCACTTGCGACCTCGAGGATCCTCATTCCTACTTTCGGGCCAGTCAGTTGAAGGTACTCAGCGGGCAGGTCCTCGTAGCCCGTTCCGTACGGATGTACATCGACGACGTGCCGATCATGTGGTTGCCCTTCATTGCCCAGAACCTGGGCACTGGGCGCGTCAGCGGGATCCTGACCCCGACGTTCTCGATCAACGACGTGGTACGGAATTCCTCCGGGTACAACAGACGGCTCTCAAACTTGGGTTACTACTGGGCCATGAGCGACTACTCGGACATGAGCGTTGCGCTTGATTGGTTTGCCAACAATTACACCGCGGTTCAGGGAGGATTTCGCTATCGATGGGCTAGGAGATTTCTCGACGGCAGGGTGAACGTAAAAAGGTACTGGAGAGAGACCGGTAGCCAAGAGCTCGGCTTCGACACCAACCACCGCTGGGACATCTCGGAGCAGACCTCACTTCGAGCGTCAGGTCGATATATCTCCAGCTCGAGCTTCGTTCGGCAGAATTCTTTCGATCCGAGGGAGACCGTCGCGACCATAGACTCAGATGCGAACCTGAATCGCCGCCTTGACTGGGGCCAGCTCACCGTGGGCTCCAGTCGAAAGCAATACCTGAACGAGGATCGAACGGAAACAACCCTTCCCTCAGCGAGCCTTTCTCTCTCCACCCTCACTCTCTTTGGGGCCCCACCACAAGCTTCCCGGTGGTACAACAACGTCTCCGTCAGCGGGTCCATGCGCTGGGACCGCAGGCTGGCGGACCGACCCCTGCAGGCGGACAGCGCTTTCACCTTCTCGAAAGCCTCGGACGTGCGTACCCAGGGTTCCGCTCGAGGAAGCATAGGTCTAGGCGACCTCTCCCTCAGGGGCAGTTTCAATTCGCGAGAAACCCTGTTCCGGGATGTTCCAGGGCAGCTCTTCTTCCCGGGAGGAGATATCTCAGGCGAGCCTGACCTATCGCAAGGAAAGGCTGATTTTCGCTCGGGAGAGGTGGCCTGGTCTGCGGGTCTTTCCTACCAGCAGAGGCTGATCGGGGCGACCACCCTGACTCCGACCGTGAGTTTGGACGCCTCTCTGCTGCGAGTCGATTCGATTCCGGAGGCCCAGGAGTACGTCAACGGGCCCAGGCGAGTTCGGGCAGGGGTGGGCCTTCAGACGGACTTCTACGGTTTCTACCCCGGGTTCCGCCGGTTCGAGGCCATTCGGCACAAGGTGACCCCGTCCGCCAGCTGGTCCTACTCGCCGGCGGTGTCGCCGACGGAGCTTCAGCCGAGGGTGTTCGGACCTACGGCAATCCGAGCACAGAAGACGGTGACCTTCGGATTCAATCAGACCTGGGAGGCGAAGGTCAGCGCCGACGAGACGACGGCGGCCCCCGAAACACCGACTGGAGAGCGTCTGCCACCCGGGCGCGGGCAGTCGATCGAACCAGCAGTGCTTCCCCCGATCGAAGCACCGTTAGGCATTGATCCCCTCGCATCGGGGGACTCGCTTTCATTGGCCGCACCGGCGCCAGTGCCACTGAGCGACGAGGGCCTGGCTCGCCTGCCTCCTTCGCAGAACATCGTCCTGCTCGGCCTACAGACGACGGCGATCACCTACGATCTGATCGAGGCAGATTCGACAGGCGACTTCATCGATGGTTTCCGTACCACCAGTCTGACCAATCGAGTGGTGTCCGACTACCTGCGAGGGTTGAATCTCTCGTTCTCACACGACCTTTTTGACGACTCGGAACGACTTGAGGACGGCGGCTCCCGGAGGTTTGCACCGCATCTCTCCCAGCTTTCGCTGGGCTTCTCACTCGACCAGGAGAGTGGATTCCTTAGAGCGCTTACCGGGCTGATCGGTATCGAGCCCGCTGCGCCAGCGGATGCTGAGGTCACCGACCCGGAGCTCGGACTCGAAGGCGCTGAGTCGCAACAACTTCCGGATGGGCCCCTCGATCAGTTCGTCGGTTTCGATTCGGATCGCGTGATCCCGGGCCAGGATCCGCTCGGCCGTGACCGCGGTCGCCGCTGGCAAGCGGATGTCAACTACTCGCTGAACCGACCGCGGGGCTCAGACCGGGGAAGTCTCCTCCGAGCGCAGATGGTTCAGGCTCGGCTATCGTTCACCCCATCTGATCAGTGGACGGTAGACTGGTCCACCTCGTATGATGCCGAGGCTCGGAGGTTTAACGACCATGTCGTCAACCTTCGCCGGGACCTCCACGAGTGGGAGGCCCGATTCGGGTTCGTGCAGACGGCAACAGGAAATTGGTCTTTCCAGTTTGAGGTGGCTCTCCGCGCGAATCAGGATCTTCGCTTCGATTATCGGCAACGGAGCCTGGATCGCTTCTAAGCCGTTCCAATTTCCAACACTGTGTTGCTTGCCCCGGAGAATGTCCCTTAAAGGGGACGACACGCTCGCATAGGCGCGCGGGGCGAACGGATAATGTCGTTCTCGGACATGGCGAAACGCTTCCTGCTCGTGGGGACGGCACAGGTTATGCACATCGTGAGTATGGGCCCCCTCCGGATCGTAGGAGAGGGGGTGGGAATCGGGCCAGGAGGAGAATATGATCGCGACAAAGAAGGGTACGCCGCTCGCTGCATCGATCTGTGTCTGGATACTAGGATCCGCCCTCCTTTCCGGATGCCGCACGGACCAGGTGCTGTCTCCCGGCATTGTGCCTTCTCCACCGGAGCGGTTCGACGCCGTGTACTATGCTCGCGCGATTCATCTCAGTTGGGATCTCGGGGAAGGCTGGAGCGGTGAGTCGTTCCGAGTGTGGGGAAAGAGACTTTCGGATCCTGACTATTTCCTGATCGCAGAGGTGACAAACTGCAGCAGTGGTCTCTGCGCCTACACAGATTCGAACATAGCCTTCGACGTCACGTATGTGTACTACGTGGCCGCGCTGGGACCGACAGGGCTTGAGACCGCGTCGGATATTGCCCTCGAGGTGTTCGTCCCTCAGCCGATTGCGCCTCCCTTACCAGGCGCACCTGACGCAGTGCCGTTGGATGAGGCGTTGTTCCTGTCGTGGGACGACACGAGTCGAGAGGCCGCCGATTTTTCCTTCTACCGGGTCTACCTAGAGAACGACGACGGCACACCGACCTTGCTCGGGGATACCGATTCGGAGGGGTTTCTCGACACCCTCGTAGAGAACGGAATCACCTATTCGTATTTTGTCACGGCGGTGGACGATCAGGGGCATGAGAGTGGCGGGAGCGTCGCTGCAGCTGGGACCCCGCGCCCAGACTATCACGGGGATATCCTATTCTCGTTCAACGATCAGCCCTCGGACGCCGGGTTCAGATTCCAGGAAACTGAAGCTTCGAGTCCGGTGCTTCCAGGGGATGACCCGAGCCGGCATCTGCGTCTCGAGACGGACGGAGCTGGGTGGTGGTTGGTTCCGGGACCGGGCGTCGAGATTGCTAGTGAGTCCTACTTCACAACCGCGCTGCGCTGCAGCGTCGGGGCGGACCAGGGGTGCATCGATGTACGCTCGGCCCCGGTCTCCGGTTACTCCTCGGCCCCGGCCGCCCTGGTCCCCGAATTTTCGTATGTTGCGAGGGTTCCCGCGGGCCCGTCGGGCTGGCGGTATGGTCTGATCCATATCACTCATCTCGGGTTCGCCCAAGACGGAGCGATCGCGCTCTTCGACTGGGCCTTTCAGCTGCAGGTGGATAATCCCAGTCTCGTGACCGATTCCGGTTGAGTAGACCGTCGCTCACCGATTGACTGAGGGGGTCGGGTCTCCTGAAAACCCTTGCGGTGCCTCGCTTGTTTCAGGGTTGCGCCCCCGCTATCTTGGGCCCCATGGTGCCCGTTCTTGGGGCGGTGCCCAACCTCAGCGCAGGGCGGGACCGCGCACTCATCGAGAGGCTAGTCGAATCCGCGTCCCGCCTCGGGGCGGAGGTTCTCGACGCCTCGGCGGATCCAGACCACAACAGGGCGGTGCTCACCATCATTGGACCCCCCGCGTCTGTGGAGGACGCGTCTGTGGAGTTGGCCCGCATCGCGGTGGAGGAGATCGACCTGAGCGATCATCTCGGGGTGCATCCAAGGGTGGGAGCCCTCGACGTGCTTCCGTTCGTTCCTCTGATGGGCCTCACACTGGAGCAAGCGCGGGCGTCGGCCCGTCGTGCGGGAGAGCGAATTGCGAACGAAGTAGGCGTGCCCGTGTTCTTCTACGCGGAGGCGTCAGATCCGCCCGGAAGGGGGCTGTCTGAGCTTCGTGCCGGGGGGTTTGAGAAGCTGGTTCAGGGGTTTCCCGCAGACCGGATGCCGGATCTCCTACCCAAGCATTGGGACCATGCGGGAGCCCACCCGAGCGCTGGAGTGACCTGCGTGGGCGCGCGCCCACCACTGCTCGCATGGAATGTGGAGGTGGACGGTCTGTCTGAGGAGCAGGTCCGCGGGTTGGCGGTCAGTCTGCGGGAGCGTGGCGGGGGCGTTGCCGGCCTTCGCGCACTGGGTCTGCGACTTCCATCGAAAGGGCGATTTCAAGTATCGATGAATCTAGAGGACGTCAAGAGCCGTAAGCCGTTTTCCGTGTTTGAGGAAATCGAAGATCGTGTGCGGTCCGCGGGTGGGTCGGTAGTCAGTACAGAAGTTGTCGGGCCCCTCCCTGATGGTCTGGTCTTTCAGGCTGGGGCGGACCGGCTTAAGCTTTTGGACCCGGATCCCTCCCGAATTCTATCCTCACGGTTGACCGCTCACGTGGTGCGGAGGGCTGCCCAGGCTACTGGCAAGCTCGGTAGTGTCGTGAGGGGGGCCGGCGATCGTACACCGCCAGAGGTCCGGGAGGCAGTGGAACAGTCGGAATCTTGCCTGCGTGGGTTCGAGCCCTGGAACGACACACAATGACTGTCGAGTCATTAAAAAAAGAAGCGCGACGCCACGAACAGAAGGAAGAGTGGACCAAGGAGCTTGACCTCTACCTCCAGGCGATCGAGGCGCAAGCGGGAGAGGATGAGCCCACTGTAGCGATCCGGACGCTTGAGAGGGGGCTGGCGCTCGCGCGCCACCCGTTGAGGATGACCGCCTGGGAGTGTACTACTGGCTCGGGCAGGCGCATGAGGCCGTGGGAGACTCCGATTCGGCCAGGCAATTATACGAAAATATCTTTTCCCTCGACATCAACTTCAAGGACGTGACCGAGCGGCTCAAAACGCTTCGCTGAAGCGAGAGTCTCGAGTCGCCGACCAACGACACACCGATGTCCAACGCAAACTCTACGTCTGTCTCGATCGCCGCCAGCCTCGATCTAATTCAGGAGCCGGTCAGGGATCGGCTCGATGGGATTGTCGCAGAGATTCGGCGCATCATCGCTTCCGACTTCGAGACGAACAAAGAGGTCAATGAATACCTCCTCAAGATGCGAGGCAAGCTGTTTCGGCCGACTCTGCTTCTCCTGGCGAGCGAGGTCGGGGGCCGATCCCACGGGGATGCCGTACCCCTCGCGGCGGTGGTGGAGCTGGTGCACCTCGCCACCTTGGTTCACGACGACGCGGTAGACCACTCTGTACTGCGTCGCGGGTTGCCGACCGTGAATCATCTCTGGAATCACCAGGTAGCGATCATCACTGGGGACTTCCTCTACTCCCGATCGGTGATGGAGCTCTCTAGGATCGGTCGACTCGAGGCGATTCTGGCCGTCGCTCGCGCGTCGAACCAGATGAGCATCGGAGAACTCCGGCAGCTGAGGTCCTTCGATGCGCTACGGTTCAGCGAGGAGGACTATGATCGACTCATCGCATGCAAGACTGCCTCTCTGATGTCTGCGGCTTGCGAGATCGGAGCGCTCGTCGGCGTTGAAGACCACCGGGACGCGTTCCGGCGATTCGGTCACGCGCTAGGCATGGCCTTCCAGATCGCTGATGATCTGCTCGATTACGAGGGCAGTGAGGAGCGCACTGGCAAGCCGGTGGGGCACGATCTTCGGGAGCGAAAGGTGACGCTCCCCCTGGTCGACGCGATGAGGCGGGTGGGCTCGAGAGACCGAGAGACGATCCGTCGGTTCTTTACGCGGCTCGACCCAGCGGACGAAGAGATCGATGAGATTGTTCAGCTGGTTCGGCGAGCGGGAGGGCTGGACTATGCCCGCGAGAAGGCCCGCGTGTTCGCCAAAGAGGCAGAGATGACTCTGGAGAGCATCCCCGCTACCTGTGAGGCTGTCGCCGCGTTGCGGGACTCCATACGCTACGCCGTCGAGCGAACGCGTTGAGGGGACTCAGAGGAGAGCCAAGGATGAGGTAGGGTTGGGGGACGAATTCGTCTTGGGCGGTTGCACCGGTTACCTTCTTACCGGAACGAGTGGGTAGTGGTGACACGTATATTGGCGACGGCGGGGACCGGAAGCTGAGCACACTCCTGGATGGCCGTAGCCGGTCGAGATTCCGGTTGGTTTGGACGTTGGTCCTGGGAGTATTTATCGGCGGTCTGTTGACCGAGCTGTCGGAGGCGTTCCTGCCGGATAGTGCTGCCCGAGATTTTCTGGTCACCTCGGTTTACGCGTCCCTGGGTCCTTTCGAGTTGGACCTTGTAGCCGTGGCGATCACGTTGGGGCCGCTCGTCCTGGCGCTGAACGTCCTGACGTTGGTGGGAATCGGAATGGTGGCCTTCGTCGCCCGCTCGTGGATCTGAGGCCCAAGCGGGTTAGGTAAGGGTGAACTTTTGTTCGCCAAAGGAGGACAGATAATATGTTTGGCGGATTGGGAATGTGGGAAATCATGCTCATCTTCCTCGTTGTGCTCCTTTTGTTCGGAGCCAAGAGGCTTCCCGAGATCGGTTCCTCGCTCGGGAAGGGAATTCGTGAGTTCAAGAGCTCAATTCGGGAGATCGAGGGCGAGCTGAAGGTTCCCGACGAGAAACCCAGGGTAGCTAGTGCGCCAGAGCGCAGCGAAGAGGAAGAGACCGACGGCGGTTCCGACGGTGAGCCTCGGCGCCTGACTACTAGCCAGTAGCCGGAAGCGTTCTAAAAGAACATCGGGGCTTGGAGGCCCTGGGCTGCCTGTTCATCCGCGGCCCGGAAGTAGGATGCACGATTGTCGAGGACGTTCGCTGTCGTTCGAAGGCCCTCGAGCCACTGTTCGAGCCGGGCCTGTTGAATCGATGCCGTGAGCTGGCTTCTTTGGCTCGCCTTTTGTGTTTCCCAGGCCTCGCGATCCGCCTCAAGCCGATCATCAACCCTGAGTATGACGACCTGCCCCGAGGTGGCGATCGGGCCAGCGATCTCTCCTGACTCGGTCCCAAACGCAGCGCCTATCGCTGGACTTAGCTGTCCAAGTCCGGGAACGAAGTCCTGGCGAGTGAAGGGTCCTTCCGTCTGCACCGCCGTCCCCAGGCGCTCCGCGAGGCCCTCGAGGGTTTCAGACCCCCCGCGGAGGTCCGTCGCCCAGCCCGACGCCTCTTCGATGGTGAGTCCGATCTTTCGCTCCCGCTCGAGGCTGTCTCTGATCTCGCCAGCTACCTGGTCCAGGCTCAGCGTTCCCGCCGGCGACTCATCCAGTAGCTCAACGATGTAGAAGGCCTCGTCCGTCTCGAAGACGGGACTCACGACCCCGGCCGCCTCATCGTCGACGAAGACCCAATCCTGGCCTTCAGACACCACCCCTACGCCTGGGAGGGTCGCGAAGTCCTCTGCAATCTCGGCCTCCATGAGGGTCAGACCGAACGCCATCGCGGCCTCCCGCAGGGGTTGATTCTGAGCCAGCGTCTCCAGCGAGTCTGCGCGGGTGAGCAGGCGAACCTCCGCTGCGTCCGTCAGCGCAATGGGAAGGAGGATATGCCGTGCTTCGACCTGCTCCGCATCCTCATCCCGAGAGAGGACCTCCGCGATGTGATAACCGAAGGTGGTCTGAAGAGGCTCACTGATTTCGCCTACCGGCAGCGAGAATGCGAGTGCGTCAAAGGCGGGAACCATCTGATCGCGTCCGAACGTACCAAGTGACCCACCTAGCGCGGCCGATCCTTCGTCGATGCTCTCTCGGGTCGCGACCTCTGCAAAGTCAGCCCCATCTATGATCTCCTGGCGGATCCTCACCGCATATGCGAGCGCCTCGGCGGAGTCAGCCGGTGTAGGCGCTTTGTCGATGTAGGCGTATAGAACTTGCGCGCGAGCGGGCACCTCAAATTCTTCGAGGTTATCCCGGTAGTATCGCTCAACGTCATCGTCTGTGACCGTGACCCGATCATCACCGACGCGGGCATCGGGAGAGACAGACACAAAGGTGACCGACGTCTCGTCGTTCTGTTCGCGCCACCGCTCCCACAGTTCCTGATCGGGAACGAAGATCCCCGAGGTGATCTGTCGGAGCAGCTTGTTCCGAGGAAGAAGGTCGCGGTAATACAGTTCGAGCTGTTGTAGGAACAGCGGGTCCCCCTGGCCGGCCTGGCTCAGGAACTGCTGATAGCGCGCCAGATCGAACTGTCCTTGCTCATTCTGGAACGCCGGGTCGAATTGGAATTCAGGAGGTGGAGAAAGTCGGGCAGCCTGCCTGACCTCCTCGTCCGTTACGCGGATCCCCCTTCGGGACAATTCCCTCTGAATGAGGATCTGGTCGACGACCTGATCCCACGCCATATCCTCGATTTCCCGATTCTGCTGGGAGCTGATCGGTTGCGCCTGTGACTGCGAGGTCTGGTCATAGAGACTGCGGTATGCGTTCTGCCATTCCAGAACAGTGACGGTTCTTCCTCCGACACGCCCGAGGCTGCCGGTCGCTGTGCGCCCGCTCACGTCCATTCCCCATTGAAACACCATGAGGGCGACGAACGCGATCGCAGTCACGAGCATGATGATCTTGGTGTTCTGTCGCATCTGCCGCATCAGCATACGGCGAACTCCTCCTGAGGATATTCCGGTTGTGAGGTCCTATCTATGACTGTCTCGCCTCGCTCCCAAACGCGTAACCGTATCGATCAACATGGCTTGCGGAGAGCATAGCGGGATAATCGGGCCCAAAGGTAACCGCAACGCCTGGGCCCCTCAAGCACCAGAGGGGCCTCGTTCGCTCGGTCGCGTTGACACCCTTTCGAGGGTTCCAATATCTTCCGCAGATTGCGTTTCCCACCGTATATCCCGCTCACGTTATACCTCAGGTGGCTCGGGAGGGGTCCTGCTTGTCCGATTCACTCGTCCATGAAATCCAGGTCCTGCGGGCGTCCTTCTGGTCGAGACGCGATCCGGAGGGAAGAGCGTTCGCGTCTCTGGCCGATGCATACCGAAGAAACGGAGAGCTCGAAGAGGCGGCATCGCTGGTACAAGAAGGTCTTCGTCGTCATCCCGACTTTGCCACTGGACACCTTGTCGCTGCGTGGGTTTTCCGTGACAAAGGTGACCACGTTTTGGTGCGGCAGCACTTGGACCGGATGCTGGACCTCGACCGCGGGAACGTGCTGGGCCTGGTCGAGCGTGCGGCCTCGGCCGCCGCAGAGGGTGACCGGGACGGTGCGATCGGAGATCTGAGGAGGGTCCTGGGGGCGGATCCTTCGCACGCAGAGGCCAGACAGCGCCTCGAAGCCTTGGAGTTGGGATCAGGATGGGTCCAGGACGCGCCCGATATCGAGGAGCCCGAGCTTCCCCACTCAGATGGATCGATCGTGACCCGCACGATGGGCGAGTTGTATGCGCGCCAAGGCTTTCGCGATCGGGCGGCAGAGGTCTTTGAGACACTCGTCGAGAGGGAGCCTGAGAACGAATCGCTTGTGGAGAGGCTTGCCGAATTCAGGTCGCCAAGTGAAGACGAAGGAAACTCCCCGCAGGCGGCTCTGGAGGGAGACGCCGACGTGATAGAGTCTACAACGGTCGCAGTCGAAGAGGAGGCCTCTACGGAGGGTGCCCTTGACGATGCGTCGGGCACGATCTCCGCGTACTTTGACGACCTGTTGGCGTGGGTCCCCGGCGCTGTGCCCATTGGCTCCCTGGCGCCGGGGTCGGCGCCCGTCCTGTCGGAGGCGGGGCCTAGCGCTTCAGACAGGCCCACGGACGCACCTGACGAGTTGGGCATCAAGACGCAGGCTCGTGATGCTGAGGCCCTGACTCCTGGAGAGGATCCACTCGAGGTGAAGACCCCTGACGAAGGCTCGCAAGACGGGATGGACGACTTCAACCGGTGGCTGAGGAGTCTCCAATCATGAGAATCGCTGTCGTCCATGGCCCAAACCTGCAGCGGATCGGGAGGCGAGAACCCGAGGTGTACGGATCGGACTCGCTGGCGGATGTCGACGAAGCGCTTTCCAGCTTAGCGGAGGAGTTGGGCGTCGTCCTCGAGACCATTCAATCCAACCACGAAGGCGACATCATTGACTTCGTCTCAGAGGTGGAAGCCCGGGTGGACGGGTTCTTGGTCAACCCCGGTGGACTGACGCACACGTCGGTGGTTCTCCGAGACGCTTTGGTCGGGGTCGATCTGCCCTTCGTCGAAGTGCACCTTTCCAACATTGCGGGAAGAGAGGAGTTCCGCCGGCATTCATACCTGGGTCCGGTCGCGTCCGGGGTGGTGTCTGGATTCGGCCTGCAGAGCTATCTTCTCGGCCTGCGAGGGCTCGTCAGACATCTTACTGACGCGTAAGCGACTCTACCTGATCCTATGGCTTCGACCGCGGACTTCAGAAACGGGATGGTGCTCGAGATCGACTCGGTCCTATGGACCATCACGTATTTCCAACACGTAAAGCCAGGGAAGGGTGGAGCCTTCGTTCGGACGAAGATCAAGGCCGTCCTGACAGGGCGGGTCGTAGAGAAAACGTTTCGCGCGGGGGAAAAGGTCACCGCGGTTCGCCTGCTTCGGAGACCGGTTACCTACAGCTACACGGACGGGCAGATGTATCACTTCATGGATCAAGAAACCTTCGAGATGATTCCGATCTCAGGGGATCTTATCGGTGGGGATCAGATGAAATATCTCAAGGAGAACACGGAGTGCGAGGGGTTGGTTCACGGCGAGACCGTGATCGCGGTAGAGCTTCCGGACTTCGTCGAGCTGGCCGTGACCCAGACTGATCCCGGTTTGAAAGGTGACACGGCCCAGGGTGGCACCAAGCCCGCCACGCTCGAGACCGGAGCCGAGATCCAGGTGCCCTTGTTTATCGATCGCGGTGACGTCGTCAGAGTGGATCGACGTGAAGACAAGTATCTGGAGCGGGTGACTTGATCGATCTCGAGTTCATCGAGCGCCTCATCCAGGTGTTGGACGAGAGTGGGCTCGATCACGTAGAGATAGAGCGGGGCGGGACTCGGGTTCGTGTCTCCAGGAGCCCCCCGATCCAACCCGTTGAGACCGGAGGCGGGGTGGCTTCCGATGGTGCCCCGGCCGCCCCAACAGGCGAGTCGGATGCCGAGTCAGGGGGAGGCGACCTCGATGCCGCTTCAGAACCGGTGCGCGACGAAGGGCTCGTGGAGATCTCGTGCCCCATGGTCGGCACCTTCTATCGATCCGTGTCGCCGGACACGGATCCCTTCGTTGAGGTGGGCTCGCAGATCGGCCCTGGAGACCCTCTCTGTATCATCGAGGCCATGAAGCTCATGAACGAGCTGGAGGCTGAGGTCGGCGGCGTAATCCAGGAGGTCTGCGTCGGGGACGGTGAACCAGTGGAGTTCGGTCAGGCCCTGTTTCGAGTTCGGCCCTCCTAGCAACTCACTCCCGGTCCAGAGCTAACGTGTTCAATAAGGTTCTCATTGCGAACCGCGGCGAAATTGCCCTGAGGGTGATCCGCGCCTGCCAGGAACTCGGGGTTTCAACGGTCGCGGTGTACGCGCAGGCCGACGCAGAGTCTCTACACGTCCGATTTGCAGACGAAGGGGTGTGCATCGGTCCCGCTCGGTCGTCCGAGTCCTATCTGAACATTCCGCGGATTATCGCAGCCGCGGAGATTACGGGTGCGGATGCGATCCACCCGGGATACGGATTTCTTGCCGAGAATGCCGAGTTCGCAGAGATCTGTGCCCGGTCCGGGATCACATTCATCGGCCCGTCGGCCGACCAGATTCGGGCCATGGGGGACAAGGCTATGGCTCGGAAGACGATGACCGATGCGGGCGTACCCGTCGTCCCCGGATCGGCGGGCGCAATCATCGATCTTGCGGACGCCCCGAGGGTCGCACAGGAGATCGGGTTTCCGGTCA
>Ga0310121_10002154_pt1 | contig 19167 bp, 19 predicted proteins | sample CB27_Tmax_986_MG_FD_203504 | JGI IMG/M metagenome (GOLD analysis project Ga0310121, IMG submission 203504) | Marine microbial communities from Western Arctic Ocean, Canada - CB27_Tmax_986 | ecosystem: Environmental > Aquatic > Marine > Oceanic | place: Canada: Western Arctic Ocean | collected...
AAGCTGGGCATAAGCGCCTTCGCCTATCTCCGCGACCGCCTCAGCGGCGCCCTTGAAATGCCCTCGCTCGCACAATCCATCCGGATTGCAGCGCAATCTGCTGCCGCTTGCGGTTGAGAGGATACAAGGATTGGGTAATAAAGGGACCTGTCCCGCGCCCATTCTAGCGTAGAGTCAGGCCAGGGCTGCCGCGGCGGCCCTGGCCTTTTTTTCTGTTCAAATCATTTGTGGGGACGTCGCTGGCTTAGATCGTGGCTAAGGCGGTGTTAAAGAACTACTTGTCCGTTTCAACGGAGCGAAATATCGAAATCCGAATATCGAAATCGGAAACAAATTCAAAACTCGCTGTTCGAAACCCGTAATACCACAATGTTTTCTATGCCCTCGTCGTTTGGAACATTTGGATTTAGGTGATTCGGATTTGTTTCGTATTTCGATATTCGTGCTGCGGATTTCAAGAAAACGGGCAAGCTATTTCTTACCAGTTCCTAAAGATCATCGCCATCTCCGCCATCTCCGCCATCGCGAGGTGGCAATTCGAAGCCAGTGACGTGAGCATGGGCCAGATGTGTGGCGGCATCTTTCACGAATGAGTCCGTGTCGTCCCCGCCAGCGATGAAGGCCATGCGCCCGACCTGTGTGTCCCGCATCTCCAGTCCGTCGTCGCCGCCACCCAGATAGATTCCGAGGATGGCGAAAGAGGCGTCGTGGAGGGCGACATGATCTCCGCCCTGGCCGGTCAGCATCCAGGCCCAGCGGGCCCTGACGTGATTCATGGCGATCGTATCGTCACCGCCACCGGTCTGGGCCCAGATCCCATTATGGCCATGGACTTGGTCCAAAAGAACGTGGTCATTGGCCGCCCCGGTGCGGATATGAACACTCTGGGCATCAGCGGCATGCAACACAAGATTGTCACTTCCACCACCCGTTCCGATCATCAGTGCGCCTCGGACATTGAGTGCGGAATGAGCTGTTTCGGGCGGAGCGACGCTCGACGGATCGCCGGCTGTTTCTCCATCTTCGGCACGACCGTCGTCTGGACGAGAAGCCCCCAAGATCACGTTGTCTTCACCTGCACCGGTTCGGATGGAGTGTCCGCGGTGCACAACCAAACTCCGTTCGACTACGTTGTCGTTCCCCACTCCCGTACGCAGCCGAAATTGTCCGCGGACCACCACGGACGGCTCGACGTCAGGTGGGACGGGGGTGGTTCCCTCTTCACCACCGTCGGGCGTCTCATCGCCTGGAGACGGTGAGGTCGGGTCGGGAGTTGGGTTGGACACGCCGATGCGTACCGAATCGTCGCCGGCACCGGTCGCTATCGCGAGATTCTTGAAGTGTGCGTGGCTGACGTCGACGAGGTCGTTGCCGTCACCAGTTACAATGCGAGTTCCGCCCGTTACACCGGTGACCAAAACCGGTCCGTCTTGTCCGTTGACGGTCGTGTTGGTGCCGTCGGGGGCAGGAATGCCGGCGATCACATATTCTCCCGCGTTTTCACCCGAAGAAATGTGCACCTGGTTATCTGCCTCGTCTCCGGTCACGACGAGACGGCCGTCAATGACATCCGCCATGACGTCGCCGGCCAGTAATCGCCGGCTTTCCAGGTTCTCGATGGTCAACTTCTGTGGTGCCCGATCCTGTCTTGTCATATGAAAACCTCTCCGTCCCAATTAGATTTGTCCGCTTCCTGGTCCATTCCGATGGACCTTTCCGCGAACGGTTTACTTGCCTGCTAAGGAATGAAACCGACGGGGCGAAAGAAAGTTTCGCCGAAGAAGAAGAAAAAGATCCGCGAAACACCGGGTGGGGCGGCGGATGATGCAGGGAAGTGCTCTGGTTTGTCGCTTCAATCGCGTAAGGAACCGGTGGGAATTAACTTGTCCATTTTCTTTAATTCCGAAGCACGAATATCGAAATCCGAAACAAATCCGAATCACCTAAATCCAAATGTTCCAGACGTCGAGGGCACGGAAAATATGGTGATATTGCAGAGTTTTGAACAGCGAGTTTTGAATTTGTTTCGGATTTCGATATGCGGATTTCGCCCCATTGAAACGGACAAGTTATTCCTTAACACTGCCTAAGTCCGTAAGCAGTTGTGACGCACCTCGCGTGATTTCACCGCGCGTCATGACGCGGTCGAAGCCCAATTGATCTGCCCAAGCCAGCTTTTCTCGCTGGACATGTGGCCCGAATGCGACTAACCGTATGCCGTGCGAGTGCTGTGCGCCACACTGCGCGCCGCATCGTTGTACCAAAAGCTCCACTTCCGAAGGTGGCATCGCAAGGTCGGCCACGACCAAACAAGGCGGGTTGTCCAGGATCATCGCCGCGGCCTGGGCCGTGCTCAGGCAGTGACGAAGCTCGACTCCACACGCAGTGGCCGCCGTCGAAAACCGTGAAGCAAACATTAGGTCCGGTGATACGAGTAATACAGTCATCAGGCTTGTTCAAGGGTGCAAGTCATCGGTGCATTGACCCGCGAAACCGAGTTCGCATTGCGCGAGGTCGAACGGCCACGTAATCCACACTCATTTGGCGACCGCGCGCCAAGGTCCTCCCCCACTTCCCTGGAGAAAGGCTCCGTGGAGAAAGGCGACGCTCGTATTTAGGACAATCCTTAACCTGGGTCATACAGCTTGGGGGCCCCGCTGGTCGTCACCGATTTGGATAACGTCGTCGACCGGTAATGTCCAAATTTTTCCATCGCCAATTGAACCGTCCGGTCCGGTCCTGGCCACACTGTTGATCAATCCGATCGTGCGCTCCACGAAATCGTCATTCACGACGATCTCCAACACGGCCTTCCTCAAGAACTGTGTCTGATATTCCCGCCCTCGGTAGGTCGGCAATTGGCCTTTTTGTCTGGCATACCCCTGCGCGTCGCAGACGGAGAATCGACTGACGCCGATTTTGACCAGTCCCTCGGTCACGGCCTTCAGTTTTGGAGGTTGAACAATGGCGACAATGAGTTTCACGGCGAATCAGGCGGACTTAATTGAAGATAACAGTCGGTGAGCAGGGTAGGCGGGTGCGTGCTGACGATCAATGGTCTCATTGTTGCTCGATCAGCCAGTCGCTGTCCATACTGTCCATCCAACGCAGATCCATCGAAACTCGGGTAGATCGCCAGCAGGGGCCCTAAAATCGGCCGCCGTGGGTGCACGAAGCCCCTCCCCGCGTTGACGACACCGCCGGACGCTGGTACAACCCCAACTGTGGTCCGACTTTAAACTGGAGGGTAGCTACGTGGGTTGTTGCGAACGTCGTAAAGAGATCAAACGCCGGCGTCGCCGCCGCAAGAAGTTGAATCTGTTCAAGAGCAAGCTGACCAAGGCCACCGTGTCCGAAAAGCAGCATATTGCCGACAAATTGCGCGCGATGACGCCGGGCGCCGAGGGATTGATCGACCAATTGGCACTGGCCGAACGCTAGGCTCCATTTGGGATCGCGGGCTAAGCCACTTTTTCGTTTTCGACAATGGTCGGCAGGTCGGCTGCGCTGATATTCTCGAATGTGAAAACGCTTCCGTCCCAATCCACCCTCACGCAGCTTCCCTCGGCATACGCTCCTTTGAGCAGTTCCGTCGCCAGTGGATTCTGGAGCCGCTGCTGAATCACACGACGAAGCGGTCGTGCACCGTACATCGGATCGTAGCCCTCTTCCGCCAAATGATCGCACGCCCGGTCGGTGATCACCAATTGGAGGCCGTTTTGCTCGAGAAGTTTGGCCAAATGCACCACTTGCAGCTCCACGATCCTGCGAATCTGACTTCGATCCAGCGGGTGAAAAACAATCGTATCGTCGATTCGATTGAGGAATTCCGGTAGAAAACGACCTTTGAGCGACAGTGTCACTGCCTCCTCAATGTCCTGGTCGGTGCCTCCTTCGCTGGTGATTTGCTGAATCGCCTGACTTCCCACATTGCTCGTCATCACGACGACCGTATTCGTAAAGTCGACGGTGTGGCCATGATTGTCGGTCAATCGACCATCGTCCAACACCTGCAGCAGAATGTTAAATACGTCGGCGTGGGCTTTCTCAACCTCGTCAAGCAGGATCACGCAGTAGGGGCGACGACGCACCGCCTCGGTTAGCTTGCCACCCTCGTCGTATCCCACGTAACCAGGAGGCGCGCCAATCAATCGGCTGACCGTATGCCGCTCCATGAACTCGCTCATGTCCAAACGGACCATCGCATGCTCGTCGTCAAACATCACTTCGGCCAGTGCTTTGCAGAGTTCGGTCTTACCAACACCGGTTGGTCCCAGGAACAAGAAAGAGCCGATGGGTCGATGAGGATCTTGCAATCCACTACGGCTCCTGCGGACGGCATTGGAGACGGCATGCACCGCTTCTTCTTGGCCGACCAATCGTTGGTGGAGCCGGTCTTCCATCACCAGCAACTTGGCTTTCTCGGTCTCCAACATACGGGTGACCGGAATCCCGGTCCAGGAGCTAACGACTTCAGCGATCTCATCTTGCGTGACGTTTTGACGCAACAATCGGCGCGACGGGGTTTTCTGGATATCGCTTTCGGGAGCGGTGTCGGATTCCTCCGCCTCCATGCGTTGGGATAAATTGCGGCGATTTACATCCAACTCGTAGAGCCTCTGATAGTCCTCTTCCGTGATCGATTGTCCGGCGGCTTGCAGCTCCTTGATCCGGGCGTCGAGTTGGCCGAATTCCAATGTGACCTGCTCGAGTTCCTCACGGACTCTTTGGACATCACCCAGCCCCATCTTTTCCGCTTCCCACTGTTCGCGAAGATTGGCCAAATGCCGTTTTTTCTGTTGCATGTCTGCCTGGATCTCGCCGAGTCGCTCACGAGCGGTTTCGTCGGTCTCGTCGGCCAATTGCCGAGCGGCCAGTTCCAGTTGCGTGAGCGCCCGTTGGACTTCGTCGATTTCCGTCGGAACACTTTCTCTCTCCATGGCAAGGCGACTTGAGGCCTCGTCCACCAGATCGATCGCCTTGTCTGGAAGAAACCGATCGGAGATATAGCGGTGTGACAGTTGAGCGGCCGCGACGAGCGCTGAGTCCGTGATTTTGATCGCGTGATGCGCTTCATAGCGAGGTTTGAGTCCGCGGAGTATCGCAATGGTGTCGACCACGCTCGGTTCGTTGACATAGACGGGCTGGAAGCGCCGTTCCAAGGCTGCATCTTTCTCAACGTGTCGACGGTATTCGTCGAGCGTCGTTGCGCCGATGCATCGCAGTTCACCGCGAGCCAGCGCGGGTTTGAGCAAATTCGCCGCGTCGGAACCACCTTCAGCCGCCCCGGCGCCCACCACGGTGTGAAGTTCATCGATGAACAGAATGACGTTGCCGCCCGCATCTTCGACTTCGCGGAGTACCGCCTTGAGTCGCTCTTCGAACTCTCCGCGGAATTTGGTTCCAGCAATCAGCGCGCCCATGTCCAAAGCGATCACGCGCTTGTTCTTGAGGCTCTCGGGTACATCACCGTGAATGATTCGCAGTGCGAGTCCTTCGGCAATGGCGGTCTTCCCAACGCCCGGCTCTCCAATCAAGACCGGATTGTTCTTGGTTCGCCGCGAAAGGACTTGGATCACACGTCGAATCTCTCCGTCACGACCGATGACTGGGTCTAACTTCCCGATACCAGCCTGTCGCACTAGATCGATCCCGTATTTCTCCAATGCCTGAAATTTGGCCTCGGGGGTTTGGTCCGTAACTCGCGAGCTGCCGCGAACCGAACGGAGCGCCTCGAGAATGTCCTTTTGAGCGACGCCGTTCATCTGCAGTAGATCGGTCGCGGGACACGGCACCTCGGTCAGTCCCAGCAATAGATGTTCGGTGGAAATAAACTCGTCTCGCATCGCCTCTGCCTGGGCCAATGAAGCTTGCAGGACTTTTGAAACCTCCTGATTCAGCTGTGGCGCGGCGCCACCGGTTGCCTTGGGACGCTTCGCCAGCTCGGATTCAACCAGGCCGGAGAGCTGCGATTGATCGACGCCGATTTTTTCGAACAGCCGTTTCACGATCCCGTCGGTCTCGTCGAGCAAACCGGCCAGCAAATGAACGCTATCGACTTGTGGATTTCCACGTTCGCCAGCGTTCTGTTGGGCTCGGGCGACAGCTTCCTGGGCCTTAACGGTCAGTTGATCGAATCGGAATGTCATTTCGGTTTGCCTCCTTATCGAGTGTCCGCGCAGCAATGAACGCAGCCAACACGTGAGGCCGAGTGACGAACCTCACGGCGCTTTCCGGGGGATGAGTCCTGCCTCGCCTGGATCCCAGAGGAATATCCAAGCCGACAGCTCCGTATCGAATAACTCTCGGTTCGCTGATCCACCACGGCACAAGTGCCGCGGCAGTTCATTCATGGGCCTTCGCTCACGTCGATCGAGAGGCGCCTGCTATTGTCAGCGGGCGCTTCCAACCGAACCATCAAGCGAGTGCACTGGTTATTCATACTAGTCGTTCTTGACCTCGAATTCCGCATCGATGGCGTCGTCGTCGGCACCTGCCGCATCCGCACCGTTGTCAGACGCACTCGCCGCGCCGGCCGTTTCGGCAGCGGCGGTTGCCCCGGCAGTCTCGTACAGCGTCTTGCTCAGCGCGTGCGAAGCTTGTTCCAATTCTTGCACGGCCGACTTGATGGCGTCGACATCATCCCCTTGACTGGTCTCGCGGACCTTCTCCATGGCCTTTTCTAGAGACTCTTTGTCGGCTTCTTCAAGTTTATCGCCATTCTCTTGGATGAGTTTTTCCATCTGGAAACGCATCTGGTCCGCTTGATTACGCAGCTCCGCCAGTTCCCGTTTGGCTTTGTCGTCGTCGGCATGCTCTTCCGCGTCTTGACGCATTCTATCGATTTCCGCATCGGACAATCCCGAGGATTGCTCAATACGCACCGTTTGCTCCTTGCCAGTCCCCAGGTCCTTGGCGGCGACGTTCAGAATACCGTTTTGGTCGATGTCAAATTTAACTTCAATCTGCGGCATGCCGCGAGGGGCCGGCGGTATGTCCTCCAGATTGAATTGGCCGAGCAAGCGATTGTCGGCTGCCATTTCGCGTTCGCCCTGAAACACACGCACTGTAACCGCCGTCTGACTGTCGTCCGCCGTACTGAATACTTGCTTGCGTTCGGTCGGAATCGTTGTGTTGCGTTCGACCAGTTTTGTAAAGACTCCGCCCAACGTTTCGATACCCAACGACAATGGAGTGACATCCAGCAACAACACGTCGGTGCGATCACCAGCCAACACACTTCCCTGGATCGCGGCACCGACCGATACGACTTCATCTGGATTCACACCTTTATACGGGTCGCGTCCAAAGACTTCCTTGACTAATTCCTGGACCTTGGGGATGCGCGTGGAGCCACCCACGAGGACGACCTCGTCAATCTCGCTGGGATCCATCTTCGCGTCCTTCAACGCCGACAGAAGCGGTTTCTTGCACCGTTCAAACAGCCCGTCCGCCAATTCCTCAAACTTGGCCCGGGTGATCGAGAGCTGCAAGTGTTTAGGCCCAGACGCATCCGCGGTGATGAAGGGCAGATTAATGTCTGTCTGTGGCGTGGAGCTGAGCTCACGCTTGGCTTTTTCGCACGCCTCCTGCAATCGCTGCAACGCCATCATGTCCTGGCGCAAGTCGATTCCCTGTTCCTTTTGGAAGTCATCGGCGACATGGTTAATGAGAACCTCGTCAAAGTCATCGCCACCCAAGTGGGTGTCGCCATTAGTGCTGATCACCTCGAAGACGGTGACGTCGCCATCCGCGCCATCGGTGTTCGCGACCTCTAAAATGGATATGTCGAATGTTCCGCCTCCCAGATCGAAGACGGCGATTTTCTCCTGACTCTGCTTACCAAGTCCGTACGCCAAGGCGGCCGCCGTGGGCTCGTTGATGATTCGTGCAACTTCCAACCCCGCGATCTGACCAGCATCCTTGGTGGCTTGCCTTTGAGAATCGTTGAAGTAAGCGGGAACCGTGATCACTGCCTTATTAACTTTGTGGCCGAGATAGGCCTCCGCGGCTTCCTTTAGCTTGCGGAGCGTCAACGCCGAAATCTCTTGAGGCGTATGCTCGTCACTACCAGCCTTAACGGTGACGTAGTCATCCGCGCCACCCGTGACCTCGTAGGGGACCATCTTCTCTTCCGAGGTGACTTCCCCGTGGCGGCGTCCCATGAAGCGTTTGATCGAGTAAACGGTGCGCTGCGGATTGGTCACCGCCTGTCGTCGGGCCGGTTCACCAACTAACGTCTCGCCTTTGTCCGTGAATGCCACCACACTGGGCGTGAGCCGGTTACCTTCCGCATTCGGAATCACCTTGGGCTCGCTCCCCTCCATGATGGACACCACCGAGTTCGTCGTGCCTAAATCGATTCCGATAATTTTTTCGCCTTCTGCCATCCGTAATCTCCTTCTTATCTCTATTCGCGCTCGCCTTAAGCGGCCAAAAACGCCGCGTTCAGTGGACTGAAAATCGGCGAGGATGTTGCGGTGTTTTACGTTTACGAATAAATTTTCCGCGACCCAACGCAAACTCGTTGCCGAATTGGGCCGACGTCGATTGTTCGCAGTGACTTATAAGCAAAGTCCATGCCAGACCGGATTAAATCCCAGTGGAATTGATTTAAGTTGTTATATAGAATGAGGTTATGGTCAGTCTCAAGTCGAGAGGAAAAAATGGTAGGGGGCCTTTGAATCGTGATTCTGCCATTTTGACATGGGCCCAATGGGCCGAATCAGGCCGCTGCCAAATTGACAGCAGCTGAATGAGTTGGCGAAATTCCTCTGAAATCGTGACAAACCGGCGGATGATGTTCGGCAAACACCGTTTTTGAATGCGGCCGCCAGCGGTTCAGCCGTAACGGCCAACTACTAGGCAGGAGACTTTGATGGCGAAGCGTACGAGCAAGAAAAAGAAGCCCCCAATCGAATCCAATACGGCCAAATCCAGTACTGCCAAATCCAATACGGCCAAATCCAATACGGCCAAATCCAATACGGCCAAATCCAATACGGCCAAATCCAGTACGGCCAAATCCAGTACGGCCAAATCCAGTACGGCCAAATCCAGTACGGCCAAATCCAATCTATCGGCGGCCGTGGACGAAGTGGCGATACGCAAAATTCTTCAACGTTTGGAAAAGCTGGATCGAGATATCCTGGCTAAGTGCAATCGGCGGGTGGGCATGACCAAGGATCTCGCGGAGCTACATGGCGAAGTGCATTCAGCGCGACTTGGGAAACTGCGTCCTGCAATGGACGGGGCGGTCCACAGCGCCGTGGAGAGGAACGAAGGACCGTTGGACGAGGTGGCTGTTCGATCCGTTTTTCGCGAGCTCATCAGCGGCTGCCGTGAACAGTTAGTTTCGTGCCGTGTGGCGTTTTTGGGGCCCAGCCATAGTTACAGCTATCTGGCGGCCGTGGAACGATTCGGCCAATCCGCGGATTTCATTCCAGTGGGCACGATTGCGGCGGTTTTCAGCGAGGTGGAGCAGCGCAACGCTGATTTTGGTCTCGTACCACTGGAGAATTCAACCGACGGACGCATCGCCGATACGCTGGACATGTTCACACGCATAAGCGTAAAGATATCCAGTGAGGTTCCACTGAGAATCCACCATCAGTTGATTGGCAACTTGACGCGTGCCGAGATTCGGCAGGTCTGTAGCAAGCCGCAGGCGTTATCTCAATGTCGCAACTGGATCGCCCAACATCTGCCCCAAGCGGATGTGGTCGAAACATCGAGTACAGCGGCGGCAGCGAAGATGGCGGCCGAAAACGAGCAGGTGGCGGCGGTGGCCAGTCGCCAGGCGGCAGCGAATTTTGGGCTCAAGATTGTGGCCCGCAACATTGAGGATAACCCGCGAAACATCACTCGTTTCGCCGTTATCGGCCTTGAACCAGCCGAGCGGACGAGGGATGATAAGACGTCGCTGCTGTTCCAACTGCCGCACCAACCCGGGGCATTGGCCGGTGCCATGGCCGTTTTTCGCCGAGGCCGGCTCAATCTGACGTGGATCGAATCGTTTCCCAAGCCCGGGTCACAAAACGAGTACTTCTTTTTCGTGGAGCTCCAGGGACACTACGAGGACCAACGGGTCCGCCGAGCGGTGGACTCGCTTAAGAAGAAAACCGAGCGGCTCGAAGTGCTGGGCTCGTACCCTCGACGAGATCCGATCGTCTGACTAAGTAGCCCGACTCTTACCGGCCTCGCCATCCAGGAATCCATGGACCTGCCCTCGGCGCTTGGGTGGTAGATTTGTTAGGATGGGTGGATTATACGGATGCCGGTTTGGGGTAGCCGCGGGCAAAATCCATGAGACTGCCGGACGCGAGGAAAGACTGCCGGACGCGAGGAAAGACTGCCGGACGCGAGGAAAGACTGCCGGACGCGAGGAAAGACTGCCGGACACGAGGAAAGACTGCGAAGTGCGAATACCGTTGATTGCTGGTAATTGGAAGATGAATCTGGATCGGGCCAGTGCATTGGCGGTGGCCGCTGAGATTGCCAGTTCGATGAGTGATCGCCTGGACGTTCGTGCCGCGCTCTGTCCCCCAAATGTTTACCTTTCTTCGGTGGCGGAAAAGTTGACCGGAGCTCGAGTGGGGCTGGGCGCACAGAACATGCACCACGAGGCGTCGGGCGCGTTCACTGGTGAAGTGAGTGCTGGCATGTTGTTGGATGTCGGCTGCCGATATGTCATTTTGGGGCATAGCGAACGGCGGCAACTGTTTGGTGAGACCGACGCGATGGTCCAGGCTAAGGTGCAAGCCGCCCTCAAGGCCGGTTTAAGGCCGATTGTTTGTGTTGGCGAGCTTCTCGAACAGCGTCAAGCGGGACAGACGCTGGATGTCATCGGCAGCCAATTCACCGGCAGCCTGGCGGGCGTGTCTCGCGACAATATGAACCAAATTGTGATTGCCTATGAGCCGGTATGGGCGATTGGAACGGGCGAAGTCGCGACACCATCTCAGGCCGAGGAGGTGCATGCGAGCTTGCGTGAGATGATCGCCTCGGCCTACGATCAAGAGACGGCTGACCAAATTTGCATTCAATATGGCGGCAGCGTTAAACCTGACAATGCGGTGGAGTTGATGGCACAGCCGAACGTCGATGGAGCACTCGTCGGCGGCGCCTCCCTCAAGGCTGACAGCTTTATGGCGATCGTGGGGGCGGCCTGTAGTCCGTGTGCCTAATCGACAGTGCGCTAGTTGACGGCCAGCTAGTTGACGGCCAGTTGTGCATCGAGCGCATTGTGGACCGACTCAAATCTGACTTGGAGAATTCAATATGTTATCGGCGTATTTGCTGGCGGGATTCGGCCAAACGTTGGCCGGCATACTCATGTTCCTGACCGCCTTATTCTTGATTCTGTTGGTGTTGGTCCAGCGTGGCCGAGGTGGCGGGTTGGCCGGAGCCTTCGGTGGTATGGGGGGGCAGAGCGCGTTTGGCACTAAGGCGGGTGATACGTTCACGAAGATCACCATCGCGGCCGCCGCGTTCTGGATTCTGCTTTGCATGGCGGCCGTGAAGTTTCTGGGGAGTGAACAGTCCGCGTTCGCCGTCGGGGGCGACGTTCCGGCCGCCACCGGCACGGCGGATGTTGACTCCGATTTAGCTGACGATTCCGCGGAAATGACTGACGATAGTCAGATGGACGGTGGCGGCATTGGCGAGGCGGCTGATGCTACGCAGGCGGCAACGGGTGAAGCGGCCGAGAGTGCGGAGTCGGCAACCGATGCATCGGATACCGAAGACGCCGCCGAGTAGAGCTGACGAAGGGGTTGAAGGGAGGCGATTGGTTGTGTGCTGGTGAGCATGACGGGCCATGGTGACGGTGCATCGCAGCGCGGTGGCGTTTCCGCTGCAGCTGAAATTCGCACGGTCAACAACCGCTATTTCAAGTTTTCGTTCCGTTCTGGGGAGGGGTCGGCTTCCTTGGACAGCCGCGTGGAGGCAATCGTCCGCAAACGGATTCGCCGCGGCAGTATCAACGCATCCCTGCGCATCGCCCGAGAGTCGAGTACGAAGGACTTTCGCCTCAATGGCGAAGTGTTGGGCGGCTATTGGGACCAGCTTTGCGAATTGATCTCCGATATGGGGGACATTTCTCCGCCCGATATTGGTTCGTTGATGTTGTTACCAGGCGTGGTGAGCGAGCCGGATGACGAGCGGCTCGACTTGGACCAGGATTGGGAACTCGTGGCTGAAGCGTTTGTGGCGGCGTTGGATAACCTCCAGCGAATGCGTCTCAGCGAGGGGGAGGCCATGGCAACGGAATTGGCCAACAATTGCCAGTCGATTTTGCAGCATGTTGGACACATCGAGAGCCGCTGTCCGATCGTGGTGGAAAACTATCAGCGCCGATTGACGGAGCGGATTAATGGCCTGTTGGCTGAGCATGAGGTCACGGTGAGTCCCGGCGACGTGGTCCGCGAGGTTGGCATCTTCGCCGATCGGTGTGACGTGTCCGAAGAGACGGTGAGGCTGCGAAGTCACATCGAACAGTTCTTGACTACGATGCAGGAAACCGAAAGTGCCGGCCGCAAGTTGGAGTTCTTAGTCCAGGAGATGTTGCGCGAAGCGAACACGATTGGCTCGAAGGCGAACGATGCAGAGGTGGCGACTCATGTTGTCGAAGTCAAAACGACAATCGAGCGGATTCGTGAGATGGTACAGAATGTAGAATAGAATTCAGCATCGATCGCGGGTGAATTGCATTCGCGCCAGTGGCAAGTGGGATCAATAGCGCGCGGGATCAATAGCGCGCGGGATCAATAACGAATGGGATCAACAATGGGATTCCGGCCCATGAAGTCGACTGCGCCATCCTCTTCCCCGCAGATGAGAGACTCAGGCATGGCAGGCAGGTTGATTATCATTTCTGGCCCGTCGGGCGCTGGAAAAACGACCGTCGTAAGACGGCTTCTGGAAAAGAGCCAATTGCCGTTGGAGCTGAGCGTTTCCGCCACGACACGGCCACCGCGAGAGGGGGAAGTGGAGGGTCGTGACTACCATTTCCTGACCGCGCGCCAATTCCGTGAGATGCGGCAGAAGGGCCAGTTCCTAGAGTGTTTCGAGGTCTTTGGTAAAGGCCATTGGTACGGAACTCTCCAAGAATCCGTTGCCACTAGCCGTGAGGCGGGCAAATGGGTAATCTTAGAGATTGACGTCCAGGGCGCTCTGCGTGTGATTTCCAAGCACGCGGATGCGATTACGATCTTCGTGCGGCCGGCCAGTATGGAAGAGTTGGAGCGTCGACTCAGGGGCCGTGGCACCGAAACCGAGGACAAGATTCAGAATCGATTGGCCGCGGCCCGCCAGGAGATCGAAGCGAGCCAGTCGTATGACCACACGGTGATCAACGCGGATGTTGAATCCGTGGTGGATAAGATTTGCGATATTCTCATGGCAAGTGGAGCGTAAACGAATGCTTGAAGAGCTCAAAGAAGAGGGGATCGTTGACAAAGTCGGCGGACGATTTAAGTTGTCGACATTAATCCAGAAGCGATTGGTCCAGCTGAACCAAGGCAGCCGACCTCTCGTTCAGATTCAATCTGACGACAAAATGAAGATCGCGGTCCAGGAAATTCTTCAGGACAAAATCTTCTTGGACACGTCCGATGAAATTCGAATTACCGGTGAGGCCGGGGAGATCGGTGGTTTGCCGGACTTTGACCCCGCCGATCTATGACCTCGCGTGAAGTGATCCTGGGGGTGTCTGGTGGTGTCGCGGCCTACAAGTCCGCCGCGTTGGCCAGCCAGTTGGTTCAAGACAACCTGGCCGTGACAGTCGTTATGACTGTCGCGGCCCAGGAATTCGTCGGTGCGGCGACCTTCGCGGCATTAACCGGGCGGCCCGTGGCCCGGGACATGTTTGATGCCGACCGTTTCCCGTTGGGCCCACACATCGAGTTGGCACGACGCGCCGGGCTGTTTTGTGTCGCCCCAGCCACGGCGAGTTTCCTGGCCAAGGCGGCGCTCGGTTCCGCGGATGATCTCTTGTCGACACTCTATCTGTCTTTTACCGGCACGGTCGTGTTGGCGCCGGCCATGAATTGCGAAATGTGGGACAAGCCCGCGGTCCAACGGAATGTGTCACAGTTACGTGAAGACGGAGCCGCCATCGTGGGTCCTGCGGAAGGGTGGTTGAGCTGTCGCCAGCGGGGTTTGGGACGAATGGCTTCTCCGGAGAGTATTGCTGACGAGATTCGGCGGAGAATTCAATCATCTTGATGCGGACCGACTCGACATCGGAGTTCCCCATGGCACGCGTTCTGATTACCTCGGGTCCGACCCGGCAGTACCTGGATCCGGTTCGATATTTGACGAATGCGTCCAGCGGCAAAATGGGTCGGGCATTGGCCGAGGCGGCCACGCAGTGCGGACATGAAGTGGTCATTGTTTCAGGCCCCGTGGACGTTTCCTATCCTTCGACGTCCGTCGTCTACAAAGTCATTTCAACCGAGGAGATGCTGGAGATTGCCCGGAGGGAGTTCCAGGCTTGCGATGGGCTTATTGGAGTGGCCGCGCCGTGTGACTATCGTCCTCTGCAGGTTGCCGACCATAAACTGTCGAAAGACGGATCGCCGCGCCTGTTGCAACTGGTGGAGACGCCCGACGTTGTCGCCACCCTAGGAGCTCAGAAGGGCAATCGATGGGTGGTCGGATTCGCGCTGGAAACGGAGGATCATCGCTTTCGAGCGATTCGCAAGTTGGAGCAGAAGAGCTGTGACTTGATCGTCCTCAATGACCCCACGGCGATGGACTCAGATTCGAACTCCGTGGAAGTCCTGGATGGCGACGGACGCGTGTTGTTATCCAAGCACGGCCTCAAGGAAGCGGTCGCCCAGGCCCTTTTTTCACTCATTAATGATGAATTGGTACCCCCTGACTGGCGACCCCTGACTGGCGACCCCTGACTGGCGACCCCTGACTGGCGACCCCTGACTGGCGACCCCTGACTGGCGACCCCTGACTGGCGACCCCTGACTGGCGACCCACCGACCGACGCCTAATCCTCCAACACCATCCAGTCTGGCATACGCCGTACGTTGCCGTCGCGGCCGATGCAGGCCAACACGCTTTGTCCTTTTGCCAGCAGGAGATCGTCGAGCAGCACTTCATATTCGTGCTCGATGCGGGCGGGAGTGATTCGCACGGTACGGGTGCGGAGTGTCAGCAGGTCATCGTATTGCGCTGGTCGATGGTAGCGGCATCCGATATCGTGCACGACGAGGAGGGTGCCTTCCTCTTCGAGTTTGCGATAGTCATAACCGGCGGCCCGAAGTTGTTCGACTCGTCCCATTTCAAAGTAGGTGAAATAGTTGGCGTGATGAACCCGACCCTGGGCGTCAGTTTCTTGATACCTTACGCGGAATTGGATGGTATGTTCGCGGTTCATAAGCGTCGCGTCGCTCGTACGGTGCGTTGACCACTGGCGATTGATTTCTTATAGTGACTTGTTTCGATTATTATGCGTAACACGGTCCCGCGATACGGGACACAGCTGAAAGATCGCCGTTATGAGCGTTGGTGAGGGAGGGGGGACGGAGTTTGCGACGATGAGGGGGAGGGACTATCCGTCAATTCGCCAATTCACCGTCTTCCTGGAGAACCGCGTGGGCCAATTGTTGGAGGTGGTGCGCCGATTCGAGGGTAGCCAGGTACGGATTGTCGCTTTCTCGATTCACGATTCCTACGAATGTTCTTTCGTCCGGTTCCTGTTAAGCCATCCCGAGCAGGGACGAGAGATTCTAGAGCGGGCCGGTTTGGCCCTGATAGAAACGGACATGGTTGGGATTGAGCTGCCCGTCGTCGCGCAACCCATTCTGCAAATCTGCACGGCCTTGTTACAGGCGGAGGTGAATATCGTTCAAGCCTACCCCGTATTGGCGCGGCCTCATGGACGTCCGGTGATGGCGCTGATGGTGGACAACATTGAGATGGCCAAACAGATCTTGGCTGATAAGGAATTCACGATGATCACCGAGGCCGACCTGGCTGATATGGATGTCGATTAGCCCCAGGTCTGACACTTGAGATACTGGGGCTCTGGTGGGATTCCGGGTCTCTGGTGGGATTCCGGGTCTCTGGTGGGATTCCGGGTCTCGTGGGATTCCGGGTCTCAGGATGTTGGGTCTCGATCGTTTCTTTTTTTAATTGAGGCTTATTGGAACTGAGACTTTTTGGGATTGAGAAGCATTTTTTTGGGATTGAGAGGCCTTGATCATAACTCCGCCAAATGCTGTCAGTGCTACTGGTTGTCTGCCGGGGAAACACTAGCCTGACGCGCAAGCGAGGAGAACGTGGTTTGCATTGCCAGCGCGGCTCCGGTTTCGGACTCGCATGGCAGCGTTCAGCTGGTTCGCGGGGCAACGGCCCCTCTCCTCGCTTGCGCGTCAGGCTAGTGTTAAGGGGGCATTGCAATCTATGTCAGCATTTGTCCGAGTTATGATCAAGGCCGATTGAGACCTTTTGGGATTGAGGGATTCGCAATGTCGATCCTCGTCGTTTGTACGGGTTGTCATAAGAGTTTCAACGTCAGCGACAAGTTTGCTGGCAAGTCCGGCCCGTGTCCCGATTGCAAGACGGTCCTAACGATCCCCACGAAGGATCAGGAGGTCCTCGTTCACGCGCCGGAGGGTTTCGGTCCCAAAGGCGCGGATGGCCAGGCGACCTACAAGCCGATCTCCAAGGAGGAAGTTCGCGCCACACCGGTGATGTGGACGTTGGCCGTTGGATTGGTGATTCTCATTCCGGTGATTGCCTTTATTATTGGTCGCTTGCTTCCCGAGACACCGATGGCGGCGAGTAGACTCGTCACTCTTGGAATCGGCGCGTTTCTCATCGCTCCGGTCCTGGTTTGGTCGGGATATTCGTTTCTAAGAAACGATGAATTGGAGCCATATCGAGGGCAAGCATTGTGGATCCGAATTTCCATCTGCTCGGTGGTTTACGCGGCGCTGTGGGGCGTCTATGCATACATGGTGAGCATGTTGGTAGGTGATGCGCGACCGGAGATGTTTCACATGTTGGTGATCGTGCCGGTGATGGTGGTGGCTGGTGGGATTGCCTCGTTGGTGACTTTGGAATTGGACACGACGGCCGCCGGGATTCACTACGGTTACTACCTGGCCGCGACCGTCTTGCTCCGTTGGATCATGGGAATCGATGCTTTCTGAGACGATCAGGCAGGGGTTTCGATGAGCCCGTATATGGAGATTCCGGAGCTTCGAAGTGTGGAGGCCCGGGATTTATTGATTCGGATTCCGCAGGAGATCGATATTCCGGTTACTGCGCGGATTCGGCACATCATCGACACGCCCGAGTTCCGGCGGTTGTCTCGAATACCGCAATTGGGCCTGGTGTCGACGGTCTATCCAGCCGCCAATCACACCCGCTTCGAACATTCGTTAGGGGTGTACCGCATGGCTCTGCTGTATCTGCAGAGGCTTGGTCACGATCGTCGATTCTGCGAGATGATAGCGCCGCGCGACGCCGAGTTGTTCTTAGTCGCGGCCCTGTTGCACGATCTAGGTCACTGGCCGTTCTGTCACCCAATCGAAGACCTGCGCCTTCCTGGAGTCCCTCGGCACGAGTTGTTTGCCAATAGCCTGCTGTTAGAAGGGGAACTCGCGGATCACTTACGTGATGACTGGAAAATCCAACCCCGTGAAATTGTCTCCATCCTGTCCGAGAAACCACGGGACAACCGATCCCAGATTTTGTCGAGCATGATTTCGGGTCCGATTGACGTCGACAAGATGGACTATCTTTATCGAGACAGCTTGCACGCGGGTGTGCCGTACGGCCGGAATTTTGACAGGCAACGCATGATTGGTAGTTTGTGCCTTAACGAGAGTCGCACGGGATTGGCAGTGACGGAGAAAGGTCGTACGGCTGCCGAGATGATGGTCTTTGCGCGGTATGTGATGTTCAGCGAGGTATATTGGCATCACGCGGTCCGTGCCGCCACGGCTATGTTTCAGCGTGCATTTTACGAACTGCATGGCGACTTGGACTTGGATGCTTTGTTTCGTTTTCAAGAACACGAGCTGATCACGGAGATGACCGCGGCATGCGGCGATGGACCCGCGGCGGACCTGCTGGCGGGTCTATTCGGCCCTCGTCGACGATTGTACAAGCGGTTAGCCGAGTTTAGCCATTTTCAGAACAGCGATCTTTACAATCGAATTTCGCGGCGCCCCTATTACTGGTTGACGGGATGCAGCGAGGCCTTGGCCGAAGAGTTGAGCCGGCATCTTTCTCGCAGAGTGGCACCACACGAAGTGTTGATTGACGCACCGCCAGTGAAGCTTGAGGTCCAAGTTAAGGTCGATATTCATTTCGCTCGAGAGGGGACCTATCGAGCCCTGGCGGATGTGTCACCGGTGGTCCGTGCCCTGGCCCGTGAACAGTTCGATGATTTCGTGAAACGAGTGCGCATCTTCATTGCGCCGGAATTGGCCGACGAGTTGGCTGATCCTGAAGCATCGATGCGGCTGTTGGAGAATGTGATCGATTCGATGGACGACTAGGCGCACCTTTCTCACTCGCCTTCCGCGACTCGCTGGCCCAGTCCATGTCTGACCGCGTCAGGCTTCCCGATCTGATCTTCAACGTATCGACAACATGTTTCCGGTCAAACCGCCCGCCTTCCTTGCCAGCCAAGGGCTTTCCAACGCTCGCGAGTAAAAATTCGCCGCAGGCGCGGTAGCGGTGTATTTCAACCGCCGGTGAATCACGATAATACGTCGGCTTGTGTCGAATGTCGAAGTACCAAGTCGTTCGATTTGTTATTAGTTATTTGTCATTAGTTATTTGCTATTTGGCGGCATTCCCTCATCATCTCCTCCAATGACAAATAACTATTGTCGAATAACTAATGACAAATCTTCAACGCCTAAAATCGTCCTTAGGTAACTTGGGTGTAACCGGCGATCGGCCGGTTATGCAGCTATTGTCAATGGCGTGTAGTTGGTGAGCATGTTGGCATTGGAATGATTCTTGTTCGTTTCCTTGGCGATATGATCGTCAAGAAACGATCACCAATGGTCACGTTGAAAAGCGGCCCGTAGATTCAACATACTTCGAGCGCCCTCTAGCGTCCAACGCATCCCGCTGCGTTCCTTCCGGTCTTTCACTAGGTGACGGCAAGCTCCTTCAATCACGCCC
>Ga0310121_10002156_pt1 | contig 19163 bp, 14 predicted proteins | sample CB27_Tmax_986_MG_FD_203504 | JGI IMG/M metagenome (GOLD analysis project Ga0310121, IMG submission 203504) | Marine microbial communities from Western Arctic Ocean, Canada - CB27_Tmax_986 | ecosystem: Environmental > Aquatic > Marine > Oceanic | place: Canada: Western Arctic Ocean | collected...
AATCTGGCGGTTTCCGGACGATTTCCAGAAACCGATCGCGATGCGTGATCATCGAACGGTGAAAACCGACGTCCGTCATTTCGGCGCGATGATGCCAAGATGAAAACATACGCCGCGAACGATCCAATATTGGTCGGTCGCACGCACCATCGCCAGGATGCCAGCCTTGAGCGTCTGGGGCAGGTCAGTCCACTTGTGGATTATCAGTTCCAGATCGGGGTCAATCGGGACTTTTCCTGCGCTGAGTGCTGCGCCTTCGGATGAATTCACGTCTTTCTCGGGGTTTTCTGCACTTCCCAGGGGACTCATAATCCACAACGTGGCGAATGGGATCAGATCCTCACTCCTCGCCAGCGCGAATGATAGCAACGATCGTGGCGAGGTCTGGCGCACTCAGGGAGGCCCATTTTTGACGACCATGGCCAGGTTGGAATCTGGCTGAGAATTGGAAGTGGCTACAAGCGTTTCCGTCTATCGTTCAAAGACCCGTCGGATCGCTTCCTTCTGGTCCTCATCCAACTCCACCGGGCAAGCGGTCATCCATTTCCCAATATCGGCTACAGAGGAGGGGTCTTGTGCGCGAACTGCGCCGGATTCTGCGCCGCTCGTGGCGGGAATCGCGGTTTTCCCCGCGTTTTCCGCAAGTGTTCGAGTCCTGTCCTCTCCGCTAAACGATTTGGCACACTCTCGCACGTCACCGCACGCATTCGCATAAGCCCTTGATACGCCAGGGGCTTTTGTCGTTTCTTGCGAGTCAGTGCGACTAGCGACGTGCGACGTGCGCCTGCTGCGCCGCTTCGGGATGCCCGCTCAAAGTCCGCGTCGGCAACCTGTAGATAGTGCCTCATGGCGATGTGGGGCGTGTTGCCTAGCCACGCCGTCACAAATGGCAAGGTCTACGTTGGGCAGTGACGACGGCAGTCTTATCTGGAAACTCCGCGCCGCACCTCAATAACAATGCCGGTTTTCCGATGTTCGCGTCTAGGGTCTCAAAATCGATGGACTTTCAGGAGTCCGATGAGACGACACCGTTGAGGTTGGCATCTCTTCCTAGCCTACTGGTATCGAAGGCCACTTTGGCTCATCGTATTCGGAGCAGTCCGAAAGTCGGACCAGCAAACGAGCATTTGTCCTAAGCAAAACTTTGAGGAGAACGAATTATGAACCGATTCAATCGACGCGATTTTGTGTTCCTGTCGTCGGGTGCCGCCGTTGGCAACATGGTTGTTTCTGGTTTGGCGTCGGCCACTGAAAACGACCACTCCCACGGACTGGACTTCTCGCACAGCGGCCTGGTGACCGGCAAACCCAAGCCGCTTAAACACAAGTCGATCCCGGGATTCTTGAGCGCCGAACAAATCTCGCCCCATCACACGGCCCATTACGGCGGTGCGCTCAAAGGCTATTCAGCCGCCGACGCGAAGGTCGAAGCATCCATAAAGTCGGGCGAAGCGCTCGACGGCGCGGCCTATGGCGCACTCAAACGAGCGATCAATAGCAAAGGTAACAGCATCGTGTTGCATGAAATGTACTTCGACGGCATGGCCCCAAAAGCTCCCGATCCCTCCGCCGACGTGCGTGCTGCGATTGAAGAGCGATTCGGCTCCATCGAAAAATGGGCGGGGGACTTCGTCGCCTCAGCGAAAGCCGCCGCCGGCTGGGCAATGCTGGTGAAGCATCCGGTTAACGGCAAACTCTATAACGTGGTCAGCGACGAACACTCGATGGGCGTTATCTGGATGGCCATCCCGCTAGTCGTGATTGACACCTACGAACACGCGTTCTACATCGATTACCAAAACCGCAAGATCCAATACGTCGAGAAATTCATTGACCATGTTGACTGGGACGAAGTCAATGCACGGTTTCGCGTTCATGCTTGAAACGAAGTTCTCCTGAGGACTCGGCCTCAATTCTTGTCCGTTTTGGTATTGCCTTGTCCGCATTCCTCTGTATCCAACTACACCACGTCAATAACCAATCGAATGCTGGCGAAACTTACCCTTTGGTGGGGAACGCTGAAGAATCTAGCCGTTGTACGAAGCGACTCCTCATGGAAAACCCAACATCCACCGCGCATGATCCTAGATGTCCCTTGTGCAGCTCCGCTAGGATTGACCTGCGGTTTTCCAGAGTCGGCTTCGTAGGGCGCGGCCCAATCCGAACACCACTCCGATACATTTCCAGCCATATCCATGACACCGAACGGGCTTACGTCACCGGGATGTGAACCGACTGGAGCAGCTTTGCCGCCCTTGCCGTACACAAGCCCATGGACGGCTCGCCCATGATCGGGCCCGTCGTTGCCCCACGGATAGTTCCGTCCATCTGTTCCTCGAGCGGCAAATTCCCATTCCGCTTCGGTCGGCAGCCGTCCACCGGCCCAACGGCAGTAGGCGACCGTGTCGGCATGGTCAACTCCAACGATCGGCTGGTCGTCACCATTATAAAGTTCATCATTGACGAAATCCGCGGGGTGATGATCGGTCTCGAGCTGGAACCGACGGTACCTGGAATTACTGATTTCCGTGTGGCTGATCCAATAGGGATCCAGTTGCACTCGATGAGGCGGGGCCTCATTGGAATAGTCCTCATTTCCCATTAGGAACTCACCCCCTGGGACAAATGCCAGTGTGCTGCCATCCTTGGCATTGGTTCGTGTGCGAGTCTTTTCGGTGCTTGCATGCCGATTCATAGGTCGCATATCTGGAGTGGGCTTTGAGAAACGTTCACGCCAGCACATCGGTGATGGCGTTACCGCGGCAGACGGGGATCTCGCGATTCAGCGAATCCCTGACATGAGCTGTCGGATCAATGCCGCAACAATGCAGAATCGTTGCATGGACATCCCACGGTCCAACTGGATCGCTCGCCGGAAACGCACCAATGTGGTCGGACGAACCATAAACGTAGCCACGTTTGATACCACCGCCGGCAAGAAGCATCGAGTTGACTCCTGCCCAGTGATCTCGTCCGCCGTCGCGGTTGATCCTTGGTGTACGCCCAAACTCACCTGCCGCCACCACGAGAGTCTGATCGAGCAGACCTCGTTGCTCTAAATCGATCAAGAGCGATGAAAGACAACCGTCCAGTTTGGGAAGCAAATAACCCTTGCACATGTTGAAATTGTTGTTGTGGGTATCGAAACCGCCGTCACCCCGATTGCGCCAATTCACTTGCACGATGGGTACACCTGCTTCCACCACCCGCTGGATCTTGTTCACCGGCGACCGCCCCGTCTTCGACAAACCAATGGCCTCCGGTATCATTGCCAATCGCTTCCTTGTTGGTATGCCATCCATCCAGAGTTTTGCCATCTAACAAGGATATCCACTCTCCTTCCTTGGCCTGGAAATCGGAATGGGGCGTGTCGATTGCCAAGGGTCAAAAAAGAACTCCCACCAAAATTGCAGATCGAGCGATCAACGTGCGGCAACTCATCATCGTAGTGTCTCCCGTCTGTTGAAGTCCGAGAAATGCGTGCCAAGTTACTACCAGTCCTAACGAGCGACCGCAGCGGCGAAACGCTCTCGCCGGTCAGCTGGAAACGGCCCGGTCACTAGACTGACCAGGATGAACACAATTGCATTGGGAAGCAAGCCCCACGCAGTCGCATGAATTGGGATGAAGCTTTTTGCGGCGCTCACCGATCCAAGCATGTGTACCAACCATGGTTGGGATTTCGGTGCCAGCTGCGTCAGATCGCCGTGTACAGCCGACACGCCAAATCACCTTGGAGGGCGGCCCGAGCGTTCGCCGATCTCGGAGATCTGGACCGTGCGCAACAGCATCTGGGGGCGGGCCCTAAGACGTTTGAAACCGCGGAATCCCGTGACCACGATGAACATGCACAGGCACTTCTACAACTAAACCAACGCGGTCCGCATCAGAACGAAGTATCGGAGCGCGAAGACTTCAGGGCTGTCGAATGCGGGCTCTCCAAAGGACAGCTCTCGAAAGGACAGCTCTCGAAAGGACAGGGACGTCCTCGCGTCGGCTGATAGTTACAACCGATTTGCACGCGATGCACGGACCATACTGCTTGTGACGCCTGGTCGTGTTGCGATTTATACAAAAACGGTAGATTTTTACCGGTTCAACCGGAAAAAAAGCCGTGACGGCATTGGAATCGTGACCTACGTTATCAATGGTAGCCACCTGTTCGCCGTGGCCCAAGATTCCGTCACACTCGTCCTCCTTCGCACTCGCTAGCCACCATTGTCCAAGAACAACCAGCCTACCAATGTGCTCGCGATGTGCGCCCAGGCCGAGTGGACATACTTGTCGTTTGACCAGGGATAATCGATGAATAACGCGTGGACTTCCCGTCTGAGCACGGCCGTGTGCGACATCGCCAGCAGCATTCAAGACACCGTGAGAACGGATCGTATGGCGCCGTCGAAGGATTTACGAAAACTGCATGCCTGCCAGCTCGAGGACCGAATTCTCTACAGTGCATCCCCGCTGTCGCTGGTTGGCGCGGATTCCTCAGTCGAAACGGAGGCTGAAGTCGAACTTCTCGCTGGCGAAGAATTGTCGCCTTGGTTCGATGCCGACCCGCATCAGACGACCGACGAGGCAGAGTCGCCGTTGCTTGACAGCTCGAACCACGGATCCGCGAGCTTGGAACTGGCCAGTCCGGTTGATTCACTGCTGTTGGGACCAGTTGACTCGCCGCGCCGCGAGGTGGTCTTCGTGGATGCCGGTGCCGATCGTTTTCAAGATTTGGTCGAAGATCTCAGACTCCAAATCGACGCGAGTCGGGTTCTCGAAGTCGTTGTCCTTAACAGCTCGGACAATGGAATCCAGCAGATATCCGATACGCTGCGGACATACAATCATCTCGACGCCGTCCACATCGTCTCACATGGAAACGACGGTCGGATCAAGCTGGGAGATGCTTGGCTCGATTCAGACTCTCTCGAAGCGTTTTCAGCTCAAATCGAGCGATGGGGCGCGGCGATGACGGCCGATGGTGACCTGTTGTTCTACGGATGTGAGCTGGCCAGTAACGCCGAAGGCCAGCTGCTTGTCGAGTCTTTGAGTGAGCTGACCGGGGCCGATGTGGCGGCGAGCGTCGACGATACGGGCGCTGAGGAACTGGGCGGAGATTGGGATTTAGAAGTAGCCACCGGCGAAATCACAACCACCGTCGCTTTTAGCCAATCGATTCAAGAGCAGTGGCACGGGCTATTGGACGCGGGTGCCCTGGAGCCAAATTCTCCGGACGTGCCCATCACCGCTAGCCAGTTGACGATCGAAGAAGGCGGCACCGTCATTATCACAACGACCAACTTGGGCGGGCCTCAACCCACGACCCCTGATCCATTGACCGAGTACACGGTCTCGAATATCACCGGTGGACAATTCGAATTGACCTCCAATCCTAGCGCGGCAGTGACCGCGTTCACGCAGTCACAGGTTGACGACGGCGAAGTGGTGTTTGTCGATGACGGCGATGAGGAAGCTCCAAGGTTCAACGTCCAGGCCTCGGACCCGAATCATTTCACGGTAGCTGCCAGTCGAGAGTCGCATGTGGCGGAATTGCCCATTGGTTGGCGGTACAACGGAAGATATCGTCCATACATCCACAACGACTCAACACGTCATCATCTCATTCATGGGTATGAGTACGACTTCCAGTTTGGATTGGACCTGGATGACAATGCCAATGTCTGGCTGCCTCTCTTGCATCCCAACAACAGCGGTGAGAGATATCCGGGTTGGTTAACGTTCTTCCAATTACATCCAATGGTCGACGACGGGGATGAATTTACATCACCCAGTGTATCTCTTTCGATCCGCAGCGAAGGACCCGACGAGACACCGTTCTTTCGGCTGAGCGTTGCCGGTGACCATGACCTCAACTCAACCGATGATTCCCTGCAACGTACGCTGATCGAATTTGGGCTACCTCAAGCGAACCACCACTACGACTTTCAGATCGGTTTCCAGCTCAGCGAAATCGGCCAGGATAATGGTTATATCAAGCTGCTCCTGGACGGCGAAACTATCTACGAAGACCGCGAAGCCGTCAACTGGCTCTACACCGAGCAGACGGATCCTGGTGATGGAACACTGCGTCCCTTGAAGGGTCCAGAAATTTCTGCTTATCGATCGAGTCGGCTCATGCCCGATGTACCGATTACGCTGTCGTTCACGGACGTCGCTTTCAGCCATCGGTTAAATCCGCGGGAAGATCGGTTGGTGTATACGTCAACTCCAGCGTCCGTCAGTTTGCTCCCTAAGAACGACGCATCGGTGGCCAACCAGGATCACTTTCAAGTTTCCGAAGATGGTGACTTCCAGACGGACGGCCTGTGGTGGTTCGATAGCTGGCAAGACCGTCAAAAGGTAACCTTTGACAACTCCGCGCCTCAAGCCGAAGTGTTGCGAAACTACCCGGTCCTGGTCACTCTCGACGCAAACGACGTCAATTACGATCTTATCAAACCGAACGGTGTCGATTTGCGATTTGTCGACGCCGACGGACTGAACGTTCTCGAACATGAGATTGAAACATGGAACCCGAACGGCCAGTCACGAGTTTGGGTCCAGGTCCCTAAAGTTGACCAGGGTTCGAGTGTCGACCACGTTTGGCTGTATTACAACAATCCAGACGCCGCCGCCGTCGCTGGAGGCTCCCACGATTGGGTCCCCGACAACGCTACCCATGACGCCAGTTTCGTCCAATTCGGCGTGGAAGGACTGCTGAGCAACGATCTGGACGTCGACGGAGACGTCCTGCGAGTCACGGCGGTCAATGGGAACTCGGCAAACGTTGGCGACCAGATCACGTTGGCCTCGGGCGCTCTGTTGACCGTGCGAAGTGACGGCTCGTTTGCCTATCATACCAACGGTCGTTTCGATCACTTAAACGAATATGAAGTCGTCTCAGAGCAGTTCTCTTACACGACATCCGATGGTTTGACGACGGACTCTACTACCGTCACACTCGACGTGCGAGGCGAGGACGACGCGACCCTGCTTGAAACCAATGAATTGACGGTGGCCGACGGAGGCAACGTCAGATTGACGACGGACAATGTCTTCGACGTAATTTTGACTTCGGCCAATGGCGAATTGTTCTTCACCGTTCACAATGTGATCGGAGGTCAATTTGAGTTTAGTACCGTTCCAGGCATTTCGGTTGGCGGCTTTTCTAAGACTCAGATCAACACTGGCGAGGTCATTTTTGTAGTCCACACCGATGCCATCGCGGCCAGCTACCAGGTCGGCGTATCGGACAGCAACCTTAGCTCGCACCCAGCACCCGCTTCCAATGGCAAAGACATATCTACATTGCCTACCGAACGCGATACGCCGGCACCTTCGACTTTGCTCACGGCGACTTTGGTTCTCGATCCAGGCGCCCCCTACATTCTTCGTTCCGTGAGCCGCAGCCTGCACGACACGCTGTCAATGGGTGAGTCGTGGGATTCGTCCCTGTCACCGTTTGACGAAATCAGAGAACGATCGCACTCAACCGCGACGGCAGCGGACACTGATCCAACGCGAGCCAACCTCACGAGCTTCGATCCGTTGCGAGCTCACACCTCGAATGCACCCACCACGTTAGTCCATGAACCTACGATCGATGCCACAAACGTGAGCCAAGCACCGCTTACAAATCAGTCTGCCCATAACGAGTCCGAATCCCCGCAGCTTTCGGCCGCTGAATCCACCTTCAATGAACTAGCAATTGAAGAAGAGGCGGAAGACTCGTCGTTGACCGAAATCATTCTTGACGACTCCAACCTCCAAACGCAGCGAGTCGATGCCAAGGTCTTGTACGAGCACCCGCTTAGCACGAGCGACACTCCAACCCGCTTCGAAGAAACGAACCGCCAACCTCAGAGTCAGCTGGAACAAGGCAGCCATCACGACCAATCGTCCCACGAGCTGAGTGACGGCCTGGAAGACGTCAACCAGACGAGCCACGACGTCTGGCCAGCCTCAGAGGGACCTACGCTGCAACCGGCCCAGCCTGAAGAATCCGGCTTGAGTCACCTCGTATCAAACGTCATCACGACGTTGAAGATGGTGCTATCTCGCTTCTGGAACGCGCTGGGTTAAATGACGTTCGATCACTTGATGTCGCAAGCCATTTTGTCAGACGACGCCAATCACTACACATTGACACGAAGTGGAAGGGCCATGACAGCCGTCGTTTCTCAATCCGCGCTAGGGTAGCGAAGCGAGACGGGAGACGGGACAGCCGGCGACAGGACGGCCCAACCAGCGACAGGACAGCTTGTGTCGTGGGAGTTATTCTTGGTAGTCCTCGCCGTTGAAGCTCTGCACAACCGAGACCAGCCAGGCTTGGAGGCCAGCCTTTAGTTGACCAGCTAACACGTCATCCGGTTTGTAGCGATCGTTCGACTCACCGGGATCCGCTTCCAGGTCATACAGCTCCCAGGCCAACGGGCCCTCCCCACGTTCGATACGATGGAGTTTCCACCCGCCCTCGATCCACGCGGCGTGTCCAGGGAATGAATCCATGGGATGGGGCGGATTGGGGAGCTTAGCCGCCATCTGGCTCGCTGGGTGTGGCTCCAAGTCTCCTCCGGCCTGTTGCGCTTCAAGCAGTTCCGCCATCCATTCGGCCGCTGGGGTCCGGATGCCTGGCGCGGTACGATGCCAGAATCCCATCGGCGGTCGCTGAAACGTTCTAGCACCGTGGATGATCGGTAGCAAACTCACTCCATCCCGAGGCCTTGAGCAGGTGAAAGAACAGGATACTGTAATCGTTATCAGCGTGAACCGACCAACAGTGTGGCCAAACGTGCGATCCATTGATTGAACTCCGCGGCTCGGGGACGCGTATAACCTCTAACGTGAGGCTGCATTGTGATACAATTAGGATTCCCGCACGTCACCCCAACAATCCAATTTAGAAGCCAACATGCCTCAGTGGCAACCCGCCAATCCGCTCGATGAGACTGTCGATGTAAAGCGAAAAGTCACCGAGGTTCCCCCTCGCCACGAAATGGCGATTGTCGCGGGGAGCAGCCCCAAACTAAGCCACGAGATCAGCGATCTGCTTCGTTCCTCGTCCGTTCTCGAGGCGGCGAGTGTCTGACCCTATCGCAGCCATTCTTCCGTTTCTTGGTGAGTCAAAAAGTTCTTCACCAAGGGCTGCGATGAGTCGCTCCGCGATTGTTGCCACATCGCCAACATGCCCGTATCGGTCGCCGTGATATCGACGTAACGACTGCAGCCAGTCCCAAACGGGCTAACAAACAACGGTTGATATTTGGAGAGCCGATGGATATGCGAAAAGTCGTTGTTGACGAAGTAGGCCAGTCCCCCAATTTCCTCGCATGAAAACCCGCGAGGGCGTTGTTGGGACGTCGCATGCTGCTCCAAATCCCTCACGCATTCGCCGCCATCGTAGAACACTAGTGTTACGTGCCGTTCTTGGAAGCGACCCACGCGTGGGACGTCCACGATGCAAGTCGCACGCGTAATGGCCACGTCCCACGTAAAGCCCCGCTGGAACCAATCGAAAACGATCGATTCCTGAACGGGCTGACCATGTTCAAGCGGCACGTAACCCGTATTGGAACTGGTCCAACAAAACGGATGGGAGCAGAACAACAACATCGAACGGCCGTCACGACGGCGGTAAAGAAACGGGTCTTTGACGTGGATCGTTTGAGGGTCGACGGACTCCAGGCAAGGATGAATCGAGGCCCGCGCCAACCCCGTCAACGAGCCTGCCGCAATCCGGTCGATGGACCAAACTCCCGTGCCTGGCTTGAGATACTCTTTGACTTCGACCGGATAACCGATCCCTGATTTTTCGCTCGACACAAACAGTTCGAAACCATATTCCGAATGGACACGTATCGCGGCTCCCTCAATCGAAAGCACCTGGCGACTATCACTGCTCAGTTGATCTTTTCCCAGCGCCACGACTTCTCGAAAAGGATGGTCCACTCCATCGGCTTGAAAGATAGAGAGTTGCCAACCACGCTTGCCTTGGGCCACTCCCTCCCGTGAATCACCGGCGTCGCGGTAACGACCCACCAGTACCAGCGACCCGTCCGCCAACTGAATGACATTGCCGCCACCGAACCAGAATCCCGCCGCTGGTTGCCGCGGTGAGATCACTTTCTGCGCGGCGTGCTGGTCAACGAGCGCTCCGGCGAACCGGACGAGAGCCTCTTTGTCGGCGGATGTGAGTGTTTCCATGACGGACCTATTGGCTTCCAAGCGGACCGTGGTCTAGCTACAACTTGCCCAAGAAGCACCCACGATTCGCGAAATGGATTCGTTTAGGGATAAAGCGTCGTGACTTGATCGGGCGTCAACGCGTGATCGAACACGGCGATTTCGTCCAGTCGTCCCTCCCAGCTCGCCTGTCGATTGCCTCGACCCCCGAAAAAAAGCTGATCCGATAGCTGAGTTGAACCAGAGGGCACGTTCGTTTCAATCTCTGGTGTCCGATTCCCGTCGAGGTGGACTCGTACACGGTCGCCGTCGCACACGATGACAACCTGATGCCAAGTCCATCGTGGGACCGCCGTGGAGCCAATCAACAACCCAGCCTGGGAACCCTCGGCCCCATGTTGCAATGCGAGTTTCCCACCATGGAGAGTACCACCGAGTCCGAGCCGAACGCCGTTAGCCCCATCGCTATGATCCGGTTCGCGAGCAAGCATCCAACCAGCGACTGGCCTGGCCTCGTACGGCATGCCATTCCAAAACCAAAGTGAGATCGAATAACTGTCCGTGAGTTTCGGCATTCGACAGCGGAGTCGTCCGCCAGCGAAATGAGCGCAACGGTTCAGTTCGCCTTCGCCGCTGATCTCACGGGAAAGGGGACCATCCAGAAAAAACGCCACTCCGTCTTCGTAAATGCCGTCGCGATGCTGGTCTAACGTGTCCACGGCCCGTGGACCGTTCCATTCGCTCAATCTCCATAGGGAGACCGGATCCAACGCCAATAGTGCCTGGGTACTCGGTCCCGTGGAGGGCAGGAACTGTCGCCGAGGCGATTGAGTGACCTGTTCTAGGAGAGCGACCGCTGCCTCTGTAATCCTCGGTTCAGCGTCGACTTCCAATCCCGCCGTGCGGGCCGCCCAGGTGTTGTAGCCACCCAACCAATGTTGCTCTGGAGGAGGAATGTAACCGTCACCTCCATTTGCCAACTCAATGACCATAGTCTGTCTCAACGGGCTCTGCAGCTTCAGTTTCAGGCCCGTCAACGCGTACGTTTCACACGGCGTCGTGGCGATGGCGATGTCACCAACGCTCAAGGCCTGCACCACGATCTCCGTGGACTCCTGCTCGTGTAAATATATCTGCTCACGGGCGTAGATTTCGGGCTGTGTTTCCGGCAAGTCCGTTCCCATGCGCTCAACGACGCCTCGCGCCCACTCCAATCGTTGCTGGTCCGGCACGCGATACTTCATCTTCATACGCATTTCGGACATGGCCAATTTCACGTCACTTTGATGCTTCACTCGGAGGTAGGCGTCCAGCACAATATCCGCCAATCCCTGGGCATACTCACCAATGTTATCCGCAACGACGTGGCCGGTTCGATAATGTTTCCGCCAGATGTCCCCGCTACATCCGTGAGACATCATCGCCACGGGCGACGAACTCGCGATGCCGTCGAGCGAGCTGTCGCCGCCCGCGGATTGTGACTGCAGTCCTTCCTCCACGTTCTTGCAGAACAGACCGAAATAATCCGCGCTAAGCGCGCCATCGCCGAAATAATGCATGGAGAAATTAGCCAATAGAGCCAGGGGCCGTCCGTCAACCGCCTGGATGGAAATGAACGAAAGCTCAGGATCCTTGGGCCCCGACTCCCCGGTTACATCCTCCAAATTGCCGGCGGCATGCATGTTGGCACGTACCGTTGCGTTGCCAAACGGATCCTCACGTACCCGATCTGAACGAAGTATCCAACGTCTCAGGGCTGTGTATTCCCCAGTATTGCGTGATCCCCATCCGATCCGAGCTGGCTCTAAATTCGCTTCCGCTCGAGCCAACGACTGTGCCAACATTTCTCGCAAGTAGGGCACATAGCGCTCGTCGGCACTGGTCCCTAAACAGCCCATGGATGCGGGGGCCGAATGAGTGTGCGTCGCGGAAATCAAGATTCGGTCGGGCTGCAACTCCGTACGAGACGATGCCAATTGCTTGGCTTCATCCAGCAAATTCCTGGGCAACATGCAGCTGTCAACCACCATGATACCGAGTCGCGAATTCCCGTCGTCGAGGACCAACGCGCGGGCCATCAGCCTCGTTCGTACCGTGTCTGCACTCCGCGACCGCATGCTGCCATTGACCAGTACCGGTAATTCCAATGGCGTGATGTCGACCGCCGCCGCGCCGGCACGCAATTCCGCGACCGCCTTGGAATAGGGAAACCCCAATAATAACAACAACATCAGTGCCATTCGCGGTTTTATGGTATTCATGATTTGACGACTGAAAATAGTACAAGCTGGCACGTCCAACCAATCGATCGCGATCCAATCATTGACGAAAGCGGCCGTCGCCAGAATTTCGGTGTGCTTCAACAAGCCAGAAGTTGGGTGCAATTCCTTTCGAGTATCCAACCACTGGCTGACTCGACTCGACACAAATGGGCTGGCATGTCCAATCTTCCCCGCAATCTTCCCCGCAATCTTCCCCGCAATCTTCCACGCAATCTTCCACGCCCGCCACGAACGGTTACACTGTACCCTTTCGTTCGATGACTACCCAGTACACCCTCCGCACCGTGGAAGTTTCATGCGAGTTGGCATCATTTCCTTAATCCACGAATCGAACACATTCATTCACACGCCTACGGTCATGGACGATTTCCGCCGTGAGGCACTGTTGATCGGAAGCGAGATAGCTGATCGCTGGGCTTCGGCGGCACATGAGATCGGCGGCTTCTTTGAGGGTCTCCAAGCTGCCGGCGCGGAGGCCATACCGATCATGGCTGCGTGGGCGATGCCGAATGGACCCGTCGAAGCGGCGACCTACGCGGAGCTATTGCAAATGATGCTGGACGGTTTGGCCGAGTCCCTACCGCTTGACGGTTTGCTGCTGGCCCCACACGGTGCCGGGGTCAGCGAGGAGCAGCCCGACATGGATGGCCATTGGCTGAGCATGGTCCGTCAACAAATGGGACCCGATATTCCGATCGTGGCCACACTCGACCCGCATGCAAATCTTTCTCCACGGATGGTGGATGCCTGCGATGCGATGATCGCCTATCGTACCAACCCACATTTGGACCAGCGACAGGTTGGCTTGCAAGCGGCGAGGTTATTGGTGCGAACACTTCGCGGCGAAGTGACGCCGACCCAGGCGGCCTGCTTTCCGCCAATCGCCATTAACATCGAACGCCAGTCGACTTCCGACCCACCTTGCCGACCGATGTACGAATTCGCCAATGAGATGTTGGACCAGCCCACCGTCCTGTCCAACAGCATCTGTCTTGGTTTCTCTTTCTCGGATGTCGAGGAGATGGGGACGGCGTTCATCGTGGTCACCGATGGGGACCGACCGTTAGCCCAACAGCATGCGGACGATCTTGGCGCGTATTTGCACGACCACCGCCAGCAGTTTGTAGCGGAGTTGATCGGTATTGACGACGCAATCGAGAAGGCCATCGACGCCGAAAAACCCGTTTGCCTGTTGGATATGGGAGACAATGCAGGCGGCGGGTCGCCAGCGGACAGTACGTTTCTCGCTCACAGCCTGCACCAGCTGCGCGTCGACAAGTCGTTCGTCTGTCTTTATGACCCAGCGGCCGTCCAGGAAGCGGAACGTGCGGGAGTTGGCCAGCGAGTTGTGCTGCGGATGGGTGGCAAGACCGACCACCTCCACGGCGATCCCCTCGAGGCCGAGGTGACGATCCGCGGCCTTCACGACGGCGAATACACCGAATCGAAAGTACGGCACGGAGGACGAAGTTGGGGGAGTCTAGGTCGCACGGCGATTGTTACGACCGACAGCGGCCTGACGCTGCAGTTAACCTCCCAACGAAGTGCCCCGTTCAGTATCGAACCGATCCGCTGCTGCGGATTGGACCCCGCTGACTTTCGCATCTTGGTCGCTAAGGGGGTGATCGCGCCCATCGCGGCATATCGTGAGGTCTGCAAGACGTTCATACGGGTTAGTACGCCAGGCTGCACGAGCGCGGACCTGGCCACTTTCGACTACCGACACCGTCGTCGTCCCATGTTCCCGTTTGAGGACGTTGGGTGATATCGAAAGGTTTCTTGTCTCCACGTTTCTGACCCTCCGCGACACCAAACAAAAAAGGGTTGGCGACTCACTGAGTCGCCAACCCCCAGGGGAGTGTTCTAGCTTGACGGAGGCACCTCCTTTCTTTCCGTTTTCCTCTTCGTTCAGATGGCCGATTTGGCCTCCGACTTGAGGCTGACCAAGTGTTCTTCCTCAGTATCGTTCACAGCATCGTTCGGGTCGCATGCGTCACGGCAGGCCTGGACCAATTGCTCCAGTTCCAGGTTGGGGTTCACGGGCAGCGGAATGTAGGTGGCCAACGCAACCGCCTTGGCGGCAGCCGCGCGAGTGTGAGGAGTGTTGCCAACGTTGGGTCGCGTCAAGAGTCGGTCTTCGTCCTTCGAGATGCGACGCAGCTCCGTTTGCAGTCGCCGGCGGCGAGTAGTCAAGTAGTTGTGATATTCAACCTGGCGACGGTTCACGTCGGCGTAGTGCACATCGTCCAATCCACGCTTGACTCCAGAACGGTATCCCCATCCGTTGTTCAGGTGGTAGGAGTAAGGACGATTCACGAAGTAGCCGGCAACCGTGGTCGGGACGTAGCGGCGACCATACCCACGGTAGCTGTAAGGATAGTTGGAGCTGTAGCTTGTCGTCGAGTATTGGCGAGTCGCGGCGATCGTGTTGCGTTCGCCAGTACCAAACTTGCGGTCCTCTTGCCGACGGTCTTCAACCTGGTTGAGTTCACTCAAGGCGTACTCACCTTCGTCCGACAATCGCTCCATCCGCTGTTCACGCGACTTGACTTCGTTCTCCTGTGCGTTCTGACGGGCATAGTCCAGTTGCTCGGCGCGGGCCATGAAGTCGTCCACAACATCGCGGCGACCCGTTTCAAACGCCTCGAGTACGGTACCAGTCAAGTTGGCCAGCACGGTCTCTTCCGAAATAGCCATGTCCGAGGGATTTACCAGCGAACCGCGCGGGCCGTCCAGGTAACCCATGATGCTTCCTAGGTAAGCCGCCATCTCACGAGTCTTGCGGGCTCGTGCTGGAGAAGCGGTCTCGACTCCCATGTGGCCGCTGAGCCGCTCGATCGAACTCAAAGCGTCGCGATAATCTCTGGTAATCACTGACACCCAAATGCTTGCTTTCCAGGCATCCAGATTGCGAGGGTCCAGTTGAACTGTTTTCTTCAGATACCCGGCTGCATCCTCGTAGCGGCGTCCGTCCAACGACATCAGGGCTTGTGCGTAGGAGAGACGAGCGTCGGCGGGGGCCAGATTCTCCAGTTGGGTGAGGCTGATTTGAACCAATTCGGTTTTTTGAGGATCACTGTTGTCGATGACCAGTTGCCCTAACTCGTGGCAGAGGAGGTCGCACTGTTGGGCGGTGCTGGTCGCCGCCGAGCCGGCTAGCGCGGTGACCGCTAGGCTGGTGATCATGGCGGACTTGAAAAGACGGCTGGTATTGAGGTGAATGGCGTTCTTCATGGTAGGCTCCCTGTTCATTCGACTTTGGTTGATTCGTGGGCGGCTGTGACTCTCGCCCTCAACTTTAGTTACCCGGCTTTTGGCCGAATCCTGCGCTGTCGAGGATTCTTTTGCTGGTGCAGGCGGTTTTCGTTCAAATTGCCGAAAAACCGCCGTTTCAGCGTCTTACCAGGGCGGCCGAACATTCCCGACGTGTCTGACCTCTAAATCAAGCGATGTCCGCGCGGGTTTGTTACGTCGAGAAAGTCGTGATTCCCCGAGAAATGGGGATCCTTAGACAAACTTCACCTACCTCGACACGGGGGCTCGCAGGTGCGGATTCAATGGTAAGCTAAAGAAAACTCGGGCAATACCGCGATATTGTGCTGAATTCCGGCGTTTTTCGGTGTCCCAGCACTTTTAACGTGCGGTCGGTTTCGGACCGACAACTTTTTTTGCATCCATGACCGGATAAACGGATGAATGACAACCGACGAACCTACCAAACCAGGTAGTTTGCCACCCGCCGGCATGGTGTCCAGCGACACGGCGCCCGAGGGCAAATCAACCGAGAGCCACGCATCACCCGATACCGTGGATCGACCCGATGCGACTTTGCCGTCCGGATTCTTCTCCGTCGCCCAGGCGAAACGGTCGCCAGCGGACGGTGACGTTGGTCCAACCGGAAGCGGTCCAGGCGATCGCGACTCAATTCTCGGTAGAGATGCCGAAACCGTGATTTTTACGGGTTCCTCGCCGGGAAAGACCAGTGCCGTCTCCGCGCTTCGGATTCCTGGTTACGAGCTATTGGAACGGCTCGGCCTGGGTGGAATGGGCGTTGTCTTCCGGGCACGGCAGTTGGCCGCGAACCGCATTGTGGCTGTCAAGGTGATTCGTCCCGATGTCCTCTCTGGACACTCCGAGGACTCCCGCCAAAGGATGGTGGAGCGGTTCCACCAGGAAGCCCAGGCCGCCGCGCGGATCCAGCACGACCACATGGTGACGGTCTATCAGCAATTCCCGGCGGAGCAAAAAGACGCTCGTTTCCCCGAGAAAACCGCAGCTTGCACTGCTGGCGGTTCGCAGGTTTTCGGGGGTAAGTGGTAGTACAAATGTCAGTTGTTAGGGTTCAATTTACACCTTTGAACACATGACGAGGTCGTGCTAGCGAACATATTTCTGGCGGAATCACTTCGCCGGGAATTGCTGACGGTCTATGAAGTGGGTCAAACGGACGACCAGGTCTATTTCTCCATGCAGTATGTCGAAGGCCAAGACCTCGCTGAGATCCTTCATGAAGGACCGTTGGACGAACGTCGGGCCGCTGGATATCTCGAGCCAGTCGCCAGGGCCGTGCATCAATCGCATTTTTGCGGAGTTCTCCATCGTGATCTCAAACCCCAAAACGTACTGGTCGAACGACAATCAGACCGGCCCTTGGTTACCGATTTTGGACTGGCCAAACTCTCCGCCGAGCAGTCCACCATCACCCGCGAAGGGGAAACGATGGAGACTCCCCAATACATGCCTCCGGAGCAAACGTGCGACGCATCACGCGTGACAGAAAAGAGCGATGTCTACTCTCTTGGCGCTACCTTGTACCACTTGGTCACCGGCCGGCCACCATTTCAGGCGGCGACCATTCCGGAAACAATGCGGCAGGTTTTGATGGAGGAGCCCGTTTCACCGCGCCAGCTCAACACAGCCATCAGCGCCGATCTCGAGACCATCTGCCTGAAGTGCCTGGAGAAGGATCCCTTACGTCGATATCCAGCGGCCGCGGAGCTGGCCGATGATCTCAACAGAGAGCCGATTCAGGCGCGGCCACTGGGCCGAATCGGGCGACTCCAACGATGGTGTTGGCGAAACCCCTTGTTGGCCGCCACGATCGGCGCCGCGGTCGGCGGTGTGTTGATCGCCTTAGCCGCGTCGCTGATCGGCTACGTCAAAGTTTCCGACGCCAATGAGAAAACCATGGCCAGTTTCCGGCATGCCCGCGAAGCGGTGAAAGACTTCTATACCTACGTTAGTGAGGAACAACTTCTCAATGAAGACGGCATGCAGCCACTTCGTCGCGCGCTGCTGAAACAAGCTCTTGTCTACAATCAACGCTTTTTGGGGGAACGAAGTGCCGACCCGTCCATGCAATACGATGTGGCCGAGAGCCATTTTCTCGTCGGAAGTATCCAGGAAGATATTGCTGGACCAGCGGAATCGCTCGAGGCGCTCGAGGCCGGCCAGCGGATCATCGATTCACTCACACCAACCGAATTGGATTTGCGCGCCCGCGAACTGCTCGGCAATCTGCTCAATGCCAAAGGACGTGTTCTGCTTCGATTGGGCCAATTGGATGAGTCCGAAAAGACTTATCATCGAGTCGTCGACGTGCGACGGACGTTGACCAACGAGTTTCCCGATGTTGGCGAGTATCAGCGCAAGTTGGCCAACGCACATATGAACCTGGGGTTGTTCCAGGAACGTCGCGGGCGACCGGAGAACGCTTTGGAAGAAATGACCACCGCCCAAGAATTACGCCGCGAACTGCTGGACGAAAACGATAAATACACGCCGGCTCTGCAAGACCTCGCGCTCGGCTCGTACAATTTGGCCAATTTCCATGCCGCGGAAAGAAACATGGAATTGGGTTCACGGGAGGCTGAGGCCAGTATCCAAACGTTTGAGAGATTGGTCGAGCTGGAACCGGACGACCACCAGCACCAGTATCGCTTCTCGCTGGCGCTGCAACTCGCCGGCGACCTGTCAACGGACATTTACGCCGCCGTGAATTCCTACACCCGGTCGCTGGAGCTGATGCAGTCGTTGGCCGGCCGAAATCCTACCGTTCGTAAGTATCGCAATGCCACCGCACTGCTCGGCATGAACATCGGCCAGTTACGGATTGAGTTGAAAGATTGGGACCAAGCAATGGCGGCCTTCGGCCAGTCCCAACGGCTCTGGGAAGAACTTTTAGATGAGGAGCCGGCGGCGCCGATTGTCACGGGCCATCTCGCGGTCACCCTTAAGAACATGGCGGTGTTTCATCAGCATCAGCAGCGCCCAACCGAGGCCATGTCGGCGGCCAAACACGCTCAAAAGCTTTTCCAGGAACTCATTCAACACGATCCTCAAGACCCAGAGTTGCCGGAAAAACTGAAAGCCATTGAGGATCTACTCAGCGAGCTGGCTGAATCCGATTCCGCCAGCGTTGACAGCACCTGAAAAGCTACAAATCGTACAGGCGGTTAAGTTGCTTTAATCCGCAATGAATCCGCAGCCGATACCATCGATAGGCGTGTAACTCGCGCGGAAGGTGTGTAGGGGGGACTGGATATGAGGCTTCATCGCCTGTGTATTGCGTTCTTTATTTGTGTCTTCGGAATCCAATCGCGGCTACCCAGCTGCCCGGCTGAGACAACGTCGCTAGGATTTGCGTCGGACCGACCACACGACTAGTCGGCCCGCGTTTTCGCGAGGTGATGCCGGTCCAGGCTG
>Ga0310121_10002157_pt1 | contig 19159 bp, 23 predicted proteins | sample CB27_Tmax_986_MG_FD_203504 | JGI IMG/M metagenome (GOLD analysis project Ga0310121, IMG submission 203504) | Marine microbial communities from Western Arctic Ocean, Canada - CB27_Tmax_986 | ecosystem: Environmental > Aquatic > Marine > Oceanic | place: Canada: Western Arctic Ocean | collected...
ACAAACTAGGATTAAAGATCCTACAATAGTGACTGGATTGTTAGAAAAGGCATTAGAACAGAGAAAAGATACAGGACGATTTCAACAATTGGATGCAAGAGCTAATTTAGCAGGTCAAATAGATGAAGAATTGTGGTACGAAAATTACAATGATTGGTTTGTGCCTAAATTTGCTCCATATGTAAATTTATATCTTGATGGATTAAGAGAGTATAAACCTGATAGTTTTGAACATATCTATAGTAGGCAGGCTCAAGTATCGGGCAATACACCGATTCCCAATACAAAATTAGAATGGGTATTAGATTCTCTTTGGGTTAATTTTCAAAAACCTAGAGAATATAATCCACCACACCATCATACAGGTGATATATCATTTGTATTATTTTTGCAAGTTCCAGAGGGTATAAAAAAAGAAAATGAAGCCATAAAGGGGGTTCATAATAATGAAGGACCTGGAATGTTAATTTTTGATTATGGAGAACACATACCATTCTCTATTGGAAGAAAGTCCTCAATGCCAGAGGTTGGAGATTTAGTTATGTTTCCTTCTTGGTTAAGACATTATGTATCTGCCTTTAAGAGTGAAGGTGAAAGAATTTCTGTATCAGGTAATATAACATTACGAGTAGCAGACTCCGAATTTACTGAATATGGGTTTAAACCGTAATGCCAATAGTAGAATTACAATATAAGCCTGAATCGAGTGTGCCTATATACATAGAAAATTTGCATAGACATGACAACGATCTTTTTGAAAAACAAATACGAGAGTCTGGAGATGCACAAGATAAAAAAACAAATGTTAAGGCAGAAATGACACAATGGTTATTAACTGAGTATGAAAGTTTTAGAAATTTAGGAGTAGATATTGTTGTAAATCATTTGCCGCATTTAACTAGACCGACTATAGAGGGTTCTACTTTTGATTGGATTATTATAGCTTTATGGGGAAACATTATCATAAGGGAGATTATACAGACTCCCATGACCATATGCCGGGAGTATATTCGTTTACATATTATGTTAAAGTTCCAGACGGGTCAGCTCCTTTTATCTTTGATGATTTGGGAGAAACATGGGAACCTAAGGAAGGAGATTTAGTTCTTTTTCCTTCACATTTAAATCATTCTGTACCTGAACATACTATAGATGAAGATAGAATTTCTATTGCAGGAAATTTAACTACAGCATGGGATATAAGAGGGAAATACATTTATAATGCATCAGACATTGTTTGAGATTCCAATTTTTCGTTATCAAATAGATGATTGGAAGAATAAGAAAAAAGAAATTTACAGTTGGATTAACAAGACAGAATTGATACGAAGGTCTAATATGACCTTCTTAACAGATCGAGCTCCGTTATGGCCAGAAGTAGGTAAGCCACGAGGACCCGCACAAGAGAGATTTTATAAAGAAGATTTTAGTAAGCTTTTTGAACCAGAATTTAAAGAATTTCTAAAAGAAACAGAACTGACAGAAATTTCAATTATAGATGTATGGACTGTAGAGTATCATTATGGAGATTATCAAGTCCCGCATAATCACAGGTCTGTAGGAGTTAGTGGTATATTATACGTTAATTTTAATCCTAAAGAACATACTGCTACTCAAGTAATGCAACCATGGAATGATCCTGTGACAGATGCAGCTGCTTTTATGGATCTTATACCAGAAGAAGGTACTATGATACTTATGCCAAGTTTTTTAATACATTTTGTAAACCCAAATTTTACAAGAAATAGACGAACGATTATGGCGTTTGATTTGGAGGTGAGAGAATGAAAAGAGATTTAATATTTCCTACAGAGGTGTGGCATGAAGATGCTACATGGATGTCACAGATTTATGATACTCCATATTTACTAGATAGATTTCAAGAAGCTGATGATGATATGATTCATGATTTTGATATAAGTGAACATGATGTTCCTAGAGATGAGGATGGAAATTTAGATTGGGTACCATTTCCAGGTAAAGATTTCGATGAAGTGATTAGATATATTCATAATAGATTTGAATATATTTGTGATGCTAGTGATTATAAAGAAGCTACAGGACTATCGCCTAGGAGAGTAAAATGGAATATAGGTCGAGACAGTGCTATACAAACCCATGAAGGAACTGATTGGTGTAGTATGCTTTTCTTAAAAGTTCCTGAGAAAAAAGATTGGCCGGGGTATGCTACTTATGGTAATCGTATGATTTTTAGAGACCCAAGACATAGATCAATAATGGCACAAGAGAAATTTATAAACACACCATCACCTAGTCAAAGAACAAAATGGGAGTTAGAATTAAAAGAAAATATGCTAGTTATATTTCCTGGCTATCTAGAATATTATATGGAAGGTGATGGTGCTTTGAGTATAACAGTAGATTGGCAAGTATTTAATCATCATTTTAATAATAGACTACCTCATTCATGGTGTTTATATTGGGATGCAGGATATAATACAGATTATGGAAAGAAGCCTGAGTATAAATTTGATGCTGGTTTGGGACAACATCTTAAAAAAGATTTATATGCAGAAACAACTCCACCAGAAGATGATATATGATAGTATTTAAATCTGTAATTTGGCAAAACTTTTTGTCAACAGGAAATACTCCAATAGAAATAGTTTTAGACAATTCTCCCTCTACTCTTATTATAGGAGATAATGGTTCTGGTAAGTCTACTGTATTAGATGCTTTGACATTTGGTTTGTTTGGTAAACCCTTTAGACGTATTAAGAAAGACCAGTTGGTAAACAGTGTCAATGGTCGTGATTGTTTGGTAGAGGTTTATTTTAATGTTGGACGTAAGAAATTTTTAATACGCCGAGGAGTTAAACCAAATAAGTTTGAAATTTTTATAGATGGTAAATTATTAAATCAAGATGCTTCCGCCAGAGATTATCAAAAACATTTAGAAAATAATATACTTAAATTGAATCATAGATCGTTTACTCAGGTAGTTATACTTGGGTCATCATCTTTTATTCCTTTTATGCAATTGACAGCTGCTGCTCGTAGAGAGGTTGTAGAGGAGATTTTAGATATTAAGATTTTTTCATTGATGAATGGTTTACTTAAACATAAGATGAAAGATAGTAAGGAAAGGTCTAAAGATATTTCTTATGAAAATGAGTTATTAGAACATAAAATTAAACTACAAAACGATAAGATTTCAGAGGCAAAAGAAGCCAGCAGTACATCTATTAAAGTATTAGAAAAGAAGATGAAGAAAAATTGGGCTGATATGAAAAGGCTAGAAAATGAAATAGAAGAATTAAAGTCTTTCATAACAGATTGGGAGAAAGATATTGTACCCAAACACACTAAACTACATAACGATATGGCAGACTTGGGTAAGATAAAATATAGAATGGATCTTAAATCTGTCACGGCTAAAAAAGATATACAGTTTTTTGAGGAGAACGATAATTGTCCTACGTGTGAACAACATATAGATGAGGAGTTTAAAAAGAAAGCTATAGATGACCGTACAAATAGAATGATTACGAGTGCTTGCACCTTAACAGAAATAGATACACAGTTAAACGAAATGGATGCCCGTATGAATTTGTATGAAAAAATAGAGATAGATAAACGAGGGCATGAAGTAAATATAGCTAAGAAAAATTCATCGGCAGAATCTATTTTAGATTTTAATACAGATGTACAAGGACAGATACATGATATACAGGCAGCGGGGATGTTTCTTGAGGAAGACAAGACACGGTTACAGGAGTATCGTGAAGATTCAAAACGAATTAGGAAAGAGAAAGAAAAGATCCAAGACCAAGCCAACTACCTCAACATTGCGAAGCAGCTGCTTCAGGACTCGGGAATTAAAACCAAGATCATTAAGAAGTATTTACCTATCATGAATAAGTTGGTGAACAGCTATTTGAATCAGTTGGAGTTTCAAGTCAAGTTTGAATTAGATGAACAGTTTAATGAGAAGATTAAGTCACGTTACAGAGATGAGTTTGCTTATGCAAACTTTAGTGAAGGTGAGAAAATGAGAATAGACTTGGCACTCCTCTTTACATGGAGACAGGTGGCCAAGATGAAGAATAGTACCAACACTAATCTACTAATACTAGATGAGATATTTGATAGTAGTTTAGATGTGAATGGTACAGATGAATTCTTAAAGATATTAAATACTTTAAGTAACGAGAATATATTTTTAATCAGCCACAAGTCCGATTTGAATGTTGATAAGTTTGACAGTCTAATTAGATTTGAAAAGGTACAGAATTTTACAAAGGTAACAACATGATATTAGTAGACCAATTTGATCCTATATTAAGACAGAAATGTGACCCATTTGATTTTAATAATCCGATTATGGACCCATATGAATTAGCAGAGGAGTTACATAAACTACGATTTAAAGGTCGTGGAGTAGGTCTTGCAGCTCCACAGGTTGGGATTAATACACGAGCAATAGTAATGGGTATGGGAGATTTTGAGTCAGACGAAGCTAAGGATTTTAATAGTGTTTTTTTCAATCCAGAAATCACAGAATTTTCTGATGAAAAAGTTTTAATGATTGAGGGCTGTTTGAGTTATCCTGGGTTGTTTATTAAGATTAAACGACCGACATATATTGTATTGACTTGGGAGAATGAAGAAGGCAATAAGTGTTATGAAAAATTTGCTGGAATGACAGCTAGAATTATTCAGCATGAAATAGACCATTTAGAAGGTATTACCTTTTTGCGGAAGGCAGACAGATATCATTTAGAACAAGCTAAAAAAGCATTAAAGAAATTGCAAAGGGTTAGAAAGAGGAATGAAACTACAAGTAATTGAAAATTTCTTAGATAAGAAATTGCACAAAAAATTAGAATCTTTGTTTTTATCTAATAGTTTTGATTGGTATTTTATTTCACCTACAGCAACTTATTTTGATGAGGACGGCCAAGATACAGGTGTACCTAAAGATGAAAATTTTATGTTCGTGCATTGTTTTATTCAAGAATTTGGGGGTGAAGAAGGATCAACGACCGTACCGTCAGCTCCCCAAACTGTAATATCTAAATATACGGAAGAATATATGAAGCCTGTATTATGGAAAATGCAACAAACTTTTGGATTTCCTAACCCTATAGGGGTGTTAAGAGTTAAAGCAAATATGTACACAAATCAAGGGAAATCTGCGGCTATTGGGGTACATACAGACTTCCCGGGCTTGACAGACCCCGATATTTATGTTACAATGGTATATCAGGTTAACGAAAATAACGGTACTACAGTTGTGGGTGATAGAGTAATACCATCAAAAGCGAACCAATTGGTGGCATTTGATGGAACGTGTGAACATTACGGAACTACACAAACTGATGAGAAAGTTAGAATAGTAATAAATTTTAATATTAAGAGAACCTAATATGTTACCAAAAGTAGATCCAGATTTTAGAACATTGACTGATATAGATTTAGTAGGGCTAATAGCTTATTGTGAAAAATGGGCACCTAAAACGGTATATAATACAGCCTTTTCACAAGTATTTCCAAAAAGACAATTAGAAGAAGTGAAACAACCGTTTATAGAGTGGATAGATATATCCGAGCCGAAATTACCCCCAATAGTTCGTGAAGAATTGGTCCGAGCAGCTAGAATAAATTTTGAATCTGGTAAGATGAATAAGTTAAAATTTTATGCACAATTCAGAGAATTAATAAGTTTGACAGTAAGAAAATGGGGCTTTTGGATTTTTATTTTACTTATAACCTGGTATTGGTTATAAATAGAAATGGAAGTGCCTTCGGGACTTCTGTAGTAGTGTAAACCTTGCTTAATAGGAGGAAATTAAAATGGTAACAAGCACAGCACTAGCAAACGTATTCGATCACTTTGATCGAACTTTATTCACCCCTTATGCAGTAGGATTTGACCGGGTCTTTGACCGGTTACAAGACTATGCATCACACCAGGTGCAATCAACTGGGTTCCCACCTTACAATATTCGTAAGGATGGAGACTACAATTTTGTCATTGAAATCGCCCTTGCAGGCCTTAGCAAAGATGATCTTGAAATTGAAGTTGCTGAAGGTGTCCTGACAGTTCGTACAAAAGAAAAGAAGGACGAAGAAGGCGGTGAACTTTTACATCGTGGTATTTCATATCGTCAGTTTACTCGTAAGTGGACGATGGCTGATGATATCGTAGTAAACGATGCCAAGATGGAAAATGGAATGCTCTTGATTGAATTAGAGAGAGTTGTTCCCGAGGAGAAGAAGCCTCGATTATTGAAGATTAGTTAATAATCTTGATGTGGGGCGGTGCAATGCCGCCCCATTTCCTATTGACAATTTGATTAAAATATGAGATAATAATATTATGAAAGTGGTAAAAATCCCAGACCTTCCATATAAGTTTAGCGAAGATAAAGTATTAGGTGAGTTGCGTGAATATATTGATGCAACTTATAATAGTCATTATGCAAAGAGAAAATATCAATCTACAGAATTTATAATAGATTGTGGGCATGGTGAAGGATTTTGTTTGGGCAATATTTTAAAATATGCTCAGCGATACGGGCGTAAAAATGGTAAGAGTCGCAAAGACCTTATGAAAATTTTACATTATGGAATAATTATGTTACATATACATGATACGGAGAGTGAAAATGAAGTTAAGTAATGATACAGTAGATATTTTAAAGAATTTTTCTACTATTAATCAAAATCTTTTGATTAAAGAAGGTACCAGGGTGAGAACCATATCTACTATGAAAAATATTCTTGGTGAAGCAGACATTGTAGAGTCTTTTCCAAAAGGATTTGGCATCTATGATTTAAATGAATTTCTTGGAGTTTTGACTCTAGCAAATGATCCTGAGATAGAATTTAATAACGACAGTTATTTAACAATTAGGGGTGGGCATTCAAAAGTTCAGTATTTCTTTTCTGACCCATCTATATTGGTGACCCCGCCAGAAACTTTTAATGCACCAGACACAGATGTTAAGTTTGAAGTGACAAAGGACGCCATGTCAAAAGTTACAAAGGCATCGGCCGTGATGCAATTACCTGATTTAGTTTTTACAGGAACTTCACAGGCTGTTACTATGGCAGTAACAGATTTGAAAAATACAACATCAAATCAATTTGAAGAATCATGGGAACATGATGGTGATAAGGCATTTCAGTTCAACTATAAGATTGAAAATCTAAAAATGATTCCTGGTAATTATGAAGTTTCAGTTTCGTCAGAGGCTTTGGTATCACATTGGAAGAATAAGTCTAAACAGATTGATTATTATATTGCATTAGAAGCTCCTAGTGATTAGTATTGAATTACTCTATCACTTTTCTTGCAAAGAATGTAAGGGGTGGTGGAGTATTGCGGTAGAAAATTTTATGGGGGCAAAAAGCCGTAAATGGTTTTGCCCTTGGTGTGGCGAGAAGGCATTACATGATGAAAGAAACATTCCTATGGGTAGAGAAATATCGACCTCGAACGATAACTGATTGTATTCTTCCCGAATCAATCAAAAATACATTTATAGAATTTATAGGTCAAAAGGAGATTCCAAATCTTCTTCTGGCCGGGGGTTCTGGTGTAGGTAAAACTACAGTTGCTCGAGCAGTATGTGAAGAATTGCATTGTGATTATATTATAATCAACGGTTCAGAAGAATCTGGTATTGATGTATTAAGAAATAAGATTAAGACATTTGCATCGACTGTATCATTACAGGGCGGTAGAAAGGTAGTCATCTTAGACGAAGCTGATTATTTAAATCCACAATCAACCCAACCGGCATTACGAGGATTCATTGAAGAATTCCATCGTAACTGTCGGTTTATTTTTACTTGTAACTATAAGAATAGAATCATAGAGCCATTACATTCTCGATGTGCTGTAGTAGAGTTTAAGATTAATGGGAACAAAGCTATTCTTGCTTCTCAGTTTATGACTAGGGTAGAAGATATCCTTAAAACTGAAGGTATAGGATTTGAAGAACCCGTAGTAGCCGAATTGATTATGAAACACTTTCCCGATTGGCGGAGAGTGTTGAATGAGCTACAGAGATATAGTGTCAGTGGTACAATTGATTCTGGCATTCTTGTAAACATTGCTGAAGTCAACATGAAAGAGTTGATGAAACATTTAAAGAATAAAGAGTTTGGCAATGTTCGTAAATGGGTTGTAAATAATATAGATAATGATCCTGTGAAAATTTTTAGAAAGGTGTATGAAAAATTATATGATTATATGGAGCCAGGTAGTATACCTGCAGCAGTGTTAGTATTGGGCAAGTATCAATATTATTCTGCATTTGTAGCTGATTCAGAAGTAAATCTATTGGCGTGTTTAACAGAGATAATGACACAATGTCAATTCAAATAGGAATTAGAAATGATGTGGAGTAACAGACTATCTAAAAAGAGAAATGAAGGTGAGTTGGAGACGGGATCTACTTTACCTGGGTTAGAGTTGACTAATGAAGATAAGTTTCCTTATCCACACTATGAACAACTTACATGGGAACACAAGAAGTATTTTGATGAAGGTATTAAAATAGCACGGAAACATGGAATATCTGTTTTTATGAATCATCCTATTCGTAAATGGATGTGGTTACATGGTAAGCTTACAGGTAGTCGTTTGAATGCTACAGGAGGTAGTAGAAAGCATCATCGGAGAAATTTGAAGGAACATGAAGATGATATGCGAAAGATGATACCAGATGCGTGTCCTTTTTGTAATCGCAGATTAAATTTCTGGTACGGCTTAAATAAAAATACAGCGAATCCAGATAATCCACATTTTGATGTGATGCCTACCTGCTCTATAGATCGTATTGACAATGAATCACCGTATCAAATATGGGATATTTTGATGATGTGTTACGACTGTAACACGGATTGGAAAGACACCAGGTCGTTTTCACCATGGTTAGTTCATGAACTGAGAAATTATGCCGCACAACAGCGACAGTCAGACAATTTTATTCCTATGCCTGAGCAATTGCGACAAGCTGCATTAAAAGAATTTGGGATTCCGCTATGGACGAGATAAGTAATGAAATTAACTAGAGACAAAAAGATTTATTTACCAGATATAGATAACGATCCAACTTGGTGTGAAGGATATGAGAATAATCAGTTTTTTCAAGCTATGAAGTATGTTCCTAATAGGCATACGGCTTTAGATGTTGGTGCTCATGTTGGTATTTGGACAATAAGGTTAGCACAACTTTTTACCGATGTTATTGCTTTTGAGCCTGTACCCGACCATGTTGAATGTTGGTATGCTAATACAAAGACATTCACCAATGTAGAACTAAATGAATTAGCTTTATCTAATAAATCTGAAGTAGTGAAAATGAAACAGGCAAGACATTCTGGTACGTCTAGTCTTGAATATAATCCAAGTCAGTTGAGAACAAGTACGGAAATAGAGATATCAACACAAACTTTAGATAGTTTCAATTTATCTAGGGTGGACTTTATGAAGATAGATGTAGAAGGACATGAAATGCCTATGTTAGAAGGAGCTAAAGATACTATTGATGTTTATGCTCCTATTATTTTTATTGAGATACTTAAAAAGGAACTCAAGAAAGATATCAACGCTTATGGTTGGTTGCTAGATAGGGGCTATGAAGAAATTGCACAAATGGGTTCATACAATTATTTGTTTGCTAAGTGAATTGATATGCCAATACAAATAACAGATCAATTAATAGATGATGTTTATAATGATTGGAAAGAAAAAGGTTTTCCACATTATCCTACTGATTACAATTGGCGTAAGAAGGAATTTGCAAAACTACTTCGGTTTGGTAGATCCACACTTCTCAAACCAAAACAAAAAGTAGTAGGGGCATCTTCACACGGCCTATCTCTAGCATGGAGTTATATGCCACATCATTGGGGTATCAAATGTGGCCAAATGAAAACTCCTATGGAGATTTGGAATGATGAAGAGCATTTCAAGAAAGGTATTAGAAAATTATTAGAAGGTACTTTTTGGAAGCAGCAAGAATATCATAATATATCAAATTCAACTATGAGGTCTTTGTTACGGAGATATTCTGGAACACAAGCAGTTTCTAATTTCAGACCAACAGCGGCAGCTTTGATGTATGATAAGTTTTTAGAGAAATATTCATCACTACTTGGAACAAAAGCAGGGGTAACTTGGGATATGAGTTGTGGTTATGGTGGCCGATTGTTTGGTGCGATTGCTGCAGATGTACATTATATAGGAACTGATCCGTGTACAGAAACATATGAAGGTTTACAACAAATAAAAGAAGAATGGGGAAGTTCAAATAGAACTATAGAATTGTACAAAGAAGGAAGTGAAGATTTCTGGCCGCCTTATTGTGAAGTTGATTTATGTTTTACATCTCCGCCGTATTTTGATTGGGAAAAATATTCAGAGGAAGAAACACAATCGTTTAAAAAATATCCAACAACGGATGAATGGTTGAATGGTTTTTTATTAAACACAATTGATCGGTGCCATTATGGATTAAAATCTGGTGGCATTTTAGCTTTGAATGTTGCAAATACAAAACGAATTAAAAATTTTGAAGAAGAAACTTTAAAGTTAGCTAGAATGTTACATTTTAAACATATTGATACATGGCGTTTGCAGTTATCATCGCAAACAGGAGAACCGAAGTATGAACCAATTTTTATTTTTCAAAAATGATGAGTTTATTCGGTTCAGATTATTTTCTTGATTTAGTTAGAGATTGGGAAGACCCAAATCCAGCACCAGTTATAGAAAAACATAATGGCATCTATGTTGTAAGAGATGACCTATTAGAAGGTGGTTCTAAAGTCCGATTTGCTGATAAACTGATTAAAGACACACCAGTTAAAGAATTTGTATATGGTGGTTCTAATAAAGTAGGTTGGGGAAATATTAGTTTAGCATATCTTTGTAGGAGATACGGTAAAACTGCCGTATCATTTTATGCTGCTAGAAAAGTTCCAACAGAACATCAAGAAAAATATATGGAGTATGGTGGCATTATCAAATGGGTTAAAATGGGTATGTTAAATGTTACCAAAGCCCATGCAAAATGGTATGTTATGGAGAAGCCTACTGAAAGGATGAATGTTTCAATTGGTTTAGAACATGATATTTGTTTTGGAGCAATTATAAAAATTGCTAGAAAGTTAGATGTGAAACCAGAAGTGGTTTGGACAGTTGGTTCTAGTGGCACTCTATCTAGAGGACTTCAATTAGCTTGGCCTGATGCTAAGTTTCATTGTGTTCAAACTGGTCATAAGATGGAACAACATGAGGTAGGAAACGCTACTATTCATCCAGTGAAATATAAATTTGACCAGGCTTGTAAAGATGAGGAACTTCCACCATTTCCATCTGCGAGAGAATATGATGCTAAAGTTTGGAAACCTATGTTAGAAAATTATGATGCTGAAAAAATTAATCTGTTTTGGAATGTAGCTGGTAATTTATGAAAGTTACAATTGCAAGATTGAGATCCAATGTAACGTATACTGGTTTCAATAATCACACTTTAGACCCATACTTTTATTGTTTGGTTAATTGGATGGAGACAAGGCCTGATTTGGAATTTCAAACTTACAATATGTCGTTTGATGCAAAACAAAAACCCAAGAGAACTTTACAAGAATCTGACTATTGGATAATACCAAGTGAAGCTGAATTCAGATATCATGGTGAGCTTCAAATGAATCCAAAAGATTTAGAAACTTCTCAAAAGTATATGGAAGAATTGAAACCTTACATAGAGGGTAAGCATATAATTATGCTTCGTTCAGATAGAGCAGATACGGAAGAGTTATACAGAAACGAAACTTTTAAAGGGGTTAATATTGCATCATTTACAACTATAGATGAAATAGATTTTTCAGGAAATATTCATGGATTGAGATATCATTTCGTTTCTAAAATGCATAACTATCTAACTGATTCTTGTTTGCCTAAAAATGATTTTGCTTATTGGGGCAGAATGAAAACAGATGCAAATGATCGACAAAAATTTATTCGTAAATTATATAGAGACAAAGACCTAACTCAAATTTTGATTGGTGGTTTTCCTAGTGGAGTCATTAGAGATCATAGATGGGTGAGAGATTGGAATAAACTTTTTGCAATATTAAAAGATGCACGGTGTACAGTTTGTTTTAATTGGAAAGACCCAACGGCTACTACTTCAAGATATGTTGAATCTTTAGCAGTAGGATTAATTCCTTTTGTGTGGGGAGAATATGATATTAATAATACATATCGAATTTTGGATTGGCAAAGGGTAAATTCATTTGAAGAATTTAAGACCAAGTGCTTGACATTAAGAGAAGGATATGATACATTATTAAAGGAAATAAGAGAAAATTATTTTTCAGTTTTAATGAGTCGTGATGATTACAAAAAACAATTTAATAAAATGATGAATTTAAGAATATGAATTATAAACCTTTACCTGAAGGGGTGACAGTTGCCGAATCTACAATAGATGGTCTAGGAGCATTTGCAACTAAAGATTTAAGAGCTGGAATTATTGGTCTAGGTTGGGTTAAACATGATTATTTTCCAGGAGGATATGTACGAACACCTTTGGGAGGATTTATTAATCATAGCGATGAACCTAATTGTGAAAAAGTAATACATGAAGAAGTAGGTGTAATGTGGTTAAAAGCTATTAGAGATATAGATTCCGGAGAAGAATTAACAGTGAAGTATACTTTATATAATGTATGAATTAAAAGATTATTTGAATGCTATCAATCATCAGAAAATTGATCTGATGGATAGTGATGATGAATTTTGGGAAAAGAAATACCCTGCCTTTATAGTGAATAAGGCATTATCATCTTTTCCTGATTGTATTTTATTTGTTAATGAGATGAATAAGATGCACCACCTCGATAAACAATTGCAATTTCAGTTTTTTCTAAATAGTATAGGACTTAAAAAAAGATTTAGTAAGTGGATTAGGTCTAGTAAGATTAAAAATCTTGAGTATGTTAAAGAATATTATGGATATAATAATGAGAAGGCTCGACAGGCGCTTGACATACTAAATGATGAACAGCTTGAAAAAATAAAAAGAACAATTGATCGAGGTGGAAAACATGGAAGAAGTTGACTGGGATCCTGGCTTAATGCTAGAGATCAAATTAGGTGAACCTGATGATTTCTTAAAAATTCGTGAAACTCTTTCCCGCATAGGTGTCGCTTCTAGAAAAGAACGTAAATTATACCAATCATGTCATATATTACACAAACAAGGAAGATATTATATAGTTCATTTTAAGGAACTATTTGCTTTAGATGGTAAGGCTACAAACTTATCACAAAATGATATTGAAAGGCGAAACACTATAACGGGGTTGTTAGAAGATTGGGGTTTAGTAGAAGTTTTAGGATTGTCAGAACCTAGAGCTCCATTATCACAAATAAAAATAATTTCATTTAAAGAAAAAGATGAATGGACTCTAGAAACAAAATATAACATAGGAAAGAAACGAGAAGAATAGATTATGATAAAATTGATTAGAATGAAATCTGGTGAAGATGTAGTAGGCGAAATAACAAAAGAAAACGAAGAATTTATAGACGTAAAAGATCCTGCGGCACTCATGCCCATGTCTGGTGGAGCTAATAATGCTGTACAGATGGGTATGGTGCCGTGGCAACCTTTTAGTAGGAGTAAGGAATTTACTGTTTCAAGAAGTTGGGTTGTAACAATATCAGAACCAGCTGAAGATATAGAAGATAATTACCGTAAAGTTTATGGTTCTGGTATAGAGGTGTCTCCAATGATGGGAAAGAAACTGTTACTATCATAAATAACAGTATGAGCAAGTCCTTCCAAATGGTTCGTAATGCCAGAAAGACTCTGGTAGAACAGAAAAAAGAATCTAAAAAACCAGACCCATATAAGGTGGTTGTTGTTTCTGAGGCTGGAAAGGGACCATATGCTCCAAAAAACCATAAGTATTTTCGCACAGCCAGACGAGTTTTAGAGGAGTGTGAAAAACAAAAAATTGAATGTTATATAGTGTCTATAGATGGAGCTTATTTTAAATCTGTTGAAAATGTACATAGAGTTTATAATAAAGATGATCCTAAAGGATTTTTAGTAGATACTAATACTATAGTAATAGTGCGTGGTCCGGCTATGATGAAATTGAGTTGGCTAGCTTTGATATCTCAATTAGAAAGAACCGGGGCAACTATGGTTAATAGTAGAGATACGATTGCTGTATGTTCTGATAAGTATAGAGCTGCTATTAGACTTGAAAGGGATGGTTTAACACAACCTAAAACAGCATTGATACCAAATCAAGAAAGTGTTAAACAAGCAGTAGAAAATTTAGATGTAGATTTTCCATTAGTTTTGAAAACATTAGAAGGATCAAAAGGTGTAGGTGTTGTATTCATAGAATCTGAAAGGTCTTTAGATGCTGTTGTACAATTACTTTTCAAACAAGATCCAGATGCTGATTTATTACTTCAACAGTATATAAAAACAAATTTTGATGTAAGAGTTATAGTTTTAAATGATATTGTTATAGCTGCTATGTCAAGAGAAGTTTTGGAAGGAGATTTTAGAAGTAATTTTTCACAAGGTGCTAAAGTAAAAGAGTATAAATTAACTGCATTAGAAATTGAGCAAAGTTTATTAGCAGCAAAGGCTGTAAGTGGAGTTTGGACAGCTGTTGATTTTATACCTAGCCAAAAACCAAAAAAAGAACCTCCTTATATTTTAGAAGTTAATCATTCTCCAGGTACAGAAGGTATAGAGAAAGCAACTGGTATAAATGTTGTTAAAGAACTTTTAGATTATTTTCAGAATCCTAAAAATAGGCATCCTGTAGCATTAGAAGTAGGTAGATTTGAAAGACTTGAAATTTTGGGCGTAGGTGAGATTGTAGCTAATTTTGATACTGGCAATAGTGCTCGGGCTATAATGCACTGTGATGAATGGGAAGTAAAGGATAAAAAGGTTATATGGAAAAATAATGGTAAAACCTTTAAACACGATTTAGTTAAGATGCAGAAGTATGAACAGGGAAAATGGTCATGGTCATCTAAAACTCCTATAGAACGTCCTTCAATACATTTAGATATAGATTTTAATGGACGAGTATATAATGACGTAACATTTATAGTAGATGATAGAAGTCATAAGGTAACTAAATGTTTAATGAATCAAAGATTTATGCGAAGGGCTAATGTTATGGTTAACCCAGCTAAAACTTTTGTAGTTTCAACTAAACATGGTGTAGAGCCGGATGGAACTTTTGAGAAGGGAGCCTTTGACTTATTTTAATTTTTATGTTATAATGGATGCATGAGTGATTTTTATATTAATGTATTGCAAAGAGCTGACAAGCTCCTTGTCCGTGAATTTAAAGATGGTAAGCGAATAAAACATAAGGTCAAATATCAACCGACCTTTTATGTTCCTGTGCAAAAAGAAACAGAGTTTAAGACTCTTACAGGACATTACGTGGCTCCGTATAAGTGTGAATCTATATACGAAGCTAAATCCTTTCTAGAAAAATACGACGAACAACCAAATTTGGTTTTCGGCATGGAGCGTTTTCCATACACATGGATCGCTGAGAACTATGATGGTGTTGTTGATTGGGATATAGATAAACTTTTTATTCTTACATTAGATATTGAAGTTCGTTGTGATAATGGATTTCCTGATCCTGAATTAGCCGAAGAGGAGATGCTTTGTATTACGGTTAAGAATCATGCTAATGGAGAGATTCTTGTTTGGGGTCTGCACGATTATACTAATGATCGTAAAGATGTAAATTATTTTCATTGTCGTGATGAGAAACATCTATTAGAAAAATTCCTTGAATTCTGGGACTATATTGGTCCAGATGTCATTACAGGTTGGAATGTTAAGTTCTTTGATATTCCATATCTTTGCAATCGAATTACAAAAATTCTAGGCGAAGAAGAAATACAAAGATTGTCACCATGGAGTGTTGTACATCCAAGAATGGCGCATATGGTAAATCGACAGATGCTTATGTTCGATATTTTAGGTGTTTCTATACTTGATTATATGGACTTGTATAAAAAATATACTTACACCAATCAGGAGTCATATGCTTTAAATCATATTGCATATGTAGAGTTAGGTGAAACTAAACATGAAAACCCACATGAAACATTCCGAGATTGGTATACAAACGATTATCAATCGTTCGTAGATTACAATATACAGGACGTTGAATTGGTAGATCGTCTTGAAGATAAAATGAAACTCATTGAGTTACATTTAACAATGGCGTATGAAGCCAAGATTAATCCAAACGATGTGTTCTCACAGGTTCGTATGTGGGATGTTATTATGTATAATTTTTTAAGAGAGAAAAATTTTATAGTACCTATGAAAAAACCATCTAGAAAAGATGCAAAGTATGAAGGTGCGTATGTAAAAGAACCTCAAACTGGATTACATAATTGGGTAATGTCTTTTGACTTAAACAGTCTATATCCACATTTGATTATGCAGTATAATATTTCACCAGAAACAATGGCAAAAGAAGGTAATGGTCAGGTTAATGTTGAAAAGATGTTAAAGAAAGAAGTTGATATACCTGATGATGGATTTACAGTGACTCCGAATGGAGCTAGATTTCGTACAAACCAACAAGGGTTTCTTCCTGCATTGATGGAGAAGTTTTATAGTGACCGGGTGAAGTTTAAAAAATGGACATTAGAAGCTAAACAGAAGTATGAAGATACTAAAGATAAAAAATATTTAAACGAAGTTTCAAAGTATAATAATATTCAGATGGCCCGTAAGATTGCTCTTAACAGTGCATATGGTGCTGTTGGCAATCAATATTTTCGATATTATGATGAGAAGATGGCAACTGCTATAACCACATCGGGTCAATTAAGTATTCGTTGGATTGAGAATAAGGTTAATGAATATCTTAATAAAGTTTTATCGACAACTGATGTTGATTATATTATTGCATCTGATACAGATTCGATTTATGTTACGTTTGATGAATTGGTTTCAAAAATTAATCCAAAGAATCCTGTAGACTTTTTAGATAAAGTTGCAAAGGAAAAATTAGAACCTTATATTACAAAATGTTTTGAGGAGTTGGCTGAGTATGTAAATGCATATCAACAAAAGATGGAAATGGCAAGAGAAGTTATTGCTGATAAAGGTATATGGACAGCCAAGAAACGATATATTTTAAATGTCCATGATAGTGAAGGTGTACGATATGCAGAACCCCAACTAAAGGTGATGGGTATCGAGGCAGTAAAATCCTCGACTCCAGAACCTTGTCGTGATAAGATTAGAGAGGCATTGAAACTCATTATTAATGAAAATGAGATAACATTAAATACATTCATTCAAGATTTTCGTAAAGAGTTTATGGATATGCCAGCTGAACGTATTGCATATCCAAGATCATGTAACGGTGTAAAGAAGTGGGCAGATAGTTCATCAATCTTTAAGAAAAGGTGTCCTATGCATATTAAGGGTGCATTGATATATAATTTCTTATTGAAAAAGAATAAGCTATCACACAAGTATCCTTTTATACAAGAAGGTGATAAGATAAAATTTATAGAACTTCGGACTCCGAATAGTATGCAGGCTAATGTCATTTCATTTATGACAAAACTTCCAAAAGAATTTGACTTGCAAGAAACGATAAACTATGATATAATGTTTGATAAGAGTTTCGTTGAACCGTTGACATTCATATTAGACCAGATAGGATGGAATGTTGATAGAAGTTATGGAACACAAAGGACGTTAGAGGCGTTGTTTGGATGATATATTTTTCAGAATTTGAAGTATTACAAAGCTGGAAGAATACAAAAAATAAGACTGGAGTTTATATTCACAGTCCATTTTGTAAGGAGCAATGTGAATATTGCACCTTTAAGGGTACACTATATAATAAGGCAGCATTTAAACGATACTATTCAGATTACTTGCCAAAATTATTAGAGTTCTATAAACCAGTATTGAGTTCAGAGATTATACACTGTTACTTTTTTGGTGGTGGCACTCCATCTTTAATGTCTCCTGAAACAATGAGAGACATATTTGATTGTATACCAAATTTTAAAGAAATTCCTCGTAAGGTGATGGAATTTCATATGTGTGATTGGACTAGAGAACAGTTAGATGTTCTGAACGAATATAATTTTAATACTGTAATAGCGTGTGTTCAAACTTTTGATAATGAAATGTTAAGAAAAGAAGGACGACGGAGACCAAAAAGTCCAGAAGTAATTTATGAGTTTATAGAGTATGCTAATTCTGTAGGGTTACATACAATGTCTGACGTTATCTTTTTTGGAAATTTAAATAGACTTGCCTCAGATATGCAAACTCTTGCCGATCATAACATTACAGAAATTAGTGTGCAAACTATTTTTGATGAGAAGGGAGCATTTGATGTTGCTGTTACACAAGTTATTAACGAGTTTTTGGAAAATAATTTAGAATATATTAAATGTCCTAGAAACCGTAATAATCCATTCAATGATTTTTGTGATGATGATGGTAATAAAATATTTAAAGAAAGCAAGATATATAAAAAGAATGTAGATTGGTATGAAATGTATAGTGGGGATCTTGGATTTCTAGATGGATTATATACTGGGAGCTCTGCTGTCTATTCAACAGATTTTAATACTTTAGGTATAGGCTCATATAATAATTGGAAACATACCTTTTCTAAAATTGAAGATAGATTGGAATATATTGAAGTGGGTGACACTTATACCCCTACGTGGTATTTAACATATAACAAAAAAAATTATCCTACTAAAAAATTAGTAGCAGAGTTTTATAAAAAATTAGAAGATAATATAGGTGAACCGCCTGATGGAATTTCTTTTAGTTTTAAAACAGCAGTACAGCAATATAATGAAGATACTAAAGATAAATTGGTTACAAGAGAATTAGAACCATCTGTTAGTTGGGAAGAGAATTCTATAATAGTATCAGATTATATAAGTAAGTTGAAAAATTTATATCCCGATTGGAATTGGCAATGAATCAAGAACTATATGATTATTTGAAAGAGCATGACTTCTACCTAAACAAGGGAGAGTTTCGTTATTGCACAGAGAAGTATACTAAGGAAATTTTTCGTGAAACGATTGCCCACTATGTCGCCGAAG